>Ga0207709_10000255_pt1 | contig 63944 bp, 54 predicted proteins | sample KBSM34metaG_FD_184397 | JGI IMG/M metagenome (GOLD analysis project Ga0207709, IMG submission 184397) | Miscanthus rhizosphere microbial communities from Kellogg Biological Station, Michigan, USA - KBS M3-4 metaG (SPAdes) (version 2) | ecosystem: Host-associated > Plants > Roots > Rhizosphere >...
GATGCCCGAAGCCGCAATCGAAGCCTGTACGCCCAGTGCCTTTGCTGCCTGTCCGCCCCTGCATGCCAGGGCCGCGCGCTGGGCAGGCCAGGGGCGGCAGCCGCACTCCATGCTGTATCCCGCGCCAGCGGGGCTGCATGGTGCGGTGGTGGCCGTCGTCTGCCGCGATACGCGGGGCGTGGTCCTGGACGATGCGCAGCGGCTGTCGCATTTTCCCGCCACCCCCATGGTCTGCCTGTCCTGGTACCAGGACATGGCCGCAGGCCTGGTGGGCGTGCAGGGCTGCGAGCCCTTTGAGGCATCCGTCATGCTTTCGGGCAGCCAGACCACGCCCACGGCCAGCTGGGCCAGCGGGCCGGGCCGTGGCGGCATGGTCTGCCTGCACCTGGATGCCGCGCTGCAGCTGTTCGGCCCCGGCGTGCTGCAGGCGCAGGATGGCTTTGTCGCGGCATCCGGGGTGCTGGGGCCGTCCTGGTCCGCGCTGTGCCAGGCCCTGCTGCATGCGCAGGACGATGCCGGCACCCTGGAGGCGTTGCAGCGCCACCTGGCGCCGCGCTGGCGCGAGGTCCGGGGGAGCGCCCTGCAGGTGCTGCCCTCATTGCGCGAGCATGGGCGCCACTGGGTGGCCTGGCTGGGGATGCAGGCGCTGCAATGGCAAAGAACGCTGGGCGCGCGCCAGGTGGAGCGGCGCATCAAGCAGTTCAGCGGACGCTCCCTGCGGCAGTGGCAGGGCATGGTGCGCACGGAAAGCCTGTTCCATGCGGCGCGGCGCCGCCATGAACAGGGACAGGCGCTGGACTGGGCCGCGCTGGCGCTGGACGAGGGCTTCTCCGACCAGGCCCATATGTGCCGCGCCGTACGCCAGATCACGGGGTTTTCGCCGGGGGAGTTTGCGCGGCGCTTCGAGCACGATGAATCGTTCTGGATGTATCGGCTCTGGGTTTGACCCGGGGGTCTGCTCCGCTTGCGTGTCCGTCACGCTACAGCATTTTTTGCATGGTAGAAAACGCGGGGGCTGCAAGCAGTTTCCCTGTGAAAACAGGTCCCGAATGCCGCTGTAAAACCCTAAGTCTTCTACAAGACTTAAAAAATATGGCGGGTTCCGCTTAGAATTTTGTATTGTGGGATCGCATTGCAGAAAACGCCGGGGCAGCATGCTGGCGCGACGGGGCATTGCGTGACGGTCCTACTGCCTCAGGCTGCACCGGCCCCGTTTCCCCTAGCGGATGCCCGGTTCGACGGCCTGCGGCGCGACCCCTACCTTTTCACTACCTGAGACAAGAGATGAGCACGCAGCAACCCACCATCATCTACACCCTGACCGATGAGGCTCCGCGCCTTGCCACCAGTGCCTTCCTGCCTGTGGTGCGCGCCTTTGCCGCACCCGTCGGCGTGAATGTCGAGACCGCCGACATCTCCGTGGCCCACCGCATCCTGGGTGAGTTCTCCGAATTCCTGGCCGAAGACCAGCGCGTGGCCCACACCTTGTCCGAGCTCGGCAAGAAGACGCTGGAGCCCGATGTCAACATCATCAAGCTGCCCAACATCAGCGCCTCCGTGGCCCAGCTGACGGCTGCCATCAAGGAGCTGCAGGGCAAGGGCTACGCACTGCCCGACTACCCCGAGAATCCGACCAACGACCAGGAAAAGGACATCAAGGCACGCTACGGCAAGTGCCTGGGCTCGGCCGTGAACCCCGTGCTGCGCGAGGGCAACTCCGACCGCCGCGCTCCTGCCGCCGTCAAGAACTACGCCAAGAAGCACCCCCACTCCATGGGCGAGTGGAAGCAGTGGTCGCAAACCCATGTCTCGCACATGGAGCACGGCGACTTCTACCACGGCGAAAAGTCGATCACGCTGGACGCCGCACGCGACGTCAAGATGGAGCTGACCACCAAGAGCGGCAAGACCGTGGTGCTCAAGTCCAAGGTGGCACTGAAGGCTGGCGAGATCATCGACTCCATGTTCATGAGCAAGAAGGCGCTGTGCGACTTCTATGAAAAGGAACTGGACGACTGCCGCGACGCCGGCATCCTGTTCTCGCTGCACGTCAAGGCCACGATGATGAAGGTCTCGCACCCCATCGTGTTCGGCCACTGCGTGAGGATCTACTACAAGGAAGCCTTCGAGAAGCACGGCAAGCTGTTCGACGAGCTGGGCGTGAACGTCAACAACGGCATGTCCACGCTGTACGAGAAGATCGAGACGCTGCCCGCCTCGCTGCGCGAAGAGATCATCCGTGACCTGCACGCCTGCCAGGAACACCGTCCCGCGCTGGCCATGGTGGACGCGGCCAAGGGCATCACCAACTTCCACTCGCCCAACGACGTGATCGTTGATGCGTCCATGCCCGCCATGATCCGCCAGGGCGGCAAGATGTGGGGCGCCGACGGCAAGCCCTACGACTGCAAGGCCGTGATGCCTGAGTCCACCTTTGCCCGCATCTACCAGGAGATGATCAACTTCTGCAAGTGGCACGGCAACTTCGACCCCAAGACCATGGGCACCGTGCCCAACGTGGGCCTGATGGCGCAAAAGGCCGAAGAGTACGGCTCGCACGACAAGACCTTCGAGATCGAGGAAGACGGCGTTGCCAACATCGTCGATCTGGCCACCGGCGAAGTGCTGATGAGCCAGAACGTGGAGCAGGGCGACATCTGGCGCATGTGCCAGGTCAAGGACGCTCCCATCCGCGACTGGGTCAAGCTGGCCGTCACGCGTGCCCGCAACTCCGGCATGCCTGCCGTGTTCTGGCTGGACCCCTATCGTCCGCACGAGGCCGAGCTGATCAAGAAGGTCAACACCTACCTCAAGGACTACGACACCACGGGTCTGGAAATCCACATCCTGTCTCAGGTCCGCGCCATGCGCTACACGCTGGAGCGCGTGGCCCGCGGCCTGGACACCATCTCGGTGACCGGCAACATCCTGCGCGACTACCTGACCGACCTGTTCCCCATCATGGAACTGGGCACCTCGGCCAAGATGCTGTCCATCGTGCCCCTGATGGCCGGCGGCGGCATGTACGAAACGGGTGCTGGCGGCTCGGCTCCCAAGCACGTGCAGCAGCTGGTGGAAGAAAACCACCTGCGCTGGGATTCGCTGGGCGAGTTCCTGGCACTGGCCGTGTCGCTGGAAGACCTGGGCATCAAGAACGACAACGCCCGCGCCAAGCTGCTGGCCAAGACGCTGGATGAAGCCACGGGCAAGCTGCTGGACGAAGACAAGTCGCCTTCGCGCCGCACCGGCGAGCTGGACAACCGTGGCAGCCAGTTCTACATCGCCCTGTACTGGGCACAGGCCCTGGCGGCGCAGACGGAAGATGCCGAACTGGCCTCCAAGTTCGCTTCGCTGGCCAAGCAACTGGCCGACAACGAGTCCAAGATCATCGAAGAGCTGCGCGCCGTGCAGGGCAAGGCCGTGGACATCGGTGGCTACTACATGCCCGACGTGGCCAAGATGGATGCCGTGATGCGCCCCAGCGCCACGTTCAACGCAGCCATCGACGCGCTGCTGTAAGCCGCTGTGCCGGGGCCTGGCCCCGGCAGGCTTCAGCCATGACCGGCCGACCCGCAAGGGCGGCCGGTTTTTTCATGCCTGCAACGGCAGGAAAGAAAACCGCAGGCGAAAAAAAACCGGCCCAGAGAGCCGGTTTTTGGAAGCTGCGCCGTGATCAGTAGCGACCGCCGCCGTGGCCGCCATTGCCGTAGCCGACGTCCGAACGCTTGCCGGCGTAACCCTGCGGGCTGTAACCACCGGAGCTGCGGCCTTCTTCACGGGGACGGGCCAGGTTCACGACGATCGAGCGTCCGTCCACGGACATGCCGTGCAGGCCGGTGATGGCGGCCTGGGCGACTTCGGCAGAAGCCATTTCCACAAAGCCGAAGCCCTTGGAGCGGCCGGTTTCGCGGTCCATCATGACCTTGGCGGAGGCCACGTTGCCGAACTCGGCAAAGTTGCTTTCCAGGCTGGAGTCGGTCACGGAGTAGGGCAGATTGCCCACGTAGATTTTGGTGGTCATAGGAAAACCTCTTCGATTGGATGTGCGCAAAAGGGCGCACCGTTGGCATGCATGCGGCGGACTGTGCAATCCGCGGCGGTGAATGGGTGGGAGGGCGACAGGCAGCCGGGCAGCCGGGCCGTCAGCACGCAGGCGGGTGCTGCATGCAGGTCTGGAGCCAGCCCTGGGTGACGGCAAACAGCCGTGCTGCTTCGCGGGAGGCGAACGCCTTGTCGAAACGGAATACGCGGCAGTAGCTGCCGTTGCCTTGGGAGCGATGGACCGCGAAGGAGGCGCGGAAGCGGCCGCAGTCGGTCGGGTGTGTCGAGGGCGAGACGACGTACTTGCCCATGGGAATGCCGGTGTTTGAAATGTGGTTCAGTCAGGTTCGCAGCCTTGAACAGGCCTGCGTGAGCATCTGGGAACTCGGTTGGCTGCAGCTCTACAGACCAACTGTGCGACAAAGGTCGCAAGAGACATCCTGCGGGGAGCGGCGGACAGCCGTTGTGCAGGGAAGGGAAGTGGGCGGCTTAAGCGCTTGGCCTCAACAACGGAGCTGACTATAACCTGTTGTGTATTTAGGCGCAACTTAATATTCTTTTTAATTGTAAAACAGTGCGTGGCCACTGATTTTGTTATGTTATAACGTAACTGTTTTGATGCAGGGCAAGGTCGCTGCCCGCCCTTTTTGACCAGGAAACCACCATGTCCCACTCCCTGACCACCAAGCAACAACGCGTGCTCGACACGCTGCGCCAGGCCGGCGCGCCGCTGACGGCCTACGCGCTGCTCGACCAGTTGCGGGACCACGGTTTGACGGCCCCTACCCAGGTCTACCGCGCGCTGGACAAGCTGGCCGAGCAGGGCGTGGTCCATCGCCTGGAGTCGCTGAATGCCTATGTCTGCTGCTCGCATCCGGACGAGGGCAGCCATGATTTCTCGGCCTTTGCGATCTGCGACAGCTGCGGCCAGGTCGATGAGTTCGTGGACGACGCACTCAACCGCTGCCTGGGCAACTGGGCGCATGGCCATGCGTTTGCGCTCGCCCATTCGAACATCGAGCTGCATGGCAAGTGCTCCGCCTGCAGCGCGCTCCCCGCCTGAGACCCCTTCCTGCGCATGCGGCCGCAGTGCCCGCCGCGCGCTCCCTGTCCCTGTTCGAGAGATTCCATGATGCATACCGTAGCGCCGGTTCAGCCGCCGCATGCCCGATTGCCTGTGACCGTGCTGTCGGGTTTTCTGGGCGCGGGCAAGACCACCTTGCTCAACCACATCCTGCACAACCGCGAAGGGCGGCGCGTGGCCGTCATCGTCAATGACATGTCCGAGGTCAACATCGACGCGGCCCTGGTGCGCGATGGCGGGGCCGACCTGTCGCGCACCGACGAAAAGCTGGTGGAGATGAGCAATGGCTGCATCTGCTGCACGCTGCGCGAGGACCTGCTGCTGGAGGTGGCACGGCTGGCGGGCGAGGGCCGTTTCGACCAGCTGGTCATCGAGTCCACGGGCATCTCCGAGCCGCTGCCGGTGGCCGAGACCTTCACCTTCGCGGGCGAGGACGGACGCAGCCTGGGCGATGTTGCGCGGCTGGACACCATGGTGACCGTGGTCGATGCCTTCAACTTCCTGCACGACTATGGCTCGCGCGACAGCCTGCGCTCGCGCGGTGAATCGCTGGGCGAGGAGGACCGCCGCACCGTGGTCGATCTGCTGATCGAGCAGGTGGAGTTCTGCGATGTGATCGTGCTCAACAAGATCGACCTGGTCACCGAGGAGGACTGCACGCGGCTGATGGCCATCCTGCGCGGGCTCAACCCGCGTGCCAGGCTGGAGATCGCCTCCTTCGGCCAGCTGCCGCTGGATCGCGTGCTCGATACCGGGCTGTTCGATTTCGAGGAGGCCTCCAGGGCGCCGGGCTGGCTGCAGCAATTGCGTGGCACGCACCAGCCCGAGACCGAGGCCTATGGCGTTGCCAGCTTTGTCTACCGAGCCCGCCGCCCCTTTCATCCCCGGCGCTTCTTTGGCCTGGTGCAAAGCGAATGGCCGGGAGTGGTGCGCTCCAAGGGATTTTTCTGGCTGGCCAGCCATCCGGCGCTGGCCGGCTCCTGGTCGCAGGCCGGCGCCGTGGCCCGCCATGGGCCGGCCGGCCACTGGTGGGCCGCCGTGGAGGCCGAGCGCTGGCCGCGCGACCCCGAAAGCGTGGAGCGCATCCTGGACAAATGGGTCGATGGCGTGGGCGACGCGCGCCAGGAACTGGTGCTGATCGGCATGGGCATGGACGAGGACGCGCTGCGCGCCCGCCTGGACGAGTGCCTGCTGACCGATGCAGAAATGGCCCTGGGCCCGCAGGCCTGGGCGCAATGGGACAACCCGTTTCCCGACTGGAATTGAACGAATACCGCGCCGGCCTGGGTCGGCGCGGCCCCTGGAGCCCCGAATGCCTGCACCTCTTCCCGATGTTTCCCTGACCGATCCCGCGCCCAGCCTCAGCCCGCTGCAATGGGTGGGCATGCAGGGCATAGACCTGCCCGTGACCGTGGCCGAGCCCGGCTACTGGCGCGAGCTGCATGCGCGTGCCGATGTGCAGGTCGATCTTCCTGCGGCCCATGTCAAGGGCATACACATGTCCCGGCTGTACCGGCAACTGGACAGCCTGGCCGAGGAGTCCGCGCTGTCTGCCCTGGCGCTGCGCCACGCGCTGCAGGCCATGATCGACAGCCACCTCGACTGCCAAAGCCGCAGCGCCCGGCTGCGCCTGTCGCTGGACCTGCTGACCCAGCGACCCGCCCTGGTCACCCACGATCTGTCGGGCTGGAAGTCCTATCCCGTGCGCCTGGACGCCACACTGGCGCAGGGCGTGTTCCAGCTGCGGCTGCAGGTGGGCGTGGGCTATTCCTCGACCTGCCCCTGCTCGGCGGCACTGTCGCGCCAGTTGCTGGAGCAGGGCTTTTTGCAGGCCTTTGCGGGCGAGCCACTGGTGGAACCGGACCAGGTGGCCTCCTGGCTGCGCCGGCATGGCACGCTGGCCACGGCACATAGCCAGCGCAGCGAGGCCCAGGTCAGCGTGGACCTGGCCTGTGATGGGCCCGACCTGGGCATCCTGCCCCTGATCGCCCGCGTGGAGCAGGCGCTGGGCACGCCCGTGCAGACCGCCGTCAAGCGCGCCGACGAGCAGGCCTTTGCCGCGCTCAACGGCCGCAACCTGATGTTTGTCGAGGATGCGGCGCGCCGCATACAGGCCGCGCTGGAAGGCAGCTACGCCCGGCCGCGCGTGCATGTGCGCCACATGGAGAGCCTGCATCCGCACGACGCCGTGGCCTGGGCATGACCGGCGAGCCGGCACCCGTTTCTCTACAACCCAAGGAGTTTTCCCATGCAAGTTCTCTCGTCCCTCAAGGAAGCCAAGCTGCGCCATCGAGACTGCCAGGTGGTGCGCCGTCGTGGCCGCATCTACGTCATCTGCAAGAGCAACCCGCGCTTCAAGGCCCGCCAGGGCGGCGCAAAGAACAGGCGCAAGGGATGATCCGCAAGAACCCGCGCGGCGACCTGCCGCGCATCCATGCCAGCGCCTTCGTGGACCCCACGGCCATCCTGTGCGGACTGGTGGTCGTGGAAGAGAACGTCTTCATCGGCCCCTATGCGGTGATCCGTGCCGACGAGATGGATGCGGACGGCCACATCGACCCCATCGTGATCGGTGCGCACTCCAACATCCAGGACGGGGTGGTGATCCACTCCAAGTCGGGCGCGCGCGTCAGCGTGGGGCAGCACACCTCGATCGCCCATCGCGCCATCGTCCACGGGCCCTGCACCGTGGGCAATGGCGTGTTCATCGGCTTCAACAGCGTGTTGTTCAACTGCGTGGTCGATGACGGCTGTGTGGTGCGCTACAACGCCGTGGTCGATGGATGCCACCTGCCGCCGGGCTTTTATGTGCCGTCCACTGCGCGCATAGGCCCGGAGACCGATCTGTCCACGCTGGCCCAGGTGCCCGCCGACGCCAGCGATTTCTCCGAGGACGTGGTCCGCACCAACAACGAATTGGTGCGCGGCTACAAGGCCATCCACAATGAGTTCTAGAACAAAGCACCCCCTGAGCGGCTACGCCGCTTCCCCCTCTCTCGCTGCGCGGGAGGGGGACGACACCCTCGGTGCGGGGCGGCCCTTCCTCGGTGTCCCTGAGCTGGGGTGCGCCAGTCTCGTGGACCGTGGACGGTTGGTAGTGCGCAGTGGCGTGAATCACTGAGACAAGAAAGGGCTGCATGTCCGATTCCGCTGACCTCAAGAACCTGGGGCTGAAGGCCACGCTGGCGCGACTGTGGGTACTGGACATCTTTCGCCACGGGGACCAGCGGCATCTGGCGGCGGAGGAGGTCTACCGCCAGCTGCATGACCAGGGCCGGGGCACCAGCCTGGCCACGGTCTACCGCGTGCTGGCGCAGCTGGAGCAGGCCGGCATGCTGCGCCAGCAGCGCTTTGCGGCGGGCAAGGCGGTCTATGAACTCGACGACGGCGAGCACCATGACCACCTGATCTGCACGCGCTGCGGCCTGGTGCAGGAGTTCCACGATGCGGTGATCGAGCAGCGCCAGAAGCTGCTGGCGCGCTCGCATGGCTTTGCCATCGTGGAGCACTCCCACATCCTCTACGGGCGCTGCATCAAGCCCGACTGCGAACGGCTGGCGGGCCGGCAGGAGGCTAGCTCTCCTTGAGGCTGCGCTGCGCACGCTCGCAGATGCGGCGCGTGGCGGGCACGGGCGATTCCTCGAGCCATTGCGCGCACAGGGCGCGCACCCAGTCGGGCCGGCTCTTGGCCGCGTCGTTGAGCCAGTTGGCCACCGAGTCCTGCACATAGGGCGAGGCATCGGCGCGCAGCCGCTGCAAAAGGGGCAGGGCGATCTCCGGCTGCTGCTTGAGCGCCGCGATATGGCTGCACCAGACGCCGCGCGGCCGCAGGGCCTCGCTGGCGAAGCGGCGCAGGCGGTCGGAGGGCCGCCTTGTCCACCGAGACAACTCGGCCACGGCCTGTGGCAGATCGCTGGCCAGATGCGGGCGCAAGCCCATCCACGACCATTCGCGCACGCCGAAATGCGGGTCATCGGCCAGCGGCTGCACCAGCTCCAGGCGCTGGCTCAGGGTCAGGCCCGGCTGCGCACCGGCCATGAAGCAGGCCCAGCCGCGCACCGTGTCAGAGCGGTGCGTGAGGCAACGCTGCCAGCCGGCCTGGCCCAGCGCCTGCCACAGCAGGCCACCAATGCACTCCATGCGTTTGAGAATGCCAAGCTGGCCCAGCGCCTGCGCCGTGTCCTCCAGTTGCGGCCACGCGTCGGGAAAGACGGCCTGCAGCAGCCGGGCCTGGTCCACGGCCAGGCTTTCGGTCAGCGTGGCGGTCTCGATCTCGCCCAGGGACAGGGCCTGCAGCAGTTCGGGAGTGATATCGGCCGTGCGGTTGGCGCCCTTGCGCCGGGGGGTGGGCGCCGTCATGCGCTGGCCTCCACGCCTGCGGCGGCCTTGGCCAGCAGCTTTCCCAACTGGCCGCGTTCGGCGGGCGACAGGTTGGCAAACAGGCCGGCGATCCATTGGCTGTGCCGGGCAAACAGCTTGCGTGCCAGCTGGCGGCCCTTGGCGGTGAGCTGCACGCGCAGCGCGCGGCGGTCGGCCGGGTCGGGCAGGCGCTCGGCCAGGGCCTCGCGTTCCAGGCCGTCCAGCAGGCCGGTCACGGTGGCGCGGGTGATGCCGGCCTGCTCGGCCAGGTGGTTGGGCGCCAGCCCTTCGCTGGCGGATTCCAGCAGGAACAGCAGCACGAAGCGCCCTTCGGACAGGCCGTGGGGCGCCAGCAGCGCGGCGCAGTCACGGTCGATGCGCGCAGCCAGGGACAGGGTCTGGAAGCACAGCCGCATGCTGTCCACATCGTCCAGCTTGCGGCGCTCGGCCTCGGCCAGCAGGGCCTGGTATTTCTGTTCGAGTTGCATGTGGCAAGCATACAGTATGGCGGCTAACCATGTGGCTGGGCCTCCAGGCAAGCAGTGGCCTGTGCGCGATGGCTGCGCTTGCGGCGCAGCCTGCGCACGCCTATGAGCACGCCCGTGGCGCTCATCAGCAGGCCGCCCAGGCTGAAGGCCAGCAGCAGCCCATCCCACAGCGGCCGGCGCTGCAGCAGCGGCAGCCAGTCCCAGCTGTGCAGCATGGCGAACAGCCAGCGCTTGAGGCGCTGGGTGCCGTCCAGCCGGCCCAGCACCTGGCCCGTGTGCGGGTCGATGTGCACCCAGCTGGCCGCAGCATCGCCAAAGACCACGCGCAGCACGGGCAGGGGCTTGTCATGGCCGCCCATCATGGTGTGCTCGGCGCGCTCGTACCAGTACAGGTCGTGCGCGGTCAGCCATTCGCTGCGCAGCACGGGGGCGTCGATCAGCACGGCCGCGCGGTCCAGCAGGGCCTCGCGCGAATGGGCCACGGGCGCGGCGCTTGCGCTGTCCAGCACCAGGGGCGTACCGGCTGCGGGCTGGGCCAGCACCTCGGTGCGGCCTGCGGTGCGCAGCCAGCGCAGTTCGCGCACGGGGCCGCCCGCTGCGGCGATCAGCGACTGCGGCGTGGCGTCGTCCCCGGTCTGGCGCAGCGGGCCCTGCTGCCACCGGGCCATGTGCAGTGGCGGCGTGCCCGTGTCGAACAGGCGCCAGGGGTTCATGGACATCAGGCCGCTGAAGATCCAGGCCAGCGTGGTCAGCGCGAACAGCAGGCCCGCCACATGGTGCCAGCGCATGGCGCGGCCCGGGTAGGGCGTGCGCCGGCCGCTGCGGTAGGGCTGCCTGAACCGCCAGCGCATCACCCCGACCACGGTGCCGGTGATGGCCACGGTAATGCCGACCAGCGACAGCACGTTGACGATGTCGGCCCAGGCGCCATCAAAGGCATTGCCCCGGAACATGTACAGCCAGTGCAACCAGGCGCCCAGGTAGTTCCAGCCGCGCTCGGTGCGCGTGGCATCGCGCACCACCTCGGCCGTGCGGCCGGAGATGTAGAGCAGCGTGCCCTGGGCATCGTCCATCTGCACGCGGTGCAGGGGGCGGTGGATGTCCAGCGCGCGCGAGTGGCTGAAGGCGTCCTCATCCACCGTGCCCAGGTAGTGCAGGCCCGTGCTGTCCCCCGCGAAGGCGCGCGCGCTGGCCAGGGCCTTCGCCTCGCTGGTGGCACTCAACACCTGGCCGCTGGCCGCATCAACGGCCACGGGCTGGCGCCGGCCTTCGGGCGTGACCAGATAGCTGGCACGGCCGGCGCTGCCGGCATGCAGGCGCAGATCCTTGAGCGGGCCGTCGATGCCGGCCGCGCGCAGCGCCTCGGCGGGCGCGAGCAGGGCGGCGTTGCCATCGAGCGGGGGCAGGTGGCGCAGCCGTTCGGCCTCGGTGAGCTTGGGGTAGCCCACGTACATCATCACCATGCCCGAGACAAACCACAGCGCAAAGAACAGGCACACGGCAATGCCCAGCCAGCGGTGCAGCAGGAACAGCCAGCGTTTGAGGTGAAGGCGCATGGCGCGGCCCTCTCTCAGAACGCCACGCGCAGCGTGATATCGGCCGTGCGCGGCGCCCCCAGGTAGGCCATGGTGCTGGTCAGGCTGGCGGCGTAGACGCGGTCCGTGGCATTGCGCAGCCGTGCAACCACGGTCATGCGCGGGTCGATCCGGTAGCTCAGGCCCAGGTCCAGCAGCGTGTAGGCGGGCCAGGATAGGGTGTTGGCCGCATCGGCATAGATGCCTCCCACCCGGCGCAGCCCTGCGTTGACCTCCAGCGCCGGCGTGATGCGGTAGCTGGTCCAGAGGTTGAGCACGCTGGCGGGCGTGTTCGTGGGCCGCTTGCCGGCCAGGGACACGCCGCCTTGCTGGTAGTTGTCATAGCGCGCGTCCACATGGCTCCAGTTGCCCTGGATGGACCAGCGCGGCGTGGGCGCCAGGCCCATGGACAGCTCCACCCCGCGCGAGGACTGCTGGCCCACCAGCACCGTGCGCGTGCTGTCCTGCGGGTCCTGGGTGGAGATGTTGCGGCGCGTGATGTGATAGACCGCCAGCGCCGCCGTGCCCTTCCCCTGCCAGAACGACAGCTTGCTGCCCACCTCCACCTGGCGGCCCGTGGTCAGCCCGGTGTTGTTGATGGCATCGGCGAAGGAGGCGCCCATCAGCATGCCCGACGGCGGATCGGCCGCCGTGGAGAACTGGGCGTAGAGATTGGCCTCGGGCGTAGCGTCCCAGACCAGGCCCACGCGCCCGGTCGTCGGGCTATAGCTGCGGCTGTAGCTGGCGGGCAGCGCGGGCGTTACATCGCGCCGGTTGGTCAGGTCCACATCGATGCGTTCATGGCGCAGCGCCGTCAGCAGATGCAGGGCAGGAGTGAGGGCCGTGCGGTTTTCCAGGTACAGGGCGGTCGTGGTGACCTTGTTGTCGCGGTCAGGTCTGAAGCCGGGCGCCATGCCTGGAATGTCGTAGAAGTTCTCGGTGGTGAAGTCGTACGGGTTGACCGTGCTCACCGTGCCAGACAGGCTGTTCGGAAAGCGTGTCTGCCGGTTCACGCTCACATCCAGCCCAAAGGCCCATTCGCTGCGCCGGCCGGCCAGCTCGCCCAGGTAGCTGCCTTCGATGCGGTCGCCCACCATGCGCTGGTCATGGCGCTGCAGCAGCGCGGCCGATCGCACCACTGCGCTGTTGTCGGGCGTGAAGCGGTAGGTCTCCACGTTGCGGTAGTCGCGCAGCGCGTCATAGGCGTAGAAGGTGTTGCTCAGCTTGAGCCGGTCGCTGGCCCGCCATTCGGTGATGGAGCGCAGCCACTGCACGCGCTGGGCATACAGACCGTCGGCACTGTTGTAGTTCTTGCCGAGGGTGGCCTCGTCAATGCGCGCCTGGCCGCGCAGCGGGTTGAGCAGCGGCGTGCCCCAGTACGGGCGGTCCACCCGCTCATGCTGGGCCTCGTAGGCCAGGGTGTGCGTCAGGCCGCCACCCAGGTCGGACAGCAGCGAGGCCGCCAGCTGCGTGGAGCGCGACTGCGTGCCGCCCACCCAGCTGCCGGCATCGCGGTGGTTGAGGTCCAGGCGCAGGTAATGGGTGGTGCCCTGGCTGTCAGTGGCATCGCCCAGGCGGCGGTTCAACCCTACGGAGGCTTCCTTGAGCCCGTAGCTGCCCAGGCGCAGCTGGCCTTCGGTGAAGCTGTCGCGCTGGGCCAGCTTGGTGATGTAGTTCAGCGTGCCGCCCACGCCGCCTGCGCCGTAGAGAAAGCCGGAGGCGCCGCCAATGGCCTCCACCCGGTCGTAGATCCAGCTGTCCACGGGCCGTGCCGCAATGGAGTACTGCAGGTTGATGCCGTTGAACAGCTGGCTGACCGACCCCGTGCCGAAGCCCCGATAGCTGATGCCGATGTTGCCGGGCGGGCTGTAGGCCGTGACGCCCGGAATGGAGCGCAGGATCTCCTGCGTGTCCTGGGCGCCACGCGCCTCGATGGCGGCGCGATCCACGATGTGCACCGAGGCCGGTGTCTCGCGTGCCGTCAGGCCCAGGCGGCTGGCCGTGCCCACGGTCTTGTTCAGCGGCAGCAGACCGTTGGCGTCGGCCGTGGCCTGGTCGGAGACTTCGACGGCGGGCAGTGCCGCCTCGGCCAGGGCCTGCGCCTGCGCGGCAGGTGCCCATGCGGCGCCCAGCGCGCAGCACAGCGCCGTGGCCAGTGGATGGAGACGAAAGGCGTGCGTGGACGCGCGCACCGGCGCCGCCATCGCGGGGAAAGGGGAAGAATTCACGAACTGACTCCGGGTCTTGCACCGCGCATGCGGCGCAGTCCTGGGCCACAGGCGCGGCACAGGCGGGCCGGGCGCGCATCAGCAGGCCCGGCGGCGATTCAAGAGAACACGGCAGTCAGCGAAGGAGGGCCGCGCGCCGGCAGCGGCGCGCGTGTGACGGAGGCAATGTGCGCCGCCACCAGCGGCAGCAGCGCGTGGGCCAGCGGTTGCTGGTGGGGCACGGCCATCGCCGGCAGGGCCGGCGGCGGTGCGCCAGCGGGCAGGCACATGGGGCAGTCAAGCTGGTGGTGGCCCATGCCCGGGGCTGCGCTGTCGCCCAGCGCCACCAGCTTGACGTCGCCGCTGGCCGTGCAGACCAGCTCGAATCCCTGGGGATGGACCAGGGGCGAGGCCACGGCAACGCCCAGCGTCACGGCAAACCAGGCCAATATCAGCCGGGTGAGCCAGAACGAGGAGCGAAGCGCTTGCATGGGGCGTGATTATGGCTTGGGGGCTGGCGTCGGTGTGAACAGACTGCCGCCCAGCTTGACGCCAGCCTTCAGGCCGCGCTTGGCGAACCAGCCCTGGTTCATCTCCAGCACATAGCGCACGGGCTTGGCCGAGCAGTGCGAGTCCTCGGTCATGGGCTTCATGTCGGCCAGGTTCACGATGGTGCCGTCATCGGCCACGAAGGCGGCGGTCAGAGGCAGCAGGGTGTTGCGCATCCAGAAGCACTGCACGGCGGGCACCTCGAAGACGAAGATCATGCCCTCCTGCGCGGGCATGTCCTGGCGGAACATCAGGCCGATGGCGCGCTCGCGGTCCGATGCGGCCACCTGGGCATCGATGCGATGGATTCCGGCCGTCAACTCCACGCGGCGCAGATTCATCTGGGGGTTGCCCTGGGGCTGTGCGCCTGCCGATACGGCGGCGCCAGCCAGGCAGGCGGCCATGAGCAACCGCTGCAGCGCGCGGCGGGAAAGGGATGTGTGGAGGGGTGTCGAAGGCTTCGTCATCTTGCACATTCTGTCGCAGGGGGCGCGTGGCCGGACGCAAAAATCGGCCTGGCCGGGCCATCATGGCCGGGCGGGCGGCAAAAAGCCCGCAGTGCATTGCTGACTTGCGGGCTTTTTTTGAGGGGATGCCGGCTGGCATCCCGCGGTATGGATCAGGCCACGGCCTTGTGTGCCTTCTTCGTGGAGCGCTTGGCGTGCTTCTTGCCGGAGTGCTTGCCGCTCTTGGCGACCTTGGCCTTCTTGGCTGTGTGAGCGGGAGCAGCTGCGGAAGCGGCCGTGGGAGCCGACATCGGCGCTTCGGGTGCTGCGGCGGCCTGTGCGAAGGCGCCTGCGGCAAACGAACCGGCGATCAGGACAGCGAGGAGTTTTTTCATATATGCCATTTCCTAGAAAAGCGGTAGAAGCCAAGTTGAATCAGACAACGGTGCGAAATTCTTGATGCACCGCACATGCTCAACGCGTTTACTGTATCGCCGTTGACAGGAGGGCGGCCCGATTGTCGTTAGAATTTTCTGCACCAAATTCGTGCCCGATCCGGGCATTCACTCTTGCCTCGTGCACCAGCCAACGGAGACCCGTCCCCATGAACCGCTTCCAGCACATCCAGGTGCCGGCCGAGGGCCAGAAGATCACTGTCAACGCCGACATGTCGTTGAACGTGCCAGACCAGCCCATCATTCCTTTCATTGAAGGCGACGGCACCGGCGTGGACATCACGCCCGTGATGATCAAGGTGGTGGATGCCGCCGTGGCCAGGGCCTATGGCGGCAAGCGCAAGATCCAGTGGATGGAGGTCTTCGCAGGCGAGAAATCCACGCGTATCTACGGCCCCGATGTCTGGCTGCCCGAGGAAACCATGCAGGCCCTGCGCGAGTACGTGGTCTCCATCAAGGGCCCGCTGACCACGCCCGTGGGCGGCGGCATCCGCTCGCTGAACGTGGCGCTGCGCCAGGAGCTGGACCTCTACGTCTGCCTGCGCCCCGTGCAGTATTTCAAGGGCGTGCCTTCGCCGCTGAAGGAACCCGAGAAGACCAACATGGTCATCTTCCGCGAGAACTCCGAGGACATCTACGCGGGCATCGAGTACGAGGCGCGCAGCGACAACGCTAAGAAGCTCATCGACTTCCTGGTCAAGGAAATGGGCGTCAAGAAGATCCGCTTCCCCGAGACCTCGGGCATCGGTGTCAAGCCCGTGTCCATCGAGGGCACGGAGCGCTTGGTGCGCAAGGCCATCCAGTACGCCATCGACAACGACAAGCCCAGCGTGACCCTGGTCCACAAGGGCAACATCATGAAGTTCACCGAAGGGGGCTTCCGCGACTGGGGCTACGCGCTGGCCGCGCGCGAGTTCGGCGCCCAGCCCATCGACGGCGGACCCTGGCTCAAGTTCAAGAACCCTCGCACGGGCCGCGACATCGTCATCAAGGACTCCATTGCCGACGCCTTCCTGCAGCAGATCCTGCTGCGCCCGGCCGAGTACTCGGTGGTGGCCACGCTCAACCTCAACGGCGACTACATCTCGGACGCGCTGGCGGCCCAGGTCGGCGGCATCGGCATTGCGCCCGGCGCCAACATGTCCGACTCCGTGGCCTGCTTCGAGGCCACGCACGGCACGGCCCCCAAGTACGCGGGCAAGGACTATGTGAACCCGGGCTCCGAAATCCTCTCGGCCGAGATGATGCTGCGCCACATGGGCTGGCGCGAAGCGGCCGACCTGGTCATCAGCGCGCTGGAAAAGGCCATCCAGAGCAAGCAGGTGACCTACGACTTCGCCCGCCTGATGGACGGCGCCACCCAGGTGTCGTGCTCCGGCTTTGGCGAGGTGATGATCTCCAAGATGGATTGACGGGCGCCCGCGCTCCATGAAAAAACCGCGCCAGGGCGCGGTTTTTCTTTGACGGGCGTTGACGGGTCAGTTCTTGGGCAGCGCACAGCCATCGGGCCCGCAATCCTCGCCTTGGGGCGCTGTCTGCTCGCCGGCGGTGATGGTCGCAACCTGCTGCACCCACTCGCCCAGCTGCTTTGCCCAGCCCTGTGCATCGCCCAGCCAGGGTCCGATGTCGATGCGCTGTATGGCGCGCTGGCCCGGCTGCTCTGCCTCGGGGTGGTCGAACTCCAGCGCGAAGGTCGGGAAACCCTGGCCTTGTGCCAGGTCCAGCCATTCGCGCGACTGGGCGATATGGGCTTGGGTTGCGGCGCCCGAAAGGCGCTGGAAGGCGTCGGTGAAGGCCGCCACGTCCAGGCCCAGGTCCCGGGCCAGTTCCAGCAGCACGGCCGGATCGCTGATGCGGCGGCCTTCGACATAGTGGGCCTGCTGCTGGCGCGCCAGCATGTCCAGGCCCCGGCCCGCCAGTTCCTCGGCGGCCAGCAGCGCCGTGGTGGGCGGTTCGGAGTCCAGCACGGCGCCCAGGTCGTTGAGCAGGCCGTCGAAGTAGGCCGTGCCGAAGGGCTGGCCCGTCATTTCGGCAATGCGCTGGTCGTGCGGCATCACGTGGCCGCGCCAGTCAGCCGTGATGGTGCGGGTATGGGCACCCGTGAGCATGCCGCCGCCATGCCATTGCAGCGTGACGCCGGGCACGCTGCGCGCGGCCTTGACCAGGGGCGCGGCGGCATAGCACCAGCCGCACAGCGGGTCGAAGATGTAGTGAAGGACAAAGGGCGGCTGCGCGGTCGTGGTCATGGCAGGAGCGGGCTGTGATGAAGGGGCCCACTGTAGCGGCTATTGGCTTGCCCGTGACGGGGCAGGGCCGCAGGCAGAATGGGCGACTGCCGCCGTGCAGCCACCGTGCTGCCATCGTCGATCCCGTCTGCATTGCCATGCGCCTCAAATCCACGCCGCCTCCGTCCGATCCGTCCGATCCGTCCGCTTCCTCCGCCCCGGCCGCCGAGCCCAGCGTCCAGTCCGTCGCCCAGCGCGGCATGCTGGGTTTTCTGCTGTTCTGGCTGCTGGTCATGGGCGTGCTGTACTGGGCCATGCAGATGTACCTGAAGCCGGCCGGCGTCAAGGTCCAGGCCGATGGCACGGTGGCCATTGCGCGTGACCGCGATGGGCATTTCCGCGTGGAAGGGGCCGTCAACGGGCAGCCCGTCATGTTCCTGGTGGACACGGGAGCCAGCATGGTCGGCGTGACCGAGCCGCTGGCCGAGCGCGCAGGCCTGGGCGGCGGCGAGCCGGTTCGCTTTCGCACCGCCAATGGCGAGCGCGACGGCCGCATGGTGGTGGCCGAGCAGGTGCGCGTGGCCTCCCTGGTGGTCAGCGGCCTGCGCGTGGGCACGGGCTATACCGGCAGCACGGACAGGGATGCGCTGCTGGGCCAGAACTTCCTGCGCCAGTTCGATGTGGAAATACGCGGCGACCGCATGCTGATCCATCCGCGCGGCAGCGGGTCTTCGCCCAAGCAGTAAGTACGTAAGTAGGTAACTAAGGGAGAGGGACATGACAAACAACGGCTTTCGCACCGACAGGCGCAGATGGCTGCAGACGGGCGCAGCCCTGGCGGCGCTGGGCTGCACGGCCTGTGCCAGCGTGGGGCAGGGCGGTGCCTCTTCCACCGGCACCGGCCTGGCCGAAGACCTGGGCGAACGCCTGGACCAGGGCGTGCAGAGCGGAGAACTGGCGAACCTGCACGCCGTCGTCGTGATGCGCCACGGCCGGCTGGCGCTGGAGCGCTATTTCCAGGGCGAGGACGAACGCTGGGGCGAGCCGCTGGGCAAGGTGACCTTCAACGCCGACTCCCTGCACGATGTGCGCTCGGTCAGCAAGAGCATCGTCGGCCTGCTCTACGGCATGGCCCTGGCCGAAGGCAAGGTGCCCGCGCTGGACACGCCCCTGGTCCAGGCCTTTCCCGCCTACAGCGATCTGGCGGCCGATGAGGGCCGGCGCGCCATCCTGGTCTCCCATGCCCTGGGCATGACCATGGGCCTGCAATGGGACGAGGACCTTCCGTATTCCGACCCGCGCAACAGCGAAATCGCCATGGAGCGCAGCAGCGACCGCTACCGCTACGTGCTGGAGCAGCCCATCGTCGCCCCGCCTGGCGAACGCTGGTGCTACAGCGGCGGGGCGACGGCACTGCTGGGCCATCTGATCGCGCAGGGCAGCGGCATGCCCCTGCTGGACTATGCGCGGCACAAGCTGTTTGCTCCGCTGGGCATCGACAAGGCCGAGTGGACGCCTGGCACCAACGGCGAGGCGGCCGCCGCCTCCGGCCTGCGCCTGCGGGCGCGCGATCTGGCCCGCATTGGCCAGCTGGTGTTGCAGCAGGGCGAATGGCAAGGCCGGGCGCTGGTGCCACGGCATTGGATTGTGCAATCCATTCAGCCGCGCGTGGACGCCTGGCCCGGCCTGCGCTACGGCCACCACTGGTACGTGGGGCAGACCCGCGCCGGCCTGGCGTACTACATGGCCATCGGCCTGGGCGGCCAGCGGCTGGTGGTCGTGCCCCAGCATTCGCTGGTGTATGCCGTCTTCATGGGCAACTACGACAGCCCCCAGCAGGTGCAGCGCGTGGGCGCCGTGCAGGGCCTGATCGCCGCTGCCTTGCGTTGACTGCCTGGCGTTGACAGCCTTGCCCTGACAGCCGAGCGCGGGCACGTCGGGCGTGCGAGAATCCCCGCTTCCAAGGTCGGCCGCGTGCCCGGCTCGCGCAAGCAGGGCGCGAAGCGGGGCGGGCCGGTGCGTGTCGAGGCTCGATCCACTTTCCTGGTTCCGGTGCCGGCCCATGAGCCCCTGAGGCCATGGCGCCGGTTGTTTCTGCCTCCCGCATGATCGCCAGATCACCGTTTGCCCGTGTCCCACCGCCAGCCCATCCGCATCGCCGACCGCCACCAGTTCGACACCCTGATCGACGCCCGTTCGCCTGCCGAATTCGCGCAGGACCACATTCCCGGCGCCATCAACTGCCCCGTGCTCGACAACGAGGAGCGCGCCCGGATCGGCACCATCTACAAGCAGGTCAGCCCCTTCGAGGCCAAGCGCCTGGGCGCGGCCATGGTCTCGGCTAATCTGGCGCGCCATCTGCAGGAAACCTTCGCCGACAAGCCCGCCAACTGGAAACCGCTGGTCTACTGCTGGCGCGGCGGCCTGCGCAGCGGCTCCATGGTCACCTGGCTGCGCCTGGTCGGCTGGGATGCCCAGCAACTGGCCAACGGCTACAAGTCCTATCGCGGCCATGTGATCGAGCTGATCGACCGCCTGGTGCCCCAGCTGCGCCTGCAGGTGCTGTGCGGCGCCACCGGCAGCGCCAAGACCCGGGTGCTGCATGCCCTGGCCGAGGCCGGCGAGCAGGTGCTGGACCTGGAGGGCTATGCCAGCCACAAGGGCTCCTTGCTGGGCAACCTGCCCGGGGTGGAGCAGCCCAGCCAGAAATACTTCGAGACGCTGCTGGCCCAGCAGCTGGAGAGTTTCGATCCGTCGCGCACCGTGTACGTGGAAGGCGAGAGCGCCAAGATCGGCCGCGTGTCCCTGCCGCTGGTGCTGGTCGAGCACATGCGCCAGTCGCCCGTGATTGCGCTCGATGCCACGCCCGAGGCGCGCCTGGCCTACCTGCTGCGCGACTACGCCTACCTGGGCGACGATCCGCAGACGCTGGCCGACAAGCTGGGCTGGCTCAAGGAGCTGCAGGGCAAGGAGACCATCTCGCGCTGGCAGGCCTGGGCGCATGAGCGCAGCCTCTCGCCGCTTTTCTCCGAGCTCATGGCCCAGCACTACGACCCGCACTACGAGCGCTCGCAGGAGCGGCATTTCACGCAGTGGCGCACGCGCTGCAGAGTGCAGGCCGACGACCTCAGCGAGGCCGGCATCGCCGCGCTGGCGCAGCAGATACTGGCGCTGGATGGGGCATCGGCCGCATGAAGCAGCCGCGTGGATCAGGCGTTTGAATCAGGCGTGTGAATCTGCCAGCACCGGGTACAGCGACAGAAGCAGCAGGGCCGCCATGCCCCAGTTGAAGCGGCGCAGTGCCTGCGGCGAGCGCAGCGCGCGCCCCACGGCGCTGCCGAACAGCGTCCAGACGCTGACGCTGGGATAGTTCACGATGCCCAGCACCAGCGCCGCCAGCACCAGATTGACGAAGAAATCCTCGCGCGGCGTGTAGGTGGCAATCACGCCGATGGCCATGATCCAGGCCTTGGGATTGACCCACTGGAAGGCCGCCGCCTGCCAGAACCCGAACGGCCGGGCACCTGCGTTGCCGCCGTCGATGCCGCCGCTGCCCGCGATCTTCCAGGCCAGCCAGACCAGGTAGGCCGCGCCCAGGTACTTGAGCGCGGTGTAGATCACCGGCAGCCGCTCGAACACCGCGCCCAGGCCCGCGCCCACCAGCAGCACCATGACCACCACGCCCAGGGTGATGCCCAGCATGTGGGGCACCGTGCGGCGGTAGCCGAAGCTGGCGCCCGAGGCCGTCAACATCACATTGTTGGGGCCGGGCGTGACGGAGCTGACGAAGGAGAACATGGCCAGGGGCAGCAGGAACGAGGTGTGGGCGGTATCGAAGGGCATGGTGGCAACAGGCATGGCAGGGAATCCGGCGCCCTGTCTGCGCATGCCGCAGGCCGCGGCGCCGTCAGGCCATGCTAATCGCAGTTGGTGGCAGCTATCGGTACAGTAGCAGTACACTTTGCCAGAACAATTTGCCAACTGGCCTGCCCACATGACCCTGACACTTGATCCCGCAGCCACGCCGAAGCAAGCGCAGGCACAGCAGACACCGCAGGCACCGCGCGCATCCTCAGATACGGCTTTCCAGGCCGCTGCGCCCTGGCGCCCGCTGCGGTCTTCCGACCTCTCGCTGGTGGACCAGCTGGTGGACCACTACGGCGGCCTGATCCGCCACCACGGCCTGCGGGCGGGCTCGCGCCTGCCTTCCGTGCGTGCGCTGGCGCAAGAGGCGGCCGTGAGCCGCGACACCGTGGTGCAGGCCTATGACCGGCTGGCCGCCCAGGGCCTGGTGCATTCGCGGCGCGGCTCGGGCGTCTTCGTCAGCGCCCGGCGTGCGGCCCAGGCGGCGCCCCGCGCCAGCGATGCCCTGCCTACGCTGGAGCAGGGTGCCGCCTTCGATACCGCCTTTTTGCTGCGCAGCATGTTCCGCGAGGGCATGGAGCATTCGGGTGGTGCGGGCATGCTGCCGCCGGAATGGCTGGACCAGGAGATGCTGGCCTCGGCCCTGCGCGCCGTGGGCCGCAGCACGGGTCCGAGCCTGCTGACCTACGGCGTGCCCCAGGGCTACCTGCCGCTGCGCCAGCAGATCGCCTCGGTGCTGCAGGCCCAGGACGTGCCCGCCCACCCCGAGGCCCACCTGATGACCGTGGCCGGCGTCACCCAGGGCCTGGACCTGATCGTGCGCAGCCTGGTGCGGCCCGGCGATACCGTGCTGGTGGAAGACCCGGGCTGGTTCCTCATCTTCGGCCGGCTCAACGCCCTGGGCGTGAACGTGGTCGGCGTGCCCCGCCTGCCCGGCGGCCCCGACGTGGAGGCGCTGGAGCGGCTGGCCCGCCAGCACCAGCCCCGGCTTTTCATCCTGAACACGGCCGTGCACAACCCCACGGGCCAGACCCTGTCGGCCGGCGTGGCCCACGAGGTGCTGCGCATTGCCGAGCGCCACGACTTCTACCTGGCCGAGGACGACACCTACTCCGACTTCCTGCCCGGCGTGCCCGTGCGCCTGGCCGCCATGGACCGGCTGCAGCGCGTGCTCCTGGTGGGCGGCTACTCCAAGACCCTGGCCGGCAGCCTGCGCGTGGGCTATGTGGCGGCACACACCGACCTGATACGGCGGCTGACCGACCTCAAGCTGCTGGGCGGGCTGACCACGGCGCTGCCGGGCGAGCAGGTGGTGCACCGCGTGCTCGCCGATGGCCAGTACCGCAAGCATGTGGACCGCCTGCGCGAGCGCGTGGACCGCGCGCGCAACCGCTGCCTGCGCATGCTCGAAGCCCTGGACTGCCGCGCCCCGCACGAACCGCAGGCCGGCATGTTCGCCTGGGTGGACTGCGGCGTGGACTCGGAGGTGCTGGCCCGCCATGCCGCGCCGCAGGGCCTGCTGCTGGCGCCGGGCCTGCTGTTTTCGCCCAGGCAGGCCGCGGGCAGCATGCTGCGCATTCCCGTGCCCATGGTGGAACAGCCCCAGACCTGGAAGATCCTCGGCCACCTGCTGGCGCAGCACCGGGGCGGTGGTGGATGACTGGATGGTGCAGCAACGCTGCCTGACGGGAGGTTGACGCTGCCGGCGCCAGGGCATGTAAGACAGGGCATCGGGCCTCGGCGCCCCGGTAGTGCGCTGCTATCGTTCCGGGATGACTATTGAGCTTGTCTTGCCAGGGGAGGCCGGCCGCAGAGCCGGGGTGAACGACAGCCAGCCCCGACCGGGAGGCGGCGCGGCGCGCCGCCTGGCGCCGGTGCTGGCGCTGCTGCTGACAGCGGGCTGTGCCGACACGCCCGCGCCGCGCGGCAAGGTGGAGGGCGCCTCGTTCGAGCCCAGCGAAATCGTGCAGTCCGACAGCAACCGCATGGCCACGCTGGCCATGAAGGAGAACCTGGACAGCCTGATGCGCATCATGGACAAGCTCTACCTGCGCAACCCCTCCGAGTGGAAGAAAACCGCCGAAAGCCGCGAGGCCGCATCCGCCTACGTGCGCATCGCCATCACCGAGCGCCAGCCCTGGGCCGACCTGCGCGGCGCCCAGGACGTGGCCGCGCTCTCGCTGGCGCTGCAGCCCGACTTCAAGGGCGACCGCGTGGCCGCCTTCGTCCATGCGCTGGCCGACACCATCATCACCGCCCACGGCGGGCGCACCAGCTTCACCCTGGTCCATGGGCTGGACCCACAGCTGATCTACAACGCCGCACGCAACGTGGAAGTGGCCAACTGGATTCTCAACTCACGGCGCAACGCAGCGGGCGGGCCGCTGCTGCTGTCCAACCACCTGGGCGACGACGCGCGCAACCTCAGCTTCGAGCGTGAGATGGGCAAGATCATCGGCCGGCTGGACCTGATCGCCAACTACACCACCGAGCGCTACAGGCGCTCCTTCATCGGCTACGGGCAGGGACTGGTGGCGGGGCCCTTCATGCAGTTCCTGCCCGTGCGTTGAGGCGCGGCCTCAGAGCCTGTAGCTGAGCGTCACGGCCACCGAGCGCGGTGCCCCGTAGCGCGCCAGGCCCCCCGACCATGAATAGCCAAGATCCTGGTAGTAGCGACGGTCCAGCAGGTTGTCCACGCTCAGCTGCACATGGGCATTGGCATTGACCTGGTAGCCCACGCCCAGGCCCAGCAGGGCGTAGCTGCGCTGCGTGGTCTCGAAGCCGGTTTCGCGGCGGAACATCTTGCTTTGCGCATGCAGCGATCCGTACAGGCTCCAGCGCCCGTACTCGCCGGGCAGGCGATAGCTGGTGTAGAGCTTGAGCAGGTGCTGGGGCTCGTCGGTGCTCACGCGCTGGCCGATGTTGGTGGCAATCCGGTCCTTGGTGTAGCGCGCCCGCACATAGGTGTAGCCGGCCGAAACCTGCCAGCCGGGCTGCAGCAGTCCGGACAGCTGCAACTCCAGGCCATCGCTTTGGATCTCGCCCGCCGCGCGAAAGCAACTGATGGCGCCGCTGGTGGGGCAATTGGCATCGTCACGCACGGCACGGTTGCGCTGCGTGATGCGGAACACCGAGGCGCTGGCATGGAGTCGCCCGTCAAAGTACTCGCCCTTGGCGCCCAGCTCGTAGTTGGTGCCTGTCATCGGGTCCAGGGTGTTGCCCCGCACGTCCATCGAGCTTTGGGGCTGGTAGCTCTGTGTCAGGCTGGCATAGACCGAATGCCTGTCATCCACGTCATAGACCAGGCCCGCATAGGGAACGAACCTGGCGCTCTCGTCCAGGCTGCGCTTCCAGTTGGGCGTGCCGGTGTACCAGCCCGTCGTGTCCTGCTCATACCAGCCCAGACGCCCGCCCAGAATCAGGTGCAGCGGATCGGCCAGGCTGAAGTTGCCGCTGGCGTAGATGGCTTTTTCGCGCGTCTTGCGGCCCCACAGGTCGCCATTGGCAGGCACTGAGCCGGTCCAGGGCGCGGAGTAGGGATTCCAGTTCGCAATGTCGACGATGCGCGAGGCCGACGACCCCCAGGTCTCGGCCGCATGCGAGCTGTCATTGCGGTAGCTGGCGCCCACGGCGATCTCGTGCGTGCGCCCGAACCACTCGACCGGGCCCCGGGCGCGCAGGTCGGCCACGGTCTGGCGTGTGCCGTAGCGCCAACCCGTCTCGGACTGCTCCAGCTGTGTGGTCGATCCCGCGACGCGGCTGTTGGTGGTGTTTCGGATGTCGGAATCGGCCTCGACATGGTTGATGCCCAGCTTGACCGTCCAGCCGTTGCGCAGGCGCTGCTCCAGATCAACGAACACGCCATCGTTGTCGCGGTTCTGGAAAGACTCCGCGTTGTTGAGGAACGTGGAGCGCGGCAGGTCCATATGGCCGCCATCGGGCAGGGTGGGCAGGCCCGTGAACACGCCCTTGGTGCGCGTGCGCTGGCGGTAGGCGCCCAGGCCCAGCGTGGTGTCTGGCGTGAGGTCCGCTTCCACGATGCCGTACAGGCTGGCATTGCGGGTGTTGGTGACATCGACAAAGCTGTCGCTGTCGCGCCAGCCGCCCACCATACGAGCGCGCACGCTGCCGCTGGCATTGAGCGCACGGCTTGCGTCCAGCGAGGCCTGGCGGTTGTTCCAGCTGCCCAGGCCCAGCGTGGCATTGAGCAGCGGCTGGGCCGTAGGGCGCTTGCGCACCAGGTTGACCGAGCCCGAAGGCGCGCCCACGCCATCCATCAGGCCCGTGGCGCCGCGCACCACCTCCACGCGGTCATACATCAGCAGGTCGGCCGAGACATTGCGCGAATTGAAGCCCGTCACGTCCAGCGGCAGGCCGTCCACATTCACATGCTCCAGCGCAAAGCCGCGCGCGTAGAAGGTGGACTCCGAATCGGTCACGGCCGGGTTCTTGGCGTACAGCCCGGGCGTGACCTTGGCAATGTCCTGCAGGGTGCTCAGGTGGAAGTCATCCATTTGCTGGCGCGTCACCACGCTCACGGACTGCGGCGTCTGGCGCTGCGACAGGTTCAGCCCCGTGGCGCTGGCCATGCTGGGCGTGGTGTATGAGCCCGTGCCTTCCGTGGCGCTGCTGCGCTCCGCATCGGCCGTCACATTGACGGTCTGCAGCGTGCTGGCGGAAGACGGTGGGGTCGGGCCTGCCGCAGCAGGCAAGGGCGCGGCAGCCTTCAGTGAAAAGCCTCCGCCAGGCTGCTGCACGGCTGCCACGCCGCTGCCCGCCAGCAGTTGCTGCAACCCGGCAGACACGCCGTGGCTGCCGGTCAGCCCGCCCGTGCGCAGGCCCGCCACCAGTGCCGGGTCATAGGAGAGGCTGACGCCCGCTGCGCGGGAGAAGCGATCCAGTGCCGCATCGAGCGGACCTGCTGCAATGCTGAAATCGCGCGTGAGCGCTCCGGCCTGGCCTGTGGCCGTCTGCGCCCATGCTGCGCCTGAAGGCACCAGGGCCGACATCGCCATGCCGATGACGGCGGCTTGCACAAGGGTGACAAGCGGCCGGGGACGCCACTGCGGTTGGCTACCGGGCCTGGGCGGGTGATGACGGGACATGCTGGGTTCTCCTGGATGGAATACGGGAAAGGATTGAAGGACTCATTCCCAGGCCGTACGAAAATCCGGATCCCCTCACTTTTTCTGAAAAAAAGTGGAAATCACTGGCCGGACGCCGGCCCCACATGAACCCACCAGCGCGTACGCCGGCTGATGCTCACGGGCTGCGTCTGCGCGATGAGCTGCAGCACCTGCTCGGTCTGGCGCACATGGAAGGTGCCCGACAGGCGCAGGCCTGCCACGCGCTCATCGCAACTGATGTGCCCATGGCGGTAGCGCCCCAGTTCCGCCAGAAGGTCACCCAGGCGGATGGCCCGGCCTGCCATCACGCCATCTGCCCAGTCGTCCGCACCAAAGTCCGGGGGAGGTGCCGGGGTACTGGCATCGGCCGACATCCACCACGGCGAGCCGGGCATCGCCGTTTGCCGTGCGGCGCTGTCTGCGGCCTTTGCAGGCGTCAGCCTTACGGCGCCTTCCTGCACGCTGACAAGGGCCCGATGCTTGTGCAGCCTGACCACAAAGCGCGTGCCCAGGGCCTGCAGATCGCCAAACGGCGTGCGCACCCTGAAGGGCCGGTGGCCGGGTGCAGTCTCGTCGGCGCCCGTGGTCACCAGGATTTCCCCACGGCTGAGCACCACCAGGCGCTGCTGCGGGTCCAGCTCCGTGCGGATGGCCGTGTCCGTGTTGAGCACGATGGTGCTGCCATCGTCCAGTCTGACGGTGCGCTGCTCGCCCACCGAGGTGCTGGCGCTGGCCAGCAGGCGCTGCCAAGGCATGTGGCTGTAGGCCATCCAGCCCGTTGCCGTGGCGATTCCGGACAAGGACAGCAGCTTGAGGGCGCGGCGGCGCGAGACGCTGCGGGACTGGCGCATGCGCTGCGCTGCATCCAGCGTGTCCAGTGCCAGGCGTTGCGGCATGCGGCCAAAGTCGGTCCTCAGTGATTGCACCCGATCCCAGGCCAGGGCGTGGGCGGGCTGCGCATGCAGCCATTGCTCGAAGGCCTGCCGTGTGGCGGGGCTGGGCGTGTTGAAGTCCAGCCGTACGGACCACTGGATGGCTTCGTCGATCAGGCCGGGCGAAAGATCGCTGCTCATGCCCCGAAGCGCAGTGCGTAGCAGTGGCGCAGGGCGGTGGCGATGTAGCGCTCGGCCGTGGCCAGGGACACGCCCAGTCGTTCGGCGATCTGCGGGCAGGTGAGTCCTTCCAGCTGCGCCCACAGAAAGGCGCTGCGCACGCGGGGCTTCAAGGCATCCAGCATGCGGTCTATGGCGACCAGGGTTTCCAGGAAGATCAGCCGGCTTTCCGGCGAGGGGGCCTGCGCCTCGGGCATGAGGGCCAGGGTTTCCAGCCAGGCACGTTCCAGCTCGCGGCGGCGCCAGTGGTCCACCAGCAGGCCATGGGCAATGGTGCTCAGGTAGGCGCGGGGCTGGCGCAGGCCGGTTGCGTCAGGGCCGGGTTGGCGGGTGAGCAGGCGCATGAACACGTCCTGCGCCATGTCGGCCGCGTCGAAGGAGTCGCCCAACCGGCGCCGCAACCAGCCCTGCAGCCAGTTCTGGTGGCTGTGGTACAGGCTTTCCACGCTGGTTGTCGCCTTGGCGGACTGGGAAATCTGCGCGTCCATGGAGCGTCCATTCAACGAATGCAATCACGGGGCTCGTCATGCATTGCGAAGGGCCGGCGGCGGCTGCGTCCATGGCGTGAGCTAACGAGAAAGGCGTGATTATAGATTTGGTAATGAGAATGAATCGCAAATGAGGCGCAGGCACAGCCATTCGCACGCGGGCAGGCCGCGCGCGAATGGCTGCATGTTCCGCGTCAGCCGTTCAGCTGCACAGAACGATGGTGACCAGAGCGGAGGTGTCTTCGATGGCGCGTACCGCATGCGCCATGTTGGCCGGCAGGTGCATCAGCTGGCCGGCCTGCAGGGACTGGCGGCTTTCGCCGAGCATCACCTCCAGCTCGCCTTCCAGGCAGTGCAGGCTGACGCTGCCAGGCACCTTGTGCGGCGGCAGCGACTGGCTGGCGCGCAGCACCACGCGGATGACCTCCATGTCCTGGGACTTGAACAGGGCGCAGGTCCGTGCGCCCGCCAGCCGCGCACCAAACGGCAGGACATCGATGGCTTGAGCGGTCAGTGCAAAGGGGGTGGCCATGGCGGACCTCCGGGCGTTGGCGGGCAATACTGCCATTGTCCTCCGAAGCACCGCAATCCATCAACCGCAGCTGTGTGACAGCAGGGGCTTGTGCAGGGTCTCAGCCCGGCACGCTGGCCTCCACCAGCAGGGTCAGCAACTGCAGCGATTCCTGCCAGCCCAGGTGGCAGGCCTCGGCGGGAATGACGGCGGGCACGCCTTCCTGGGTCACATCCATTTCAGTGCCGCAGAACACCTCGCGCAGCGTGATGGTGGTGATCATCTCGCCAGGCAGTTGCGGGTCGTCGAAGCGGTCGGTATGGCGTACCAGCCGGCCGGGCTCCAGGTCCAGGAACTCCCCACCGAAGCCGCTTCGCCCGCCCGTGGACAGATTGACGAAGGCCATGCGGTAGCGCCCGCCGACCCGGGCGTCGAACTCGGGTACCTCGCAGATGTAGCCGTGGGGCGGCAGCCATTTGGCCAGGGCAGCGGCCGTGGTGAAGGCCTGGTACACGCGCTGAGGCGGCGCCTTGAGGACGCGGTGCAGACGGATGGTGTGGACGGTGTGTGACATGCGGAACTCCTTGGCGTGGTGTCGTGCAAGGCTGCCAGCCTCGCACCGATGCAGTCCTTGCGCAAGAGGCGGGACATGGAGCCTGACACAGGTTTCAATGATTCATAAATCGAATCCTTGGTTGGTTTTAAAGAATTGGACTTGAATCGTTGACGCCCGCACCATGGCGGCGAGCGCTGGACACACAGCGCCGCTTTCCATAGGAAAACAGGATAGAAAACAGGAGACAAGCAAATGAAGCATTCCCCGTTGCGCAGGGCCCTGGCCCTTGGCGCTATCAGCACCATTGCTGCCGTGGCCGCGCCCTCTGTGTCGGCGCAGGGGGGTTACCCCTCCAATCCCATCACCCTGGTCGTGCCGTTCGCGGCCGGCAGCGGCACGGACGCCGTGGCGCGCCTGGTGGCTACCCGGCTGGGCGAGCGGCTCAAGCAGCCCGTGATCGTGGACAACAAGGCCGGCGCCAATGCCCAGATTGCCGCCAACCATGTGGCCAAGGCCAAGCCGGACGGCTACACGCTGTTCATGACCACCAACACCTCGCACTCGGCCAACCCCTGGCTGGTCAAGGGCCTGAAGTACGACCCCGTCAAGGATTTCACGCCCGTGGCGCGCGTGGGCGAGCTGCCGTTCGCGCTGCTGGTCCACCCCTCCGTTCCCGCCAAGACCGTGCAGGAACTGATCGACTACGCCAAGGCCAATCCCGACCGCCTGTCCTACGGCACGCCCAACAGCACCTCGCTGGTGGCCTCGGAAACCTTCAAGTACGTCACGCACGCCCAGATCACCTCCGTGCCCTACAAGTCCAGCCCGCAGGCGCTGACCGACCTCATGGGCAACCAGATCCAGGTCTATGTGGCCGACCTGGGCTCGGCCTGGGGCACGATCAAGACCGACCGCGTGCGCACCCTGGCCGTCACGGCGGCCAAGGGCTCCACCCTGCTGCCCAATGTGCCGGCCATCGGCAAGACGCTGCCGGGCTTCGACATCACTTCCTGGAACGGCATCTTCGGCCCGGCCGGGATGCCGGCCGAGATCACCGAGCGGCTGAACACCGAGCTGCAGGCCATCCTCAAGGACAAGGCCGTGCAGGAGCAGCTGGCCCAGGTCGGCTTCGAGGTCTGGCCCACGGCCACGCCCGCCGAGTTCGCCTCCTATGTGAAGGACCAGATGGCCCGCTGGGGGCAACTGGTCAAGCAGGCGGGCATCGAGGCGCAGTGAAGGAGAGCCGCATGGAACAAGCGCAGCAAGGGCAGCAAGGGCAGCAAGGGCAGCAAGGCCCTCTTGCCGGGGTGAAGGTGCTGGACATGACCTCGGTGGTCATGGGGCCCTTTGCCACCCAGATCCTTGCGGGCCTGGGGGCCGAGGTGATCAAGGTCGAATCGCCCGAGGGCGACAACATGCGCCACGTCGGCCCCATGCGCAACCCCGCCATGGGCCACATCTTCCTGCAGGCCAACCAGGGCAAGCGCTCCGTGGTGCTGGACCTCAAGCAGGGCGCCGCGCGCGAGGCCCTGCTGCGCCTGGCCGAAGGCTGCGACGTGCTGGTCAGCAACGTGCGGCCCCAGGCCATGGCGCGCCTGGGCCTGGCCTACGAGGACGTGGCGGCGCGCAACCCGCGCATCATCCACGTGAGCTGCTGCGGCTTCGACCAGCGCGGCCCCTACGCGGCCCGGCCCGCCTATGACGACCTCATCCAGGGCGCCACCGGCGTGCCCTGGCTGGCGCAGCAATACGGCGGTGGCGAGCCGGCCTATGCCCCCATGACCCTGGGCGACCGCGTCACCGGCCTGCACGCGGTCTACGCCGTCACGGCCGCCCTCTATGCGCGCGAGAAAACCGGCAAGGGCCAGGCCGTGGTCGTGCCCATGTTCGAGGCCATGACCCAGTTCATCCTGGGCGACCACATGGCGGGCCTGTCGTTCGAGCCGCAACTGGGCGGCCCCGGCTATGCGCGCCTGCTCACGGCCCACCGCAGGCCCTATCGCACCAGCGACGGCCACCTGTGCGTTCTCATCTACAACGACAAGCACTGGCACAGCTTCTTCAACGCCATAGGCCAGCCCGAGCGCATGGCCGAGCCCATCTTCGCCACCCACAGCCAGCGCGCGCTGCACATCGATGCCGTCTATGCCGAAGTCTCGCGGCTGATAGCCGGGCGCAGCACCGCCGAATGGCGCACGCTGCTGGACGCGGCCGACGTGCCCAACATGCCCATGGCCTCGCCCGAGGACCTGATCGCCGACCCCCAGCACCAGGCCACCGGCTTCGTGCACGAGATAGACCACCCCAGCGAAGGCCGGCTGCGCACCACGGCCAGCCCCACGCGCTGGAGCGCCACGCCACCCGCAGAACGCGCCGCCCCCGCGCCGCGCCTGGGCGAACACACCCTGCAGGTGCTGCGCGACGCGGGCCTGACCGAGGCCGAGCTGGCCGCCCTGCAGGCCAGCCGCGCCTGCAGCCAGGCTGCCGCGCTGCAAGACGCCCCACCACAAACACAAGCACAGGCACAAACAGAAGGAAACCGCCCATGCCCCGCTACCTGATCCGCGAACAAGACGTGCCCGGCTACAGCCCCGCCAACCACCACGGCACCGTCAACCGGCGCCTGGTCAGCGCCGCCAACGTGGGCGCGCGCCACATGGAGCTGGTACTGGGCACGCTGGAGCAGGGCGGCGGCGCGCTGCCCCATGCCCACCCCGGCATGGAGCAGGCCTGCTACCTGCTGGCCGGAACGGCCGAGGTGGAAATCGACACCCCGGACGGCAAGGAACGCTTTGCCATGCAGCCCGGCGACACCTGCTTCTTCCCCGAGGACTGCATGCACATCTTCCGCGTGACCAGCGCCAAGCCCGTGCGCCTGCTGGTTTTCTACAGCCCGCCCTACGGCGAGAACCCCGAGCGCGTGCGCCGGCCGGCAGCCTGAGCGCCGTCACCCCACAGACACAACAAGCGAACAGCAACAAGCAACGGAGAACACACCATGGACTTTCTGTGGAACGAAGAACAGGAACAGATACGCGACGCCGTCGAGCGCGCCTGCGCCCCCTTTGACGCCGACTACTGGCTGCGCAAGGACCACGAAGGCGGCTTCCCGCACGACTTCCACAAGGCCCTGGCCGACGCGGGCTGGCTGGGCATTGCCATGCCCGAAGAGTTTGGCGGCGCGGGCCTGGGCATCAGCGAAGCGGCGCTGATGATGCACACCATCTCGGCCACGGGCGCAGGCCTGTCGGGCGCCTCGGCCGTGCACATGAACATCTTCGGCCTGCACCCCGTCGTCGTCTTCGGCACGGACGAGCAAAAACGCCGCTGGCTGCCCCCGCTGATCGCGGGCACGGACAAGGCCTGCTTCGGCGTGACCGAGCCCAATGCCGGCCTCAACACCCTCAAGCTGCAGACTCGCGCCGTGCGCGATGGCGACGTCTATGTGGTCCATGGCCAGAAAGTCTTCATCTCCACCGCCCAGGTCGCCAACAAGATCCTGCTGCTGGTGCGCACCAAGCCCGTGGAGGAGTGCAAGGGCACGGAAGGGCTGAGCCTGTTCTACACCGACCTGGACCGCGAACGCATCGAAGTGCGCGAGATCGACAAGCTGGGCCGCAAATGCGTGGACACCAACCAGCTGTTCATCGACGGCCTGCGCATTCCCGCCGAGGACCGCATCGGCGAAGAGGGCAAGGGCTTTTCGTACATCCTGCACGGCCTCAACCCCGAGCGCATCCTCATCGCCGCCGAGGCCGTGGGCCTGGGCCGGGCCGCTCTGGCGCGTGCCACCCAGTACGCCAAGGAGCGCGTGGTCTTCGACCGCCCCATCGGCCAGAACCAGGGCATACAGCACCCGCTGGCCCAGGCCTGGATGGGTCTTGAGGCGGCCCACCTCATGGTGCAAAAGGCAGCCTTCCTCTACGACAGGGGCCTGCCCTGCGGCGCCGAGGCCAACGCCGCCAAATACCTGGCGGCCGAAGCCTGCGCCAAGGCCTGCGAAACCGCCATCTTCACGCACGGCGGCATGGGCTACGCCAAGGAATACCACGTGGAGCGCTACATGCGCGAATCCTGGATCCCGCGCCTGGCACCCGTCAGCCCCCAATTGATCATGTGCTTCATCGCCGAAAAGGTATTGGGCTTGCCTAAATCGTATTGACCCCCTGAGTCGCTTCGCGCCTTCCCCCTTCTCGCTGCGCGCAGGGGGACGACACCCTCGGTGCGGGGCGGCCCTTCCTCGGTGTCTCAAAGTTGAGGTGCGCGGGTTTTGTGGCTGCGAACCATCTGAAGTCCCATGATTTATCAATCTGTATTTCAGAGGTAGCCATGGTGCAAGATGCCATCTCGCTTGCTCCCCATCCGCCGCCTCTCATGAAGACCCACCTGCTGCGCTATTTCGTCGCCCTGGCCGAGGAACGCCACTTCGGCCGCGCGGCCCAGCGCCTGTGCATCACCCAGCCGCCGCTGAGCATGGCGCTCAAGACCCTGGAGCAAGACCTGGGCGCCAGCCTCATGGACCGCGACGCCAAGAACGTGCGCCTCACCCCTGCGGGCGAGGCCTTCCTGGTCGAGGCACGCAAGGTGCTCGCCCAGCTGCAGCATGCGGCCGACGTGGTGCGTGGCGTGGCCGAAGGCATGCAGGGCCGGCTGGACGTGGGCATCACCGGCTCCATGGTCTACCGCCAGGTGCCGGACTTCTGCCGCGCCTTCCGCGCAGAGCGCCCCCTGGTCGAAGTCTGCCTGCACGAAATGTCCACGCGCGAGCAACTGCAGGCCATTGCCAGCGGCCAGATCGACTGCGGCTTTCTCAACATAGCCACCCCGCCAGACGGCCTGCAGACCCTGTCGATCGGCGAGGAACCCTTTGTCTGCTGCCTGCCCGCCACGCATGCGCTGGCGCAGCAGTCCGCCATCGACCTGCGCGAACTGGCCCGCGACACCTTCGTCATGTTCGCCCGCGAAGTGGCCCCGGCCAACTACGACAACGTCATCGCCTGCCTGCAGCAGGCCGGCATCCACCCCCACACCCGCCACGCCGCGCGCCAGTGGCTCACCGTCATGGCCCTGGTCTCGGCAGAGCAGGGCGTGGCCCTGGTGCCCAGCTGCATGCAGCGCGTGGGCATGAACGGCGTGGTGTTCGTGCCGCTGCGCGGTCCACAGCAGGCCATGACGCCCGCTGTCATGGCCTGGCGGGCGGACCAGCCTGCGGCGGTGCCGCAGGCGTTTATCGAGAGGGTGAGGGTTATGGCAGAGGGAAGCCGCAGGGTTTCAGCGCAGGGATAGGTGCTCGGAATCTACAGACCCCCATTGCGCCAGCTCCAGCGCCAGCCGCACACTCAGTCCGATGGCACAGGCTCGGTACTGCCCAGAATCTCCGCCACCTTGAGCGCCAGCGCATCCAATGTGAATGGCTTGGTCAGGAGCTGCGTCCCGGGGTGCAGGTTTTCCTTGCTGAGCGGAGATGCCTCGGTGAATCCGGTGATGAAGAGCACCGGCAGGTCGGAACGGGCCAGGCGAGCCTCATCGGCAAGCTGCTTGCCGTTCATTCCGCCGCGAAGCCTCATGTCTGTGATCAGCATGTCCACCCGGGTTCCGGCACGCAGTACCTGCAGCGCGGCGGCTGCATCGGCCACGGCAAGTACCGTGTAGCCCAGGTCGACAAGCGCCTCGTCGATGAGATGGCGGATCGGGGCTTCGTCATCCACGACCAGCAAGGTCCTTTGGGCAGGAACGACTACCTGCCTGGCCGCATCGACCGCGCGTTCTGCAACGGGCGCGGCGTCGCACCTGGGCAGATACAGGCAGACCGTGGTGCCCTGGCCCGGCTGGGAGAAGATCCTGACCGCTCCTCCCGATTGCCGCGCGAAGCCGTAGATCATCGACAGCCCCAACCCTGTTCCGTGGCCCACCGGCTTGGTGGTGTAGAACGGCTCGAAGGCGCGCGCAATGGTCTGCTCCGACATTCCTGTACCCGTGTCGGTGACGCACAGCGACACATAGCCGCCCGGCGGAAGGTCCCACTCCCGGGCTGCCGCCTCTTCAAGCTCGATATTGGCTGTCCTGATGGTCAGCCGGCCGCCTTCGGGCATGGCATCGCGGGCGTTGATGCACAGGTTCAGGATGGCGTTCTCCAGCTGCGTTCCATCGATTTGCGCGTGCCACAAATGGGCTGCCGGCACGATGTCTATATCCACGCTGGCGCCCACGGTCCTGCGCAGCAGGTCCTCCCAATCGGCCAGGAGCGCGGCCATATCGGTGGGCTTGGAGTCCAGGATCTGCCGGCGCGAGAACGCAAGCAGCCGCTGCGTGAGCGTGGCGGCGCGCCGCACCGCCCCCTGCGCTCCATGGATGAAGCGCGTGAGGTTGTCCACCTGGCCGCGCGCCAGCATCCGCTGCAGCAGCTCCAGATTGCCCATGACGGCCGCCAGCAGGTTGTTGAAGTCGTGTGCAAGGCCACCCGTCAACTGGCCCACGGCCTCCATCTTCTGCGACTGGCGCAGTTGCTCCTGCACCTTGGCCAGCGCTTCGGCCTTGGCCATTTCGGAGGTGATGTCGCGGCCCACCGCATTGATGCGGCCTGCCGCCGAACGGGTGGACCAGGAGATCCAGCGGTAGCTCCCGTCCCGATGGCGATACCGGTTGTCAAACCGGGCATGCGCCATGCCTGTGGCCAGCTCCTGCGTGTCCTGGATGGTGCGCGCCAGATCCTCGGGATGGATGAGATGAAAAAGCGTTGTGCCCAGCAGCTCGTCTTCACGCCAGCCCAATACCTCGGTCCAGGCCGGGTTGACCGCAGTGATGATGCCCTCGAACGTGCAGCGCATCATGATGTCGGAAGACAGCTGCCACAGTGCGTTGCGGTCGGCCGTGCGCTCTGCCACCTGTTCCTCCAGCGTGGCATTCAAGCGCTCCAGCGCGGCCTGGGCCTGCTTGCGCTCGGTGATGTCGGAGGCCGCTCCCAGCCAGCCGGTGATGGCGCCTGCGGCATCGAACAGCGGCACGGCGCGCGAGAACGCCCAGCCCACGCCGCCATCGACCCTGTTCACCCTGTGCTCGATCACATAGTCGGTTTTCGTGCGGATGGCCCGCGCGATTTCCGCGCGCACAAGGGCGCGGTCCTGGGCGGGTATGTATTCCTCCAGCCAGTTCGTGTTGGGCGAGGCCGTATCAGGAATGAACCCGCCGCCTGCCAGTTGGTGCAGCTCGCTCCAGTCCGCATTGATGGAGTAGCGCACCTCCGAGGAGGAGCGCACCAGCGCATCCAGCCGCTCCTCGCTCTGGCGCAACAGGTCCAGCGCCCGCCGTTCCGCATCGATGTCCAAAATGGCGATGGCCGTGGCCACGACTTCCTTGTCTGCATTGCGCAGCGGCACCCCGAACACGCGCGTCCAGACTTCGCGCCCCTGAGGCGTGTCATAGGCGCACTCAACGCCCGGCACCACCAGCTCCCCGCGGAACGCGCGGGCGGCCACAAACTGGTCGCGGGGAACGGGCTTGCCGTCCTTGTCCCAGCTGCGCCAGCGCCCCCGGTCCTCCTCGGCCGACAGCAGCGAAGGGATGGGGGTGTCCGGCAGGAAATGGCGGTAGGCCGGGTTGGACATCAGCACCTTGCCACCCTTGCTCACCAGGCACAGGCCTATCGGCAGATGCTCGATGAAATCCGAAAACAGCGTCTTCTGGTCTGCCACCTGTGCATCGAAGGGGTCCTGATCGCTGGCGCCCGCGCCCTGTACGGCGCTGGCATGGCCCGCCGTGGCAATCGCAAGTTGCGCCCGCAGCCGGGCGTTTTCCTCGCGAAGCAGGGCAATCTCTTCGGACTCTTGGATCATGGGGGGATGGGGCGGGGCGTTGGGTGGAGGAGAGGGGGCAACTCGCCGCTGGCGGGGGCGGCGATGCTGCCTGGGGATCATAGCTGTGACTGCTGGTGCGACCGATGTTGAGGCTGCAGTCCTCGGTGCGGCAATTCTTGTGGGACTTCGCCCTCCCAGGGACTATGGGGTTGAACTGGCCGTGCAATGGGCTGAATTTGGGTCCCCAATGACCGATGAATCGGTCGACGAACGCTCGAAATGTGCCATTGAAAATATGGAAGTCGAGAACCTTATTGAGAAAATGGCAAAAGGATGCGTATTTCCGCCAATTTCTCGAATATGAATAAAACAAATCGGCAATGAATGATCTGCCCCGTCGTGCAGGCCATGGCTGAAGGGTGGCGGCGATAGGGCTTCCCTGCAGGAGACGTGCCGCAGGCACCGCCGCTGCTGTGATTTTCATGTCACACAGCACAGCTGTCACGAAGAATACTTATGTGTTGCTTAGAGTCCCCGCAGCGGTGGCAGGAGGCCACCGTCATTCTCATTAATAAGTTCAGTTCGTATCTCGCCAATGAAAAATCAAAAAACGTGCTCGCGCATTCTGGGACTCGCGATGGGCACATTCTTCGCCTCTTCTTCCAGCTTGGCCTTGGCACAATCTTCCGTCACCATTTTTGGTGTGGTGGACGTCGGTGTCACCATTGCCAAGTCCGGCAGCAACAGGCTCAATGCACTGAACTCCAGCCAAGGCAAGACCAGCTTGCTTGGCTTGCGCGGCACGGAGGACCTCGGCGGCGGCAACAGAGCTCAGCTCTGGCTTGAAGGCGGCCTCAACCCCGATGTCGGCACTGGCGGCAGCAGCGGCTCCCTTGGCTTCGAGCGCCGCTCCACGATCGGGCTGAGCAACAATTCCTGGGGTGAAATCCGGCTGGGTCGCGACTACACCCCCAGCTACAACATCTTCACCGCTTTCGCGGGCCCCGACACCACCACCGGTGTGCAGGCCAATCTGTTCCAGACGATCCGCCAGACTGCCTATAACGCCGCCAGCCAAAGCGGCGTGGTCGACCGCACGCGCATCAGCAACGCCGTGGGCTACTTCCTGCCGAGCGACCTGGGCGGTGTCTATGGCCAGTTCTCGGTTTCCTTTGGCGACGAGAACGCCTCCGGCTCTGGCGCAAGCAAGGCCCGCAGGTACATAGGCGGCAACCTGGGCTATCGCTCTGGCCCGCTGAACGTGGGTATCGGCTACGGCAGGATCGACGGCACCGCAGCCGTGGCTTCGCCCAGCGCCATCGCCGCAACCAGCGATCTCGAAGACTTGGTGCTGGGCGCCTCGTACAACTTCGGCAGTTTCCTGCTCAATGGCGGATACAACAGCCTGAAGTGGGAGCCCGTCAACGGCGCAACCTCCGGGAAGGTGGACGGTTTCTACCTGGGCGCGACCATCCCCATGGGGCCAGGCAGCTTGCGCGTCAAGTACGCCAGCGCCAAGTTCAGCGGCAACGCCTCTGCCCTCACGCGCAGCGGCGGCAAGGCCGACAAGTATTCGATCGGATATGTCTACGACTTCTCCAAGCGCACTTCTCTGTACGCAGGGCTGGCGCGTGTCAACAACAAGAACGGCGCCAGCGTCGGCCTGATCGGCGGCCCTGCGGGTGTGGCCAACGCCGGCTCGACCGGTGTGGATCTGGGCATCAGCCACTCGTTCTGAGCGGCACAGCGCCTTTTCCAGAAACGAAGCCTGCAAGCTTGGGCAGGCCCTTGCCACGCAGGGCCTGCTGATCTGCCTATCTGCCTATCAGGCTTGCCTCTTCTTCTCAAGACCTACTCGCCATGCGCCCCCCCACTTCTTCCTCCTGCCTGATGGCAGTGATCTCCGCCGCGGCTGCCTTGCTGAGCGCCTGCGCCGACACCCGCCCGCTCCAGGTCGCCGGCTCCGAGACGGTGACGCAGACCACCGGCGTCGGCAGCATCCGCGCCATCGTCACGCGCCAGGACGTCCAGTTCGACGACAGGTTCTATTTCCCCTACGAAGGCCAACACCCCGCCACCAAGGCCGATTTCCCCAAGGGCTTTCTGCCAGCCTATGGCTCGGGCCTGGCCTTGAAGGGCAGGCGTGCCGACGGCACGCTGGAGTTCTACGCCATCACTGATCGCGGCCCGAACGCGACCACCGGCCCGGTCACGCAGATCACCGACGGCTCCAATCCCGCGGGCTTTGCCAGTTCCACGGTGTTTCCCTCGCCCAACTTCACTCCGTCCATCGGCGTGATCGCCCTCGGAAAGGACGGAGCCAGGCTCGTCTCCACCCTGCCGCTCAGATTCAGCGCCACACAGAATGCCAACGGCCGCGTGCAGCCACGGGGCATCACAGGCAACACGGGCGAGCAAGTCCTGGACGACTCCTTCACCTATCCCGGCAAGGCCAAGGGCTACAGCGAATTCGGCCTGGACACAGAATCCGTGGTGGTGGATGCCGCACGCAATGCGCTGTGGGTGTCCGACGAATACGGACCCTTCATCGTGAAGATCGACCCGGCGACCGGCATCATCCAGAAGAAATACGGGCCCGGCACCGGCGCGGCCGATCTGCCGGCCATTCTCGCCAAGCGCCGCGCCAACCGTGGCATGGAGGGGCTGAGCATCGATGCGGCCAGCGGCAAGCTGCACGGTTTCCTGCAAAGCCCTCTGGACGACGGCAAGGCCGACTACACCACCGCTGCCGTTGCCGACGCCACTGGCAAGTCGGAGAACGTGCGCGACTACGCTCGCTTTGTGCGTTGGGTGGAGTTTGACCCGACCACCGAGAAAACCCGCCTGTTTGCCTTGCCCGTGGACAGCCGCTGGTACAACCAAGGCAAGACCGGCAATGCCAAGCTGGGTGATGTGGTCTCACTGGGCAAGGGGAAATTTATCGCCATCGAGCAAGGCACTGGCAAGGACAAGAAAGTCTTCAACGACCTGGTTCTGATCGAGTTTCCGGCCAACGCCACCGACATCACCGCGCTAGGGTCCGACCTGGAAAAGAGCAGCCTGACTGGCAAGCCGGTCAATGGCTCGGACTATTCCAAGGTCGTGACGCTCAAGAAGACCCGGCTCTTCAACCTGAACGCCACCGGCTGGGTGGCCGAGAAGGCCGAAGGCCTGGCGCTGGTCGATGACTACACGCTGGCGCTGACCAACGACACCGACTTCGGTGTTTCGCTGGCCGTGCTGGACGCCAGCGGCAAGGAAATCGAAGGCTCGAACGTCACCAAATGTATGGTGGACGCCGACGGCAAGATCGTGAACGACGGCCAATGCGCCAAGGGCGCGGCGAGCCTTCGCTTTACCACCAATGACGTCAACGATCGCACGCAGCGACTGTGGACCTTTAAGTTCAGCAAGAAGCTGAGCGAATACGGCGCTCCCTGAACGACTGCGACTGCGACTGCGACTGCATGGCATAGGCAAGACAACGGGGCCACGGCGGTCCAGGGCGGTTCGTCCAGCGCGAAGGCGCTGCGACGGGCCGCAACGCTGATGTCGCCTCCTCTGGCATCTGCACGGAGCGGCGCCGCCGTTGCGGCGCAAGTGTGGGCTTGCCGCAATGACTGGTCCTTTCGACCTTCGGCAGTGTTCCGGCATTGCCCAAAGCGGTAGTCGTTGAGTGCGTAGATGACAGGCATACGTCCGAGCCAAGCACTTTCACAATCAAATTCCCCTCTGCTTGGTCATTTCAAAAGCGCCCTCGGATTCCATACTGGTTTCCCCGTGAATCGAGGAAATTCAACAGTGAGCAGTGACCCGTTCAGAATCCCTCTCGGATTTTCGATGGCTTGGGATTGACTAGTCATCGAATTCCTGAAGAGACAGTGCGTGCGGTATCCTCAGCCGCTCTGTAGAGGAGAAGAAAGTGGCGGTACTGATTCCTGCGATGGGGGCGTGCGTTGGGCGCATGACGCCTGGCGAGCGACGCCTGGCCGAGCGGTTGGAGCAAAAGCTCGAAGACGATTACATGCTCTGGTATGACGTGCCCATCGGCCCCAAGCAGACGCATCCTGACTTTGTCGTCATTCATCCACGCAGGGGCGTTCTGATTCTTGAGACCAAGGATTGGCGGCTGGAGACGGTTCAAGAGGCGACCAAACAGGCCTGGACGCTCATCGTGGATGGAAGGCCCAAGGTCGTCATCAATCCGGCAGCTCAGGCGCGACACTGCGCCATTCAAGTGGTCAATGCACTGGAGCGGGATCAGCAACTCATTCACGGCGAAGGCCCTCATCAGGGAAAGCTGGCATTTCCGTGGGGCAGCGGCGTGGTGTTCACCAACATCACGCGCAAGCAGTTTGAAGAGTCTGCACTGGACCAGACGATTGATGCGCATCTCGTTATCTGCAAGGACGAGATGCTGGAATCCGTCGATTCGGAGGCTTTTCAGCAGCGCCTGTGGAACATGTTCCCCCACGCTTTCGGCAAAGCCATGTCGGTGCCGCAGCTCGAGCGCACGCGGTGGATCATGTTCCCGCAGGTGCGTGTTCCGGTGCAAGGCAGCCTTCTGCCGGAAGACGCGGACGAGCTGCCGGACATCATGCGCGTCATGGACTTGCAGCAGGAGCAACTCGCGCGCAGCCTGGGTGATGGGCATCGCGTGATCCACGGAGTTGCCGGCTCAGGCAAGACCATGATTCTTGGCTATCGTGCGGAACACCTGGCCAAGACCGCTTCGACCAAGCCCATCCTCGTGCTCTGCTACAACGAGCCCTTGGCCGTGAAGCTCAATGCCTGGTTTGCGGCCAAGGGCCTGGCCGACCGGGTGCACGCCCGCAACTTCCACAAGTGGTGTCGCCAGCAATTGGTGGCCTATGGTCAGACGCTACCCGCTCAGGGCCCAGGCATGTTTGATCAGATGGTGGAGTTTGTGATTCGCGGCGTGGACCGGCAACAGATTCCGTCCGGGCAATACCAGGCCGTGATGGTCGACGAGGGGCACGACTTTCAGCCTGAATGGCTCAAGCTCGTCACCCAGATGGTGGACCCCGAGACCAACAGCCTGTTGATCCTGTACGACAGTGCCCAGAACATCTATGGCAAGAGCAAGGCGCGTGGGTTCAGCTTCAAGAGCGTGGGAATCCAGGCCTCTGGGCGCACGACCATTCTCAAGATCAACTACCGCAACACCAGGCAGATTCTGCAAATCGCCAACCGCGTCGCCGCCGAGTTCCTGCAACCCAATGCCCAGGATGATGACGGTGTTCCGCTGGTGCAACCCATCAGCTGCGGCCGCGAAGGGCAGGAGCCGCTGATCGTGCGCCTGCCGAGCTTGCGGGACGAGCCCGCCAAGATCGCCGAGCTGCTGGCTGCGGCGCATCAGGAAGGCCACGCCTGGGGTGACATGGCCATCTTGTGCCGCGATCACGACTCCATGAACCAGTGCGCCCTGGCACTTGGCCGGCGAAAACTGCCGCATCGCGTGCGACATCGTTCAGGTGACTTCGATCCACTGGCCGACACCATCAAAGTGATGACAATGCACGCCAGCAAGGGGTTGGAGTTTCCGGTCGTGGCCGTCGCAGGAGTGGGGCAGATGCCGCGTGAAGGCGAAGATGCGGCGGACGAGGCCAAACTGTTCTATGTGGCTGCGACTCGGGCGACACAAAAACTGGTATTGACTGTGGCGGGTGAAGGGGCGTTTGCGAAGGCGCTGGTGAATGCGGGGTGAATGCGGGTTGAGGGCAGGGCGAGGACAGGCACAAGTCCGTGGTGCGGTGGTCAGTGCTCCAGGCGTGGTCCCAGTAGCGTTGCACCCGCAGCGCATTCTTGAGGATGGCGCTGCGATCCGAAAAGGATTTTGCGCATGTCACCCTTCCCACTCGGATGCGCACGCCATCTTGCCACTAGGCGCATTGCGCAGGCGGTTCAGGAAATCCAACTGGCTTTTGGCCGTTTGATTCCCTTTTGCCACGGCTTGCCGCAGCCAGTGCACTGCTTCACAGCGATCCGCTTTCACCGCGGTGCCATACAGGGTTGGGCCTGCCAGAAGAATCCATGCCAGTGTTTCCTGGGCTTGTGGCTCGCCATCCCGGGCCGCCTGGCGCAGCAACGCGAGCATGGAGGCGTAGTCACCCGCAGTCTGCGCCTCCAGGGCCAGTTGAAACCGCTGCTCGGAAGTGGTGGCCATGTCAAACGGCAACGGTGCCGCCTGCGCCAGCGCGCCGGACAGGGCCGCTGCGATGAACAAGCCATGCCGTGCATGCCGGGCCAGCGTGGCAATTGGACGGAATTCGAATCGCATTTTTTGTCTCCACTTGAACTGAGTGGGTCCATCGTCTTCGCAATCCCCATCCCTGAAAATTCGGAATTTTCAAAGGCACCCTCAGGGCCACCCAGAGGCTGACTCGAATCGGCCATGCCCACCAGGCACAGGCCTATCGGCGGATGCTCGATGAAATCCGAGAACAGCGTTTTCTGGCCTGCCACCTGCGCATCGAAGGGGTTCTGATCGCTGGCGCCCGCAGCCTGCACGGCGCCGGCCTGACTGGCCGTGGCACTCGCCAACTGCGCCCGCCGCCAATCTCTTCAGAGTCTTTGACCATTGGGGGGGATGGGGCGCGGCTTCGGGTGGAGGAGGGGGCAGATCGCCATCGTTGAGGGCGTCGATTCAGCTTTGGGGCTCATAGCGGTGAGCTGCCGGGCATACTTGGCTTGTCGGAGGCGTTTTCAGGAGCTATTGATGATGTGCTCGTCTATAGGCCCAGGGCAGCACTGGCAACGTTATCAGCCATCGGCCAATCGCATCGCGCGGCGCTTGAAGGCGGCCCCAAGCTTGGGACCGCGGTAAATTAACCGTATAAAAGCAATGATGAAAATTTTCTTTGTATGTATCGGGTTCATGATTTCCGGATTCACGCATGTGAGTGAAGCAACTTCACCGGCAATTCAAGATTTGCAGGAAATAAGAAAATCTGCAGATGAGTTCTTGAAGTTGGAAAACAAACGCCAGAAAACAGACTTCACCACTGCTCGTGTCAACCCAAAGATACTAGTCGAGCAATGCGCTACTTCGCTTGAGTCAGGTTGGGCACCCACAGACAATGGTCTTCCCATAAAAATCGTTCAAGTCGTCTGCAAATCGTCATTGCACGATAAAAAGGGGTGGCGTGTTCTGGTGCCAGTTGGAAAATAAATCACAACAAAACAAAAGCGATGGTTGCGCCTAATCCGGCCCAACCATCGGGCACGACAATACTTGCCTTTCCGGTAACGAAGAATTGCTCCAGTCCGGAAAATTCCTTTTTTGGAAACCTTCCAAAGACTGGTAGCCATTCACATTCCAGTTGTAGCCGCTGGTATGTTCGACCTCGACGACAGAATAACGGCATTGACGACTGCGATTTTTTAAAAGAAAAACAATTCGTTCATGGCTACCATTGAAGCTCTTTTCCAGGACTTCGTAGTGCGTCGACTTGCAGATGCTATAAGCTGAATTCCATTCGATTGTCTTGGCGCGCACATGGAGTGCACCAGAACATGCTCTTCCAGTCCCTTGAAATACGCCAGCAAAAGCATCATCAGCAGCCGCCGCCATGCCCGATAGGCTGCCGATGGATGCGAACAACGCCAAGACTCTTAGTTCACGCATATCTCTACCTTTCCTTTTCGGATCAACGTCAGAGCATAGTCAAGCTTCTTGGCATACATTGAGTCGCCGACATTGTAGTACGTTGCAATGCTTGATGTCGTGATGATCTTCCAGCCTGTAATGACCTTCTTCAGTGAAGCCTTTTGGTATTTTAATACCTGTCCAGGTCTCAATACATGCGCAGCAGGATTGAGTTTTTGCATTGTTTCGACAGTGCTGCCTGTTGCTTTTGCAATCTTGGCAATGCTGTCTCCCGCTTGCACTTTCACTTCACGGATGGTGCTGTCCGGGTCTGGAACGCTCTTGACCGCATAATTCGCCATGCGCATCAACAAATAACCAATTCCGGCTCTGATGTTGTACGCAGGAATTGCTATTGCTGTGCTTGCTGTCAATTTATTTTTCCAGGCAGATGGAATGATCAGGTCTCCACCTTCTTTTCCAGACAAAAGAGAACCCAGCCCTGGATCGCCAGGATTGCCTATCTGCATTAAATTTGACCCCCACTTTTTTGCTTCCGCGCCAGTCTCGACCCATGCCATGGCCTTGATAAGCTTCCAATCGAGTGGCAAATATCCTGCTTTACCAGAGAGATGGCGGTTATACTCATTGACCGCCATCTGAATTTCACAATCCCAGGTATTCCATTTGGCGTTGCCCTCTGCCTTGTTAATGCCATCCTGCCATTTTTCGAAGCCTGTCTTCGGCTGTGCTTGAGCCGCCATATAAGTCCTTTCTGGTTGAGTTGTCCATGTGATCAGCATGCTTGCGCACGGCAGGCAGTTGTTTGAGCCATACCGCCAGCAATTCTTGCGAATGGCAATCAGACTCGTGAAGTTGCGTGCGTCGGTGCTGTCTGATGGATGTGGTCGTGGCAATCGGGCGGGCGGCTCTCACTCATACCGGCTGCGCCTCAGTGAGCGCCTTGGCCCGGGACTTCGACGGCAGGTGGAAGGGAGTCTGCAGATCGGCGTCAACGTCGGGCAGATGATATGCAATCAAGAATGAGAGTTCAAGAACTAATTTCGAGAATCCCAATGCCTTGATTCGCGTGCCGTGCCTTTTGCTTTGGTGGGCTTGTCAGAAACCGAAGCTTTCAAGAAGAATGGAAGCCATATGCCCCGCCAAGCCTATGCGCAGCTTGGCAAAGCCTGCAAACCAGCCGTGCGTTCAGCGCCGCTTGTACGGCCGCTTGCTGCTCTTAATACCTCGTCTGGCAATACGGCTTGCGATGTCCCGCTGTCTCAGATGGATGCGGCAACGTAGGTAGTCATAGCCTTTGTTGGCGTGCAGTTTTATTGGGCGTCTGTCGGCTTCAATCTACTTGATCGTGTTCACGCAGTCGCCGCCAGCAAGTCATACCGTTACCATAGCCCAGCGACTGTGGAAGGTCTTCCCTGGGCGCCAGCAGCGACGGCACGGACCCGTCAAGCAGGAAATGGCGGTAGGCCGGATTGGACATCAACACCTGCCCACCCCTGCCCACTAGGCACAGGCCTATCGGCAGATGCTCGATGAAATCCGAGAACAGCGTTTTCTGGTCTGCCACCTGTGCATCGAAGGGGTCCTGATCGCTGGCGCCCACGGTCTGCACGGCGCCGGCCTGTCCGGCTGTGGCAATCGCCAGCTGCGCCCGCAGCCGGGCGTTTTCCTAGCGAAGCAGGGCAATCTCTTCAGACTCTTGGATCATGGGGGGATGGAGCGCGGCTTCGGGTAGAGGAGGGGGGCAGATCGCCGCTGGCGGGGACGGCGATTTTGCTTTGGGGATCATGGCTGTGAGTGGCTTACCGGCTGGGCTTGTAGAGGGCGGCTTCAGGGGACGCTGGTGCCGATTCCTCTTAAATCTGCATGGAGCAGCGCTGCCGTTACGGTGCAAGCTTGGGTCTGCTGCAGTGACCGGTAGGCACATCCCCCAACCTGCCGATGGTTCATTGCCATAACGGGGGCGGGCAATTCGTGACTACCAGACCGTTGCATCGCTGGCTTTCGGGGGTCGATCCCTTGCAGACGATCAGCTAATACGTGAGTTAAGTCACGAAGCGCTGTTGACTTGAATGATTATTTGGGTTCCAGCAGTCCATACCTTTGCATGCCTAATCTTTCCCAATAACTCTTCGTACTGCGGGGATTTTGTGGCTAGATATTCGATAAGGAGGATCGCTTCTTGCTCGATACGGCTGCCGCGTCTAAGGAAGGCCGCATCTTCCCCGGTTTCATATGAAGATCCGTAGCATAGACGACCGAGAAAGCGATCGAAGAAAAAGGGGATGCATCTATCATCAGAATCTTTGAGATCCACATAGTAAGTGCTACCTTGAGGGCCAGAATCTCGATATCGACCATGAGCAGCTATTCGCACTGGATGGGTTGGGGCGAACGGCCATTCGTCTAGCTCTGGAAAGCAAGGAGTGGATGTGTCAAGGCTCATAGGATTAACTGGATTAAGACAGTAGTGTAATCGATATTTCAGATGTTTAACGTTTTTGCTGAACGGATTGCTCTGAATAAGAGGCGTCGGATACGGGGCAGATGACTGAATGGTTGAGTAAGGTTTTGGGAATAAATCCCATCCTTTTTGTGTAGAGGTTTTGGATGACTAGAGTGGACGTCTAACCCCATTGCGAAACTCCTCTACATAGTACTCAAGGGGGTGTCCAGTTCCACATGAATATAGTTTAAGACTCGTTCTAGCCACAATAACAGGTGTATTGCCTGCTAGAGAGTGAAGAAAATCACCTGTCTTCTGGTATTCCGCAGAATTGTAGAAATAAACCCATCCGAAATCGTATTCTTCGATGGACGTTACAGTAAGTTGATGGGGCGGACGGTCGGTATTTTCTGGCAACGCAGATCCAAGGTTGTCCATCTCATGTTCCAAACGTTTTAGGTACGTCTGAACAACTTCGTCAGCATTTTGCTTTGTGATCATAGAGTGGGTCGCATCATGAATTGTCGGCGCCTTTATTTAAGCCTAGTGATAAGTTATCTGGTTGGATGAGGGATTGTGGCATTGCCCTGCCGCAGCAACTGCTGAAACTTAGAGCAGCATCTTGCCTTTGGCTGTCAGTTGGTAGATTGGCATGGCGGGCATCTCTCCTGGAATCGCTTCGACCAACCCCTGTTCAATCAACCATTGAACGGTTTCCACAACATTGCCAGGGAACGGACCTGTGTCTCTGCTAAGCGCTCTATCTATGCTGTACCACGTTGGTTTCGAGAGCGCAGCAATGCTCGCGATGAAGCGTCTTTGAGTTTCATTGTTCATAGGGAGATGGTTGTATGCTCGCGTTCATCCGTTTTTGCCTAGTTGTCCAGTGACTGCGGCTGGTTGAGTTCACACGACCATTCCAGTACGCACCTTTGCAGTCGTTTGTGCCTCGGCTACCGGTGTCTGTTGCGCAGCGATCGTGGACCTTCAAGTTTGCTGCAAGACAACGGGAAAAGAGGACGGAGCTGCTCAAATAAATCCGTCCTCTTTTTGCTTGAGCTATCGGCAACACTCTATCTGATGTGGAATTTTCCAAAGACGATACCCAACCTATTTGAGTTGTGAAACCCTTGAAAGATAAGTGATAGAAGGGCTGGTGGTTCGTTCGACCTGCCGTTTTTCAACTCGTGACTCCAGCGCGTGCGAGAGGCTTGAGTGGGCAATTCCACTTAATGCTCCCGTCAGCACACCCATTGGCCCACCGAGGAGATACTCATAAAGAAGAGCTACCGAAGTGCCCGTTGTAAATGTGCGGTCAAGCCCTTTGACCAGATTCGGCCATAGTTTGTCCCGCGCGGCGCCCATGGCGGCTTGGTACTCTCTAACTTCTTTTGAAATCTCCATACTCAGTTTTATTTGATTGTAAGATATTTCGGTATATGAAGTTGTATTGGATACTTGTATGAGTCGGGCTGTTAACTCATTGACCAGTGCGGCACGATCACCACGAGTTTTCTCTCGAAAACGAAGAATTTTGTCAAAGCTCGTAGATTCAAGTGTCTGACGTGGTATGAGTGACTCAAGAAGCTTTACTGCTGTGTTGGTTGCTGCTTGTGAAAGTTGGGTAGAAACTGGATCCACCCATTCGCTTTCTGGTGTCAAAGCGCGTGTTGCCTTGCGCAATAGCAATCTGTGATGCAATTCGCTATCAGTAACTGGGGAAAGTCCCAGATCTGCCGCTGCCGCCAGATGAAAATTCAAGGCCGCCGCAGACCCCGCCGTGTATGACAATGTCCATGCATAATGGTCGTCTGCCTCGTTAATAAGATGCCTTTGTTCTGAGTAATTACTCAGAAAATGACGAAATTCCATCGGAATTTTGTGTGAAAACATCTGCCAAGTTGGTTGTAGCGTATCCGGTTGTGTTTGATGTGGGAGGCCGAATGCAGATGGGTTGCTTGCCATTTTGCACCACACAGGATCCTGAAGATCACTGATGGCCGCGAGAGATGTTTCTGGTCTCTTAAAAGCAGCAAGGTCTTTTGGGTCGATGATTGATATTGCTCCTTCACGCTCCAGAGTTTTTAGTTCCTCCTCCAAAAACCGATATTGAGAAAATCGTGCATCCTCATTGGTTTCAAGGTTTCGAAACAATTCAGCGCGCCATTCTGAATCTTTCACTGGTTCTAAAAATGTCACACCATCAAATATCAGCAGCAATTGCTTCAATGCACAACTGTCCATGCAGCGTGAGAAAGGATAATAGAGGCCTTGTAGTAAAGTGTTTCTTCTGCTCATAGTCCTTTATGCCCTTTGGTGTCGGTTAGCAATGATATCAACCCAAGCATGTAAACGTGAAGTGCCAATGATTTGATAGGAACAATTTGGCGGCTAAATCCATGGCCGATTGCTGCAGTTTAGGCACTGGATCGCGAATGTCTCTGAACAGCCTGTAGGAGTCGACCAAGCGGGCATCGCGACCGACAAGTCCCGAGTTGGCAGCGGTCCTTGACTAAGTATCAGTGCCACACCCTTCGACTCGCCTATCTACCTCACCAACCATATCCCCTGGCGCAACCCCCAACACCTTGCACAGCTTGAAAACAGTCCGAAGGCTCGGACATTTGCTACCAAGCTCCAACTGGCTGATGTAGTTGCGCGTCAACCCGGCATCCGCGGCAAGAGCTTCCTGGGACAGTGCACGCTCGTTGCGTAGTTCACGCAACAGGCTTCCAAAGGCTTTATCAAGTTCTGTCATATCTGCTCACTAAAGTGAGCAAAGCTTCTGGGTTTGCGTGCAGACAGTCTTCCATCTATAGTTGGAGTTTTGTAAAGCAGCGGCGACGCTTCCAGCAGATGGGCGTCGCATTTGCCCAGTGATCTTGGGCGCTGAGCAACTCTCGACAGGAGCGCAGATGGAGCAGCAAGCCTTAGCCACCACACCCCCCACCCAAACTCGAAGACCTCGCCATAGACGCCGTCCTGCACATGGGCGCCGCGCTGGATGTGCTGGATCTGCTCGCTCGCCACAAGGTCACGGCCATCAATTGCGTGTGCCGCGATCTGCTGCGCATCTACTACGTGAAGGCCGATCAGGCGCAGTCGCTGGAGCCGGAAGACAGGGAACTGGTGGGCCTGCTGCACGACACGGCGGTGAACCTGGGCTATGCCATTGAGGTGGTGGAGCATCTCAATGGCGATGAGGCCGACGACCCCATTCTTTATGCCGTGAGCTATCTGCTCAGGGCCGCGAAGCGGTTTGCGGATGAGGGCGTGTCGGTGGCGTTGGCCTGAAGGGCGCTGCAGGCGCGGATGGCCTGCGGATATGGTGGGAACGAGGCGAAAAATGGGCGAAAAAAGCGCGCCCCATGTTGAAGCGCGCTGCTGGGTTGGGGCGGTGTGTCAGTCCTTCTTGGCCCGGATGACTTCGCCGCCCACGGCGTCGATCTTGACTTCCATGAGCGTGCCGTTGGCCTGCAGCACTTCGACCTGGTAGCTGGTCTGGCCCCAGTGGGAGTCCAGTTCCGCGCTGACGGGCGTGCCCGGGGTGTGGCGGGTGGCGGCCTGGATGGCTTGCTCTATGGTGGATTTGGCCTTTTCCAGGCGCTGGCGGTCCTTGCGCTTGGCGGCGCCGTCGTTCTTGTGCTGGGCGGCCTGGCCGGTGATGGCGTTGACCCAGACTTCCACGCTGTCGCCAGCCGGGGTAATGACTTCGATTTCGTAGCGCGGGCCCGTGCCATCGCCGTCGTCCAGCTGGGCTTCGATGGCCTTGCCGGGCACGGCCTGGGTGGCGCGGGTGATGGCCTGCTCCAGCGGGATCTTGGCCTGGCTGGTGATGGTCTGCCATTCGGCCACCGATTTGGCGGCGGCGGGCAGGGCGGCGGTGGCGCAGGTCAGGGTCAGGGCGATGGAGAGGGCGGCAGTGCGTGCGAATGGGGCAGGCTTCATGGGTGTGGGCTCCTTCCGGGAATGGGGTTGGACAAGACAACGGTCGGGGCCATTGTCTCCACCGTCCCGGAGAGCGGTTGTCGGAGAGGGCGCCCTTTGCCCCCTCCGGGGTGCTGCGGTTTGATCCAGCGCAGGCTCTGCGTTCAGAGGCCCAGCACCTTGGCCACGTAGTCGGCGTCCTTGTCGCCCCGGCCCGAGAGGTTGATGAGGATGTGCTGGTCCTTGGGCCGGCCGGGCGCCACGCGCATGGCCCAGGCCACGGCGTGGGCGCTTTCCAGGGCGGGGATGATGCCTTCCACGCGCGACAGCTGCATGAACGCGTCCAGGCATTCCTTGTCGGTGACGGATTCGTACTGCACGCGGCCCAGGTCCTTGAGGTAGCTGTGCTGCGGGCCCACGCCCGGATAGTCCAGGCCCGAGGCAATGCTGTGCACGGCAGCCGGCGTGCCGTCTGCGTTTTCCAGCACGTAGCACTTCATGCCGTGGATTTCACCGGGCTTGCCCATGCTGAGGGTGGCTGCGTGGCGGCCGGGCTTGTCCGTGCCTTCGCCCGAGGGCTCCACGCCGACGAGCTTGACCGAGGCATCGCCCAGGAAGGCCGTGAAGATGCCCATGGCGTTGGAGCCGCCGCCCACGCAGGCGGCCACATGGTCGGGCAGCTTGCCGTGTTTGGCCTGGAATTGCTCGCGCGCCTCGCGGCCGATGATGCTCTGGAAGTCGCGCACCATCATCGGGAACGGGTGGGGGCCGACCACGGAGCCGATGGCGTAGATGTAGTCGGTGGGGTTGGTGAGGTATTCCTCGAATGCGCTGTCCACCGCTTCCTTGAGCGTGGCCGCTCCGCGCGTGACGGGCACGAGCTTGCAGCCCAGGATGCGCATCTTGGTGACGTTGGGGTGTTCCTTCTCGATGTCCACCTGGCCCATGTGGATCTCGCAGGGAATGCCCACCAGCGCGCAGGCCGTGGCCAGGGCCACGCCGTGCTGGCCGGCGCCGGTTTCTGCGATGACCTTCTTCTTGCCCATGAACTTGGCCAGCAGGGCCTCACCCAGGCAGTGGTTGATCTTGTGGGCGCCGGTGTGGTTGAGGTCTTCGCGCTTGAGGTGGATCTGTGCGCCGCCGAGCTGCTCCGACAGGCGCCGCGCGTGGAAGATGGGGCTGGGGCGGCCCACGTAGTCGGCGAAGAGCTGGGCCAGTTCCTGCTGGAAGTCTTGGCGTTTGGTGATTTCGGCGTAGGCGGTGTTGATGTCGTCCATGGCCTGCTTGAGGTGGGGCGGGACCAACTGGCCGCCGTAGGGGCCGAAGTAGCCCTCGGTGTTGGGCATGGGAGCGAAGGCAGATGTCATGTTGTCTCCTTGATGAACCTGTGTTTACCGAGTCTTTTTCGATTATCGGGCCGAGGTGGCAGTTGGGGCTGGACTGGCTTGTGGCCCGAGTGGCGCGGGGCCTTCTTGGGCCCGCGCACTTTTCAGGGCAAGGGAGCAGTCGGTCTTCAGCGCATGTCCGTCAAGTTTGTAAATGGCCGAATAGGGTTGAACGGTATTTCGCTTCAATACGGTGAAGGCGGAAGAGCACCGTGCTGCCAAGACCTTGAGGTGCGGGGAATAGGGGCCATAGGTCCACTCTCCTGCGTCGAAGAGGTAGTCCGGCTGGAATTGGATGAGCTGATCGAGAAGGGTTTGGGGTGTGGGTGGTGCCGAGTTGATATCGGGGCGACCAATAATGGTTCTGTTGTAGAAAATCCCGTATTGATAATTGCTGATGACGAAAATACGGCGCTGGTGGTCCACGATGTCGTCATAGATGTTGAGAGAGTCTTTGCCAAACTGGGAAACAAAAATGGCTTGGTTGCCATCCTGGAGTGCCATTGCATTTTTCTGATGAGCCAAGTAAACGGACAAGCCCAAAATTGCCGCCGTGATGCTGGCAATGGCCGTGCTTGATGGCTTGAAACCCTTGAAGACGGAATGTCCGGAAGATTTTGAGGTTTGCGTATTTTCTGGATTCTTCTGAATGAGCAGGTGGTTGGCCAGGGCCACTGAGATGAATACCACATGCATACCATGGCGTAGTTCGTAGGAACCGACGGTAAACCATATCAGCAGATAGGGCGCGATGCAGATGGACCAGAGAATGCGACCTCGGCTGGACAGTGATGAAATTACCAGTGAGGCCAGAAGCAAGAGACCTATCCCTGGGGTTTTGATGACATACTTCTGAATTGACAAGAATACCGAGGCCAGCAAGCCGCCATTTTTCTGTGCGATGTCAAGAACGCCGTGATTGCCTGTAAAGCCGGGCGCAATGAATAGCGGCCAGATGGCTGCACATGCCATGACTGTGATGCACATGACCAGGCCGGAGGCCTTCCAACGCCAGTGCCATGTGCCATATGCCACGAGTGCAGGCAGTGTAAGCAGGCACCAGACCAGCCCAGGTTGCTTTGCAAGTGAGGCCAGCATGCCGCAGGACAAAGACAGGAGCAGCGGACGTATGTTTTCCGGATTTCTGGAGTACTGCATCAGCAGGGTGAAGCTGATGAGGATAAGAGCGCTTGCAACAGGGTCGGCATAGGCCCAGTACAGGAGATTGCCGAGGCTGAACAGGGCGGTGGTGCTCAGCAGCAGCGTCAGCCAGTTGGTGAGCTTGCTGGAGCTTTTGGCAGTGAACTCGAAGAGTGCAATGCAAACGACAGTGGCGGGTATCCCGCAAATCAACTTTGCAAGAAAGTGGGGTATGTGGCTACCTTGAGCCAAAAATATGGAGCTCAGCTCATAGGAAAATAGCTGGGGATATGCGGCCTGGGTATAGTACGTGCCGTACGGCTTTCCCAGAAAGTGTTGCACGGCCCACATTCCCCAGCTGTAGATCTCGTCATGCCTGGCGAAGCCTGTGCTGGTGGGTTTGATGGCAGACTGGTATACGGAAAATAGCAGCAAGGCTGCAAAGAGAAGCGACGGCCAGTTGTCGCTAGTCAATGCTTTTGAGAGAGAGCGGATCAAGGCCAGCAGCAGGAATACGGCGACAAGTATCCACGCAAAGATATGCAAGCCTCTGGGGATGCCTATATGGCTATTGGAGAATGCAAGGCCTGCTGCCAGGCCGATTCCCATCAGAGCGAGACCAGCGTATTCTGCAGGTGAAATATCCGCTGAGTTGAATTTTTGCAGGACGCGGATCATCGGGACGGTACGAAAGCTGAGAGGTGGAGCGCTTGCACCAATGGCAGAAAAGTCTGCCATTGGTGAAGGGAGTATCGTTTGACCTGGCGCCTGATAAACCCTTGCTCACCGACAACACCCGTCAAACACTTGAAAGTGTAACAAGGCTTTCGGACGGAATGAAGACTTTCAGCGCTTCAGAAAGCACTGGATCACACTTGAAAAATCCGCTCCGCCCTGGCCTGAAGAGGAATGCATGGCATAAAGTGCGCGGGCCATGCCGCCCAGGGGCGTGGAGGCCTTGACGGCCATGGCGTTTTCCTGGGCCAGGCCCAGGTCCTTGAGCATGAGGTCGGTGCCGAAGCCGCCTGCGTAGTTCTTGGAGGCGGGGGCGTTTTCGTGGACGCCGGGGAAGGGGTTGTATTTTTCCAGGGCCCAGTTGCCGCCCGAGCTGCGTCGCATGATTTCGCTGAGGACCTTGGGGTCCAGGCCGTTGGCCACGCCCAGGGCGATGGCTTCGCTGGTGCCGATCATGAGGATGCCCAGCAGCATGTTGTTGCAGATCTTGGCGGTCTGGCCCGCGCCCACGGCGCCGGCGTGGAAGATGTTGGCGCCCATTTTTTCGAGCAGGGGGCGGGCGCGCTCCAGGTCGGCGTCGCTGCCGCCGACCATGAAGGTGAGGGTGCCTGCAATGGCGCCGCCCGTGCCGCCGGAGACGGGTGCGTCGATGAAGGCGATGCCTGCGGCCTGTGCGGCCTTGGCGATCTTTTGGCTGGTGGCGGCGGCGATGGTGGAGCTGTCGATGATGAGGGCGCCCTTGGCAATGCGCTGGAGCAGGCCGCCTGCGCCGTCACGGCCGAGGAAGAGGCCTTCCACGTGCTGGCTGGCGGGGAGCATGGAGACCACGGCTTCGGCGCCCTGCACGGCGTCTTCGGCGCTGGCGGCAATGCTCACGCCCTCCGCAGCGACCTTGGCGCAGGCGTCCTTGGAGAGGTCGAAGGCCTTGACCGTGTGGCCTGCCTTGTGCAGGTTGATGGCCATGGGGCCGCCCATGTTGCCGAGTCCGATGAATGCGATCTGCATGTGCTTGTCTCCTGTGTTGTGAAGCTTGTGGTGTGTCTCAGTGGCCGGTGTCGCTGGTGACGTTGGTGTCGCCAGTGTTCGTGCCGCCGTTCGCAATGTCGGCGCCGCGTTCCTTGAGCAGGGAGCGCAGGATGCCGCGATGGCAGCGCGCCTCCTGCTCGCAGTAGCAGCCGATGGCGAAGGCGCTGTGCTGCGAGAGGGCGGCCAGCAGGTCCAGGGTGCGGCTGGCGGCGGGTTCGGCCATTTCCTTGCGGAATTTGCGCACGAATTGCTGCCAGAGCTTGTCGGCCTCGGCCTGCTGGCCGTGGTCCTGCAGCCGGTGCGATTCGAGCGCGGTGTGCATGGTGTCGGGCTGGGGCGAGAGTTCGGGGTACCAGACGTCGTAGTAGTCGCGGCTGGCGAATTCGGCCTTGGGCACGCCGCGCGGCGGGCGGCGCACGGTGCCTATGCGCAGGCCTTCATCGGCGTGGCGGGGGCTGCCTAGCTGGACGATGCGGATGGGCATGGGGCTCTCCTGCAAAGGGGGCTTATTCGTCGCCGAAGATGGGGTGCTTGCGTGTGCGGCGCCCGGCCGGGGCGGGCGGCGCTGGCGGTGTCTTTGCGTCGGCGGGCGCGGGTTCGCTGGTCTGGGGCTTGCGCTTTTTCGGGGGCGTGGCCTTGGCGTGGGGGTTGAAGGCCAGGGCCTGGGCAATCCAGTGCTGCCACTGCTGGCGCGTGGCGTAGGCGGCGGGGCCGATGAAGAAGTAGCCGTCCATCTGGCCCTTGGACGAGAGCGGGCGCAGGCCCGGCGTCTCGGCCACGGCCGCGTGCTGCGAGGGCGGCAGGCGCACCAGCAGTTCGTCGTCTTCCACGCCCAGGCACAGCTTGCCGTTGACCATGAAGACATGGCAGCCGAACATGCGCTTTTCCTGCACGTCGTCGCAGCCGGCCAGGGCTTCGCGCACGGCGTCTATGAGGTGCAGCGTGGTGTCGGAGAGCGGGCGGGCGGGCATGGCGTGGGCTGGATGTGGATGAGTCAGCGGATCATGTCCGGCGCATCGCCTTCCAGCATGCGCCGCGCGATGATGACGCGCATGATTTCGTTCGTGCCTTCGAGGATCTGGTGCACGCGGGCATCGCGCATGAGGCGCTCCAGCGGGTATTCGCGGATGTAGCCGTAGCCGCCATGCAGCTGCAGGGCTTCGTTGCAGACCATGAAGCCGGCATCGGTGGCAAAGCGCTTGGCCATGGCGCAGTAGGTGGAGGCGTCGCGCGCACCGGCATCGAGCTTGGAGGCGGCCAGGCGCACCATCTGGCGCGCGGCCACGAGTTCGGTGGCCATGTCGGCCAGCTTGAACTGCAGGGCCTGGAAGCTGGCAATGGGCTTGCCGAACTGCTTGCGCTCGTGCATGTATTGCTGGGCCTGGGTGAGCGCGCCCTGGGCGGCGCCCACGGAGCAGGTGGCGATGTTGATGCGCCCGCCGTCCAGGCCCTTCATGGCGATCTTGAAGCCTTCGCCCTCGCGGCCCAGCAGGTTCTGGGCAGGGATGCGCACGTTGTCGAAGCTGATGACGCGCGTGGGCTGGCTGTTCCAGCCCATTTTTTCTTCCTTCTTGCCGTAGCTGATGCCGGGCAGGTCGGCAGGCACGGCAAAGGCGGAGATGCCGCTGGCGCCCGAGCCTGCGTCGCCCGTTCTGGCCATCAGCACCAGCATGTCGGTGCTGCCCGCGCCGCTGATGAAGGCCTTTGCGCCGTTGATGATGTATTCATGCCCCGCCAGCTCGGCCCGGGTCTTGAGCGAGCCGGCGTCCGAGCCCGCGCCGGGCTCGGTCAGGCAGTAGCTGGCCAGCTTGCGGCCGCTGGTCAGGGCCTCGCCCCATTCGGCGCGCACGGCGTCGGTGGCCCAGGTGCCCAGCATCCAGGTGGCCATGTTGTGGATGGTGATGAAGGCGGTGGTGGAGGGATCGACGGCGGCCAGTTCCTCGAAGACCATGGTGGCATCCAGGCGCGGCAGTTGCAGGCCGCCGGCGTTCTCGGGCGCGTACAGGCCGCAAAAGCCCAGTTCGCCCGCCTTGGCGATGGCCTCGCGCGGGAAGATGGATTCACGGTCCCAGTGCGCGGCATGGGGCGCGAGTTCGGCCTGGGCAAAGGCGCGGGCCGATTCGGCAAAGGCGCGCTGGTCGTCGTTGAGTTCGAAGTCCATGGCTGGCTTGTCTCCTGCGTTGGGCTCTGGGGCCCTTGTTGTTCTGGGGGGGGCTTTCGGGGCCTGTGGGCGCCTGTCGATGCCTGTCGGTGCGTGCGGCGGTCAGTGCTGCAGCCAGCGCTCCAGCGCCTGCATGCGCTCCTGTGTCGCGGCCGTGAGGCATTCGTGGTACAGGCGCGGGCCTTCGGGCTGGGTTTCGCTGTCGCGCGTGGCGGCCTTGCAGCGTGCCGTGCGGCCCTTGATCCAGCCGTTCTGGTCGTGGCGCAGGCCCGTGCGCTTGCCCTGGGGCAGTTGCTGCATGACGTCCAGGTAGCGGATGTTGAGCGCGGTGTCAGCCTCCTGGAAGGCCTGGACCGCGCAGGCATTGCGGCTGGCGGCGGCGGTGGAGGCCGGGTCGCAGGCTGCACCGGCCTGCGCGTGAAGGGTCAGGGGCAGGGCGGCCAGGGCGGTGAGCAAGGCAGCACCCAGGCTCCGGGAGAGGGAGGCGGTCATTGGAAAACGCATGCCGCCATCATCCCAGAGCCGGGGCCTGCCCCGGATCAATCCAGGCCAGCCCACCCGTGCATCAGCGCAGGCTGATGGTGGTGTTCACGCCCTGGCTGGTGGTGCTGTCGTCGAACCAGCGCGCCGTGACGGTCTTGGTCTGCGTGTAGAACAGCACGACCTGCTTGCCGTAGGGGCCCAGGTCGCCCAGCTTGGAGGCGCGGCTGCCCGTGAAGGAGAACAGCGGAACCGGCACGGGAATCGGCACGTTGATGCCGACCTGGCCCACGTCGATGTCTTCCTGGAACTTGCGCGCCGCGGCGCCCGACTGCGTGAAGATGGCCGTGCCATTGCCGTTGGGGTTGGCGTTGATGAACTCGATGGCCTCGTCCAGGCTGTCGGCAGCCGCCAGGCACAGCACGGGGCCGAAGATTTCCTGGTCATACACGCTCATGCCGGGCTTGACGCCGCTGAACACGGTGGGGCCGACGAAATTGCCCTTGTCGTAGCCGGCCACCTGGGGCTTGCGGCCGTCCAGCTCCAGCTTGGCGCCGTCGGCCAGGCCGCGTTCAATCAGGCTTTCCACGCGGGACAGCGCGGCGCAGGACACCAGCGGGCCCACGTCGGTGCCGGGCTCGGTGCCGCCGCTGACCTTGAGGGTCTTGGACTTTTCCACCAGCTCGGGAATCCACTTTTGCGCATCGCCCACCAGCACGGCCACCGACAGCGCCATGCAGCGCTGGCCTGCCGCGCCGAAGGCTGCGCCCAGCAGGGCGTTGAGCGTTTGCTCCTTGTTGGCGTCGGGCATGACGATGGCGTGGTTCTTGGCGCCCATCATGCATTGCACGCGCTTGCCGGCCAGGCTGGCACGGTTGTAGACATGGGTGCCGACCTTGGTGGAGCCCACGAAGCTGATGGCCTTGATATCGGGGTGATCGCAGATGGCGTTGACCACGTCCTCGCCGCCGTGCACCACGTTCAGCACGCCGGGCGGAATGCCGGCCTCCAGCGCCAGCTCGCACAGGCGCATGGTGACCATGGGGTCCTGCTCGGAGGGCTTGAGCACGAAGGTGTTGCCCGTGGCAATGGCCATGGGGAACATCCACAGCGGAATCATGGCCGGGAAGTTGAAGGGGGTGATGCCCGCGCACACGCCCAGCGGCTGCAGCACGGAATAGGTGTCCACGCCGTTGGCCACGTTGTTGGCCAGCTCGCCCAGCTGCAGCGAGCCGATGTTGGCCGCATGCTCCACCACTTCCAGGCCGCGGAAGACATCGCCTTCCGCGTCAGGCAGGGTCTTGCCCTGTTCGGCGGTCAGCAGGGCGGCCAGCTCCTTCATGTTCTCGCGGATCAGCTGCTGCAGCTTCAGGAAGATGCGGGCGCGCTGGCCAATGGGGGTCTTGCGCCAGGTCTTGAAGGCTTCCTTGGCGTTGGCGACGGCGGCGTTGACCTCGTCAGGCGTGGCAAATGGCACGCGGGCCAGCACTTCCTGCGTGGCCGGGTTGACCACATCGCGCCATTGGGTGCTTTGGGATTCGACCAGCTTGCCGTTGATCAGCAGCTTGACCGTGGGCGCCAAAACCTTGGCGGACGTGGATGCATTCATGGCTTGTCTCCTGTTGCGGTGGTGTCAGCCCGGCATGCCGTGCGCCGGGCGTTCATCGCATGGTAGCTGTGCGGTTTTTCGCAAGCAATGGAGATATGTGCAGTATTCATGTGCGTTTTTGCACAGGCTGGCGCAAAAAAGAGCATGGCCTGCGGCAGGCGCAGGCCATGCTGGTTCAGGCGGTCAGCGGCTCAGTCCGTGCCGGTGGCCGGCAGGCGGGCGTCGTCGGAAGGAGCGGGGGTCTGAACGGCGCGGGCGCCGGGCTTGCGCAGCGGCTCCAGCTTCACGCGGGCATTGGCGCCCAGGCCGGACTCCAGCTTGGCCAGCAGGCGCAGCAGCTCCTGCAGCTCGCCGTCTTCCAGCGGGGACACCAGGCGGTGGTAGGCCTGGTCCACCAGCGGCACGCTGGCGGCCAGAAGGGCGCGGCCCTTGTCGGTCAGCGTCAGTTCGTGCTGGCGGCGGTCGCGCGTGCTCAGGGCGCGGTGCACGTATTCGCGCTCTTCCAGCCCGCGCACCAGGCGCAGCGTGGTCACCTTGTCAAAGCCCATGGCGCGCGCCAGGGAGCTTTGGTCGGAGCCGGGGGAGGCGTCGATCAGGACCAGGGCGCCGTACTGTGGCGGCGTCAGTCCCAGGGGGCGGCATTGCTCTTCAAAAATGCCGACCGAAATCTGGTGAGCGCGCCGCAGCAAAAAGCCAGGGCGCTGATATAGCGGCAGTGGTGCAGGCGTCATCGTGTCCATATGCGTCTAGTATTCTTGCAGAAGTGTCCAGTATTCATTCGATTTCCACCAATTGTGCCCATTTTGGTGCATGATTACCATGCGTTTGCATGCTAACTACAAAAGAGGTCTACATGCGAAATTTTGTTGGCAGACGGCAATTTTTGAAGACGAGCGGATTGGGAGTATTGGGTTTACCCGTAGCAGGTGCCATCGCCAGTACCGAGAGTGTGCCTCTGAAATTGATTGTGCCTTTCACTCCGGGGACTGGAATCGACACGATAGCGCGAACCATCGGACCTTTGCTGGCCAAGCGCCAGGGCCGGCCCGTGGTGGTGGAGAACAAGCCGGGCGCCTCTGGAAATATCGGCACCGAGGCCGTTGTGCGCTCGCCCGCCAATGGCCAGACGCTTTTGGTGACAGTGAATACCCTGGTGATGAATGCATCGCTGTATCCCAAATTGCCATTCAATCCGCTGACAGACCTCGAACCCGTGACGCTGACCAGTTGGGGGCAGTTGATTTTGGTGACGCCCACGGCCTCCGCCTATCAGACGGCGGCCGATCTGGTGAAGGCCGCCAAGGCCTCGCCGGGCCGCATCAATTACGCGTCGCCGGGAGTGGGCACTCCGCACCATATGGCGATGGAGCTTTTCAAGAGCACGGCCGGGGTGTCGATCACGCACATCCCTTATCGCGGAACAGGGCCGGCGCTGACGGACCTGCTGGGCGGCCAGGTGGAATGCATGTTCCTGCCCATTCATGTGGCCTTGACGCATGTGAAGGCCGGCAAGCTGCGCGCGCTGGGCATTGGCAGCCAGCGGCGCCACCCGCTGCTGCCCGATGTGCCCACGCTCAAGGAGGCCAAGGCGGGCGATGTGAACGTGGATATGTGGTACGGCGTGTTTGCGCCGGCCGGCATGCCGGCGGACCAGGTCGATGCCCTCAATCGCGAGATCCGCGCGATTTTGGCGTCGGATGAAGTCCGGCATGCCTTCGCGCCCCAGGGCATGGATCCGGCCGGCAGCACGCCGGCCGAGTTCAAGGCCCTGGTGCAAAAGGACGCCCGGCGCTGGGCCGATCTGGTCAAGGCGCGGGGGATTACCGCCGAGTAGGCGGGACGGGCGCCCAAGGCGCCCCTGGAGAAAGCATGGAGAGTCAGCGGATGAAAGTAGCGATCGTGGGGGGCGGCATCGGAGGCCTGTGCCTGGCATTGGCCCTGCATCAAAGAGGCATTGCCTGCGAAGTCTTCGAGGCCGTGCCCGAGGTCCGCGAGATCGGCGCGGGCATTACCCTGCTGCCGCATGCCATGCGCGAACTCAGCGACCTGGGCCTGCAGCCGCAGCTGGAGGCCCAGGCGATCGAGAACCTGGAAAGCGTGTTCTTCAACCGCTATGGCCAGTTCGTCTACCGCGAGCCGCGCGGCCGCCATGCGGGCTACGAGCTGCCGGAGCTGGGCATCCACCGTGGCCGCCTGCACCGCGTTCTCTTCGAGGCAGCCGTGCAGCGCCTGGGCCCGGGTGCCGTGCACACGGGCCACCGCTGCGTGCGCGTGGACCAGTCGGCCCATGGCGCCACCGTGCATTTCGCGCCGGATGCGCAGGGCCATGTGCCGCCGTCCGCCACGGCCGACATCGTCGTGGCCTGCGATGGCGTCAACTCCGCCGTGCGGCGCCAGTTCTATCCGCAGGAGGAGCTGGCCTTTGGCGGCATCAACACCTGGCGCGGCGTCTCGCGCTTCAAGCCCATCCTCACGGGCAAGAGCTACCTGCGTATCGGCTCGGTCGATACCGGCAAGATGGTGATCTATCCCATCGAGGACAACGTCGACGGCCAGGGCATGCAGCGCATCAACTGGGTGGCCGAGATCCGCGACCCGCAGATGCGCATGAACGACTGGAACCGCGCCGGCCGCATGGAGGATGTGCTGGAGATTTTTGGCGGCTGGAGCTTCGACTGGCTGGATGTGCCGGCCCTGATCCGCTCGGCCGAGACCATCTTCGAGTACCCCATGGTGGACAAGGACCCCGTGGACCAGTGGAGCTTCGGCCGCGTGACCCTGCTGGGCGATGCCGCCCACCCCATGTATCCGCGCGGCTCCAACGGCTCGGCCCAGGCCATGCGCGATGCGCGGGTGCTGGCCGACCTGCTTGCTGCCGATCCGCAAGGCGACCCGCTGGCGCTGCTGGCCGCCTATGAGGCCAGCCGCCTGCCCGCCACCAGCCAGGTGGTGCTGACCAACCGCTCCACGCCGCCCGATTTCATCATCATGAAGGCGGACGAACTCAGTGGCGGGCAGCCCTTCGGCCATATCGACGAGCTGATCAGTCAGGATGAGCTGCGTGCCATTGCCCGCCATTACGAGCAGGTGGCGGGGTTTGCGAATCCGCAGTCGCAAGGGTGAAGTGGTTGGGCAATGAGCCGGCTTGGCAGGTATTCAGTATTGCATCCCGACTCTTTTTGAGTCCCTGCCGGGTGGTTGTTTTTCGAGGCCGGGTTTCGGCCCGGCGGCCGACCTCCTTTCTTGTCGCGCGACAAGAAAGGAGGCAAAGTAACGCGCCCAAATGCCCGCGTCCCCTTCGCTTCGCTACGGGGCAGGCACGGGCATATGGGGAGGAGGGGCCGGGGTGCGGGGGCGACAGGGCGCTACGCCCCGTTGCTTTGTCTATTCGGTGCTCTCAATCCAGGCTGATATTCGCTTTCTGGATCAGCAGCTTGTACTGGTCCGCCTTGGTCCTGGCGAATTTCTCCATTTCCGGCACCTCCCAGGTGATGGGTTGGAAGGCGAAGGTGGCAAATTTCTCGCGCACCTGCGGGTCCTGCAGCACGGCGACCACGTCGGCATGGATCCTGTCGCGCAGGGCGGCGTCCACGCCCTTGGGCGCCAGCAGGGAGACGAAGGAATTCACGATCAGGTCGGCGGGACCGCCCGATTCGGCCACGGTGGGCACGTCGGGCATCTGGGCGATGCGCTGGGGCGCGGCCACGGCCAGGTAGCGGATCTTGCCGGATTTGTAGATGCCCTGGCTGGAGGGAATGCTGGCAAAGCTCCAGGCCGGATCGCCATTGGCCACCGAGGTGTAGAGCTGGCTGACCTCGCGGTAGGGCACATGGGTCATCTTGCTGCCGGTCAGGAAGTCCAGCCATTCGCCGCCCAGGTGGCCTGGGCTGCCCACGCCCCAGGAGCCGTAGCTGACCTTGCCGGGCTCCGACTTGGCCGCCTTGATCAGGTCGCCCATGCTCTTCCAGGGCGAGTTCGTGGGCACGGCCACGAAGAAGGGCGTGAGGAACAGCGGCGCCACCGGGTCGAAGTGCTGCAGCGGATGGAAGTTGCGCTGCTTGTAGAGGTAGGGCAGGGCGGAGACATGTTCGCTGTCGAGCTGCAGCAGGGTGTAGCCGTCGGGCTTGGCGCGGCGTGCGGCTTCGATGGCGACAAAGCCGCCGCCGCCTGGGCGGTTGTCCACGGTCACGCCCTGCTTCCAGCGGGCGGAAAGCTTTTCTCCCACGATGCGCAGCACGGCGTCAGGGCCGCTGCCCACGGCAAAGGCCGTGATCACGGTGACGGGGCGCGTGGGAAAGCTGGCGGTGCTGCTGGAGCCTGCCTGTGCCCAGGCGCAGTGCAGCGGGGCGATGGAGGCCAGCAGCAGGGCGGTGCCTGCAAGGGCCTTGCGGCGGGAGGGGGCGGCGTCGAGGCGGTTGGATGGGGATGCTTTCACAGTCTGTCTCCTGTTGGATCTGCTTTTTTCACTGCTTGCAATGCCCCGGTCCTTCTGGCGAGGACTCGGGGCGGGGTAGGGCTGCCGGCGAA
>Ga0207709_10000258_pt1 | contig 63271 bp, 59 predicted proteins | sample KBSM34metaG_FD_184397 | JGI IMG/M metagenome (GOLD analysis project Ga0207709, IMG submission 184397) | Miscanthus rhizosphere microbial communities from Kellogg Biological Station, Michigan, USA - KBS M3-4 metaG (SPAdes) (version 2) | ecosystem: Host-associated > Plants > Roots > Rhizosphere >...
GTTGAGCCTCCAGAAAATATCCTGGCTGGATTTAGCGTGCGCCGAAAGCAATCGTTCAGCCACCCGTTCCAGATTTACCGACTGCCGAACAGAGCGCACCTTAATTTTAACGCTTGTTGCCTTGTACCAATCTATTGATTCGTGCTTCACCCAGACTTTTGCAAGAGGCTCTTTAGCTTGTCGAAGCTCGGCGACAAACTAAAGTTTGTCGGACATTTATTTCAAACTGCATCAGTACCCACCAAAGCCTATGGTTGCTTTTCGCGCTTAGGCGGTGCGCTTAACGCGACCTTTGTTTTTCCACTGCCGGTATCGAGGGCCACTGGCGCTGGATACCCTTTGCTCTTCAAGGCGCCAATTTCAATCACGACTTCTTTCTGATTCTTAGTAACTGCCGTCGACTTCTTGCTTGCGTTTAATTTCCTTTCAGAAGCTGAAGAAGACTGGGGCGAGCCGATAGGTGAGGGCGTTTCTCTCGGCCCCACAGAGGAGGCTCCTGATTTGCCCGACATTTGGGACAAGGCTTCGAGGACCTGCGTCCGTTCGGTTTCTGTCAGGTCATCCAAACGGACGCCGTTTGCTGCGAGCACCGCGCGCAGGTTCTCTTCGGTGTTCGTTTCCTGATCGTAAACGTCGCGATAGATGTGCAGTTTGCCGTCTTCGACGACTATCGTTTCATAGCGCAACTCCACCGGCACGGGCCGCTCGAGCTTGATTTGCTTCGTCTGAGTCTTGTCTCGCGCATAATCGATTAATTCCGCATCCGTTAAATGCGAGCCGCCAAGTTGGGCGAGTTGTTTGGCAAAGTCCTGCACCTGGGGCGTCGTGAGTCCGACACAGCCGTGAGAAGCAAAAGTGCCCAGCTTAGCCGGCGACTTGCCGCCATGAATCAAAGATGGACCACCGATGGGGATCTTGATCGGACCCAGCGGATTCAATTTGCTCCCGGCGGCGACCTTCTCGCCCACATTGACGCCTTTCATCTTCGCGACCCACGGTTCATCCGGAGGTGTCCAGGTTGGATTGAAAATAATTACCTGGGCCTTGCGGAGCCCGGTAGGAAGCGGAAATTGTGGATAGCCGATGCCGACCTTGTACGACTTGATTAACCGGCCGCCCTCGAAGACATCCATGCGATAAGCAGGAGCGTTGACCACGATCCGTGAATCGGTCGGGACGGCGTTCGGGGCGTTCTTTGGTTGAGCCACCGTTTTGTCCGCAGCTTCCTCGGTGGCGCCAGTCCATCGTTCACCAACAAGAGCTGCCAGTTGCCGTGTTTTTTCCGGCCCAATTAGAACGCCGATCTTCTCGGCAGCTTCCGATCGCGCCGTCGAAGATTCTCCTGCGCCCGTGCCGGCATTTTCTTCATTCAGTTTAGCTGTCTCAGAGTGCGCGAGATCCTTGAGCTTCGAGACCTGCTCGTCAGTCAATTGCAAACGCGTCTTGAGTAGTCCCGAGAAAGACTCGTCGGCAAAGAACGCATCCAGCACCGGGAGGGTCAGCAGTTCTGTTTTCGCGGCGGTTTCATCTGCCGGCGACGGCGAAGCTGTGGCCGAGGCTACAGGTGAGGGAACTGCGTTCTTGTTAGCCTGATTTGTGTTTTCGACGACGCAGCCGGTAATCGCCAGGCACGCCACTAGCGCAAGCATTTGCGTTACAAGTCTCTTCATGAATTACCCCTAACTAAATACGGATGGCCGGTAGTGGGTCGGTTTGATGTCCGACCGCTAGCCTGTCGCAACTTGGCGACAAACTAAAGTTTGTCGGACATTTGTTTTCAAAATTGACCGCTACGCGGATGGCCCACTCGCTTGCAATGCGCATTCCGGCGAGAAGGTTAGGTTTTGGGCTCTAATTTGAGGAATTACAAACGGAAACGAAGCGGGGTTGCATGAGAACGGTACGCACGCCTCTGGCGTGCCGTCCGACTAGCCCCCAGCACGCCGCAGGCGGTGCATACCTGGAGCAGCACGCCAGAGGCGTGCGTACCTTATTTCTTAAGCAGCGGGTAGGGGTTTATGTTCACGCCTTCCCAATAACGTTTGGGATCAGAGACTAAAGCGATTGAGAAATGCAGATGATAGTTTCCCGCTCCCGCATTTCCTGAGTCACCGACATAGGCGATAGTCTCGCCCTGCCTTGCTAAGTGACCTTCAGTCAAACCTTCTGCATACCGATCGAGATGCGCGTAGTAATAGATGAACTTCTGATCGGTGCTCAGTTGGTAAATCGTTGTGCCGCCTCGTTCGCTATGGAAAAGCTTCACAACTGTCCCATCGGCGGCGGCGAGCACGGGAGTGCCCAGGGGCGCGGGGATATCAATCGCATCGTGAACCCGCCCTTCGGAACGACTTTCAGAAAACGTGTCGCGCAGCTGGTCTGGTCGTACCCCGGCCACCGGAACGATCAAGTTGCTCGGTAAAGCACCTTCGGGAGTCGGTACCAGAGGCCTTGCGGGAACCGGCAAGGGAGTACTCGCGTCGGGCGTCGGTTGTGTAGGAGTTGAGATGACACTTTCGGAGTTATCTGGTGGCGGCGATGGTTTGGATAATGTCAGCACCTCTCGCCGCCCGTTTCGGGAAATTCTGGCAAGCCACACGACCAGGACGCCGACAGCAACGAGCAATGCCAGGACACCAAGAAGAACTCGCGTGCGTCGATGGCGTTCTGATCCCATAACCAAGTCTTCACTTCTATTCGAAGCTGAAATGGAAGTCAAAAGCACAGTCAGTGCCACCCGCGTAAGCGGGTGGGATAAGGAGGCTTGCCCTTAGATTGTGCTCGCTCGGCGTTACACTCCTGGCCAATTGGGGTCCCGTCCGGCGGTCTGTGAGGTCCAACGGTTCCGAAGCCGGCTTCCTTATCCCACCTCCTGACGGAGGTGGTACTGACTCTTTGGCCTTGGGAAGTGCCACTGACCCGGTGGCATTATGGCCGCAGCCCTGCATTCCAATTCGTGTCATAATTCCCGAGACTTATGCAAACAAGGCTCATTCAGATCGCCGGTATTACCTGGACTCTGGTCTACGCCGGCATCATTGTCTGGATCTATGCGACTGAGCCCCGTTCGTTTAAGGAGGTCGCGACGAACTCGCAGGTCGCTGCCGGCGTTTACGAAATCAATCAGGAGAAATTTAATAACGCCCTTGCACTGTTTCGTCGTGAACAGTTTCGCGCCGCTCGTGACGAATGGTCGGGCGCCGATCCGGCCCAGAAGGATCCGCGCACACAGTTCTACATCGGCTACGCCTTCTACCGGGAAGGCTGGGGTCGCGTCTATTACGACAATGCGCTTTTCAAGCAAGGGTTGGAGGCCGTCAATCGGGCGATCGCCCTGGCGCCAAACGGCACGCTCGTAGTTGATGATCCGAATCTGCAAATGCACAGCGCCGCCGAATTGAAGGCGGAGCTGGAGCAGGGAACTGAGACGGGTTGGAAAGATGTCAATCCACTTAAGCTCTTCCGCCAGCGAAAATGAAAGACCACGCAGAGAAAAACCGAGCGCTGCTGCACTTCATCGTGTTGCCGACCATCCTGCTGACGGCGGGATTGTTGGGTGGACTGCGGATAGATGGACAAACCAGACAATTCGTATTTATTGCTCCGCCGTTGGTAACGCTCGTGCTGGCGATTCTTCTGGGATCTCTCTTTGTCCGCGCCGGGGCCATCGACCTGCATCGCTGGTTGTCGATCGAACAGCCGATGCTCATAAACGCCTCGCATCTGCTGACGCTGATTTCGCTTTTCTTTGCTTCCGCTCAGGCATTCAATTCGGTTTTGCCCGAAAGCGGTTTGCTGCACTGGATGTTCTCGTTCTTTTTTCTTTGGACACTTTGGATTAATCAGTTTTCGAACTTCGACCCGCGGCGCCTTTTGAGAAGCCTGATCATCCTGTTCGGCACGGCCTTCGTGCTCAAGCACTTGCTCGTGGCTGCCCTCTACGATCCGCAGGGAGGTTGGCTAAAAGCGATTGCGTCGACGTTGCTGCAAGGCGTCTCCATAGACGTGCCGAGGTTTGCCCCGATTACCGGATATATCTCATTCTTCGCTCTGGCCCTTTATGTTGGAGGTCTGATGCTTATCGCACCTGTCCCGGCGCCGCCAGCTGAAGCCGCAGTTAACAAGTTAGCCGTTAGGGAAGGTGCTTTATCTGAGTCTTCGGATCAAACGAGTCTTGAGTGAATTATTGTCGGATCAACTCGACCGTGCGGTGCATGAGCATCTCCCATCTTCCGTCCCTTCGCTCATACACACGAACATACCTGAGTGAATATTTTTCTCCACCCTCGCCGCTCTTAATGACATCCAAACGACCGCAGGTCACCGCCACGTCGCCATGCAACTCGACTTCGACCAGGGATACCTTGCGGGACAAGAACCCCCGCTTCGCAACTGACTTTAGCCACTCGTCCTTACTTTGAATGTTTCCAGTTCCATGAGTAAAGCGGAAGTCCTTAGCATAAACGGATTCGAGAAACTTGAGATCAGCCCTGACGACGGCGTCCTCGATCCGCTGATCCATCGCTCGGAGATCGGCAAGCTCATCGGCCGCGCTGGCGGGTAGTTGGAGAGTAAACGTAAAGATCAACAGAGTAACGATAAAGCTGATTGTTAAGGACCATCTTTTAGTGTGCATCGTAATCCTCACGGCTATCTAAAAACTCAATCCCAAAGCTTAAAGGGTGCGATTCGATACTGGGAGCGCGGACGCCCTCGTCCGCAAACGCGTGCGCAGCACGCGCAAGTCCTACGAAAACTCGAGCCCTGAGTATTTCTTCGCGCTCCGCGCTCAATGCGGGCGAGGGCGCCCGCGCTCCCAGTATTTGCCTTAAATCAACTTGCCAAGTCCCGATGCTTCGAGACGTTCCGTCCCGCGATTTCTCGGAGGTCGCAGAGGAGTCTATATGCTCACCACCAGAGGCAACAAATCAGATCTAAAACGGGCTAGTACCAAAATTTGATTTAGCCCAAATACGATGAAAGAATGCGCCCGCCTTTCCAACTATCGATTGAGGTTTCGAGAATGCGCAAGTATTCCGTTTTAGCAAGACTGGTTTTTCTGATGACTGTCTTCATTATGTCTACCGGCTCGCGGCCGGTTAGCGCCGTCGCTCGCTCTTGTGAGAGTCTCGCGCAACTCGCCTTACCAAACACAAAAATCACAAACGCTCAGACTGTAACCACAGGCGAGTTTGCGCCAACGGGCAGGACAGCGATAAAAGACCTGCCGGCTTTCTGCCGGGTCGCCGCAACCTTGAATCCCTCAAGCGACTCAGACATCAAGATCGAAGTATGGTTGCCGGTCGAGGGTTGGAACGGCAAATACCGCGGCCAGGGCAACGGCGGATTTGCCGGCTCCATCGGGTTCGATGCCATGGCAAGCGCAGTCAAACTTGGCTATGCGACGGCGGGTACGGATACAGGTCACACCGGCAATGACGCGTCATGGGCGCTCGGCCATCCGGAGAAGGTCGTCGACTTTGGCTGGCGCGCCATCCATGAAATGACTGTGAAAGCCAAAGCAATTATCCAGGAGTACTACGGCTCGGGACCCAGGCAATCGTATTTCTCCAGCTGCTCCAACGGTGGCCGCGAAGCGCTGATGGAAGCGCAGAGGTTTCCGGCGGACTATGACGGCATCATCGCCGGCGCGCCGGCCAACTACTGGACGCGTCTGCTGTCGGCCGGCATGTTGATGCAGGGCGTCGTTCTGGAGGGCGACGGCTATATCCCAGCCAGCAAGCTACCGGCAATCACGGCCAGGGTGATGGCTGCCTGCGATGCGCAGGACGGCGTCGCAGATGGAGTGCTTAACGATCCCCGACAGTGCGAATTCGATGCGGCAGTGCTGACCTGCAAAGGTGCCGACTCAGATACCTGTCTGACCGAAGCTCAGGTGCGATCGTTGAAAGCAATTTACGCCGGAGCCAAAGACGCCGGTGGACGTCTGTACTTTCCGGGTTACGTGCCTGGTTCCGAAGACGCGGGATGGAGCGCCTGGATTACCGGTGCGATGCCCCGCCGCAGCACCAGCTTTTTCTTCGGCTCTCAATTCTTCACCAATATGATTTATGAGAAAGCGGACTGGGACTATCGCACCTTCAAATTCGCCGAAGACAGCAAACTGGCTGAAACCAAAACGGCCGCCGCGCTAAACTCAATCGATCCGAATCTAAAGGCGTTCAAAGCGCGGGGCGGAAAACTGATCGTGTATCACGGCTGGAATGATCCCGCTATCCCTGCGCTCAACACAATCGATTATTTCCAGAGCGTGGAGAAAAGTATGGGCAAACGCGACAGCGAGTCTTTCCTGCGTTTGTTCATGGCGCCTGGGATGGCCCACTGTGGCGGCGGTCCCGGACCGAACGTCTTCGGCCAGGGCGGTTCAGGTGCTGACGATCCGGAGCACAACATCTACCGGGCGCTCGAGCGATGGGTTGAGGGCGGCGTCGCCCCGGCCCGGATTATCGCCACCAAGTACAACAACGATCGCACGGCGCAGGGTGTGAAGCTGACTCGCCCCTTGTGCGCGTATCCGAACGTCGCAAAATACAAAGGGTCTGGCGATACAAAGGACGCGGCGAATTTCGTGTGCACGGCGCCGGGTAAGTAGGTCAGGGGGGCGTAATTATGTCCCCTTACATTTTTCGCGCGGACAATCAAAACAATTAGTGCCAGGATTGATGTCATCGAAAAACCATTCACCGTCCTGGTAGAACGCTACGACCGTCGATTTTAGGTTTTCAGGTTTCCCCAAGCCTTTCTTCATTGAGTAGGCGCAGTATTCTCCGCAGCCATCGACTATCACCACCGTCCATGGTTCATTCCCAGACGAAACTACTCGCGTAAACAATGGAGTGAATTTCATCAAATGATCCTGACGACCTGCGCGATCCTGTTCCAGATTTGAAGCAACGTACCGCTCCTTCGTGCCTGAAACAAGTCGTTGCCAATGGAGACCGTACAGGTCGCTCCATTGATGTTTGCTCCGATATTCGACGTAATTGTTCAGCCTCTCGAACAAACGCGATTGGACCGCTTTAGGGAGAGACTCGAACTCTTTATCTGACTTACCTTGCGGAGAGGCGCTGACACAGGTCCAGAAACTCAACAGCAAACAAAGAGTTGCGACTCTCGCTCGTACCATGTGACTTCGACTCAACCAGGCAGCCATTGAGTTGCCTGTGCGCAGTTAGCGCCGTGCTGAGAATTATTTAATCGAGACCGTCAAAGTATAGTTGGTCCCGCTCTTTCCAGTGTTGACGACTGAGAGCATGTGGTCTCCGCCCGACATGTCCACGCTGAAACTCTTTCCGCTGGCGGTGCCGGCATTAACTATCACGGCGCCGTTGCCGGAGGTAATTTCGATTGACATCAGCTGGCCAGCCTGGCCGTTGACAAAGTATTCGAGGTAACCGTTGGCTCCTATCTTTCCACGAACGGTCGCCGAACTCGTTCCCTTACGAAAGCTTATACGTTTCTTTTGCGCCAGCGAATCCGAGCCCGATAAGATCAGGATCAAAGCTAAAGCGAAAACTTGCGGAATTGTTTTCTTAATCATCGAGGTTCGTCCTTTGAGATTTAGAGAATGCAAATAGAGACCGTTGAAACCGCCGCAGTCATTCGTCGCCCAGACTTGAATGAATTGAGTCGATGTTTCTGCAGGCCGTCAGGTAATTACGAGTAACACGATACAAAATAACAAAAGCCACATAAGCGACTCCAACGAAAACCCAAAAGAAGAAGAAGTCTGCAAAGCGGGTCCGATTCAGGATTAGATGAGTCGCGGCGTAGAGGCTGCCGAGCAACGCCGGAAAAAATATCAGCCACAGTCCGGCCAGGACTATCGGCTTTGGCCGCCCCTCGAGCGCCTTACGAAACAGAAAGCCCTGGGTGTTTATGCTCTGGATCGGATCCAGAGTCGCTGTCGTCCCAATCGGAGCGCCACAGTTATCACAAAAGGACGCGAATGATGCGTTGGGTGTCAGACACGACGGGCAGATGATCTCATCGGTATTAGTTTCTGACTTCACCCGAAGAACACCTCGGCCACGCGATAGATTTCTTCATCGACGCGCTTCAGCGATCCGACCGCTTCAGTCAGTGGTACGCTGACGATTCGGTTGCCGCGAATGGCGGCCATCTCGCCCCATTGGCCGGCTTTAACCATCTCATAGGCCTTGATACCAAAGCGGGTTGCGAGGATCCGATCGTAGGCGGTTGGAGATCCGCCGCGCTGCACGTAACCAAGTTTGGTCACACGCGTTTGCAGGCCCGTGCAACGTTCGATTTCTGCGGCGAGTGCTTCACCGATTCCGCCCAGCCGATGATGTCGATAGATCACGTCGCATTGTTCTTCCGAGAGCCACGATTCGTCCGGATGCGGGTGCGCGTCTTCGGCGACAACTACGATTGAAAAATTACGACCGTGCTTTACCCGCTGCGACAGCAGATCGCAGACACGCGTTATGCGAAATGGATGTTCGGGCACCAGCACGACGTCCGCGCCTCCGGCAATTCCTCCATACGCAGCAATCCATCCGGTGTGACGGCCCATGACTTCAACGACCATGACCCGGTGATGCGACTCGGCAGTTGAATGCAGACGATCGATCGCATCAGTGACAATCGAGACCGCCGTGTCGAAACCGAAGGTAAAATCGGTGCCGCACACATCGTTGTCGATCGTCTTGGGAATGCCGACTAAATTGAATCGATGATCTCGCCAGAGGTCGCGAGCAGCGGCCAGAGAACCTTCGCCGCCGACCGCGATTAATCCCGAAAGTTTATGCGTTTCCCAATTCTCGCGGAGACGCGGAAGACAGTTCGGATCATTGAGCGGATTGAACCGCGAGGTGCCGAGGATCGTGCCTCCGCGCGGCAGAATTCCGATGACCCTTTCCCGGGTCAGCGGTAAAGTTTCGTTTTCGAAGAGTCCCAGCCAGCCATTACGAATTCCCAGGACCTCTACCCCGTCCGAGTCTGCGCAACGAACGACAGCCCGAATCGCTGCGTTCAGACCCGGGCAATCACCGCCGGCGGTTAATATTCCAATTCGCATGATGTGCAGTTGTGTTTTATGATCATTGCGTTCCGGATGGTTTGTGTCAAACGAGGAAGGATGTCCGACAAACTTCAGTTTGTCGCTAGAGCGTCGCCAAGCTAAAGCTTGTCGGACATCAAAGCCGGTATGAATGATCCCTTGATTCTCGCAATTGAAACAGCGACCCGCGCCGGAAGTGTGGCGGTCGCGAACGGCCGGGACGTTCTGTCGTCGCGAGTTGGCGACGCTACCGTGTCGCATTCGGCCAACCTGATCGAACTGATCGATCAGGTTTTGCGCGACGCCGGCGCAAAGCTTTCCGATATCAATCTATTTGCAGCCGCCATCGGCCCCGGAAGCTTCACCGGCCTGCGCATCGGATTGGCCACGGTCAAGGCTCTGGCGAATTGCACGGGTCGCCGGGTGTCGGGTGTCTCGACGCTCGCCGCAATCGCTCACGCTTCAGGGTTTGCCGGCGAGGTTGTTGCGTTGCTGCCGGCCGGCCGTGGCGAAGTTTTCGCCCAGCGATTCGCGACGGAGCAGGGAAGCATCGAAGCGATCGATACCGCCGCGCACCTCAGTCCCGGTGCGTTGCTGGAAAAGTATGGCAATCTTGAGCGGGTGACGTGGGCCGGCGAGGGCGCAGGCCAGCAACTTGAATTAATAACAACCTGGGCCCGAGACAAGGGCTTTCCGCTTATCGACTCAGGGCAGAACGAATCCGGGTGGACGATCATCCCTGAGACAAACAATCTTGCGAACGCGGTGGCGGCCCTCGCTCTCAAAGAAGAGGAAGCCGGTAGGTCTTTAAGCGCGGAAGAACTGCATGCAGTTTACGTACGAGCGTCGGACGCAGAAATCAACGAACGATGGCAGCAAGAGAAAGTCTAAGCATAGGATTGGGACCGGAGATTTCGATCGAAGCGATGACCGAGCATGATTTGCTGGAGGTCTGCCAGATCGAAGAACTCGGCCAACTGAGTGCCTGGGGCTGGGACGCTTATCACAAGGAACTGCAATCTCCACAGGACACGATCATGTTGGTGGCGAGGGTTGATTCAGTCGCTTACGGGTTTGAACTTCTTGGTTTTATCGTAGCGCGCCTGATCGCCGGAGAGTTGCACGTCAACAACGTTGCCGTGCGGGCTGAAATCCGTCGAAACCGTATCGGCTCGAGGTTGTTGGAGCGGGCGCTGCAAGTGGCTCAACGTTACGGCGCCACCGTGGCGCACCTGGAAGTTCGAGCCGGAAACGAAGTTGCACAAAGACTTTATGTGCGTTGCGGTTTTCGGGCGACCGGGCGTCGCCGAAACTACTATCGCTCACCGACTGAAGATGCGCTTTTGATGAGCCTTCCGTTGGCTAATTGGGCTCCGCTTTCATCGGGCCAACCGCCCGCTACCGCAGGCGGTTCTGATCAAAAGTTAACCTTGATTTAACATGCATCGTGGGCTAACATTTCGCTCATGACGAACTGCCCCAGGCACTTCTCATCCGCAAGCGCTTTCTTTCCAACCCAACCAATCGAGAGGAGAATATAGATATGGAAATGACAAAGGCGGACAGCCTCAAAGAGGCGTTAATGGCGAGCAACCCTGAATTCCGAGAGATGGCTCGCGAACACGGACGTTACGAACAACGATTGAGCGAGTTGTCCGCACTTACATATCCGAGCGACGAAGAACAGTTGGAAGAGGTCACTTTGAAGAAAAAGAAGCTTGCTTTGAAAGACCAGATGTACTCATTGATGCTCCAGGCCGAAAAAACCGGGCACTAAGTTTTGCGAACTGCGTCCGGTTTGCCGCGCAGGGTTGCTTTTAATTAATATCATTGAAACGGGGCCGACAGGCAAAGCTGTTGTGCCCCGTTTTGTTGTTGGTACAAACTGCGGCTCAGCCGCCTGATGTGCGGAAAGCCTTTGGCTTTCCGGAGCAAACTGTAAATAATTTTGAGGCGGCTACGCCGCCAGGACTTTTAGGGGCAGAGCCCCAATCAAGAATGTGAGTTCAATACGAAAAGGCGGAGCCTTTCCGCACATCAAGCGGCGAAGCCGCGAAGGCAATTAACCCCAACGCTATGGTTCGCGACGGAATTCCATTCGTAGTTGTCCCGATCATCCTGGCAATCATCCCTTTGGTATTTGGATTTTGGTGGGCTGCGATTCCTCTGCTGCTGGTCGCGGCCTTTATGGCGTATTTCTTTCGCAATCCCCGTCGATCGATCCCTTTGACCCCGGGCATCGTTTTGGCGCCTGCCGACGGTCGCGTCACTCTGGTCCGGCCGGCGGACGATAAGAACCCACAATCGCTCGTCAGCATTTTCCTTTCGCCCTTCGATGTCCATCTCAATCGCGCGCCCATCGGCGGTGAAATCGTCGAAATTGCTTACAAAAAAGGCAGATTCGTGATGGCGACAAAAGAAGAGTCTCGCGATTTGAACGAACAAAATCGCCTGACAATCAAAGGCGACCACATGGTCGTAACCTGCACACAAATCGCTGGAGTCCTGGCCAGGCGCATTGTTTGTTGGAAGCGGCGAGGTGAGAGAGTAGAATGTGGCGAGCTTTTCGGGATGATCAAGTTCGGCTCGCGGACGGATCTGTTAATGCCGCCTGAAATCGAGATCGTAGTCCAGACCGGCATGCGTGTGCGGGGCGGCGAAACCATAATCGGGAAAATCAAAAGTTGAACGTGCAACGATTCAGATCAGGGACGCGTTTGGGTCCTGCGCCGGCGCCTTCAGGTCGCAAAGGCCTGAAAAAAGGCGTCTACCTCGTGCCATCGTTTTTCACGGCGATGAATATTCTCGCCGGCTTCTATTCGGTGATGGCGACGATGAGCGCGTTTCGCCTGCTTGGCATTGGTGGTGCGCAACAGGTGAAAGATGCCGCCGAACGACTTGATCATGCGGCGATGGCGATTGGTTGGGCTGTCGTCTGCGATATTCTCGACGGGCGTATTGCGCGCATGACCAAGACCACGACGGAGATCGGCATCCAACTGGATTCGCTGGCTGACATCGTGTCGTTTGGATTGGCGCCGGCGATTCTCGCTTACGTCTGGGGTTATGGCACGACGTTGCAGGATTGGATGAATGTCCGGCAACTCGCCTGGTTTGTTTCCTTCATGTTCGTGATCTGCGGCGGCTTTCGCTTGGCGAGATTCAATGTCCAGGCATCGCGGCCGCGCCCACTAGCAGCAGGAACACCAAAAGTCGATAAGAAGAGCTTTGTCGGTTTACCGATTCCCGTGGCCGGTTGTTTGGTCGCCGCGATTGTTCATTTTTCGCCGACCCCTTTGAAGTACGCTCCTCACCGCGCCGAAGTACTGGCAATTGTGATGATGGTGCTGATGGCCTTTCTCGGGTTGCTAATGGTTAGCACGCTCCGCTTCACCAGCTTCAAGTCCGTCGGCGCCGGGCGTAGAAGCGCTAGAATGCTGATCGGCATCATTGGCCTCGTCTGCATGATCTATCTGTACTCGCAATGGGTTTTGCTGATTCTGGTTGTCGGGTACATCGTCCATGGCTTGTTGTGGCGCGGGCTGGCCTCCCTGGGCCGTCGCCCTCCCGATAAACCCGCCGAAATGCATAACGCTTGACCGCTCTCGGTACGCACGCTTCCGGCGTGCTCCGTCCTGAATCAAGCACGCTGAAAGCGTGCGGACCTATTTTGAATTAGGGGCGGCAAACGCGAGGAGTGCGTGCGGCGTCGTGATTAGCACCAGATGTTTGGTCGAAATAGGAGCTGCCGCGCTGCTGTTTTCCTCGCCTAACGACAGCGTGTTTGCCGGTTTGCCGTCGCGAAGATTAAGCACAATGGCCGTGTCAGTCGAAAAAGGCGTGAACAACGCGCCGTCAGTGGCCGTGACTGGACGCGAGGAGATTCTTCCGGGAAGTTGCTGGCGCCAGATCAGAGCTCCTTTATTCAGCGAAAGCAGATAGGCAAAGTTGTCGAGCGAAGAAACCAGCACCCCGTTTTCAACCAGCGTTACAGCCTGAACTGCTGCGCCTGTGCGTCGATGCCAGCGCACTTTGGATCGGATCTCGTCAAAGGCATAAAGGTTTCCATCGCCCGATCCGAAATAGGCCATATTGTCTTTGACTGCAATGGCTCCAGGAATGGGACCTCGTGTCTTGTATTCCCAGAGCAGTTGGCCGGTCCTTGCGTCGAGCGAGCGCATGGTTCCGGCATTGCTGCCGAAATAAACTCGATTGCCGAGGACCTGAGGCTGACCAGCGAATTCTTCGGCGTACTGATTACTCCAAAGCACCTGACCTGTCTGCTTACTTACTGAGTAGACATGTCCATCAACGCTGCCGCCGAAAAGTGCGACGCTATCCGCCACCAGCCCCCCCGATATCGGGGCGGGCAAAGTTCGCATCCATAAAGTCAGGCCGGTGGACTTGCTCAGAGCCCGCAAAGTTCCATGAACGTTCTTTTCCTCGGGCGTGCTATAGCCGGTGGCGGCAAAGACACTTCGCTCGTCGGCCACCAGGGCCGCGGAAAAGTCGCCGCCCACTTCGGCCTTCCATTGCAACTTTCCGTCGTTGGTGTTCAGGGCCAGCAGCACTCCGCTGCTTAAAGGAAAGAAGACGGTTTCCGCGTCAGCGGCCGGCGTCAGATCCGTTGTTCGGTCCGTGTTATAGCGCCAGGCGACCGTCAGAGGTTGTGAGAGCGCAACTCCGTCGTCTTTTCTGCGCGAAGAGTTTTTGTCTTTCTCAAACGCCGCCGATGAATGTGCCAGGATCGCCGCCAGAAAGCAGTAAGCGAGGCGCACAAGGAAAGGCCTGAGAATTCCCGGTGAGGGTAAAAAGTTCGTTTTATTCAAACTCGTTCTTCTATTTGGCTAAAAGGGCTTTGCTGCTTTCGAATTCTCGCCTCTATAATCCATGGTTCTCCAAATACATTCTTTTCTTTGACGCTTACTTTGACGTGGAGGTTTTCCTTTTTTGCAGCCTAATAGTCACGAAAGAATAATCATACTCGACTTTGGTTCCCAGTACACCCAGTTGATTGCCCGTCGTATTCGCGAAGCCGGCGTCTACTGCGAAATTCTTCCGTTCAATACTTCGGCCAGGGAAATCAGCTCGCGGCAGCCCCAAGGACTGATTCTGTCGGGAGGGCCGTCTTCGGTTTATGACGAGAATGCGCCGCGATCGGAAAGGGGACTGGTTGACGAGTCCCAGTGTCCGGTTCTGGGAATCTGCTATGGCTTGCAGTTGATGGCCCATCAACTGGGCGGTGAAGTTAAGCCGTCGGCCAGCCGCGAATACGGCTATGCCCGGCTCACCGTCGTGAATGGAGAGTCGGCTTTATTCACTGGCTTGCCCCGCGAGATGGATGTGTGGCTCAGTCACGGCGACCACGTCACGAAGTTGCCCGAAGGATTTCATGTCACGGCCACGACCAACGACGCCGTCAACGCATTCGAAAATCCGGCCCGCAGAATTTTCGGCGTTCAATTTCATCCCGAAGTTGCCCATACGCCTCTGGGCGCACAGATCCTTCGAAACTTCTTGTTTGAGATTTGCGAGTGCTCAGGGGATTGGAGCCCGGCCGCGGCGATCGATGAACAAGTGACCCGGATTCAAGCTGCGGTCGGCGAAAACGATCAGGTGATCTGCGGTCTTTCGGGGGGCGTGGACTCTTCGGTGGCGGCGGCGCTGGTTCATCGAGCGATCGGCAATCGGCAGACGTGCATTTTCGTCAACAACGGCGTACTGCGCGAAGGCGAATTCGAATCGACTCTGGCCTTGCTGAAACAATCGGTCGAGCTGAACATCCGCGGAGTCGACGCCACCGAAAGATTCCTGGACGCTTTGAAAGGCGTGGTCGATCCTGAAAAGAAACGAAAGATTATCGGCGCTGCGTTTATTGACGTCTTTGAGGAAGAAGCAAACCGAATCGGCGAGGTGAAGTTCCTGGTTCAGGGCACGCTCTATCCGGACGTCATCGAGTCAGTGTCCGTGCGCGGCCCTTCGGTGACGATCAAGAGTCATCACAACGTCGGCGGCCTGCCGGAAAAGATGAACCTGAAATTGATCGAACCGCTGCGCGAGCTGTTCAAGGATGAAGTGCGGATTATCGGTCGCGAACTGGGCGTGCCTGAAGAAATCCTTAACCGCCATCCATTCCCGGGGCCAGGCCTGGCAGTTCGGGTAATCGGCGACATAACTGAAGAGCGCCTGCGAATCGTCCGCGCCGCCGATCGAATTCTCGATGAGGAATTACGCCAGGCCGAATTGTATTCATCCGTCTGGCAGTCGTTCGCAGTATTGCTCCCGGTTTCAACCGTAGGTGTCATGGGGGACGAACGGACCTACGAACGCGTGATCGCGATTCGCGCCGTCACCAGCGTGGACGGCATGACCGCCGACTGGGCGCGTCTGCCGCACGACCTGCTCGCCCGCGTCTCAGGGAGAATAGTTTCAGAAGTGAAAGGCGTTAACCGGGTCGTCTATGACATCAGTTCGAAACCGCCGAGCACGATTGAATGGGAGTGAGAGAGCGGGGGAAATGGAGTCAGTACCGGGAGCGATAGCGACCGGGTGAGTCTATTGATTCATTGACTGATTGATTCATTGGCTCATTGAAAGAGCGCAAATGATTCAATGATCAAATGATTCAATGAATCAATGCCACTGACCCGGTCGCTATCGCTCGCGGTACTGACTCCATTTTCCACGCAAGATCTCTCAATCGCTCAGTTTTTCAGAACTTTTTCAAAGAGATTTCAGAAAACTCTAACGACTTGGATGTGCCGATCCGCCTACTCTTTGCGCTCATGAGGCGGGGTGTTGCCGGCCTTAAATTGAAAACAAGGAGTAAGGAGTAGACATGAAAGTTCGATTCTCAAAAACCAAAGTAGTTACGATGTTTCTGCTGATCGTGATGGCGGCGCCGGCCGCTTTCGCTTCCTCGCAGTGTAAGACCATCGTTGCTGAGCAAAATGACCACCTGACCACTGAAGGATGTACGAGCCCGATAGGGTTCTGTGCCGCCGGGACGTTCAAAGGCAACCATGGGTTTCGCGGAAACTTCTTTTTCAGCGCCCTTAGTTTCGATCCGATCGTGAGCGACGTGTTGGGAAGGCTGGTGGTTCCAGGCGTATCGACGTACACGACGGACGATGGGAAGCTGACTATCAGCGACGTGTCGGTATTTGATACTGTGCGCGGAACCTTCGCAGGCGTGGGGCGCATCACGGAAGGAACCGGCCGCTTCAATGGGGCAACGGGCGACGTCTTCACGACCGGCCATGTATCCGCAGACGGTTTGAACTTTACCACTGACATGACGGCTGAGATCTGCCTGCCGAACTAAGCAGCCGCCGGCATCTAGTCTGAGGCTGCTCTTGGAGAAGAGCAGCCTTTTTTCGCGAGCAGAATGATCCACCGCAAGGGAATAGCCGGTCGAGTCAATGAACTTCTGGTCGTCGCCGGGGCGATTGTTCGGTTTGGTTGCGCACGCGCACAGAGGAGCGCAATCAGCACGAGAACGGAACCGCCTACCGATTTGGTGAGACAGCACATAACGTCTGAGTTGACCCGGCCGCGCGATTTGTTGTCGTCACGTTCTAGATTCCGCTCTCAGCATGACGGCAGGCGCAGTACGTGTTCGTTTGAAACGCGAAACCACAAAAGCAGCGCCGAACGCCAGGATCGTGTACGCCACAGAGGAACCGATTTCAATCCTGTCCGCTTCGCGAATGCACACATAAATCAACAGCCGCCAAGGTTGCGATGCCACCGAGCACCAGTATGAGCGTCCTGCGAGGAAAGCTACGAAGGCCCCCACGACAACGGCAACAGCCGGATCGATTGCGAACGTTCGCCAGAGCATCCAGCGGAAAACAGCGTCGTTGTAATTAATCTTCGTAAGGTCAAGTTTGCCGACAATCAGCAGCCACGCCAATCGAGAGCTGGCAACAATGAGCGGATAGTGGAGAAGAACGCCGGCAATGAGTCCAATGAAATTGCGAAACACAGGAGAGCCAAAAGCTTTATGTGAGCATGACCAAAGCTTTGCTCGGCGCGTGCCAATGATATCAGGGCAGCCGTGCTAAGCGAATAGTGGTCGACAGCTTTTCGTCGTGGGACATGCCCATACGTGTAGTCACAAGAGTTGATCCACGCAGGTCGAAGTCCGATGTGATTGGGCCAACGATTGAGTCGAGGCTACGCAGTTTGTTCGTGCGGGCGTCGTAGACGTAAGTCGATACATGCCATGGTTGATGTCCGCCAGAGCTACTGGTGTTGAAAACAAAGAAGCGTCCACCGGTAGTCCATTCCGCATGCTCAATGCCTTCGCCGTGGTTATGGTCACGTGAGCAAAAGCATTTACGTCGCAACAGCGCTCCAGACGATGAACGAATGTCCAGGCGGCTTTCGAGCGTTTCGTAACCCTTCGCGCCAACCGCAACGATCAGTGCGCGGATTTTCTTGTTGGGCGAGTCGTACGCCTTTGTTTGCGCGAATACACCAATTGGCAAAAGGAAAATAGAAAGCGCCGCGACCGTTTTGCGAAACGCCATTAAAAGCACCGAACGTCTGAAGTGTTCGACAGCGTCCATTGCGCAAGGTGTAGTTGCTGTTTCGGAATGGGCTTTTCGACCAAGCAACTCTGAGGAATATTTCGTCTCAACGATCCATTTAGCAAACTACCCATTTCGAGACAACCCGGGATTAGAGTCGGGCGAGCCACTTCTCATATCGCTCCCTGGTTTTGGTTAGCCAGGTCCGATAAAGGTCTGCAGTTACGGACTGTCCTTCCCCATTCTGTAACGTGTGAATTTCTTTGAGCAGAGTGCTCTTGATCGTCGTAGCAGTGACCTCCATCGTTGCTTTGATTTCTCTGCTTCTGGCCGCGCTTGCCTGCGGAAACTCCGAAGTCAGGGTCTGCACTATTTGAGGATCGGCATCACTTCCTACTGACGATACCTGAGATTCAAGGTTTCCAAGTGCTTCTTTCAGATTGGCATTGGAAGAATTCAAAGCACTTTCCAACAATGGAATTAGCCTGGGTAACACCATCTTTTCGCCGGCCTCGTAGCCCCTCAGCACGACGGCCGCTTCTACATCACCCTCAAATGTGCCGTCTGCAAACACGGCGCTCGTTATGATTATTTGCTGGTCGGACGGCGAAGTGGGTACGTATCCGTCCGGTGTTTGCTGCGCGCGGTTTGGCGCCGCGACGGTGAGCCAGTATTCCTTGCCTGCTGGGATGAGTGGTTGTCCGTCGATGCTGCGCGGCCTGGAAGTTATTTGAACTTTCCCACCAGCAACGACGTCCACTCCAAGTCCGACGATATTCTTATTCGATTGATTACGTAAGATGATCCTGTAAGACGGAAGCGTCGTTTCTTTCGGCATCGAGTTAATAACCACGACGGACTCGACGCCCTTAAGAATCACAGGAGGCACCGACGGTATGCTGGGATTAACCCGGACCAACTTGATTTGAAAGGGCTCGATTCCGAATCGCTTTAAGTCGTCGATGCTGATTTTCTCGGTTTCTCGAATCAGGTAAGTGCCAACTCTCTGCTCGTTCTCCAAGGCCTTGCTGCCGGACAGTGTCGACACGGTCACGCGTACTGCATCTCCTTCGACCCGAGAAATAACCCGCACCGCCTCTATCGGCTGAGCCCCTGCGGGCGGCTGCCACGACGCTATCCGACCAAACAAGCCGAACCATGCTCCACTCGGTTTGGAATCGGGGCCCGGCACGGTTTCATAGGCAGGTTTTCGGCCTGGATAAAAGGTGACCTCCAACGCCAGCCTCGTCGGCGCTGGGACGTTCTGCTGGGCGTACATTTTCGTTGCGGGAGCTGTCAGGCCAATCGTAAAAAGAATGAACAAGCTGAAGACTCGGACTACTTGCATATGGTCTCCTTAGGTCTAAAGCATAAAACCTGGGAACAATAACGCTTCTTGAGAATCACGCTCCCGCCGCTCGCGTCAAACGAGTTGTTCGGTGGCCCTTCGGCAACTCAAGGTGGTTGGAAGGACAGCAGGGTCGGAAATCACGACTGGAGCGCAACCGTCTCGGTTGCACCATACGGTAAATAGGACCAATTGCAAGCGAGGACGCTTGCTCCAGTCAACTGTGCGCTGAGGTCACTTGTTCTCTGCTCCTGGTTGGATACCTGGTAATTCCCAAATCGATCCATCCCGAAACCAGACTTTGCTCACCCCGATTGCTATCCGGTACTCACCATCCAAAGTGCCATCCTGAACGAGCGGCGCGAGCAGCGTTGCCGGACCCGGAATCGCATGACCATACGGACAATACTTCTTCGGATCGAGGCAGGGCGCCGGCCATTCGGTGCCGGGCAGGACAGGAACTCTATCGAATCCTACTGTACCTAAAAAGTGCTGGAACAACAGTGTTTCGGGATCTTGTTCTCGATAAACGAAAGCAGAAAAATTGGCCTTCGACGCCCTTTTGTCCGAGCGGTTTCGCAACCGCCTTTCTCGAATCCAAATAAGAGATGACTCGCGCGACCATTCACCGCGGACTGAGATCACCTGTAAGGGCATCGATTCAAATTCTGGTCCTGAGTACGGTTGAAGCGTAATCTTCCAGTTCCCACGAATCACCCTTTTGTCAATTGGAGTCTTCTGAGCGACTGTGCGATTTGCAAAGAGTGCCAGAAGCGAAAAGCAAATGAATACTTGCACGGGCGTTGGGCGCGTCATCGCATTCTCCCTCGTTGTTTTTCAGTCACGCTAAATTGCACGCCGGTTGTGTCGCGCTGTTCCAAATCCTGATCTCAACTGAGTACTAATCTGACCGTGCGGGAATCTGAAACCACCACAAACGTCTAAGAGTGTGGCTGATCGTTGAATCAGGGCAGTTCGCAGGAGTCAGCCGTTGATATCAATCCCTTGATGAGCGGCAAATTAAGAGAGGCTGTGAGGATGTCAAGAGGTTTTAAGTGGAGAGGGACCCAGTGCGATGGAGTCAGTACCGGGAGCGATAGCGACCGGGTCAATCTTGAGCGTCTGCTCAACCGGGCGCCTTGAGTTAGATTGGGGTCCTTGGGGTCAGGCCTTCGATTCTTCGATTCTCCAGAGGCATTATTCTGCGGCGACGCTTCGAACCAGACTGATCGAGAATCGAAGAATCGAAGGCCTGACCCCGACCGCACGACTCCGACCGCACGACTGCATCGCTATTTGCCGTTGTTGGATTGGGCAAATCAGTGTTCAGCTTTTTCCTGCCTTCTCTTGATACATCGACTGGAGTGCGTTCAGCCTATTTCGTGCGCCAAACAACGAGGAATTCTCTGATGCTATGCGAGAAAGCACTTCTGCCAATCGCGTGTACGAGTCCGCCAAGCCGAGGGGGCTCCGATCCTTCCGATCTTCTCGAACCGCGATATGACTACCGAAACTGTATTTAGGAGTGAACGGAAGTGCAGAGTGCCACAGGTCTTCGCACGTTATCGCTTGCGGAAGTACATTCGCAAAAGCCTCAGCAAATTTCGTTCTGAATTCCTCTCGTAGAGCCAATTCCGAGTTTTCAATCCTGGAAGGAACCACTAGTAGCTTTAGGGGCGTGTCGCGTACTTCGGCCAGCTTAGGATCGCTAAGCTTAGACACCATCATTTTGGATCCCGAGAGCTGCTGAACGCTGGCCGCGCAAAGAAGCACAACCGAGTCGGCGATTTGCCCGCAGCAAATTCCGCCGAGGTCGGTAATTCCGGTACGACAATCAACAAGCGTCACATCTGCGTGCGCATAAAACTGCTGCCTTAACCAACGAAAATAGAGTTCGCCCTCCCAGTTATCGTAGAAGTCTTTCCAGTCGAACCCCTGAACGGCATTGACGTATTGCTCCATGTTGTCGCTGCTTCGCCTTCCCACCGGCATCAAATGCACAGTGCCTTCGGGTGTCTCATCTCGTACATTGACCATTGCCGAACGGATGTCTTCAAACGGCAAAGGCGACTCGGCTGTTTGATGCAGCGGGCCGGGCGGAGCAATCGCGCGCTTGTATGAGTTCAATAGGTCAACTATTCCGGACGAGTCGAGGAGAGTTTGGGTCTGTTCGGGATAATAAGTTTCCAGAGATGGCGCTTCCAGATCAAAATCGATGAGGAGTACGCGCAAGCCGGCTTGAGCAAGAACTTCCCCAATGTTCACAAGGGCCATCGACCTTCCGACACCACCTTTGAAAGAATAGAAGGTAATGATCATCGCGCTTTACCAGGGACCGAAAATGACTCTTCCCACGCCCTTAGGCTCGCCCAGGCGTTGACGAAGGAACTTTTTGGTCTCCAACGACGGCGGTTGAGCTTGATGCTCTTGAGTGGAAGCCGATTGAAGCCTTGTTAGTTCCGCCTGAAGCCTTGTTCGTTCGTATTGGCGAAGTACGGTTTCAAGCGCTTGAATCAAGTCGGCCACATCAGAGTCAAACTTAGTGTGACGGATTTCCAAGGCATTCAGGTTAGCAAACGCCCCTAATTCCTTGGGCAAGTCCTCCGCCCTTGGCATCTTGGCGCCGCCTACCAGAATAGGGATCACGCTGATGTTCTTTTCGAAGGCGGTTCGTACCTCTTGACCAACGAAGTCATCAGCTCCGTGCAACCGAAAGGTGCCGTCGGGTTGTAGACCAAGCCAATTTGTACCGACGACGGCAACAAAAGCACATGACTCGGACAGAGCCTGTGACAGCACCGAAGGAAAATTGGCGCCAGGATCGACGGAATCGACATCCATGAAAATGCTATCCGGACCGAACTTCGAAGTGAGCCGATCCCAAATCCTCCCCGCATAGCCTTCGCTATCAGCGCGTCGATAGCTCACAAATATCCGTGCCATAGGGGCCTCTTGTTGCGTCTAAGTATTATACGAACCGGGTTCGCACAAGCCTCTTATAACGCGTCTTGTGCGGAAGGCCAAGCCCCATGCCTCACGAGTAAGCGGATCACCCGGTCGCTCTGGCTTTCGGTACTGACTCAGGCATCCCGACCGTCGTGGATTAATCCGCGAAAACTGCGAATGCCGACGTTGCAGCGCTCGCAAGTACCGACTCCAGCGCTCAGCTATAATAAATCCGGCGTCAATATCTTGTTAAGTTGATCGTTCGGGCACACGTGATATAGTGTGACACCTGAACAGCAGAGAATTTCCCCAAGCTGTACTTTCATAATTATTCATCATGCAGGACAAGGGCTTCGTCCATCTACATCTCCACACCGACTACAGTCTTCTCGACGGCGCAATCCAAATAAAACCACTGGCTGAACGTACCGAAAAACTCGGTATGAACGCGTGTGCCATGACCGATCACGGCAACATGTACGGCGCGATCACTTTCTACAACACCATGAAGGATCGCGGGATCAAACCGATCATCGGTTGCGAGACTTACATTGCCTCGACTAACCGGTTGGACAGATCAGTGCGCACCATCGGCGGAGAAAAAGCGAATTTTCATTTGATTCTGCTGGCAAAGGATTACGAAGGCTATCGGAATCTTTCGCGGCTTACCTCAAAGGCTTTCACCGAAGGCTTCTACTACAAGCCGCGCATCGATAAAGAGTTGCTGGCCCAACACAGCAAGGGGCTGATTGCCTTATCTGCGTGCATGTCCGGCGTCCCCTCGGCGATGCTCGCGAAACAGTGCCCGGACGACGCTGCGGCCGCGGCTCTGGAGTTTGAGGAAATAATGGGCAAGGGGAATTATTTCCTCGAGATTCAGGAACATGGCCTCGAGCCCCAGGCGCGTATTCGCAAGCCTCTGGTGGAGCTTTCCAGGCGCACAGGCATTCCGCTCGTCGCCACCAACGATGCGCATTACCTGATGCCTGAGGACTCGCGCGCGCATGACGTCCTGCTCTGTATCGGCTCCGGAAAAGTCGTGAGCGACCAGAACCGTCTGCGTTACGGCACGCCGAATTTCTATGTGCGTTCTCCCGAGGAAATGTGGCAAATCTTCGGCGACGAACTCCCCGATGCTTTGCAGCGCACAGTAGAAATCGCCGAGCGTTGCGACATGACTTTGCCCAAGGGCATCAACTATCTCCCCAACTATCCCATTCCTGAATCCGACGCTGGCTTGTCGCCCGACGATTACTTTGAAAAGACCGTCCGCGAGGGTTATCAGACGCGAAAGGCCCAGGTCTGGGACCTGGAACTCTCGAAAGGGGTGATGACCCATCCGTTCAGCGATTACGAGCAGCGCCTGGCCCATGAGATTGGCGTCATCAAGCGGATGGGATATTCGGGTTATTTCCTGATTGTTTGGGACTTCGTTAAGTATGCGAAAGAGCACGGCATTCCGGTTGGTCCCGGGCGCGGGTCGTCCGCCGGCTCCCTGGTCGCGTACTGTTTGGGAATAACCGATATCGATCCGCTCAGGTACGACCTCTTCTTCGAGCGCTTCCTGAACCCCGAGCGCATTTCCATGCCGGATATTGATATCGATTTTTGTGTCCGTGGCCGGGCGGAAGTCATTAATCACGTCGCCAACCTGTACGGCCGCGATTCGGTGTGCCAGATCGTGACTTTCGGAACCCTGGCTTCCAAGGCTGCCATCAAGGATGTCGGCCGGGCTCTGGACATGCCTTACGCGGAGGTCGACCGGATTTCAAAAATGATCCCGCCGCCGGTCCGCGGACGGAACGTCAGCATCACGCAGGCAATTGAGCAGGTGCCCGAACTCAAAAAGACGATGGAGACAAACGAACAGGTTCGGGACCTGATCGACCTGGCTCGTCGTCTGGAAGGCTGCGCGCGCCACGTCTCGGTCCATGCTGCCGGTGTCGTGATCACACCTGAACCGCTTCAGGAACTGATTCCTATCGCCGTTTCGGGGAAGGACGAAGTCACCACCCAGTACGAGATGTCCGACCTCGAAAAGGTTGGGGTGCTTAAGATGGACTTCTTAGCGCTTAACACCTTAACCATCATAAGCGACTGCTTAAAGAGCATTAAGCAATCGCTTGCTGAAGAGATCGACTGGTCGAAGATATTGCTTAACGACGAAAAGACTATGCAACTGTTTACCGAAGGGCGCACAGATGCGATTTTTCAGTTCGAATCGTCGGGGATGCAGGACATCTGTCGCAAGCTGCGGCCGAGCAGTATCGAGGATTTGTCAGCGCTTAACGCTCTCTACCGGCCCGGGCCGATTGATGGCGGAATGGTCGATGATTTCATCCTGCGGCATCACGGGAAGAAGAAGGTTAGTTACATCGTGCCGCAGATGAAGGAGATTCTGGACGGCACCAATGGGGTGATTGTCTACCAGGAACAAGCGATGCTCCTGGCGCAGAAGCTGGCCGGCTACAGCATGGGCGAGGCGGACAGCCTGCGAAGGGCCATGGGTAAGAAGAACCGTGAGGAGATGGCCCGCCAGGAGCAGAAATTCATTGAAGGCGCCGTCGAGCGCGGCATCAAGCGCGACAAAGCCCAGCAGATTTTCTCTTTAATGGCTCAGTTCGCCGACTACGGGTTCCCCAAGGCGCACAGCGTCGCCTACGCCTATCTCGCTTTTCAGACGGGATATCTAAAAGCGCACTACGCGGAGCACTTCTACGCCGCCGTCCTCTCGAACGAAGTGGACGACACTGCCAAGGTGTTCCGTTACACGCAAGAGATGCGGGGGCAGGGAATTGCCCTGCTGCCTCCAGACGTGAACGAAAGTGACGTCGGATTCACCGCGCTCAAAGGCGCAATCCGCTATGGCCTGGTGGCTATCAAGGGAATCGGTCTGTCCAGCGTCAACGGCATTATCAAGGCGCGCCAACAGGGGCCATTCAAGTCTCTGTTTGATTTTACTGAGCGCCTCGAAGAAGGCGCGATTAACAAGCGAGTCATGGAAGGCCTGGTTTGCAGCGGAGCTTTTGACTCTCTGAAACCGGCCCAGGTTTTGGCTCACGAATGGCGCGCGCGGCTATTTTCTGCGATCGATTCAGCGGTGGCGCGGTCGGTGCGCGCCCGCCGCACCAAAGCGCTGGGCCAAAACGATCTGTTCGGTGGCGAGCAAGTTGTGGATATCGACCCGACCGACGGTTTACCAGACGCACCTGCATGGTCTCCGATGGAGATGCTGACGGCGGAAAAGAAGTCTCTGGGTTTTTACATCACCGGACATCCGCTTGATGGGCATCTCGAGACGATCGGCCAGCTCGGCGCCGTCACTTCGGTCGAACTTATTCAACAGGAAACCGGATCGCGCGCGACGATGGCCGGACTGGTTAGAGATCTTCAGTTGAGGACGACCAAAAAAGGCGATCGCTTCGCAATCTTCCGTCTGGAGGATCAGGCGGGCGCGGTCAAGTGTGTTCTCTGGCCGGAACCCTACCGGCGCAACAGTTCGATTCTCGCCGACGAAGCCACCATTCTGGTAAGCGGACGGGCAGAGATCAGCGATGAAGGCATGATCACGATTATCGCCGAGAAGGTCAGCGAACTGACCCAGGCCGTCCAGCAAAAGGCCCGCGAACTGATTATTCACTTTGCGAGCCCTCAGGATGAGGTTGCACAATGCGAAGAGGTCAAGAAGCTGCTCGAGGGGTCTCCTGGCGATTGCGATGTCTTCATCGATATGAGACTCGATGAAATGACGGTTCGGATTCGCGCTCATCCTTCTCTGAAGGTGCAGGGCAGCGTCGAGATCGAGCAGGCTCTGAGAAAACTGGGTTGTGAGGTAATCTGGAGTGGCTTGCCGGTGCGGGCAGTAGCGGCATCCGCTTGATGTTCGGTGGTGGATCAGTTTGATGTCCGACAAGCTTTAGCTTGTCGAACCTTGGCGACAAACTAAAGTTTGTCGGACATTTGTCTGAAATTAGCCACTACGTGATTTTCAAATGGCCAACGATTCAAACGAAACAGATCCGCAGACAGCGTTCGAACGCGTTCAGCTCGCGCGGCACCCGGACCGGCCGTATACGCTCGATTTCATTGAACGAATGTTCGAAGACTTTAACGAGCTTCATGGCGATCGGCGTTTTGCTGACGACCCGGCGTTGGTGTGCGGCTTTGCCCGTTTTCATGGAATGCCGGCGCTGGTCGTTGGTCATCAGAAGGGGCGCGATACGAAACAGCGACAGTTCCGAAACTTTGGGATGCCCAAACCCGAAGGCTATCGCAAGGCTTTGCGGGCCATGAAACTGGCTGACAAGTTCGACCGCCCAATTTTCAGTTTCATTGACACTCCTGGCGCTTATCCCGGCATCGATGCCGAAGAGCGTGGCCAGGCTGAAGCCATCGCCTATAACCTTCGCGAAATGACCAAGCTGACCGTCCCCGTTATTGTGACAGTCATTGGTGAAGGAGGCTCGGGCGGCGCTCTGGCGATTGGTGTGGGCGATCAGATTCTGATGCTGGAAAACGCCATCTACTCAGTCATCTCACCTGAGGGCTGCGCTGCGATTCTCTGGAAGGATTCAAGTCAGGCAGCTCGCGCCGCTGAGGAGTTGCGATTGACCGCTCCCGATCTGAAGAAAGAAGGAATCGTTGACGAGGTCGTCGGCGAACCGAAAGGCGGAGCCCAAAACTCTCACGATGAAGCAGCCCGACTCCTGGACATTACGCTTTGCGAACGACTGGCTGAGTCCTCGACCCTGAGTGTCGAAGATCGTCTCACTCGTCGTTATCAAAAGCTGCGTCAACTGGGTAAGTGGGGAACCAACGGGAACTCGTAATGTGGCACGCGCATCCTGCGCGTGATTCACGGGCGGGACGCCCGCGCCACCGAACTCGATCACTCCCGCTCGTCCATCTCTTTGCGAATTTGCTCAACCAGCCGTTCGATCACCTTCAGCTGTTCCGACGAAGCCCCAGAGCCGGAGAACCGAATAATTCCTCGATGATCGATCAAATAAAAGGTCGGTGTGATGATCTGCCGGTTGTAAGTCTGCCAGGCGGATTTATCAAATAAAGTGACGGTGGCCTCGCGAGGATTTTCGCGGAGGTTTTGGCTTATTTCCTCGGCACTTTCCTCTCTTGTCACGTCCAGCGCAATAAAGTCTTTACCGCCAACTCTCTTTACCAGCGAATTGAACTCGGGAAGGGCCCGCTTGCAATAGAGACAAGTGACTGACCAGAACTGGAGTAAAACGATCTTGCCTTTCAGCTGCTCCCGGCCGTACGGACTCTGATCAAAGCCTTTAAGCGAGAATGCCGGCGCTTTGAATCCTACAGAGGTGGAAACCTCTTCCGCACTGGGCTCAATGAGCAGGTTAGTACCGGCCGGATCCAAATCCACGACGCGCAGTCTCTCTCCACCCAGAATGAAGGGCGATGAGATGTCTATCTCCTCGCGTGGCATAACCTCGCCGGATTCAGAGAGGCGCCAAAGCGGCGAGAAAACGCCGTCCTGATTCAGATCGATTAGACAGACAGTATTTCCGGACAAATTAAACGAAGGATAGTTTCGGTTTCTGGCGTTGAGATTTAGATTATAGGTTTTGCCGGCAATGCGAATCTGCCCCTGGCGATATTCGCTGATGCGCGCGTAGACATATCCGTCACGTGACAAAACAATCTGGTAACCGACTTTCCTCGGAACGCCCTGATTTGGAGCGCGGTCCTGAACCGTGACTTCAAAGTCCGCAAACTTCAGGTCGTCGATCTCGCGGAATCGCAGCTTCGATTCATTTTGAAAGTCGAGGTCGGCGTTGGTATCAACCACGTAACTCGGACCGCCGCTCTCCTGAAAACGAATGACATAGACGGGCGCGAGCGCAGCGTTTCCCACCAACGGGGAAATCTCGACTTGCTTCCAATCAGGTGGGTAATGCACCGATTTGTTGTCCGGCTTGGCAAAAAAGAGGTTACTGATCCCGGCCGGCCGGCTGCTTGCCGGCAGAGACATTTTTTGAAGCGGAATGCTCTGACGAATGGTTTGGGCGAAGCCGGGTGACGACGAAAATAACAAGGCAAGCAAGACAAACCTTAGCTTCATGGGCAGAGTTCTCCGATGTTTCCAGAGTTATAACGTGACCTAAGAGTCAGGGTTCCACGAATATCGGCCTTCGTAAGAGTGAAACCAAGGTCCGTTGCTGACGAGCCAACGCGAACTCGGAAGCCTACTACGGAAAATCCCGGGGCAGCCAGAACCTTCAAATGAGGGGGGCCTGGTTTGAAGTGACTTTTCGCCCAACAGTGGGACTTTGAAAGAGTCCGAAAGCTTCACACTGCGCACCAAAAAAAGTGCGATCGAGAATGTTCACGTAATGGCGCCCGATCGCCGGGCTACCCGGGAGAGCCTCGGGATCATCTGAGCAAAGTGAGGCGCCGGCACACGTCCAGCCACAAACCGACCAGCTACCGCTCGTCGGACTAACCAAGCGGATCATAGAAAATGCTGATGAAAAACACCCCCCGGCACCAGGTCATGTTCGCCTTCGCGGCGTTGATGGTTTTGATAATCGGCGCGCCGCTCACCCATGGCGCTTCAACGTTTGGAAATAGGGTTCAGCCTGCGCGTCTCGATGCGCTTTTCAAAGCAGCCATCGAAGGTGATGTAGTCCGAGTCCGCACCTTGCTGAACCAGGGCGCCGACGTCAACGCCAGAAATCGTGACGGCGCAACCCTGCTGATGAGCGCCGTGAGCATTGAGTCGCGATATGAGGAAGGTAGGATTGATCATAGCAAGGTGGTGAGACTCCTGTTGTCGCGCGGCGCTGACGTCAATGCCACGGACAAAGTGGGACAGACGGCACTGATGAAAGCGCTCACCGGCCATGCCTCGGAATGGAAGGTCATTGGCGCTACCACGCAGATCGTGCGTTTACTGTTAGCTCATGGCGCGAAGGTCAACGCCAAAGATCAGGAGGGCCGGACGCCGCTCTTTATCCTGCTAAGCAACTGGGACACTCAAACTGAGCTCGTGCAACTACTCTTGAGCAAGGGCGCTGATGTCCACCTTCGCACCAAAGATGCGACTACCGCTTTGATGGTGGCGGCCGCGGGCGCCGAGCCGGAAGTAATACCAATGTTGTTCGCCAAAGGCGCCGATATCAATGCCAGAGACAATCAAGGCCAAACTGCGTTAATGAAAGCGGCAGGGGGTAAGTGGAGGCAGCATCTCGAAGTCGTGAAGTTGTTGGTGAAGCAAGGCGCAGACTGTAACGCCAAGGACAACCAGGGCAACACCGCCGTAAGTCTGGCTACCACCGCGGGACAGCCTGAGACCGTCAGATTTTTGTTTGAAAAGGGCGCACGGGCTCGGGAAGGCGGCGATGTGGCTTCACTTTCGGCGACCGCGCGGACAAACGCGTTGCTGTCAGCAGTAGCCGGCAGGCAGGTTGCCGAAGCCAGGATGCTGCTCGAACAGGGTGCGGATGCCAACGCTACAACGGAGGACGGAAAGCCCGTCCTGCTCGCGGCGGCCGAGGGCGACTACGGCGATGAATTCGCGGCCCTGTTGCTGACCAAAGGCGCCGATGTGAACGCCGTCGATAAACAAGGACAGACGCCGCTGATGGTCGCGGCGGATAACTATCATGTCGATGCCGTGAAGCTGCTGCTGGCGCGCGGGGCGAAAATCAATGCCGCTGACAACGAAGGCAACACCGCTTTGTTGCTGGTAATGGGATCCCGGCTTGGCTACCTGGAAGCCCACAAACCGCTCGTGCCCTTCCTTCTGGAGCATGGCGCCCAGGTCAACGTGCGAAATCGGAAGGGAATCACTCCGTTGATGCGGGCGGCGGAAGAGGGTCATCCGGCGTTGCGGCTGCTGCTAACCAAAGGCGCTGAGATTGATGCCCGAGACGAAGCCGGCGAGACCGCACTGTTCTATGCTTTTCACCAGCACCTCCTCACGCTCGAGAGATACAACTCGGCCAAGACACTCCTGGCCAGGGGTTCCGATGTCAACGCCACCAACAATGACGGCGAGACGGCGCTGATGCAGGCAGCCAACGGGTTTCAACTCGATATCATTCAACGGATGTTAGACAAGGGCGCCAATGTCAACGCCCGCAACAAGCGAGGCCGCACCTCACTGATGACTATTCTTGACGCTAAAGTTTTCAGCGAGGTCAAGGACATTTTCAAAACAAAGGACTACTCCGAAGGTTTCGTGTCGATTGTCCGTGAGTTAATTGAACGCGGCGTGGACGTCAACGCCGTGGATACGGACGGAAATACGGCGCTCCTGCTGGCAGTGCGGGGCAGCCATACCAGTATCGTGCCCTTGCTGCTGGCGAAGGGCGCAGACGTAAACGCCCGCTCGAAAAGCGGCGACACTGCTTTGAAATCTGCCAGGGAAAAGAGACTGACCGACTTAGTGGCCCAACTGCAAAAGGCCGGAGCGAAGGAATGACATTTACGTACCTTGCGCGAACAAGTCCTTCAAATTCTGGCTGTTGGATTCATCCAAAGGATCTTCTAAATCATTCTTGTGGTGAGATCCAAACCATTTTCGAGCCTGGGGCTCTTTTGCGGCTCGATTAGAGAAACCGTCATCACCAACAGCCCTGTACCTATGATCACCACGGCAAAGCAGAAGACGAGACGGGGGACGGCATTGGCCATGTGGCGTGCTCCTTTTTGGCGACTGGCTCGTTTTAAGGGGTTCTGATTTTTAGGCGGATGAGATCAACGCGAGTCAGAACTGATTGTGACCCGACCTTCGGGTACCCATCGGACTCCCGAGGAGCCGTACTCGGATCGCCGGCGTCAACTCGATCGAACACGTCTTTTGGTCCGATGAAATAGTATCGATATGGAGTAGGGACGGGATCTTTATGGTTAGGACCAGGACCCGAAAACTGCCCGTGAACCATTCTCAACTCCGGAGGTCCTGCAGTCTTTAACTTTAAGAGATAAGGTTTTTCGGCTGAGTAATAGAGGAATTCGTCTTGCAAACCCAGAATGTCGCGCGACGAGGTTTGGATCCGGCCGGTGTCAGAGAATCTAAGAATGTAAAAGCCATTTTCAACCGTCAGAGGTGGAGCACCTGGAACCTCAAAATCAACTCTTATCCAGCCGACATATCCCTCGGGTATTAGAAAGTAATGATGTAAGGCCTCCTGAGCTTGACCCCTGCTTGAGAACGATGCGACCGAAAGACTAAAGAGCAGCGCGGGTATGAGCTTAAACCGGAACCTAAACATCGGGGGCCCCCTGTCTAATTATGAACATTTCAACCGGTGAAGCTAGGCCTGGGAATTGAGAACGTGCGCATGCTACTCGACCGCCGGTCACTCGTCAATACTCAATTGACCGGGAAGTGTCGGACTTTGGCGGAAACCGAATTAGTTTGCTTTGGGCTTCGTGGCGTTAGGAGCAAACAAGTTGCGATCCCACTCCAATGTGATCCGCGAGAGAGAAGGGGACTAGCAAACAAGTGCCCAGCGTGCTCCTTATGTTGAAGAGCAAACTGGACACCTCTTTTAAATACCCCGGTTAGAACGGTACACGGGTACCTTAGAGTGTCCAGAAATCTAAACTGAAGAAAACACGAGAGATAGAAATCATAAAGTGAACAGTCATTTCTGAACACCTAATTTTTCCCGCTCAGCACCAATAAGAGAAAAACCCGAGACGTGGGATAGCGTACAATCCGCGTGTGTTAGTCCGGACGAGGAAGAAATTGGGGCGCTTTATGATCCAAGACTTATTTGAATTGAAGACAGCAGATTCTAGCGGTCACAGTTTCAATGCCTCGCTTCCGACCGACACCCTCTTAACGTATTGCTCCTTGCGGCGTAGACTGGTCTATGTTTATGAGCGATCAGATAACGATTCTATTTGCCTCGGCAAATCCCCTAAGCGCTTCTCGCTTGCGTTTGGATGAAGAGGCTCGCGAGATTGAGGCAGGAATCAGCGTCGCAACGAATAGAGACTTCTTCAATTTCATTTCAGCTTGGGCCGTGAGCCCGACTGATTTCCAAGCAGCTTTGCTCAAGCATCAACCCGACATCGTACATATCAGTGGTCATGCCAAGCCAAGGAGTGGTGGGCGGCTTCTTCTCCAGAATCGTCAAGGTAGAGGAAAGTTAGTTAGTAATAAGGCGCTCACACAGATGCTAGGACTATTCAGTGAAAAGATTCGGATAGTCTTTCTAAACACGTGCGACTCCGAACAGAAACTTAACACTCTCGTTCGTCAGGTTGACTACGCCATTGGCTGGAGCGGCCTAATTGGCGATAAGACCGCGATCGCATTTGCTGCCTCCTTCTATCAAGCTCTTGCTTTTGGTCTAACAGTAAACGATGCATTTGAGCTAGCAAAAAGACAAATTCAACTTGCGGGGCTCCGATCGCGAAGCACGCCCATCCTGCGCACACGTCAGGGTGTGGATTTGTCAGAAACTTTACTGATGAGGCTAGGAGGCAGATCTAGATCCATCAGAGAAATTGCGCTGAAGCTGACACCCTATTCGCGGGCAACGTCAACGCGCGGCTTAAGAATCGCTTTGAATTCAAAATCTACCGAGAGCGCAAGGGGCGACAAGGATGGACGTAAAAAAGCGAATAGATCTCAGAGCAAACGCCCTTCGAAAATGCACCCTGAGTTTCGTGATCTGCTAATTGCGTTGAAAACGATTACAGAAGACCTGCTTGCGAAGTTGGACGAGACAGAGCAGTGAACTCATTTTTGTCGAATGAGGCGAGGTATTTCCAAAGCCGAACCTTGAGATTCACAGGCACAGGCCTCAACCCGCTACTTTGATCTCAGATGCTCTAAGTAGGGATTGAGCGATATGAACTCACTTGCTGCATCCTTCAGCTCCTTAGACGCATGGTCCCAAAACACAACGTGGAATTCGAAGCCTCTGGCTCGAAGTCTTTCGATTGTGGGCACATAGCGCGCGTCGCCGGCGACTAGGGTTATTTCGTCTCAGAACGGGACGTCGTCATCGGTAAGATCCGTCGGTTCGGGTCCGGAATGTTGAGGGGCCGCAGCCGCCCTTGTCTGAGGGCCACCACCCGCATCGTCGCCGCCGCGGGCAGCGCCGATAAACTGCATGTCCGTTGCCGTGACTTCAAGTGAGTGGCGCGTCTTTCCGTCGCGATCCGTATACTCCTCGACTCGCAGCCGTCCTTCAATATAGACAGGTTTGCCGCGTGTCAGGTATTGGGAGGCGACTTCCGCCTGCCGTCGCCAGAGCGTCACGCGAAACCAGGTCGTGACGTCATTGTTCTCGCCGGTGGCGCGGTCGCGCCGCTTTTCATTCGTCGCCAGGCTAAAGGTGCAAACAGGGGTGCCATCAGGCGTGTAACGCAACTCTGGGTCACGACCGAGGTTGCCCACCAAAATAATTTTGTTGAAAGACATCTGCGCTCTCCGTTTTTTGAATGTGGCACGCGCATCTTGCGCGTGATTCACGGGCGGGACGCCCGTGCCACTTTACAAAGATTTTTCCAGTACGAAAGGGGCGATACTACCCGCCGCGAAGCAGTGCGTCAAGCGTCTCGATCCTCGAAAAATAGAAACGTCTTTATCAAATCTGTTAGACTCACACTGTTCGAGGATCTTATAAATGAGCGCCACCGTTTACCTGGAAACAATCGGTTGCCAGATGAATGTCGCTGACAGCGAACGGGCCGACGTTCGTCTGCGAGCCGCCGGCTATGAATTCGCTTCGTCTCCGGAAAATGCCGATGTAGTTATCTTCAACACCTGTTCAGTACGCGAGCGAGCTGCTCATAAAGTTTTCACACGAATTGGCGAAGTGCGTCGCCGGCGGATCGGCAACGAACCGGTGGTCGGCGTAATGGGCTGCGTAGCTCAATTGGAAGGCTCGACCATTTTTGATAACAGCCCTTCGGTAAATGTGGTTGTCGGAACGCGAGCGACGGATCGGCTACCGCAACTGATTTCGCGCGCCCTGGATGGCGAGAGAAGAGTCATCGATCTCGACGAACGCGCCGAAGGTGAAGTGTGGGATGTGCCGGCGACCGCGCGCGCGTCGAAATATGTCGCGTTTGTTCCAATCATCGAAGGCTGTAACAAGTTCTGCACCTACTGCATCGTGCCTTTTTCGCGGGGACGCGAGAAAAGCCGCCTGGCCTCAGACATCATCACGGAGATCAACGAACTGCGCCTGCATGGCTATCGCGAGATTCATCTCATCGGCCAAAACGTGAATAGCTATCGACCGAAAACGGAAGCAGGTTTGTCAGGCTTCAAAGGCGCGACACCGTTCTGTCGTTTGCTGCGCGCAGTGGCGGCGACGGGCTTGGAGCGAATTAAGTTCACGACTTCTTTCCCACGCGATTTCCACCCCGACATCGTCGCGGCGATCGACGAGCATGAAAACCTTTGCGAGTGGATTCATTTGCCGGCCCAGTCAGGCAGCGATCGCATCCTGCGCGCGATGCGTCGGGGTCACACCACCGCGGATTATTTCAAGCGCATCGACTCTGTCAAAAAAGCGCGCCGCCGAATGTCCATAACCAGTGATATCATTGTCGGGTTCCCGGGCGAGACGGCGACGGATTTTGAAGACACGCTGAAACTGGTTGCCGAAGTCGGTTACCACGGGCTTTATCTTTTCAAATACTCGGAGCGCCCGGGAACGTCGGCAGCCAAACTCCCCGATGATGTCAGCCGGGAAGAGAAGTCGGCCCGCTTTATCGAGTTGGAGAATACGCAACGCCGCTTGCAGGAAAAAGTCTACGACAGCTATGTCGGCCAACCTCTTGATGTTCTGGTGGAGCGCATGAGCTCAAAGTCAGACCGCGATATGACCGGCCACTCAACCTGTCACAAGGTCGTGAATTTCCCCGGCGATCAATCGTTGCTCGGCAAAGTAGTTAAGGTTCGCATCTCTGCGGGCCACAAGAACAGTCTCTACGGAGAAGTTATCAACCCCTTGAATCGTTGATTTGTGTACAATAGGCAGGACAACATGGAAATCGAGGTCAAGATTCGAGCGTTGATGATGGATCCGAACAGCGGTACGCCAATCATCATTCTCAAAGACGTTAACAGCGAGACAATGCTGCCGATTTGGGTCGGCGCTTACGAGGCCAATGCAATTGCGCTCGAGATTGAAAAAATCGCGCCGCCGCGGCCGATGACGCATGACTTGCTGCGCAATCTGATCGTCGAACTCGGCTTGACGGTCGATCGAGTGGTAGTTACTTCGCTGCGGGACAATACCTTCTATGCAGTCATTGAAATGACTGCCGAAGATGGCGAAGCCATGCGGCTGGACTCACGACCATCCGACGCGATTGCTCTGGCGTTGCGCGCCGATTGTCCGATTTTTGTGGATGCCGAAGTTATCCAGGCGTCGCGCAATTCGATCGCCACCGACGAAGAGACCGAAGCCACCGACGAAACCGGAGAAGAAGACTGGCCCGATGTAATTGGTGACGCCAGTGATTTGCCGATGTAGCCGTAACGCAAGCTGTTAGCTTGCGGAATTAATTGAGGGATTTCCTTACGCGCAAACTAACAGTTGGCGTTACCAACTTGATAATAGCAATCACCAATCAAAAAGGCGGCGTGGGCAAAACAACCACAGCCATCAACCTCGCGGCCGCGTTCGCTCGTCGCGGAAGCAAGACGCTTCTTCTCGATCTCGATCCCCAGGCCAATAGTTCAATCTCGTTTCTCGATCCGTTGGGCATTAATCGCTCGGCGTACGAGTTGATGATGGACGGGCAGGCAAATGAAGAACTTCCCATTTACAAAACCACGATCGAGAATCTGGACATCATCCCGGCGAGAATCAGCCTGGCGAAACTTGAATCAAAGTTGGTCGGCGACTTTGATGCTCCGTTTCGCTTGAAAGATCGAATCGAGCCGTTGAAGAAGACGTATAAGGTCATCGTAATTGACACGCCCCCGACACTCGGCTTGATCACGGTCAACGCCCTGGTCGCTTCAAGTCACGTCCTGATTCCGATTCAGTCTTCTTACTTTGCGCTCGAAGGAACCGACGATCTTCTGGAAACGATCGAGAAGGTCAAAGCCCGCCCGAACCCCAAGCTGGAAGTACTCGGCGTGCTGGTTACCTTGCACGACAAACGCACGACGCTGGGAAGGGAAGTCTTCGAACAAATTCGCCGCGTGTTCGGACCCAAGCTGTTCGACACCGTGATCACCAAGAGCGTGCGGCTCGAGGAATCGCCGGCCTACAAGGAATCGATTTTTACTTTCGCGCCGCAATCGTCCGGCGCTGTTGAATACGAAAAACTTTGCAGCGAGGTATTGAGCCGTGTCTAGAAGAGGCTTGCCCGAAGGCTTGAGCATGCGTCACGACGCACACTACGTCGAAGAATTGACGCAACCCAGAACTACTCACGTGGGACGTTTGTTGCCCATCGACAAACTCGATCCAAATCCGCAGCAGCCGCGCACCGAAATCGGCGATCTTACTGAGCTGACGGCGTCCATTACCGAGAAGGGCGTCCTGGAACCGTTGCTGGTCAAACCGACCAGCGATGGGCGTTGGATGATCATCGCCGGCGAACGTCGCTGGCGCGCGGCCACCGCGGCCGGTCTGGAAGAAGTGCCCTGCATCGAGATGGATGTTGACGATGCCGAGGTTGCCGAGATTGCGCTGATCGAAAACATGCAGCGCAAGGACCTGACTCCCTGGGAAGAGGCGGACGGCCTGCGAGCGCTTTCGGAAAGATTTGGCTATACCCACGAAGAGGTCGCACGCAAAGTCGGCAAAAGCCGCAGCACCGTGACCGAAGCTTTATCAATCGCGGCCCTGCCTGATTCGATTCGCGAAATCTGTCGTGCCTGCGAAATCACTTCCAAATCGCTGCTGCTCCAGATTGTTCGCCAGCCGGACGACGAATCGATGCAGGCAATGGCCGAACAAATTGCCGCTGAAGGATTGACCCGCGACGGCGCGCGCAAAGCCCGCAAGGCTTACATTGATCCCACGGGCGCGTCCGAACCTTACGTCTTTCGATATGAATCGCCGGGCAGGGAATTCAAGGTTGAGGTGAAGTTTAAGAAGTCTGACATCTCGGCCGAGGAACTGTTCGAGGCACTTAACGCCGCCGCGCAGAACATCGACGAAGCGATCTGACGGTACGCATGCCTCTGGCGTGCTGCCTTAGAGTGACTAAAATCGGCACGCCGGAGGCGTGCGTACCGACTAACCCTGCTTTTTCTTTTCCGCCGCCGCCTTCTTCGCCAGAGATTTACCCCAACGTTCAAGTGTCGGTTGAATCGGCTTGAAGATCTTCGCTCTGATCTTATGCTGGCTTTCGTTCCAGGCCTTCAGCTGTTTCTCGACGTAGGCACGAACCTGAGCTTCCACCGCTCCGCGCTTAACCGAATGCCGCAGGGTCAGGTAATAGTGCTGGCCAATCAAAGAGAAGACCACAGCGACCACGTTGCCCTTAAATGAAAGCCGCGGAATGATCCGTTTGTGAAAAGGCTTGTTGGCCTGCATCAGCGGCGTGAGTGCGACTTCAAACCAGGCGCCCTGATTACCCTGGCGCGGGTGATAAAGACCCGGCAGCTCCGAGCCCTTGGCCGCGACGCGCGCCCGCGGCTCAGTTATGACGTCGACCAGACGCACTCGCTCAATCCCGCGCAGGTGCTCGCGCGGCACGCTGTCCAAAGCGCTCTCGATGTTGGCAATAGTATTGCGCGGCAACTTGCCGCCGTACTGATTTTCGATCTTAACGGCCATTGATAAAGTCCAGATTTGATTTGTGAACTACTGTCGCACTGTAGGAGACGGCGCCTTGCAGAGTCAAATGCAGATGCTTAAGGCTCCAGCGTTGGAGTCCTGGTCGGCTGTGGCTTGGCTACACTGACGTGCGGCCAAGCCTACGGACTGACGTGGGGTCATTCTTCATCCATGACCACAGTCGGAGACCGCGGAAGAAAGAAACTCGTCAACAGGCTGCCAGGGACTAGCCGCCCATCAGCGTGGCCGCGCAATAACGCACCAGACGGCCCGAACACCGGATCCGTCACCCCAAGCCCTTATCCAGAAGGCAGGGCACGACGCCTTTTGTGGGCAGTCTTTAAGCCGCCACCGGTCTATATTCATCGCGTCTGATAATACATATTATGGTGCCAAAGGGCTTTGCCTTAATAACGGGTTTTGATCCAAAAAGCAGTTTGACCGATTACCAAATCCGGGGATGTCAGTGACTTGGTTGCTGTGATATCGTGCCCGAAACTAATCTCTTGCAAAGGAAAACTCCTAATGAAGAAATTCCAAGTTCACTTCAAAGACGGAACAGACATCTACGTCGATGCCGAAAGCGTCCGACGGATTGACGGAACCGGGCCTTACCAGTTCTATGAAAGCAAAGGCGTAGCAGACTTTGATGTCTGGCTCAAGACTGACGAGGTTCTCTATATCGTAGCCGTACCCGGTTCCGATTCTGGCGAAACTGATTCTAAGTAGCCCTTGAGCGTAGCCGCCGGTTCCTTGTCGGGAATGAATACAACCTGCCCGGTGTCATAAGTCACCGTGAGCTTGTCCTCATATCCTTCGAGCCCGCCTAGCTGTACGCATAGAATATGATCTGAATTGACCACCGCATTTCCTAGTCTAATAAACCGCATTGCCGATTTCCTCACTCTCAGGTAGTCTTAGAGCGAGGATCGCGGCTAGGCGTTCTTAAAACGGGTTCTGAAAATTAGGGTGACGGGCTCTGTCAGGAGTCCGCCACCTTTTGCTTTTACAGTTTCATCTCATCATGAATGCAGACGTGGCCGCTCCTGCTTTCATACGCCGCCTCCGCCGCTCCTGCTTTCATACGCCGCCTCCGCCACCGTGCGTCGAAATAATTCCTTTAGGAGTATGCACCCCACAACTATTCAAAATTTGAAAAGCGCATTACCTTTGCGCTATCCTCCGGGTTACCTCGCCAATCCATTCATTGACGAGAGTTCCCGACTGAAAGGAGGAAGCCAATGTCAGATAAATATAAAAAACTATTAGAAGAACTCGGCATTGTCGAGAAAACCAAACTATCGGCGGATGAACGTTGGAATAATCTATTGAATGCTGCGCTTGGCCCGCATAGAGCCCGGATCGAGGCGATGAGCCCAGAAGCAAGAGATCGGTTTCTCCAAGCGATCATGGACACTGCTAGAGTCAATCAGTAACCTCCTAACCTCGGGCGAGTCAGTGTTCTTGGCTCGCCCGACACTTTCCGTTTATGCAGCCTCCGCTAAGAACGACGGCTCAACGCCGAACTCGTGCATTGATTGAATGACGACGCAGAGGTTATGGCAAAGCACCTTGCATAAGGCTTCATTGATCTGCGCGGTTAAGGTCTTACTTCTGAGCCGCTGACCAAACTTAGACTTGATCATGTGGAACGTCGTTTCGACGTTTGAGCGTTTGTGATAGTGGCTCAGGAATTCTTCCCGGTTGTCATTATAGAAACTGAGCATCCGTGTCCAGAGTGTTGACTTCGGGCCATACGTGCTCTGTGCTTTCGAGTTCGATTTGAACGGGATGTAAGGGATCGCCTTATGGCGCAAAGTCGTTAGAAGGTTCTCACCGCTCAAATATGCTTTGTCCGCTGATACTTCTTTCAACGTGAAGCCATTGGCTGCGGTTGCTTCGACTAGCGGTTTGAAGTAGCCGTGATCGTTCGCGTAGCCGTTGCTGATTTCAACTGACGTGACGATGTTTGTTTTGACGCCGCACATAAGATGCACCTTGATCCACATGCGGCGATCCTCTTCCTTGCCATACTTCACGTCCAGCCAGCGCATGAATTGACCAGTGCTGAAACCAGATGAATCAATCGCAAAATCGCGCTCGATTGATTTGAGCGGCATCGCGCTAGTGGCGATCAATTCGTACAGGTAAGGCGTGAGGGCTTCTGATTCCAAATAACGGAATATCGAATTGAACGCTGGCATCCTTGAAAGAAAGCCGCGCCGTTTCGCTTCCTGCAAATCGCTCTGGAAGCGACGGCCTGAGACGGTGGAGTAAATCTTGAACGTGCTGGCGAAGATGATGTCTGCCAGGGACAGGCGCGGGCGTCCGCGTTGCTGCTCCGGTTCTGGGATGGTGCGGCATAGCTCGTAAAGAAGTGCCTGTAGGTGCGACTTCTCGGTCGTCTGAGCGGCGTTGTACGCGGGCCAATTCTGCGCGTAGGTCTTGCGCGTCACCTTGACGGTTTCGGTTGTGATGGTCTGGCCGTCGCTCGTCTGTTCGCGCTGGATCGTGTATTCGACCGCAAAGATATGCTTGCACTTGTCGTTAGTGAATTCGTGATCCCGGCAATTGCACTCCGGCTTCTCACCGCTCACAGCGACTTCGTATCTCTGTTGCTTCGTTGTCTGCGACGGCACTAGCCACAAGCCGCCCTTGCGCGTCAACTTCGATTTGGCCGCGATTTCCAACCCTTTGATTTCTCTTGGTTCCATGAGAGGTATATTACTACGGACGTATATACTTGTCAAGTAATATATACCTTGACAGGGTATTATTTGCTGGTATATACTCCCAAGCATGGCGAAGATAAAAATCAAAGTTTCCGGCTTTCGTTGCGAACGCTGCGACCATGAATGGGTGCCTCGTGATATCAATGTCGAACCCCGCGTCTGTCCTAGGTGCAAAAGCCCTTACTGGAATAGGCCGCGACGGGAAAAGAAGCGTTAATTATTTTCCGAGTGGCCCAAAAATGCCTTTAAGGAACCGATCTGTATAAGACTCGTGGTACAAAGCTACGAACGCAAATATGACTTGAGCGATTGCCAAGATAATAACGAGCCAAGTAGATCGCTTAGAAAACCGCTCACTTCTTGACGAAGATTCTGCACTTCGCTGCGTTATCTCTTTGAGTTCGCTTACAAGCTGCTTGCTGGCCTCCGCGATCTCTGCATTCCTAATCTGAACTGCCGCATCCTTCTCTGCAATCGCCGCACTCTGCCGTTGGGCCTCCAACGCCAAGTCTGCCAACTTGACCTCATGCGCACGCCTGTCTTGTTCTAGGCGTTGCATTTGTAGCTCCTCGTAGTGCTGGTTAGGGCTACGGCCGGGCCTGTACGGCCACCAAGACTCGCAATGCCGATCTGCGTTGATCTCTTCCAGCAATTTCGCCCTGCCTTGCGTTTGATCGATCTCCGTGAGGTTGATCTTTTCCATGAAACACATGGGCTCCGTATCTGCCACCATGCCTTGACTAACAACATGCCGGGTAAACTTTCCATAGATACGCTCCGAATGTTCCACTTCGTAAAAGCGAGGGGAAGGAAAGTTAACCGTATCGGTGCCGTGCTTAGACAAGAATCCGCAATAGCGGCACTTGCCCTCGTTGCCGTCTGAGTATTTGCGATCCATAGTGCCGCGAAGCCTATCACTAACCGCCGCGTCAGTGACACGCCGCACAGTGTAAGAATGGCTTTTTGGATCAGAAGCCATCTTTCGGGGACTTTTGGATCAAAGCCGGTGCCAAAAGTGCCAAGGGCTTTGCCTCATAAAAGGCATTATCGTTCGGTTTATGAGGCACTTTGCGTTTTTGCCTCAAAAAGCTTTTGGGCTGTGAATTATTGGTTTTTAGGGACGCTAGTAGTTAGCCGACGTTCGAGGCCCCCCGCACGTTCTTCAAACTGGGCCTGCTATGGCGCGTCCATTCGCCGCTCCTTCGCAAACGCGTGCTCGCTGGCGCGACCGCACTCTGCGCCTACGGGTCACACAGTTTTGATCGCAATCGTCGCGGCACCTGCTTCATGAGGTTGGTGTGGCGTGTATCGTGAGAATGAGAGTTTCTGCCAAAGTCAAAGAACCGCCCGGCAGGCTGCGATCTGCGCCATTGCTCGTATTTCGACTCTGCTAATTGTGTTGCTGGCGTTAATGGCTCGCTCCCAATCTATTCTGGAAAAGGCTTGAAGGCTGGTGGCAATGTTCGAATCCTTTAAACGAAAAGAGAGACTCAGCTTCGGGAGAGCTACGGTCACAGAGTAGTCTCCTCCATCATAATCGTCTGCTTGATTGACCGCCCTAATGGCATCGAGCATGGCTTGGTTTGACTCTTCGGATTCGTTCGAACTGAGCACGCCGCTTAGCGCTATGAGTGCTTTGGCTTTATCTGACTTGTCGTCGATGGTTGATATTAGGTCGGTAAGGGTTTGCAAATACTTGGAGGCTAATTCTTTCTTTTTCGCCTTGAATGCTGCATCCATTCCTTCTAACAGAAGGTAGGTTCGGAAACGCACATCGCCAATTCTTGCCAAATATGTTGACAAATCCATCCATTTCCTTTTCGCGACCGCGACCTTACCTGCCCGAAAATTCAAGTAATCAGTGACCCTCACTTTGATTTCTTCACCCTTAATCTCCACAAGCTTTCGTTCGGCTTCAGAATACCTCTGAGCCTCCACGAGTTCGTGTATGCCGCGAACGAGCAACTCGGTTCTTTCTGCATCGTCTTTCGATTCTTTAGCCTTCTCAAAGGCGGTGGCGCCGTCATCAGATTTGAAGAAGGTCGCTTCTGTCGCTAATCGTTCCGCAAGCTGGGCCATGTTATTCAAGTCTTCAGGGGTAACCCCCGCACGGTCCGCTAGTAGGTCGAACTGCACGCTCAACTGCCGCCATCGATCATCATGTGCCAGGCTTAATCTTGAGGCATAGGCGTTCAATTTGACGGCCAAAAAATAGCATTGGGCCACGTACTCTGGATTGAGTGTTGTTTGCCCATGCAGTGCGACCAATCGCTGCCGCAGGAAGGCTTCGGCCGCCATTAGGTACTCGGCGGCTAGTACAGTGTTAACTGTTGGTTGCCCAGGAAAAAGGTTCGTGGTGACAACGCCGAATTGGGGCGCTGGGCTTGCCGCGCTATTAATTCTAATCTCAATCACGAGGACTTTTTCACGAAAGGCAGAAGCCGAAAGAATAGTGGCGTGCAACGGACTAAAAATCGGGTTGCTGACTAGTTGTGAAAGGGCGGCCCGATAAAGGGCATTAGAGAGATCCGGATTCCGATCTTCAAGTTTCGAAAGATAGTCGGGAAACATCGCGGGCACGCCCGATCGAAGAATTGCTTCGGCGAGCGCGGCGGATTGCTTGGCATCGGAATCAAGGTTGGCCTGCGCAATCGACAGGCGCTCCTTGAGTGAGAGGCCTCTCTTATCATCGCTGGCCCCTTCGCTGGTCGTTTTCTTATATCGCTCGAGAGCTTGATCGGCTTGGGCTTGGTTGCGTGGCGCAACCGAGATAATCAACTGCCTAATAGCAGCCGCCAATTTTAGTCGTTCCGCTAATGTCGTGTCATCGGCCGAATACTTTTCCAGAAGGCGATCAATACTTCTTTGAAAGCTCGAAACTGCATATTGCTCGTCGTAATTCCAAAGCAAGGCGAGTGCATTTGATAACACTGAAGTCCGTACTTCGATGTCGCTGATTCCCTGGGCCTGATCGATGATTCTATGAATCACCAACACCGCTTGTTGCCTTTGGTTTTCTTTCTCGACGGCGCCTGATTTTTGGTTCGCTTCCTTTCCCTGTCCACGAAGATTGGCGGCCACTGTGATCGGATATCGATCAGCCTTTCGTGATACGCGGTTACTATCGACCGAGAGAACCTCGAGTACACACGCCCCGATCACGGCCGTCAACAGGCCGATCCTTACGGCGAACCAGCGTACAGTTGACTTTGAGACGAAAAGCATCTTCACGTAATACAGCCGCAAGCGGCCCGCTTCAGCAAAAGCTGCGCTCTCAGCAACACACACGGATAAAACGCTCTGCTCGCTCAGAAGCCGCAGCGAGCAGAGGTATTGGAGTTCGCGTCACATCGATCTGACAATTCGAAAATTCAGGACGGAGCCTCGACTTACTCCGTGAGTGGTTTCTTGTAACAGTTCCCGCAACGGGAGTTGCTGCCGCTCGGCATTATGCACTGGTCGCAACCACTCTGGTCGCAATAACATCGATCGTTCATCTGGGAATACCAGCAGCTTTGGCTGCATCCGCCTTCTTCGCCCCCGCCGCCCTCGTCTGCCGATACACTTAGCTGCAGCGAGCCATTGGCAATTCCCAAGATGCAATACATGGCCAAACCCATAGCCACCAGCCGATTCGCAGGTGCCAAGGGCTTGCCTCATAAAAGGCATTATGAAGCAATTTATGAGGCATCCGGCGTTTCTGCCTCAAAAGTGCTCGCGCGTGATGTTCTTTTACGGCACGGCCTTCCCAATTGATCTGGGGGATCGTTCTTTGATGCGTTCTTCTCCCACTCATGTACTTCTACCAGAAGTTTTGGATCGCGGAGCGTTTCGGCGCTCACTTTGACACGCGCAGATTTGAGAAGTGCGCGACAGTTCCTGCCCCAACCCATAACGCAATCCGGCCCTGCCCGGGACCTTGTTTGAGATCATTAACCACCAGGACGGGCTGCCGGATGTCATTCACATATAAGCGTGCCTCGTCGCCTCGCACCGTGATCTTCATCTTCGTCCACTCGCCTGGAATGACGTCCACATAGCTCTCGTATTTCTCCGGGAACTCTTTGCGCAATCGGTACCAGGGAAAGTCAGGGTAAGACACGTACTGGGTCGAATGGTTACGCCGCACTTGATCGTCAGCGCGACCGTTCGTCGGCCGCAGATAGAAGCTCTCGTACTTTACAGTATCTTTTGCAATGTCAAGATTGACACGGAAAGCCACGCCGACGAATCCCCGCGCCCCCTCTCCCGCAGTCACGCTCGGTTCACCCGTCAACTCGATTTTGATCACTCCGTCTTGGAATTTGGTCTTATTCAAGATGACGAGTTGAATTCCGTCTGGTACGTTTGCCGCCGCAACGTCAGTCACACGCAAAGCTTTTCGCCCCTTGTATGTGACCCGTTCCGCTTTCACATTGCGTAGCTGCATTGATTTGAAATCATTTAACGGGACGATTCTCATCTTGACCTGCGTGAAACCCGGGCCGGCACTCAAAAGAATGACCAATGTCGCCAAGAATAGAATGATCGTTGCTAAAGTCGTTCGCCGCCTCGTGGCGCGCCCCAGAGTACTGGCCCTTGTTTTCGCCTTCAACTTCGCTTTCACTTGGTGGGACTCATTCCCAGCACTGCCCTCAGCCACGCCTGCCAAGTAGGGTATGGATTCAATGTTCATCCTACCTCCAATCTTTCCATGATTATGTACTCGCTTGCCAGCTCATTCGGAACGCAACGCAACTAATGGATCGACTTTCGTCGCGCGGCGTGCTGGAAGGTAGCACGCGAGGAGCGCAACCACGCCAAGCATCGAGCTGGTAACACCGAGCGTTATCGAATCGATCGGACTTACTCCGTAGAGTTGATTTGCTATCAGCCGCGTACAGAGAAATGCCGCGCTGAGTCCGAGGGCCAGCCCGATTCCTGTTAATAACATCCCTTGTTTGATCACCAGCACCAACACGTCACCGGCCTGCGCGCCGAGGGCCATGCGGATGCCGATCTCACGCTGACGCTGACCAACTGAGTAGGCCAGGACGCCATAAAGTCCAATGCTCGCGAGAGCGAGAGCGAGCAATCCGAATATCCCGAGCATCATGGCCGCGCTCCGCTGTGGCGCCAGCGAGTCGCGCAGTCGGTCGGCAAGCATCGTCACGCTAAAAACAGGCAAGTTCTTGTCGAGTGATTGGGCCTCACGCGCGACCGCCGCAATCAGTGCAGATGGGTCATCGCCGCGCGAGCGGACCAGGAGTGCCGCCCCGGACTGGTAATGCTGCTGGAATGGGACGTAAAAGTACATGCGCGGCGACTCGGTCAATTTCTCATACTTGACGTTCTTGGCCACTCCGATGATCTCAGAATAGGTATTGTCTCCCTCGTGCCAGGGGATAGCGAGACGCTTGCCGATTGGGTTTTCGCGCGGGAACATCCGTCGGACGAACTCCTCGTTGACTATTACCACGCTTGGTGAGGTTAGCCCGTCCTGCTCGGTGAAATCACGCCCTTTCAGAAGCGCGATGCCGGTGCTTTCGAAATAGCGCGGCGCCACAATGTTGTAGTCACAAGCGAGATCTCCTGTCGTTGCCTGGCCTTCGACGTGGAAGCCATTTCTCCACGACCCGCTGAACGGCGTCGAGATCGCTAAACTCGCGGCACTGACACCGGGTATAGCACGAACGCGGCCGATGACTTGTTGATAAAACAGCCTCCCTTTTTCTTCAGAATATCCACTTCGTCCAACATCGATTGACATGACCAGCATCTTGTCGACGTCAAAGCCGGGGTCGACGGACTGAGTATTACGCAGCGTCCTCACGAACAGACCCGCGCAGATTAAGACAACGACCGACAGGGCGACCTGACCTGCGACCAGCAGCCCGCCGAACCGGGAGCGTTGCAGCCCGCTCGCGCTTCGGTCCTTCAGCATCGACTGGAGTTGGAGATTGGAGGCTTCGAGTGCAGGAATGACGCCGAAAATAAAACCAGTGGCGAACGAGACAAGCAAAGCGAAACCAAGCACGCGTCCGTCGAATCGCAGATCTTCCAGCGACAGACGTACCCCAGTGAGGAGATCAGAGGTAAGCAGCAATTTCCTCGACGCGAATGCCAGAATGATGCCGAGCACTCCGCCGAACATTGATATGAGCAATGCCTCTGTCAGTAATTGCCGAATGAGCCTCACGCGACCCGCTCCGAGCGCCAGCCGGATGGTGATCTCTTTGCGTCGCGCGGCTCCTCTCGCCAGCATAAGATTAGCAACATTAGCGCAAACGATCAGGAGGACGAGCCCGGCGATGGCTAAGAGGATAGACATTGTGCTGCGCGCCTGATCTCGCCTCACAGGCTGTAAACCAAGCCCCGTGACGAGAGTTATGCCCAATCCTCTGTTTGTGTTGGGGTATGTCTGTTCCAATCGACGGGCGATAATAGTCATGTCGGCTTGTGCTTGCTGAACAGTGACGCCCGTCTTGAGGCGGCCGAGGACTCCTAGCCACGTGATGTACCTTGCCTCCAAACGCTTTTGATGAAAGGCAGGGTCGGCTTGCGAGTACATCGTCAGTGGCAACCAGAGATCGGTTTCTTCGCCGACACTGATTCCCGTGAATCCGTTCTGCATCACGCCCACGATTGTGAAGGGAAAGTTGTTGAGGTCAATGACTCTCCCAACGATGTTGGGGTCAGAGCCGAACCTGCCTTCCCATAACCCGTGACTAATCACGGCCACCGGATTTGCGCCCGGTACGCCGTTATCGTCTTCGGGCGTAAGTGTTCGCCCGGCGTCTGCGCGCGTTCCGAGAGCTTTAAAATAATTGCCTGACACGAGCATACCCGTGAGCCGTTCGGGAGTTCCTCCCGTGGTTAGGTAGAGTCCCGTCTGCCTGTATGCTGCAAGTTCAACAAAACTTGTATTCTGGTTGCGACAGTCGACGTAATCGGGATAAGAGAAGGTGTTAAAGTCTGAGCCGTTAAGCGTCCGGCCAAGCTGAATAACATCTTCCGCTTTATAGACGCCTTGAGGGGGCCGAAAAAGCAGAGCATTGGCGAGGCTAAAGATGGCAGTATTGGCGCCGATGCCTAAAGCGAGCGTGAGCACTGCGACCACAGCAAAACCAGGGTTCTTGCGGAGCACTCGCGCGCCATATCGCAAGTCTTGCCAAACCCCGGCAATAATATTTCCTCCAACACTTGCTCCAAGTATTTCCGGACCCTGACTTACAGCCCGCGCTACCCTCCGCAATTCGCGCTCAAGCAAGTCGCCCTCACTCAACTCTGCGAGCGCTAGTTGCCGAGCTTCTGCTTTTGGCATCCCAGCGTAGAGCAATTCCTGATAACTATCTTCAAGATGCTGCGACAACTCCTCGATGATCTCAGCCTCACGCGTCGGCTCAAGATTCAAGTTCGCCAGCCTCTTGCGAATTTCTGCCTTCCAGTCAAGCACAACCTACTCCCATCAACGAAGGTGAAACCGAATTATCGGCGGTGACTACGTTGAAAAGTTTTCTTGCAAAGATGATCCCGCAACCCCAAATCCTGCCTCTTTCAATTCCCGCTTTGCCTCTTCGATTTCGCGCCGATGCGCTCCAGCCTTTTCTTCAACAATCAGACCGTCGAAGAGATGGATGATCCGATCGGCGTGCTGCGCGTAACGCGGGTCATGTGTAACCATACAGATCGTCGCCCCATCGCCATGCAGCTCGCGCAAGAGTTCCATGACTGCCTCGCCGTTGGTTGAGTCCAAATTGCCCGTGGGCTCATCCGCTAACAGAATGCTGGGTCGTCCTCCGACCGCGCGCGCCACTGCTACCCGTTGTTGCTGGCCGCCGGAAAGTTGGCTTGGCAGATGCTTGGCGCGATGGGCCATGCCCACCCGCTCCAGTGCGTCCATCGCACGCTTCTTTCGCTCGCTGAAGTTCATGCCGCGATAAGTAAGCGGCAACTCGACATTTTCATAAACGGTAAGGTCGCCAATCAGATTGAAACTCTGAAAGATGAAACCGACCTCCCGGTTGCGTATGCGGGCACGCTCGGACAATGAGAGACTATCGACAGGATGGCCGTTAAGAACGTAGCCGCCATCACTAGGCGTATCGAGTAAGCCAAGAATCGACAAAAGCGTTGACTTGCCGCAGCCCGAGGGACCAGCGATCGAGACGTACTCGCCTTCCTCGATTTCCAAGTGAATGCCAGACAGTGCGTGAGTCTCGACTTCGTCGGTGTAGAAGACTTTCTTGACGCCCGACAATTGGATAAGCGCATCAGATAAACTCATTTAGATGATCTCCTTCACTGTCTCAAAGAAATCCTCAGTGCGCGTATCTATTTCGGCCGGTTGGCCGATCTTCACATCCTTGATTTGCGTCTCCGCAATCTTCAGTTCCGCTTTGAGCAATAGCCTGTCTTGTCTGAAAGCTACGTCCACATTGAGTTCCGTTCAGAACTTCCCTGTCGAGCTTGCCATTCTCAAGCAGGATTAATTCCCGCCACCCGGTCAAGCGCGGCAAAGAAATCCTTCCAGGTTCTGCGCTGCTCCACGAGTATTTTCTTGCCCGCGGCCGTGAGCTTGTAAAAGCGGCGACGTCGCTGTCCGGCCTTCTCGACCCAGCGTCCTTGAATCAGACCGCGCTTCTCGAGGCGATAAAGCAACGGGTAGAGCGAAGCCACGTGAAATTGCAGCACTCCTTCAGAACGCCGTTCGATTAGCTTGGCGATCTCATACCCATGGCGTGGCCGGTCTTCAACTAGCGCCATAATCAGCATCTCAGTACTGCCTCTTTTCACTTCACGGTTAAGCATAAGTTATCTCCATATGTAGCGTTGCCATATATACAGCGACTCAGATTCCCTTGTCAAGTCTGACTCGAGGCAGTAAACGACCAATTCGCATCCCGGACGAACTTATGAAAACAGGCAAGCAGTCTTTCCTTTAGGACCCCAGCCGTTCATCAACAATGAAAGCGGTAGCGCACTTCGACAAGCCGGGGCAGTGACACGAAAGTGAGCGACCAGCCGCCGTGTAAAAACGGCTTTTTGGGGCAGACGTGGCCTTAATGAGGCGAACGACCTTTCTAAGGCAAAGCCGGTACCAGGGGGCTTTGCCTCATAAATCGGATCATTTGCGAACTTTTGAGGCAAACGGCATTTCTGCCCCACAAATCAACTTGACTGGATTGGGTAGGTATTCAGCGAGGATAGGTATTCCGAAAGGTTTGTTGCGATCGGGCTGCGAGGCCACGCCTCATAAAGTTCTAAAATAAGATGTCCGTTACTCTCCTTCATGCCAGGACTCTTATCGATTCCCCAACCCGATCCGTCAGCCTACTTAGAAGGGCGACGCGGTTGAGTTCAATTATAATCACACTGTTGAGGACTTTGATTCCGGCACGGATTATTCGGATCATTGAGGCAGATGATTCGGTTGATCAATCCCCAGCCGGGAAAATCTGTCATGATGATCCCGACGCGTTTTGTATAGTACCCAGTACGAATGCCTCCATATGTGAGTGTGTTTGTGCCTTCAAAGTAGACGCGGCCGCCTATTCGTGGGAAATCCGGCCAGCCCCTCGGCATGGTGTCGGTTGTACGTCCGGTCCACACGCGAGCTGCATTTGTGCTGTGGTTCACATGACCGCTTACCACAAAAAAGGGGAACGGCAAGCCAGCTCCGCCCGACCCGCTTAAATAGTTCATATATAGGATGTCGCTGTTACCTGGCTTATCCGCATCCGTATTCGCAGCGCAAAGATGGCCCTTAACCTTCATCCACTTAGGATATAAAGCTTCATTCCCACGCATATCAAACGCATCCTGGATTTTGAAATTTGGAAAAAATTGCTGGGTTGCAGGTTGGGGGTAACATAGGCCGAATTCTCCTTTGGAGGAGGGAGAGTTGCATTGCCAGCGGGCGAAATCCTGGAGGATAACTATTTTACCTCGCATTTCACCTAGGGTTGGGTTCTGATAGTTTTCCGCTAACGTGGGGACATCCCACATATGGTCTTTGTAGCGGTTCCAATACCGACGAAAGGTCTCTTCAAAACGCAGTGGGCCGTCAGTATATTCCTCTTTGACGCGCATCAATACGGTTTCACGGCGATTTCTGTTCAAGAAATCCACGACCGTATCTAAGACATACTCAAAATACACCTTCTGGTCAACGAAGCCGTGACGAATGCGGAACTTTTGGACGTGTTCATAGGCGCAACGTATATCAAGAACCCTAATGCCTGACTCTAACTGGTCACGAAGAGTCATACTCTGACATACTGCGTGGACTGTTCCGAACCGTGCCATGCTTTCGTGAGTTCCTGGAATTGATAACTCGCTGAGGCGAACACTATCCGGAAGGGCAGACATCCAATTGGGATTATTACCCTGCCGCCGTCCGTTATGAGCATAGCTCTCTTGATGGTCATGAGCCTGTGATACCTCTGACAACGAGAAGATGAGAATCAAGCTAATGAGCGAGACTTTCAGATTGGATTTAAGGCTGGAACGCATGGGGGCTCCTTTCAGAATCTGTCGAGAAGTAGGTAACTTTCGTTTTGCGCAGGCTACATCCCTCACGCGAATGCGAAAGCGTTAGACGTTGTCAGCGAAGTCATCCTGATTGAGACCGGAACTAAGATTCCCACTGAAAGCTGACGGTGGCGGCGCGCGGCGCTTGCGGGACAGCCTTCGCTTACGGCTTGCCTTTACTGTTTTCGTATTTCAGGCAATAAACAACCGCGTCCTCTGCATCTTTCGCCTTAATCGTGGTCGCGAAGTAAACATAGTGGGCTGCTTCCGGGTAATCTTGTATTTTTCTTCGCGCTACCACCAACAATGCTTTCTGTATTACGTCATCGGGGACATCTTTCCCAAACCCTCCGCAAATGTCTCCGTGGGCCGACCACCCCATCAACCGCGCCCCCTGATCGTAATAACAGTAGTCTGGTGCAATTCTCTGGCACTCCATCTTTGGGGTTCCGCCGGCATCCGCGTGTATCCAATAATCTTGAGGCGAATTTATCCCGGTGTCCTTTTGAAACTGATCTTGCAGGCATCTGTGGAATCGCCTGTCGGCACATAACTGAAGAAAGCCCCGGAGAGGAGGAATTCCTGGATTGGGATATTTTTCAACCAACCATGTTTCCTCGTTGGATTGTCCAGCGACGGGAATGACGTTAGTAGCTTGACCGCTCGGTTGATCTTTCATCGCACCTCCTGTGCAAAGGAAACTGTGAGTGGGTAATGTTTTCAGTCGCTTTACGCTAAGCGTAAAACGTCCGATTAGAAGCGCTGGGATGGTATACGTCCAATGGACAGATAAAGTCAATGCTAATCAATTCAAGTACTTTTCTTACGTGAGGTAATAGGTGCTCAGTCCAACCACAAACCTATCAAATTAAACCGGCGGCCGATACCTAAACAAACTCGCAAACTGGCGGTTGTAGATCTTAATCAGCGAACCCGATGCGAATGTGAAAAGACTTTTGAGGCAGAAAACCTACTTTTGGGGCAACATCGACTTTTAAGGCAAAGCCGGTGCCAAGGTGCCAAGGGCTTTGCCTCATAAATGTTCCAATTACGAATGACGTCGATGCGCACTTCCAGGCAAAAACACGGGATAGGATCTGCAGCTTCGACAGATCAACAAATCCGCACCATTATCTAATTGCGCGCGTGTGGGTATTCTGCGTGAGCTGCGAAACCTTACGGTGACAGCAGGAATACATCCCAGGCCCATCGGCCTACGCGCTTGTGCTTAGCGTCATCGACTTTGGCGCGGTAATTGAAATGATTGCCGTACTGATCCGTTCGTTTGGACAACTTGTAATTGAGCGAGATTGAGTCGACACCGAGTTCAGCCAGCGCGTGGAGTTCAGCCGCCTCCGAAACACCGTTGTGGTTCGCGTCCGTCCAGAGACGTAGCGACCAAAAGATCGCGTCGCGCTGGTCAATCATTTCGTCGCCGTTTCCACCATTTGCTGGCTTGTCATATTCTGCAAGCGCAGTGAAACCATTGCGACCCCTGCCGGGCTGAGGCGGTCCTTGCGGCGTGTAGTTGCCGAACATTTCCGCTCCGTTATCAATCATTCCATTGCCGTTACGGTCCAGAACCAGCCACCCGTCGTCAGAGCCCATGGCCGTCCACGCCATAATTTCCTTTATACCGTCATTATTAAGGTCAAAAGACACCCCTCCAGCCGCATCAGTGAGGGCGAACCCATCGCCGACGGTGTCTACCAAGATCGGACTCCCAACGCAACCCCCTCCGTCCCAACAGCAGCAATGAGTCCAACTGTATGAGTACGGGTCGCAAAGCAGTGGCTCTCCTTCACAAGCTGGATAGCAACAATATCCTTCCTCACTATAGCCCTGTGGGCAGCCAGTGCAGGAGTTTTTAGGTATGACCCTAAAATCGGGGTCCTCACAGTCCAATGGTTCACAACATTCGACATACCTGTCTACTAGCGAGAACAGCGGTCCGAATTCAGTAGTACAGCTGCGTTCTTCACCATTCCAGGTATAAGTGCATCGAATTGAACGGGGCTCAACAGAAAAGTTTCCCTCTTCAGAACTATCTAGTAAATCCCTCGCAACATGGCAGTAGTCTTGGCAGGTTATTAGGGGGCTAAAATATTGCGCATGACATGCGGTCGGAGTTGGTGTTTTTGACGTTAACGATGTTTCTGAGAGCAAACGGTTATGATTATTTTTTTGCTTTTGGGCGCGCGTCGGGCTGTGGTGAAATTTCTTATCTGCTCGAATTTTTTTGGTCGGGTCATTTGGGTGCCCGGGATCGGGCAAGTACAGAGTTCCCGCCAACATCATGCTCCCATCTTCAAATCCGACGTCTCTGATCTCCAGTTCGACTCGCGTGATTGTCATCGGGTAACCGGTCTCTTGGAGCAGAAGTCTCAAGCTCTGATAATTTTCTTGACTCAGACGTAATTCGCCGGTTTCTCCAGGTCTGATGATCTTATTCGGATCCCGCTGAAGATATTCAGGACTCCGGGGGCTGGGCCCGAAATAGAGATCTTGAGCGGCCGGTGGCCTACTGTCGCCCGGCTCTCGCCGGAACACCATCTCAACGTTCATGGCAGTTATGATCTTATCGGACGTGTTGACCACCTTAACGGTGAAGCCATCGAGCCAGTCATCATCATCATCGAATGGTTTGCCGATCTCGATGCTTGGTTTTTTCTTATTGCTCGCGACTGTTACTTTTACTGGTTCAGTGCTCCACCGCTTTCTCACCACCGTTCGCGCGCGTGCTGCGGGATTCTGCGCTTCCGATGGTTCGGCCGTCAGCCTTAGCCCAACGACTGCGGCAATCACGTAAAGGAGTGACCAACCGATCTTGAATAACGACGATCTTCCTTGCATCGTGATTTTACCTCCCGATCTATTTGCTTACCCGGGACGTTACTTCCTCGGCGACATTCGCAGGCAACTTTCCAACCCATGAATCGACTATAGCGCCATCAGTGCCCACCAGTATCAGCGTCGGAGTTGCTGAGACGCCGACGGCACTCAATGGACTTTGTGCGACTTCGTCAACCGCAACACCGAGTTTTTGTAAGTAGGCGCTGCCATCCTGAATCGACTGAGGAAAGACGGCCACCAATCGCACGTCGGCGCGCTTGGCTTGCGCCAGCTTTTGATAAAAGGGAGCGCTCTCGCTACAGAAATGACACGTCGTTGATAGTGCTAAGAGTATCGTGTGATCGCTCTTGCTCCAGTCGATCGACGGCAAAGATACTCGTGTACCAGGGACAATCGACGATTGGTGGGGAGCCAACGACGGTGCCGATCCTGAAGTCGATGACGTGATAGCCGCTTGTGTTTTGGACGGTATCAGGTAGCGTTTTATTAAAACCGTGCATACCACAAGAGATGTAGCAATAACGGCGATGTTGGTGAGAACCTCGAGTTTCTTAATCACGGATTGCTCCTTTAACGGGTTACGGCAGCTAATCTTATGGCCGCGCCTTATATCACCCGCCACCTCGCTCGTCAATCTTTTTGCTACCGCATCGCGACCCTGGCCTTTCAGGTGAAATGAAATCTCGACGGGATATTTGGCATAGGTAACACGGCGGAGGATACTCCTCTTCCTGCTTTGAATGAGGGGCCTTGTCCAACCGCTGACGTAGATGACTACAAAAAAAAGTTTGCAATGATGAGAATCAGCTTGAGAGCTAACTTTCCGCTAACACGACTGGCCATGATGTCGTCCCTTCGGGGTTCACCTGGTGCAGCGCGCCTATAAAAACAAAACCTTTAAAGTGTCCCTTAGGTCAGGGCTGATTGGTAATCAATTGACAGTCATCAAGGACCGAAGCGCTGGCGATACTCAATCGAAGTGATGAACGCCTTCACCATCTCCGCATTCACGAAGTTCCCGTTGAACTGATTCAATTTCACCAACCAGAAGTCGAAGCCCCTGAAGTCCGGGTCCGGGGCGTCGTTGGGATTGCGCCGCAGGTAGCCGAAGTATTGCATCAACACAAACGCCTTGTTGGACTCCGCGTTCTTCAGGTCAGAATCCTCTGCCACTGCGCGCAAGACCGCCGCGCGTTGCGCAACGTTGGCCGGCGACGACATGCCATTTATCAGATCTGTTCGCTCCGCGGGTGACAACACTCCACCCGCATTCAGATTCAACTTATCTACAAACTCAGCCGCGGTCATCGTATTCGGAAACGCCCCAAGGAAATCTGCGCGCTGCACAAACGCCAGCATGTAAGCCACCTTGTTCGCCTCCAAATGGTTCTCCCAATCGCCAGCGCCAACCACAACACCCTGCCCTATCTTTTGAGTATCGCGGAGGAATTCGATGAAGGTTACCGGAACCGGCACGACGGTCGGTGGGTTAATGTCGCCAAACCCACTCTTGTAGGTTCGGTAGACCAGATACCCTGTCTCCTGGAACTCGATCGACAAGAAGAACGACGCTGAGACGTTGATTCGCTTTACCTCGATGCACTGCGGATCCGCGCCACACGAGTTGATCTGATCGCTCCAGAACGCGAGGCCGGGACCATCCGGCTCGCGGTTCAGGAAGTCGATGTAATGCTGCCGCACAAAGAAGCTGGTCGTGTCGATTGGGTTGTTGCCGTTGACACTTTCGTTGTCGGTAATGGTCAGGGTTGCAGTTGCCGTTCCGAGTGTCGCGCCCGTGACATTGCTCAGCGTGATCGTGAACGTCTCGCCTCCTTCAGCATAAACGTCGTCGATTATCGGAATGGAGACAGTCTTCGACGTCTCTCCTGCAGCGAAGGTTAACGTGCCGAGCGTTGTCAGGTAGTCGCAACGCGATGAGGCCGCGTTAGTGGGTAGATTACAGTCGTTGGCGCCGCCCGGATCGCTGGTTGTGTACTCGACTGTAGAGGCTCCGGAAGTGTCACCCGTTCTCGACACGCCGACATTCAGAGTCGTTCCTGCTTCGCCGACGCTGAAGGTGGAAGAGGTTAGTTGCACGCTGGGAGGTGCGGGAACCACACCCGTCCACCCAAGATCACGCAGCAAAGAGAATGTCAGATCACGGGGCGGAGTGACTTTGTGAGGTTGGTCAGGGGTTAAGGATGGCTGCATCAGTGGGTTCGGCACCAGGCTGGAGTCGAAGTGTATCACTGAAGACCCTTGCACCAGCGTGGCAGGAGCGAACAGCAATGGCCTGTTGGAGGAATCAGCGCCGGTGGGCACAGTGCGGTCAAGGAATACGGTCGCGTTCACCGTACCCCCTGGTTGAGCCCTAATTGCGTTCCCACTTTCCTGGGTAACACTGAGCGTTGGGATCAGAATCGTGGGATCTTGTCCCCCCAAACCGCGAGGGTCTCCAGGCTCAGCGGGAACGTTGTTCGCCATGATGACGGCGATTGCGCCGGCATTCTGAGCATTTTTGACTTTGGTTACGAAGCTACAAGTGCCGCGATCGATGATCGCAATTTTTCCCGCCACAGCTCCGGCGTTCGTCAAAGCTGAACAACCATCCGTCGTAGCAGGCCCGACATCATCGGAAGGGTCAAGAGCTTGAATAACATTACCGGTAACTCCCGGCGACGCTAAAAGCGCACCGAATACAGCTTCGGCCCCCAGGTAATCTCCCGCAATCACACGCGGCGTATTAATTCTCAAACGCGGCGTGCCCAGCACGTTCGGAACATCAGCAGTTACCTGCGGGCCGTTCCAGACCAGGTTACCCGTATTGGTCGCGGAAAATGCACGCTCAGAGTCGGTCATTTGTGGCCAGGTCTTTCCAATTACTCTATCGAAGAGAAACCTGTCAAACATGCTCGGGAACCCGGCCACCTGTGCTCCGGAACTGCGATTAGTAAAAGTGGAAAATCCGAGGCCGTGCCCGAATTCATGCAAGAGACCGGCAACTACATCAAAACTATTAGCAGGACCCTTACCGTCGAAGCCCAAATACCAACTCGTGTTCGCAAAACAGTCCGGGTTACCGACATTGACATTCAAGATAATGGTTATGTCGGCGGTACCCGGGTCGAGATCGAAGCCAGCGAAACTGTTCGCCAAAGCCTGTCCAAACCAGGTGTTCTGAAGCGGCGCCCTTGGAAAATTACGAAAAGGGCTGCCTAATGAGGAGGAGCCCCCACTTCCTCCCGTGGCAGTACAAGGCCTTGGCTCCCAGCTTGACTGAACTCTTATCGGGACATTGCTATGTACAGTTGCTGCCCAGATGCTTGCGGCAAACTGAAACGCATTCAGACGTTGCTGTCCAAGTGTGGTCCCGTCGTTTCCGCCTACTGGCTCTACCGGAGTAGGGTCAGTAAAACCCGGCCCTTGTTGAATCACGATCGTCGCCTGGCCGAAAGCTGTGGACGACGTAATAAAGCCCACCGCCAACGTGAGCAACAGCACGTGAGACTTGGCGAATATATACTTGATCATTGAATTGCCCTTGGTGGCCTCGAGCGCACGGGTTGTTGGGTGGCCGCGCCTTTGGTGGGTTCAACTCCGAGCAGCTGCGGATCGATTCCGAAGAACGACGCGGCGGCCTCAGGAGTGTCGATGCAGGATTGGGTCAACGTGCCATCCGCTTCAATGCGGGCGACCATCACGTGCTGAAACCTGCCCTGCAGATCCATCGACACCGAACCATCCGCGTGGTGCACCTCGACAAGTCCTTCGGTGGAGTTATTCAGCATCACTTTGAGACCGTCGGCCAGACGCTTTGCCTCCTCCGGAGTGAGCGGCTTGATCTGTCCCGTTTGCGGATCGACCTGCACTTCCCTGCCGGCCACCTTTACGGTGACGTATTTCTTGCCCGAATTCTCGGCAACCGCCCCTGGAGTCTCCGCGTTGTTGGTTCCCTTGCCCGCGTCTCCCCCGTTTCCTTTAACCACCTGTTTTGAGATGACGGTGATGGCGGCAACAGCCACGATGGCCGCCACTACGACAGTGGCCACGAGCAGAAACCGACGCGTTCCGGACACCGGTGCGGCCTTTCCCCTGGTCTTCTGCTTTTTCATGCGTGCTCCTTTCGCCTTGATAAGCGAACCGGTCTATAGGCTGACTGAAGGGGGCTGTCAGGAGATTTAGGTAACGTGCGCGCGCTGTCGGGAGAATTACGTAACGAGCCTGATCTGAAACGGACACGGCCGCTCCCAATATTTGCAACAGTTAACGATTGCGTCGTGTCATGAGATTTACGTAACCGGACAAAGGCTCGTGAAGCGCCGCTCCGTAAACTCCGTTGCTCCCGATGGTTCGGCCTCGTTACTGATATGTTGCCCCCGACTCCGTCTGCTGCTGAAAATAGGTCGCGATCCCGGGTTTCCTCAACGATTGCAAGGCCCATATGCCGATCGGGATCCCTCCAATGCAGCAGCATGACGTGACTGGTATCATTGCCAGGATCGCCGCGCTGCGAGCGAGCATCAAACTCTTGCCCCGCAGCATCGCCACTCCTCCAGCGATGATGATCGGTGCCACGGCCAGGCTCAGCGCGGCGACTAAATAACCAAAGAGGGTGCCGGTCACATAACCGAGTCTCTCGGCGTCATCGGCGATTTGCTTAGACGGCCCAGTGATGAGTCGAACGAGCCCGGAGAGCAGCAGCAGAATCGCCAGCAGCGCATTGACACCACCTGTGACGATCAGGCCGATAGCCGGTCCTTTCAGCTCTTGCTGAACCGAGTTTGGCGGTGCCACCTCACCCTGGAAGTTACCGTTGCTCATTTCTAACGCCTCCAAACGAGCTCTAACCAGCAAGCAGCTCCGTCGAAAAAAAACGACGAGGCGCGAGTCCTGGCTCTCACTTAATCAATTCGATCGTTTTACGCTCGCCGGGTCCGAGCGTGACGCGTATGGCGTTTGGTAACTGCTTGAGCGCATCAGGGTCCCGGGGCGGCAAAGGTTCGCCGCGGGCCCACATGACCACGAAATATTCGCCTGGCGCGCCGCTGGTTATGAAACTTCCCTGCTCGTTGGTTGAGGCGTTGGGTCTCACGAAAAGCGGCGCCGTAGACTGATCGACCGGTATCAGCATTACCTGAATACGGCTCAGAGGAGTCCGGCCGGCCGCCGACAAGACGCGGCCCGTCAGGACTGAGGCCGGGGCAACGACTATGCGAACGTCCTTAATCTCTGTTCCTGCTTTAGTGTGCAGTTTTTCGCGCAACAGGTCGCGGCCGTTGAGCTCGATTGACTTAGCATAGAAGGTATGGAGTGGTCGAATTATGACGGTGAGTGGAGATTCGCCTTCGGCGGCGCCGGTCACGGTAAAGGCGCCGTTCGCTTCAACCTTGGCAATCGCCGACCCTACCGCGATCGAAATATCCGGGGCGCGCGCACTCACCTTTTCGATGGTAACGTGTCCCGAAACGCGGCCACCCAGGGAAACTTCGATGGCGAGGTCAACATCACTCCCCGCAAGCGTCAGGTCTTGCCGCTTCTCAACAAACCTCTCGAGCTTCGGGCCCACCAGCGCCGTTGGCCTTACCGAAATTGTGTAGACACCATCGGGTAAATTGTTAAGGGACCAACGCCCCTGCGCATCGGTCGTGGAAAAATAATTCGACATCGCGGCTTCAAGGCCCGATGAATCTCCACTAGCGGTTGACTGGTCCGCATTCTTTTTAAATAGCCGCACCACCGCTCCGGCGATCAGATGCCCATCGCCTTCCGCCTGAACTGTGCCGGTCACGTTGTGCAGATTAAGCGGAATCAGAGTGACATTAATGTCGGCTACGTCGCCGTCGGGAAGCACAGTGATCGGGGGCGATTCGCGCCGCTCGATCGTAGATGGGAAATAGGTGGTTCCGAGCAATCCTTCAATGCTCTGCGGTGTATCCGGACCGGTTCTCTTGCGTGGCGGATCCGCGCTAACCAGGTATTCGCCAGCCGGCAAACCTCTGAACTTGTAGGCGCCCTTTTCATCGGTAACCACCGAGCCCCCGATTCCGGCTTCTCCGGTCTTCATCACGTGTACAGTCGCGCCGCCGGCCACTGCTCCATTGGCGTTAAGAACGGTCCCGGAAATAGTGCCAAGGTGTGGGTTCTTCACAACCAGGTTGATTTCGATGGGGTTCTCGCCGTTTATGGTTATCCTGGGAAAATCTTGTTTGTACTGCTCCAGGCGGGCCGCGTCTGCGTCCGGCTCTCCGGTTTCCAGGGGGAACGTAGAGTTTGCCGCACTTGGAGAATGTTCGTCGGCCGGGTGCGCCACAACGTAATAATCACCCGCAGCCGGACGGACGAAAATGAACTCTCCCTTCGCGGCCGTGAGCGTCGTCGGAATACGTACGGGGCCGCGGCGATCTGTCACCGATTGCGCCGGAATCAATTGGACTCGCACTCGTGACGCGGGCTGCCCCGTGTCTTGATACGTAACAATGCCTTTGACAATTGGCCCGCGCGAGTTCTCCTGGGCAGCTGGGTCGGTGGCGCCGGGCTTCCTGGCAGCTTCTGTTTGCGCGTTAGCATTAGCGACGCACAAGATCAGAGCCACGGCAGCGAGGGCTGTTCTGAGTATTCGCATACTGGTTCTCTCCGCCTGACTTAAGAAGAACACGATAGGGAGTTGTTGCAAAACAACCCCAGCTTCTGAAGAAAGACCTTACAGCGTTGGCAAGAGATTACGCTTTGATGGTGAACCGTTCAAGATATTTTCAGGCGTCAAATGAGTCCCCGGCTGTCTTATATCCTGCACGGCGGCGGCAGTGGTCGCCTCTTCGTCACACCAAACCTGACGACCCATTGGAAGATCATCAATGCGACCACAATGAACCACTACGAACGAATAGTCCTGCCGTGCAAGCGATATACACGACGTCTGTGCCTGCGGACGAAATCACTGGTTTTGAGGTCTCCGTCGCTCGGCGACTGTCTGCCGTACCGGCTGATCTATTTGCGGATTTGCTGTAAGATCTCCGGAAATCTCGCCCGATTCCGAGTATTTTGTTGTTGTAGTATTTCGGTCGTGTAGGAACACACAAATTATGAGAATGCCCTTTATCGCCCACAAAATGCCGCGCTCCAGGTACATTTGGATCGTTTCGTTAACAATAGCAATAGTATCTGTCTGGGCCAGCGTGGGTCACCTCCGCGTCTCGGCGCAAAAGAGCGATCCGGTTATCAACAAGATCTACGTCCGCGGCGCAGAACCGGGCGCGGCTGACCAAAACAGTTTCTTCGAGACTTTCAAAGTTGAAGCTGGGTCAAACGGAACTAATAATCTCGGTCCGCGCGATTCCGCGACATCGGTGGTTCGCGGCGAGGCATCGAGCAGCCTGCGCATCAGCCAGATCTACACGCGTGGGGGCGAAGCAGGCGCGACCTACCAGAACGATTTCGTCGAGGTGTTCAATGCGGGTAGCTCCACGGTCGACATCAACGGCTGGGCGATGGTTGTTATAACCTTCGAAGGCACAACTCAACAGGCTATCGGCTCTCGCTTTAACAGCAGCTTTTCAGTGCCGCCAGGTATGCACTTGCTCTTCCGGTTCAATGGTAACGGTACAGCCGGCCAACCGGTGCCGGGTGAATACCCGATCATCACCGACATCAGCCTCGGTAGCACCAGCGGACAGATCATGTTGCTGAGCCCGAGCCAGAATCTTCCGACGGGCTGTCCTACATCATTTTCGGAAACCGGACAGGTGACCGATTTCGTGGGTTACGGCACCAGCGCCTGTTTTGAGGGTGCGGTGGCTCCGGTACCTCCGGCAAACCAGTCGCTGACGCGCATTGGCGGCGGTTGCACCGACACTGACAACAATGCCAACGACTTTGCTCTGGTGGCTCCGAACCCGCGCATTTCCACCTCGGCATTAACTCCGTGCGGCTCGTCTGCGCCGCAGGCAGCAGTGCTGAATTTCTCGGCTTCGCAATACACTGTTGCCGAAGGCGCCGGGAAAGCCACGATTACCGTCACTCGCTCCGGTCTTCTCTCTGCTCCGGTAACCGTGAATTTCGCCACAGCGAACGGTACTGCGACTGCGGGAAGCGACTATACAGCTGCCTCGGGCACTCTGAGCTTTGCCGCCAACGAACTCCAGAAAACTTTCGACGTGTCGATCACTGACGACACTGCCGTTGAATCAAACGAAACGGTTTCGCTCACGCTGTCGAATCCAACCGGCACTGCCATTCTCGGTTCGCCCAGTTCGGCGACCCTGACGATTCAGGACAACGATTCGACCACTCCGCCCCCGTCCAGTTCAAACTCAAACCTGCGCATCAGCCAGATTTACACGCGTGGCGGCGAGGCAGGCGCAACCTACCAGAATGATTTCGTTGAAGTCTTCAATGCAGGTAGTACCGCAGTCGACATCAACGGCTGGGCGATGGTGGTTATAACCTTCGAAGGCACAACCCAACAGGCTATCGGCTCTCGCTTTAACAGCAGCTATTCAGTGCCGCCAGGCATGCACTTGCTCTTCCGGTTCAATGGTAACGGTACTGTCGGCCAACCACTGCCCGGTGAATTTCCGATCATCACTGACATCAGCCTGGGCAGCACCAGCGGACAGATCATGTTGCTGAGCCCGAGCCAGAATCTGCCTACCGGCTGTCCGACGTCATTCGGACTGAACGGCGCCGTCGCTGATTTTGTGGGCTATGGCACGAGCGCCTGTTTTGAAGGTGCGCCGGCGCCAGTGCCTCCGGCAAACCAGTCGCTGACGCGCATTGGCGGCGGTTGCACTGACACCGACAACAATGCCAACGATTTTGCTCTGCAGGCTCCGAACCCGCGCATTTCCAGTTCGGCCTTAACTCCGTGCGGTTCGACTCCGCCAACAACACCGGTGCTGAACTTCTCGGCCACACAATACACTGTTGCCGAAAACGCCGGGAACGCCACGATTACCGTCATTCGCTCCGGCGTTGTCAATGTTCCCGTAACCGTGAATTTCGCCACGGCGAACGGTACTGCGACTGCGGGAAGCGACTACACGGCTGCTTCGGGCACGCTGAGCTTTGCGGCCAACGAACTCCAGAAAACTTTCAACGTACCAATCACTGACGACAGCGCAGTTGAATCAAATGAAACGGTTTCGCTCACGCTGTCGAGCCCAACCGGTACCGCCGTTCTCGGTTCGCCCAGTTCGGCGACCCTGACGATTCAGGACAACGATTCGACCACTCCGCCCCCGTCCAGTTCAAACTCGAACCTGCGCATCAGCCAGATTTACACGCGCGGCGGCGAAGCAGGCGCAACGTATCAGAATGATTTCGTTGAAGTCTTCAATGCTGGTAGTACCGCTGTGGATATCAACGGCTGGGCGATGGTGGTCATCACCTTCGAAGGCACAACCCAACAGGCTATCGGCTCTCGCTTTAACAGCAGCTATTCAGTGCCGCCAGGTATGCACTTGCTCTTCCGGTTCAATGGTAACGGTACTGTCGGCCAACCACTGCCCGGTGAATTTCCGATCATCACTGACATCAGCCTGGGCAGCACCAGCGGA
>Ga0207709_10000259_pt1 | contig 63214 bp, 55 predicted proteins | sample KBSM34metaG_FD_184397 | JGI IMG/M metagenome (GOLD analysis project Ga0207709, IMG submission 184397) | Miscanthus rhizosphere microbial communities from Kellogg Biological Station, Michigan, USA - KBS M3-4 metaG (SPAdes) (version 2) | ecosystem: Host-associated > Plants > Roots > Rhizosphere >...
CACGTAGTCGGGGTAGCCCTCGGGAATGCCTTCGCCCGCGGCCTGCAGGCCGGCGCGCACGCGCGCGATGGTGCCGTGGTGGTCGGTGCCCTGGATGTTCACGACCTTGTGGAAACCGCGCTCCCACTTGGCGATGTGGTACGCGACGTCGGGCACGAAGTACGTGTACGTGCCGTCCTTCTTCTTCATCACGCGGTCTTTGTCGTCGCCGTAGTCGGTCGACTTCAGCCACAGCGCGCCGTCCTGCTCATAGGTCTTGCCGGCGGCCACGAGCTTGGCCACGGCCGCCTCGACGCGGCCGCTGGTGTAGAGGCTGGACTCGAGGTAGTAGTTGTCGAAGCGCACGCGGAAGGCCTGCAGGTCCAGGTCCTGCTCGCGGCGCAGGTAGGCCACGGCGAACTCGCGGATGCTGTCCAGGTCGTCGATGTCGCCGCTGGCGGTGTACTCGCGGTCGTCCGACCTGACGGTCTTCTTGGCCTTGAAGTCCTCGGCGATGTCGGCGATGTAGTCGCCGTTGTAGGCCGGGGCCTTTTCGCCGCTGGGCCACTCGGGGTCGCCGGGCTTGAAGCCCTTGGCGCGCAGCTGCGTGCTGTTGGCCAGCGTCTGGATCTGCACGCCGGCGTCGTTGTAATAGAACTCGCGCCACACGCTCTGGCCCTGCGAGGCCTGCAGGTTGCAGATGGCGTCGCCCAGCGCGGCCTGGCGGCCGTGGCCGACGTGCAGCGGGCCGGTCGGGTTGGCCGAGACGAACTCGACCAGCACCTTTTCGCCGGTGGCGGGCTGCTGGCCGAAGGTTTCGCCGGCGGCCAGCACCTCGCGCACGATCTGCTGCTTGGCGGCAGCCTTCAGGCGGATGTTGAGGAAGCCGGGGCCGGCGATCTCGATGGCCTCGACCCATTGGCCGAAAGCGGGGGTGGCGAGCAGCGCAGCGCTCAGTTCCTCGGCCAGTTCGCGGGGCTTGCGCCCCAGCGGCTTGGCGAGCTGCATGGCGGCGGTGCTGGCGAAATCGCCGTGCGCCGCCACCTTGGGCGACTCGAACGCGGCTTTGGCGCCGGCGCCGGGAGAGAGGGTTTCGAGCGTGTTCGCGAGCGCCGCGAGCAGCTCCTGTTTGACCAATAGCATCTGTGAATTTTACCGGGGGCAAACCCGGACCCAGTTAACGATCGTCATCCGATGGGCGATGTCGCCCGTTAGGATGGTCGGCCCCGAGGCGGGGCGTCTGTCACAACCCAACCTTGCAAGGACATATCCACCATGAAGAAGCTCCTTTCCCTGGTCGCCTCCACCGTCGCGCTCGGCGCCTGCCTGTCGTTCAGCGCCTACGCGCAGGACAAGGCACCCGCCCCGGTCGTGGCCCCCGCTGCCGCCGCCGCACCTGCGGCAGCCCCTGCCGCCGCGGCCGCACCGGCCGGTGGCGCCAGCTGCGATGCCAAGGCCATCGACAAGAACGGCAAGCCCCTGGCCGGCGCCGCCAAGAACAGCTTCATGAAGAAGTGCACCAAGGCCGCCGCCGGACCCGCCTGCGCCGCCAAGGCTCTCGACAAGAACGGCAAGGCCCTGGCCGGTGCCGCCAAGAACAGCTTCATGAAGAAGTGCGAAGCCGACGCGGCCAAGGCCTGATCCGGCGCGGCGCCGTGTGGCGCTGACATTTGTTACTCCCGAAGGGCCCGCTCATGCGGGCCTTTTCTTTTGTCTTTTGTGTTGATTACTTGCCGAAGCCGCGCGCCAGGAACACCGCCACCAGCGGGATCAGCGCGATCAGGTGCGCCTGGATCATCACCAGCTTGCGCGTCTTCAGGATGTCGGCCTCCGCCGGCAGCTTGCCCGTGGCGCGCAGCGTCTTGCGCCAGCGGAAGTAGGTCAGCGTCGGGAAGATCGACAACACGCCCACGATGATGAACAGCGTGAGCTTCACGTGCAGCAGCGGGTTGGTCCAGTACCAGGCCGTGCCCTTCACGCCCCACCAGGTGCGCGCGATGCCGGTGGCCAGCACCGCGATGGCGGCAATGCCGTAGACCATGTCGACCTTGGCCAGCCGCTCGACCACGGCGGCGTTGAGCCATTGCACGCGGCACAGCGCGGCTTCACTGGAGATGAACACGACCATCGTGAGGATGGCCAACAGATGCAGGTAGGCGAGGATGGCTTCGAGGGTCATCGGAAACTTTCTTCATCGGGGTTGCAAGCAAATGCAAAAAGCATTGTGCCGCCCGGTCACGATTTCAGGACCGCCCGCCCCAGAATTCCGGCTGCCCGTACTGCGCTTTGAGGAAATCAAGCCACAGTCGCACGCGCAGCGGCAGGTGCTTGGTGCCTGTGAACACCGCATAGATGCCGTTGGGCGGCGCGGCGAAGTCGTCGAGCAGGGGCACGAGCAGGCCGGCATCGATCTCGGCCTCGACCTCCCAGGTGCTGCGCCAGGCGATGCCGTGGCCCGCCAGGCACCAGTCGTGCAGCACCTGGCCGTCGGAACAATCGAGCGGACCGCTGGGGCGCAGGTGGATGAGCTCCTGCACGCCCTCCTCGCTGGTAATGCGAAAGGCCCAGCCGCGCGTCTGCGAGGCGTCGCTCGACAGCGTGAGGCAGGCAAAGCGCGACAGCTCGCCCGGGTGTTTGGGCGCGCCGTGGCGGCGCAGGAACTCGGGCGTGGCGACGCAGCGGCGGCGGTTGTCGGCCAGGCGCACGCTCACGAGCGACGAGTCGGGCAGGTCGCCCACGCGCACGGCGCAGTCGAAGCTCTCGCCCGTGACGTCGACCACGCGGTCGCTGAGGTTCAGCGAGATCGTCACCTCGGGGTGCAGCGCATGGAAGCGCGGCACCAGCGGCGCGACGTGGCGGCGGCCGAAGCCGGCCGGCGCGGTCACGCGCAGGTGGCCGCTGGCCTTCACGCCGCCGGCGCTCACGCTGGCCTCGGCGTTCGCGAACTCGGTCAAGAGGCGCTGGCAGTCTTCGAGAAAGGCGCTGCCTTCGTGCGTGAGCGCGATGCGGCGCGTGGTGCGCACCAGCAGCTTGACGCCCAGGCGTTCTTCGAGCGCGTCGATGCGACGGCCCATGATCGCGGGCGCCACGCCTTCCGCCTTGGCCGCCGCGGTGAGGCTGCCGCGGGTCGCGACCGAGACAAAGGATTCGAGCTGCTTGAGGCGGTCCATGGCGCGGGAACTATATCGCCCGCCGCGCATGGAGCAGGAGCTCAGTCGCCGGCCGTGACGCCCTGCGCCCGCAGCGCGGCGATGTCGCCGTCGCTGTAGCCCACTTCCTTCAGCAGCGCCTCGCTGTGCTCGCCGATGTGCGGCGGCTGCAGCCGGATGCCGGGGCGCTCGCCGCCCAGCGTGAACGGCGCAAGCGGCACCTTGGCCATGTGGCCGTCGTTCATGCGCACGGGCGCGAGGCCGCCGGTGGCGTTGAGGTGCGGGTCGTCGAACAACTCCTGCGGCTTGGTGATGGGCGCGAAGGGCAGCTCGTTCTGCTCGAACACCGCACTGAGTTCGGCCGCACTGTGGTTCGCGAGGTGCGAGCGCAGGATCGGCATCATCCACTCGCGTGCGCGCACGCGGTCGTTGTTGGTCTTCAGGCGCGGGTCGGCCAGCATCTCCTCGAGGCCGAAGGCCTTGCAGAAGATGGCCCACTGCTTGTCGCTCACGGCGGCCAGGAAGATCTGCTCGCCGTCCTTCACCGTGAACACGTCGTACACGGCCCAGGCCGAGATGCGGCTGGGCATCGGGTCGGCCGCTTTGCCCGTGGCGGCGAACTGCATCATGTGCTGCGCGACCAGGAACACGTTGTTCTCGAACAGCGCCGACTGCACCTCGCAGCCCTTGCCCGTGAGCTCGCGCTGGCGCAGCGCGGCCATCGCGCCGATGGCGCCGAACATGCCGCCCATGATGTCGTTCACGCTGGTGCCCGCGCGCAGCGGGTCGCCGGCGCGGCCGGTCATGTAGGCCAGGCCGCCCATCATCTGCACCACCTCGTCCAGCGCGGTGCGGTGGTCGTACGGGCCGGGCAGGAAGCCCTTGTGGCTCACGTAGATGAGGCGCGGGTTGAGCTTGGCGAGCGTGTCGTAGTCGAGCCCCAGCTTCTTCATCGTGCCGGGCTTGAAGTTCTCGCTCACGATGTCGGCGGTGGCGATGAGACGCAGCGCGGCCTCCACGCCCTCGGGCTGCTTCAGGTCGAGCGCGATGCTCTTCTTGTTGCGGTTGAAGGTCGGGAAGAAGCCCGCGCCCGAGCCCAGCAGGCGGCGCGTGTTGTCGCCTTCGATGGGCTCGACCTTGATGACCTCGGCGCCCAGGTCGGCCAGCAGCAGGCCGCAGGTCGGGCCCATGACCATGTGGGTGAACTCGACGACGCGCACGCCCGCGTAGGGCAAGGGATTGGCTTCAGACATGAGAGAGGGTTTCCTGGACAAAGCCCTTGGGCAGGCCGGCTTCGGGCGTCATGCCGTAGATCGGCTCGCCGGGCAGCCCGGCCTTGAGCGGCGCGCGCGCCGCGATGAGTTTGTCGATGTCGATGCCGGTGCGCACGCCCATGGCCTCGAACATGAAGACGAGGTCTTCGGTGACCGCATTGCCCGACGCGCCCGGCGCATAGGGGCAGCCGCCGAGGCCGCCGAGCGAGGCGTCGAAGGTGCGCACGCCCTCGTCCCACGCGGCCAGGCAGTTGGCGATGCCCAGGCCGCGCGTGTTGTGCATGTGGGCCGCGCCCGCGTGCACGCCGAGTTCGGCGCGCAGCCGCTTGAAGAGGCGGCGCACCTGCGCGGGGTTGGCGTAGCCCACGGTGTCCGACAGGCCGACCTCCTGCGCGCCAGCCTCGACGCACTGCACGGCCAGGCGGATCACGTCGTCTTCCGGCACCAGCCCCTGCAGCGTGCAGCCGAAGGCGGTGGAGATGCCCGCTTCGAGCTTCACCTGCGGCGCGAGGGCAGCGCGCAGTTCGGCGATGGCGCGCACCTCCTCGACCATCTCGGTCGGCGTCTTGCGCACGTTGGCCAGTGAATGCGCCACGCTGGCCGACACCGGCATCGTGAGCTTGTGCACGCCCGCCTCGAGCGCGGCCTGCGCGCCCTTGCGGTTGGGCACCAGCGCCATCACCACAAGGCCGGGCAGCGTGACCGCGTGGCGCACCACCTCGGCGGCGTCGGCCATCTGCGGCAGCAGCTTCGCGGGCACGAAGGAGGCGACCTCGATCTCGCGCAGCCCGGCGGCATGCAGCGCATCGATCCAGCGCAGCTTGTCGGCCGTGGGCATGGTGGCCTTCACGGACTGCAGTCCGTCGCGCGGACCGACCTCGCTGATGAGGACGTCGGGAGAGGTCATCGGGTGCTTCCTTGACTGTTCTATCTTGCAGAACTATATTCTGTTAAACAGAATTAAATCGGCAAGCCCGCCGACTGTCAAGCCACGCCATGCCCCGCAAAGCCCAGAACGAATCGGTGTCCGACCTCAACGCCGCCCCCGGCGGCGCCGCCGCGGTCGACCGCGCGCTGAGCCTGCTGTCGGCCTTCCGGCCCGGCGACGAGGCACTGTCGCTCGCGCAGTTCGCCGAGCGCACGCAGCTCTACAAGAGCACGGTGCTGCGCCTGCTGGCCTCGCTCGAACACGCGCGGCTCATTCGCCGGCAGGACGACGGGCGCTATGCGCTGGGGCTGGAGATCGCGCGGCTGCACGGGCTGTACGCCGCGTCGCAGTCGCTCGACCGCCTCGTGCTGCCGGTGCTGCGCACGCTCGCCGCCGCCACCGGCGAGAGCGCGGCGTACCACGTGCGGCAGGACCAGGGCGACAGCTGGGTGCGGCTGTGCCAGTTCCGCGTCGATTCGTCGCATGTCGTGCGCGACCACGTGCGCGCGGGCGACCTGCTGCCCAACGACCGGGGCGCGGGCGCGCGCGTGCTGATCGCCTTCGGGCCCGAGGCCGAGCGGCCGCGCGGCGCGAAGGAACGCAAGCTGTACGACGCGATCCGCGCGCAAGGCTATTGCGCGCTGGTGGGCGACCGCACGGCCGAGCTGGCGGGCATCTCGGCGCCGGTGTTCCATGCGGATGGCGGCCTGGCCGCGGCGGTCACGCTGACGATGCCGACGCACCGCTATGACGCAGCCTACATCGAGCCCGTGCGCGCGGCGGCGAAGGCGCTCAGCGGGCAGGTCTGAGCATCAGGATTCAGCCTTGAAGCCCGAATTCTTGATCGGCAGCTCCCACCGCTTCAGGTGCGTCGCCTGGATCGTCGCCAGCTCCGCCGGCCCCGCATGCGCCGGCACGAGGCCCAGCGCGTAGATCTTTTCCTGCACATCGGGCATACGAAGCGCGTCGGCCACGGCCTTGTCGATGCGCGCGACCAGCTCGGGCGACATGCCCGGCGGGCCATACAGCCCGAAGAAGGCATCGGCCGTCACGTTGATGCCGGCCTCCTTCAGCGTCGGCACGTCGGGCAGCGCGCGGCTGCGCTTTTCGCCCGTCACCGCGAGGATGCGGACCTTGCCCGCGCGGTGGTGCTCGATGGTTTCCGAGGCGGTGTCCACCATCAGCGGCACCTGTCCGCCGATGAGGTCCTGCGCGGCCGGCGCGCCGCCGCGGTAGGCGACGTGCGTCATCGGTACGCCCGAGGCTTGTGCCAGCAGCTGGCCCGCGAAGTGCGGCACCGTGCCGGCGCCCGAGGTCGCGTAGTTGGCCTTGCCCGGGTTGGCCTTCATCCAGGCCAGCACCGCCTTCAGGTCGCCCGCCGGCGCGCCTGGCCCGGCCGTCACCGCGAAGTCGAAGGTGCTGCCGAGCGAGATCGGCGTGAAGTCCTTCACCGTGTCGTAGCCGAGGTTCGAATACAGCCACGGGTGGATCACCATCGCGCCGCTGGGCGAGAAGATCAGCACGCTGCCGTCCGGCGGCGAGCGCTTGAGCTCGGCCAGCGCCAGCCGGCCGGCCGCGCCGGGCTTGTTGTCGACGATGACGTTCTGCCCGAGCGACACGCGCATCTTGTCGGCCAGAATCCGCGCGACCACGTCGGCCGACCCGCCCGGCGGAAAGCCGATCAGGATGCGCACCGTGCGCTCCTGCGCGAACGCCATTGGCGCGAAGGCCGTGGCGGTGATGACGGCAGCGGCCTGCGCTGCGAACTGGCGGCGTTGCATGGGGCGGTCTCCTCGGGGTGGTTGTTCTTCGGTGTGCGTGGGGTCTTCAGCGCAGCGCGGCCAGCAGGGCCTCGTTCTGCGCCGGCAGGCCGACGCTCACGCGCAGCCATTGCGGCAAGCCGTAGGGGCCGAGCAGCGAGACCTCGATGCCGGCGGCCAGCAGGCGCGCGTGCACGGCCGGCGCATCGCCGACCTGCACCATCACGAAGTTGCCCGACGACGGCACGTGTGGCAGGCCCAGCGCGTCGAAGCCCGCGGCGAGCTGCTCGCGTCCGGCGGTGTTGAGTTCGTAGGTGCGCGCCAGGAAGTCCGCGTCGCCCAGCGCCGCCACGGCCGCGGCCTGGGCCGGCGTCGTCACGTTGAAGCGCGGGCGGTGCGCGTTCATGCGCGCCGTGAGCGCCGGCTGCGACACGCCGTAGCCGATGCGCAGCCCCGCCAGGCCGAAGGCCTTGGAGAAGGTGCGCGCCACGATCAGGTTGGGCAGGCGGCGCACCCATTCGATGCTGTCGTAGCGCTGCGCGGGCGCCAGGTACTCGGTGTAGGCCTCGTCGAGCAGCACCGTCACGTGCGCGGGCACCGATTGCAGAAACTCGCGCAGCGGCGCAGCATCGATGAAGGTGCCGGTCGGGTTGTTCGGGTTGGCCACGAAGACCAGCTTGGTGTCGTCGCCGATGGCGGCGCGCATCGCGTCCAGGTCGTGGCCGAAGTCGCGCGAAGGCACGACGGTGGCGCGCGCGTGGGCGTGCGCCGTGGCCGCCGCATAGACGATGAAGCCGTACTGCGAATAGACGACGTTCTCGCCCGGCTTCAGGCTGACCTGCGCCGCGAGCTCGAGGATTTCGCTCGACCCGCTGCCCAGCGTGAGCCACTCGGGCGGCACGTCCAGCCGCGCGGCCAGCGCCTGCTTGAGCGCGGTGCCGTTGCTGTCGGGGTAGTTGCCCGCACCTTCGAGGGCGGCGGCGGCGGCGCGGCGGGCCGACTCGGGCATGCCGAGCGGGTTTTCGTTGGAAGCCAGGAGGATCATTGCGGCGGGAGCTGATTATTTAAGAAGTTAAATATATACAGCTGCCACCGGGCCGGCCTCAGGGCCTACCCTTTGAAGCTGAGCGTGGGCTCTGGTCGATTACCTTCATTTTTGTCACAGATAAATCTCACTTTCGGCTCTTACTGGCCCGCAAAGTATCGAATACAGTTCTCCCATGGCTTCACCTGGGGCAAGTGCGCCCCACTGCTGCGCCGCCCCCCGATTTCCTGTTTTTTGCATTGCGTTCCCCAAGGAGAAACACATGACCGACCGCACCACCGCCCACCGACTCCAGGTCGCGACCGAACTGCACCGCTTCGTCGAAGAGAAGGTCCTGCCCGCCAGCGGCGTGGCCAGCGACGTGTTCTGGAAGGGCTTCGATGCCATCGTCCATGACCTCGCGCCCAAGAACGTCGCCCTGCTCGCCGAGCGCGACCGCCTGCAGAGCGAGCTCGACGCCTGGCACAAGAAGAACCCCGGCCCGATCGCCGACATGCCGGCCTACCGCGCCTTCCTGGAAAAGATCGGCTACCTGCTGCCGCAGCCCAAGGGCGTGAAGGCCACCACGGCCAACGTCGACTCCGAACTCGCGCTGCAGGCCGGCCCGCAGCTGGTGGTGCCGATCCTGAACGCGCGCTACGCCCTGAACGCCGCCAACGCGCGCTGGGGTTCGCTGTACGACGCGCTGTACGGCACCGACGCCATTCCCGAAACCGGCGGCGCCGAAAAGGGCAAGGGCTACAACCCCGTGCGCGGCGCCAAGGTCATCGAGTTCGCGCGCAACGTGCTCGACCAGGCCGCCCCGCTGGCCAACGGCTCGCACAAGAACGCCACCGGCTACAGCGTGAAGGACGGCCAGCTGGTCGTCGCGCTGCAGGGCAGCACCACCGGCCTGGCCGATGCGTCGCAGTTCGTCGGCTACCAGGGCGACGCCGCCGCACCCTCGTCGGTGCTGCTCAAGCACAACGGCATCCACCTGGACATCCGCATCGACCGCAGCACCGCCATCGGCAAGAGCGATGCGGCCGGCGTGAGCGACCTCGTGCTCGAAGCCGCGCTCTCGACCATCCTCGACCTGGAAGACTCGGTGGCCGTGGTCGACGCGGCCGACAAGGTCGTCGCGTACGCGAACTGGCTGGGCATCGTGCAGGGCACGCTCACCGAAGAAGTCGCCAAGGGCGGCAAGACCTTCACGCGCGGCCTGAATGCCGACCGCGAGTACACCGGCGCCAACGGCCAGCCGCTGAAGCTGCACGGCCGCTCGCTCATGTTCCTGCGCAACGTGGGCCACCTGATGACCAACCCGGCCATCCTGTACGAAGGCGGCAAGGAAATCCCCGAAGGCATCCTGGACGCCGTGGTCACCACCACCATCGCCATGATCGACGTCAAGCGCAAGGGCAACTCGCGCACCGGCAGCATCTACATCGTCAAGCCCAAGATGCACGGCCCGGCCGAAGTCGCCTTCGCCAGCGAGCTGTTCGGCCGCGTCGAGCAGCTGCTCGGCCTGCCCGCCAACACCGTCAAGCTCGGCATCATGGACGAGGAGCGCCGCACCAGCGTGAACCTGCAGGCCTGCATCGCCGAGGCCGCCGCGCGCGTGGCCTTCATCAACACCGGCTTCCTGGACCGCACCGGCGACGAGATGCACACCGCCATGCAGGGCGGCCCGATGATCCGCAAGGGCGACATGAAGTCCAGCGCCTGGATCGGTGCCTACGAAAAGAACAACGTGCTCGTCGGCCTGAACTGCGGCCTGCGCGGCAAGGCGCAGATCGGCAAGGGCATGTGGGCCATGCCCGACCTGATGGCCGCCATGCTCGAGCAGAAGATCGCCCACCCCAAGGCCGGCGCCAACACTGCCTGGGTGCCCTCGCCCACCGCCGCCACGCTGCACGCGCTGCACTACCACCAGGTCAGCGTGACCGCCGTGCAGCAGGAACTGGAAAAGATCGACGCCGACGGCGAGCGCGAGAACATCCTGAACGCGCTGCTGCAGGTGCCGATCGCTGCGCAGGCCAAGTGGACCGACGCCGAGAAGCAGCAGGAAATCGACAACAACGTGCAGGGCATCCTGGGCTACGTGGTGCGCTGGGTCGACCAGGGCGTGGGCTGCTCGAAGGTGCCCGACATCCACAACGTCGGCCTCATGGAAGACCGCGCCACGCTGCGCATCTCCAGCCAGCACATCGCCAACTGGCTGCTGCACGGCGTGGTCACCAAGGCGCAGGTCGACGAGGCCTTCCAGCGCATGGCCAAGGTGGTCGACGAGCAGAACGCCGGCGACGCGCTGTACCAGCCGATGGCCGGCCACTTCGACACCTCGGCCGCCTACAAGGCCGCGCAGGACCTCGTGTTCAAGGGCATCGAGCAGCCCAGCGGCTACACCGAGCCGCTGCTGCACGCCTGGCGCCTGAAGGTCAAGGCCGCGGCCTGACGCGCGCCCTGCGCAGTGCCGGCCACCGCCGGCGCTGACGCCTCGGAGACACGCAACGAACGGCGCCCTCGGGCGCCGTTCTGCATGGGGCGCGACATGCCGGTAGCATCGACGCCGCCCTCTTCTCTCTCTCCGGTCTCCGTCTCTTTCGATGAACAAGCACGCGGCTTCGCCGCCTCCGACCCGCGGGTCGACCTCGGCCGCGGCCATGCTGGTCGCACTGGCCACCGCCTTCGCGCTGAGCCAGGCCTTTCGCACCGTCGGCGCCATGATGGCCACGCCGCTCACGCAGCACTTCGGCCTCACGCCGCAGGCGCTGGGCACCTGGGCCGGCACCTTCCATTTCACCTTCGGCATCATGCAGCTCGCGATGGGCGTGTCGATCGACCACTTCGGCGTGCGCCGCACCGTGCTCACCGCCTTTCCGCTGGCCATCGCGGGCGCCGCGCTGTGCACCGTGGCGCCGGGCTTCGGCGCGCTGCTGCTGGGGCAGGCGCTGATCGGCGTGGGCTGCGCGCCGGCCTTCCTGGCCTGCACCGTGTTCATCGCGCGGCACTTCGACGCCGCGCGTTTCACCGCCATGTCGGGGCTGGTGATGAGCCTCGCCGGCATGGGCATCCTGTTCACCGGCACGCCGCTGGCGCTGCTGATCGAAGCCGCCTCGTGGCGCGCCGGCTATGCCGCGCTGACCGGCTTCGCCGTGCTCTCGTGGATCGTCATCTTCTGGCGCGTGCACGAGCCCGCGCGCACGACAACAACGATCACATCGGACGAGCCCGCGCCAGAGCGCCAGTCGCTGCGCCAGGCCGTGCGCGACCTGCTGCCGCTGTTCGCCATGCCGCACACGCTCGGCCTGCTGTGCTTCGCCTGCGTGTCGTATGCGGCCTTCATCACGCTGCGCGGCCTGTGGCTCGGCCCCGTGCTGCACGACCGCCACGGCCTCTCGCTCGTGGCCAGCGGCAACGTGGCGCTGGTGATGACCGTCGCCGGCATGGCCAGCCCCATGCTGTTCGGCCGCCTCGACCCCGGCGGCGCGCGCCGCACGCGCTGGATGATGCGCTGCGCCTTCGCCGGTGCGGCGATGTTCGCGGCCATGGCCCTCACGCAATCGCGCGCCATCGACATCGGCCTGCCGATCGTCTACGGCATGCTCTCGGGCTACAGCGTGCTGCTGTACGCGTACACCAAGAACGCCTACCCGGCGGCCGTGACGGGCCGCGCGATGGCCCTGCTCAACATGGCGATGTTCCTCGGCGTCTCGCTGATGCAATGGACCACCGGCGTCGCCGCCTCCTGGGCCGTGGCCCAAGGCAGCGAGCCGTTCCGCGCGGTGTTCCTCACGGTGAGCGGGATGCTGGCGGCGGGGACGTTGGCGTTCTGGATGCTGCCGAGAGCCAAGGCATTGGTGCGCCCGACGGCGCCGCCTAGCGCTTGATCGCCAGCATCAACACCCCGCCCGCGATCATCGCCACGCCGCCCCACTCGCGCACGGACGGGCGCTCGCCGAGGAACATCACGGCGAACAGCACCACGAGCACGACGCTGAGCTTGTCGACCGGTGCGACCTGCGAGGCATTGCCCATCTTGAGCGCGCGGAAGTAGCAGACCCACGACGCGCCGGTCGCCAGCCCCGACAGCACGAGAAAGGCCCAGGTGCGCGGCGACAGTTCGAAAGGGTTGCTCCACTTGCCCGTGGCCTTCACGAAGGCCGCGAGCACAACGAGGACCACCACGGTGCGCACCAGCGTCGCCATGTCGGCATCGACGCCGGCCAGGCCCAGCTTGGCGAGGATGGCCGTCATCGCGGCGAAGACGGCCGACAGGATCGCCCAGACGAACCAGTTCGATGATGCAGCGAGGGTCATGGCGCGCTCCTTCACAGGTGATGGCAGTCCACCCGATCATCGCGCGAATGGCCGCCCCGCGATGCTCACGCCGCATCCCCCAACCGCGCCCGCACCTCGCGCCGGCTCAGCTGTCGCTTGGCGACGGCATAGACATCGTGACGCCCATACATGTCGAAGTGCGTGGGCAGGCCCGGCGCTGAACGTCGCGCCGCGCCGCAGCACGTGACCATGCAGCGGCGCAGCACGTCGTAGCACTTGGGCTCTGGCTGCGCCGTGCCTGCGCGCTCGGGAAACTTCGCCAGCACGACCTCGAACCAGCAGCCGTCGACGCAGTGCCACTGCGTGGTCTCGTCGATCACGTGGAAGACCGCGTAAGGCGTGTCGCCCCGCCGCGCGGCCCGGTCCGCACGGCGCGCCGCGCGCGCCTCGCGCAGGCGCCGGTTCGGCAGCAGGATGCCGGTGACCGGGTGCACGAACAGCTCGACACCCGGCGCTTCGTGCAGCGGCACGCCGTCGCGGGCGCCCCAGCGGTAGGGCCGCACCCGCACTTCGCCGTCGCACAGCACCGCGTCGCGCGCCACGAAGTCGTCGACGTGCAGGAAGATGTGCGCCTGCACCGTGCTGCGGCGATCGATGCCGCTGCACAGTTCGGCGTACACCTTGTCCCACGGCCGGTGCACCTGCTTGTGCAGCCAGCGCTTGAGCGGCTGGAGGTTTTCGCTCAGCCACTTCGGATGCTGCAGGCCGCGCTTCATGCCCAGGTGCGAACCGCGCTCGGGGCTGTTGCGCCACGGGCGGCCATCGCCCTGCACGCGCCAGCCGCCGCGCGGACGCTCGACGATCACCTTGTCCATGTCGTCACGCATCGTCGGCCCTCCGTGCGATGTCGCGCGCGGCTTTCTGCAGCGCCACCTTCTGCGCGCGCCGCTCGGCGCGGTGGGTGCGCAGGTGGCGGCCTGCGCCCTGGCTGGATTCGCGGCGCGCCATCGCGGCCACCACGGGATTGCGCGGTGCCGACGCGGGCACCGCAAAGTAGAACCGGCCCAGACGCTTGTCGTCGTCGCGGGCCTTTCGTTGAGCACTCATGTGCACACACTCCGAAAGAAACAAAAAGGCCCCGGCGAATGCAGTTGCGCGCGGGGCCCTTGTCGATTCGGCCGCGGCGGATGCGAAAGAGCACATCCGGCCGGGGCGGTCGGTGTGCGTCAGGTGTTCAGTGAACGGTTCATTGGTTGGTGTTCTCGCCCGGGAGGTTGATCGTCGCCGTGCGTGGTGTCGGAAAAAACTGTCGCTGAAAAAGGAAGGGCGGATTCTGGCGAGGGCTCGCGCCGCGCGCAAGCGGGGCACGCAGCGCTGTGGCGCAAAGCTGACACGAACGCGCGCGTTGAATCCGCTTCGCACATCGCGCCGTATGGCATCTCAAGCGCATCGCGCCTCCGAGCTGTTGGCGGTTTCCACAGAGCCTTTTCTTCCAGGAGACATCCATGAAAAAACTCGTGATCGCCCTCGGCGTGTCGGTCCTGCTCGGCGCGTGCGCCGGCAGTGGCATGAGCAACGCCAGCAACAGTGCCGCCACCCCCATGGTCGGCGGCGCGCCGATGTACCCGACGAAGGACATCGTCGACAACGCGGTGAATTCGAAGGACCACACGACGCTGGTCGCCGCGGTGAAGGCGGCCGACCTCGTGGCCACGCTCAAGAGCCCGGGCCCGTTCACGGTGTTCGCGCCCACCAACGCCTCGTTCGCGGCGCTGCCGGCCGGCACGGTCGACACGCTGCTCAAGCCCGAGAACAAGGCCACGCTCACCAAGGTGCTGACCTACCACGTGGTGCCCGGTCGCATGGACAGCGCGGCGCTGATGAGCGCCATCAACGCGGGCGGCGGCAAGGCGATGCTGAAGACCGCCAGCGGCGGCACGCTCACGGCGACGATGAGCGCCGGCACGGTGTGGGTGACCGACGCCAAGGGCGGCACGGCGGCGGTGACGATCGCCAATGTCTACCAGTCGAACGGCGTGATCCACGTCGTCAACAAGGTGCTGCTGCCAGGTTGAGTCAGCTCCGCTGCGCGGCCTCCGCCTCGTCGCGCAGCCATTGCGCGAAGTCCTGCGCGTCGCGGTTGCCCGCGGCGCGCCGCGACGTCTCGATGAAGTAGCCGCGGTGCGATGCCGCGCCCTGGCCGAGCGGCGCCACCAGCCGGCCGTCGCGCACCAGTTCGCGCAGCAGCGGCAGGCGCCCGATCACCACGCCCTGCCCCGCCACCGCGGCGGCCACCGCATCGGCGTACTGCGAGAAGCGCAGCGTGCTCTTCATGCGCAGGTCTTCCAGCCCCATCACCTTGAGCCACGGCTCCCAGTCGGTGGTCGGGGCTTCGCTGTGGTCCGGGTACTCGATGGTCAGCAGCGTGAGCTTGGAAAAATCGGACAGCTCGCGCAGCGACGCGGCCACCTGCGGCGCGCACAGCGGGATCACCGACTCCTCGAACAGCGCCGGGCCCACGCCGCGGCCGATGGGCACGAAACGCACCGCGAGATCGAGCCGGCTCACGTCCAGGTCGAGCACGTCGAGCGTGGCCGACACACGCACGTCGACCTGCGGATGCGTGCCGGTGAAGCGCGCCAGTTTCGGAATGAGCCACAACGACGCGAAGCCCGGCGTGGTGGTGATCGACACCTGCCGCGGCGCGGCGCTGGCGCGCACGCGCGCGGTGGCGTCGCGCAGGCGCTCCAGGCTGTCGGTGACGGCCCGCTGCAGCACGCCGCCGGCCTCGGTGAGCGCGAGCGCGCGGTGGCGGCGCTCGAACAGCAGCACGCCCAGGCTGGCTTCGAGCTGCTGGATCTGCCGGCTCACGGCCGACTGCGTGAGGTGCAGCTCGCCCGCCGCCAGCGTGAAGCTGAGCCGGCGCGCGGCGGCCTCGAAGCTGCGCAGCAGCTCGAGCGGCGGGAGCTCGCCGGCAGGGGTTTTCGCATTCTCTGGAGGCATGCAACGAGTTCCGAATGACCGCGTGTAAGAGAGGGTTCGGCTCACTATATTCATTCGTATCACGAATGCAATGGAGGTTCCCATGAGCACCACCGACCGGTCCCCTTCCACCTTTTTCTCCTCGTCGAGCTCGCGCTTTCACGTGAGCCTGCCCAGCCGCGCCGTCTTCGCCGTGCCCGACGGCGCGGGCGTGGGCATCGAGTGCCGCAGCGGCGCCGTGTGGATCACGCTCGACCGCGACCCGCGCGACATCGTGCTCGGGCCGGGCGAGCGCTTCGAAAGCACCGAGCACCGGCGCGTGCTGGTGTCGGCGCTGGAGTCCTCGTGCATCTCGGTGTCGGACGCACAGCCCGCCGCGCTGCCGAACCCGGCCTCGCGCGCACAGGCTCGCGTGCGGTCGCCTTGGCGACTGGCGCTGCACGGGTTGTCCCCGGCTTGACCGCAGGCGCCGTGGCATCGAACCTCGATGCCATGGACCGCCCCCGCAGGGAGCAGCACCGCGCGCCGCCGTGACGACAGGCGGCTTTTTGCTTTGGGCGTCCGTTTTCCTTCTTGGCCTTGAAAGGGACACGCCCATGACCACCACTTCTGGCGCAGCGCTCGCATGACCGCGCCGCAACAAACACCCCAACCCTGCATCCTGTGCGAGCAGGCCGACGGCATCGCCACGCTCACGCTGAACCTGCCGCACAAGCTGAACCCGATCGCGAAAGACCTGCAGGTCGAACTGCGCGACGCGCTCGAGCGCATCCGCGACGACCGCACGGTGCGCGCCGTGATCCTCACGGGCGCCGGCAAGGCCTTCTGCGTGGGCGCCGACCTGAGCGCGATGGCGCCGCCCGGCGAGCCCGGCCAGACGCTCGGCGACCAGACCGCCGAGTGGATGCAGAAGCTCAGCAACCCGCTCATCGAGACGCTGCGCACGCTGCCGGTGCCGGTGGTGGCCGCGGTCAACGGCCCGGCGGCCGGTGCGGGCGTGGGCCTGGCACTCGCGGCCGACGTGACCATCGCCGCGCGCAGCGCCTACTTCTACCTGCCCTTCCTGCCCAAGCTCGGCATCGTGCCCGACCTGGGCTGCACCTGGGCCATCCCGCGCCGCGCCGGCCGTGCGCGCGCCATGGGCATGGCGCTGCTGGACGAGCGCCTGAGCGCCGGACGCGCCGTCCAGTGGGGCCTGATCTGGGCCTGCGCCGACGACGAGCAACTGATGGACGAGGCCCGCGCCATCGCGCAGCGCTTGGCGCGCCTGCCGGCGCACGCGGTGCTCGAAGCGCGCGAGGCCTTCGAGGCCTCGGAGCACCACACGCTGAAGGAACAACTGCACTACGAGAGCGAGCGCCAGCGCGCGCTCATCGACCGCCCCAGCTTCCGTGAAGGCGTGAGCGCCTTCCTGCAGAAGCGCCCTCCTGTCTTCGAAACCCGCTGACGTCCCCATGACCATCGAACGCACCCTCTTCACCGCCGACCACGAGGCCTTTCGCGACAGCTTCCGCCGCTTCATGGACAAGGAGATCGCGCCCTTCCACGACGCCTGGGAAGAGCAAGGCTACGTGGACCGCGCCGTCTGGTCCAAGGCCGGCGAGAACGGCTTCCTGTGCATGGCGCTGCCCGACACCTACGGCGGCGCGGGCGCCGACCTGCTCTATTCGGTGATCCAGTTCGAGGAGCTGTGGGCACGCGGCTTCACGGGCATCGGCTTCGGCCTGCACAACGAGATCGTGGCACCGTACATCCTGCGCTACGGCACCGAGGCACAGAAACAGCACTACCTGCCGAAGCTCGCGAGCGGCGAGATGGTCGGCGCCATCGCCATGAGCGAGCCCGGCGCGGGCAGCGACCTGCAGGCCGTGAAGACCAGCGCCATCCGCCAGGCCGACGGCAGCTACCTGCTCAACGGCAGCAAGACCTTCATCACCAACGGCTGGCACGCCGACCTGGTGATCGTGGTCGCCAAGACCGACCCGGCCGCGGGCGCGAAGGGCACGAGCCTGTTCCTCGTCGAGCGCGGCATGTCGGGCTTCGAGAAGGGCAAGCGCCTGAAGAAGCTGGGCCTGAAGGCGCAGGACACGTCGGAGCTGTTCTTCAACGACGTGCGCCTGCCCGCCGAGGCGCTGCTGGGCGAGGTCAACCGCGGCTTCGTCTGCCTGATGGAGCAGCTGCCCTGGGAGCGGCTGCAGATCGCGATCAGCGCGGTGGCGGCGTCGCAGGCCGCCATCGACCACACCGTGGCCTACGTGAAGGAACGCAAGGTGTTCGGCCAGCCCGTGGGCCACTACCAGAACACGCGCTACACGCTGGCCGAGCTTCAGACCGAGGTGCAGGTGGCGCAGGTGTTCGTCGACAAGTGCATCGAGCTGCTGATGGCCGAGAAACTCGACACAGCCACCGCGAGCATGGCCAAGTACTGGACCAGCGACCTGCAGTGCAAGGTGATGGACAAGTGCGTGCAGCTGCACGGCGGCTACGGCTTCATGTGGGAGTACCCGATCACCCGCGCGTACGCCGACGCGCGCGTGCAGCGCATCTACGGCGGCACCAACGAGATCATGAAAGAGGTGATCACGCGATCGATGGGCCTCGGCGGGCGCTGAAGCGCCCCGCATTTGGCACCACTGGCGCCATGGAAAGGGCTGCGGGAGAATGCCGCGCATGCCCCTCCTCAACGCCTTCTACGCCCAGTCGGGCGGCGTCACCTCGGTCATCAACGCCTCGGCCTGCGGCGTGATCGAGACGGCGCGCCAGCACCCGGACCGCATCGGCACGCTCTATGCCGGTCGCAACGGCATCCTCGGCGCGCTCACCGAGGACCTGATCGACACCAGCGCCGAGCCGGCCGAGGCCATCGCGGCGCTGCGCAGCACGCCCTCGGGCGCGTTCGGCTCGTGCCGCTACAAGCTCAAGTCGCTCGAAAAAAACCGCCGCGAGTACGAGCGCCTGATCGAGGTGTTCAAGGCGCACGGCATCGGCTACTTTTTCTACAACGGCGGCGGCGACTCGGCCGACACCTGCTTCAAGGTGAGCCAGCTGTCGCAGTCGATGGGCTACCCGCTGCAGGCCATCCACGTGCCCAAGACCATCGACAACGACCTGCCGCTGACCGACTGCTGCCCGGGCTTCGGCTCGGTGGCGAAGTACGTGGCGGTGTCCACGCTCGAAGCCTCGTTCGACGTGCGCTCGATGGCCGCCACCTCCACCAAGGTGTTCGTGCTCGAGGTGATGGGCCGCCACGCGGGCTGGATCGCCGCCGCCGGCGGGCTGGTGGCCGACCATGGCATTCCGGTGGTGGTGCTGTTCCCTGAGATCGAGTTCGACGCGGCCCGCTTCCTGGCGCGCGTCGATGCGCTGGTGCAGCAGCACGGCTACTGCTCGGTGGTGGTGTCCGAGGGCTGCCACCATCCCGACGGCACCTTCCTGGCCGAACAGGGCGCGCGCGATGCCTTCGGCCATGCGCAGCTGGGCGGCGCGGCGCCGGTGGTGGCGCAGATGGTGAAGGAGGCGCTGGGCCACAAGTTCCACTGGGCGGTGGCCGACTACCTGCAGCGCGCGGCGCGCCACATCGCCTCGGCCACCGACGTGAAGCAGGCCTACGAGCTGGGCCAGCGCGCGGTCGAGCTCGCGCTCGAAGGCCGCAACGCGGTGATGCCGACCATCGAACGCACGAGCGACGTGCCTTATGCGTACACGCTGGGCGCGGCGCCGCTCGACGCGGTGGCCAATGTCGAGAAGCCGATGCCGCGCGACTTCATTTCGGACGACGGCTACGGCATCACCGAGAAGTGCCGCCGCTACCTGCTGCCGCTGATCGCGGGCGAGGACTACCCCGCCTACCGCGACGGCCTGCCGGTGTACGCGACGCTGCGCAACGTGGCGGTGCCGAAGAAGCTGCCGGCCTTCGCGCTCGCATGACGGTGGTCATCGACACCGCGCGCTGTCCGCTGTGCGGCGAGGCGAACCGCTGCGCGATGGAGGTCGAGCGCGAGACCGGGCAGGCGCAGCCGCCCTGCTGGTGCATGGCCGCCGATTTTTCGCTGGCGCCGCTCGACACGCTGCCGCCGGCGCTGCGCGGCCAGGCCTGCATCTGCGCGCGCTGCGCCGCAGGAAAGCCGCCGCCTCAGGACTGAGCGACGTCACCCTGCGACGGCGATTGGGACTGGGACTGCGACTGCCCCTGTGCAGGCTCGGCAGCTTCCGCCACATCCCCCGCCGTCACCATCGTCGGCGCCGTGCCGCTGCGCTGCGCGGTGACCACGCCGTGGATGAACTGCAGCTTGCCCACCGCCGCGCGCGGCAGCACGAAGGGGTAGTAGTCGGGCTGGCCCATGCTGCGCGACAGCTCGTTGAGCATGCTGGTCAGCAGCACCCAGCCGTTGATGAAGTCGAGGAATTTCGCGGCGTCGGGATGCTCGGGCTGCCACAGGTCGGCGGCGGTGAACAAGTCGTTCTGCAACTCCACGTTGCTCGCGTCGATGCCGAAGCTCATGGCCGTGTCGGCCGTGTCCGCCATGTGCAGGTAGTGGGCCCAGGTCTCGGCCCAGTCTTCCCACGGGTGCATGCTCGCGTAGCTGCTGACGAAGCGCTGCGCCCAGTCGGGCGGCGGGCCCTGTTCGTAGTGCTGCTGCAGCGCGGCGCCGTAGTCGGCGCGCTCGTCGCCGAAGAGCACGCGGTAGTCGTCGATCCAGCGTGTGGGCAGCACCAGCAGGTCCCAGTAGTAGTGGCCGATCTCGTGGCGGAAGTGGCCCAGCAGCGTGCGGTAGGGCTCGTGCATCTCGGCGCGGATGCGCTCGCGCACGGCGTCTTCGGCCTCCTCGGCGTTGAGGGTGATGAGGCCATGCTCGTGGCCCGTCATCACGTGCGGGGCGCCCGGCATGTTGCTGAGGAAATCGAAGGCCAGCCCGTGCACCGGATCGGCATGGCGACTCACCACCGGCAGGCCGAGCGCGAGCAGCTGCGAGATCAGGCGGCGCTTGGGCATCTCGAGCTTGCGCCAGAGTTCGCCGTTGGCCTCCACCGACAGGTCGGGGATGGTGCGCGTGACGCTGCAGGCCAGGCAGTAGCCGGGCGCCAGGCCCTGCGTGTCGGCGGGAATGGTTTCGCCCTCGCGCGGCTGCGCCACCATCCAGTTGCAGGCGGCCGGCGTCATGAGGTTGGCGCAGCGGCGGTAGGTGGCGCCGTGCGGGTCGCCGAAGACGGTGAAGGTGTCGGGCAGCGCGCCCTCGCCTTCGGCCGGCGCCAGCGGCACCACGCCGAGCCGGTCGATCACATAGCCCAGCGGCGTGTGGCAGGCCAGGCACTCGCTGTTGCGCAGGAACACGGGGCGCCCGCACTGGCAGCGGTAGGCGCGGCTGACGGTGGGCGCGGCGAGTTCGGCCGCGAGCGTGGGAGCGGCATCGGGCACGGCCGGGTCGTGGACGGAGTCGGGGGTCGATGGAAGCATGGCTTGTTCTTTGGAGACTTGACGCACAGGGGACAGCCGCCGCATTGTGCGACCCGCGCGCGCGGCGTCGGCCGCGCAAACACCGATATGCTTGTAGGACGACGGACCCGCGACCGTCCCTGCGCCGCCCCATGACCTCCCCCCAAACCCCTGACACGCCGCCCTCCATGGGCGCCCTGCGCGCCCGCTACGGCGAGCGCTACCGCTGGTACCTGCTGCTGTCGGTCATGGTGGGGACGATGGCGTCCATCATGTCCTCGACCATCGTCAACGTGGCGATCCCCGACATGAGCCACCACTTCGCGCTGGGCCAGGAGCGCGCGCAGTGGGTCAGCTCGGGCTTCATGGTGGCCATGACCGTGTCGATGCTCACCACGCCCTGGCTGCTGTCGCGCTACGGCTACCGGCGCACCTACGTGGGCACCATGCTTCTGCTGCTGGCCGGCGGCATCGTCGGCGGGCTGGCCAACCACTACCCGCTGGTGCTGCTGGCGCGCGTGGCCGAGGGGCTGGCGGCGGGCGTGGTGCAGCCCATTCCGGCCATCATCATCCTGCGCGCCTTCGAGCCGCACGAGCAGGGGCGCGCCAGCGGCATCTTCGGCATGGGCGTGGTGCTGGCGCCGGCCATCGGGCCGAGCATCGGCGGCGTGCTGGTCGACCTGTTCGGCTGGCGCTCGATCTTCTTCATGGTGGTGCCCTTCTGCCTGGCCTCGATCTGGCTGGCCTACAAGTTCGTGCCCAAGACCGCGCCCGGCGGCGTGGCCGCGACGCGCGGCAGCGGGCTCGATGCGCGCGGCCTGGCGCTGGGCACCGTGGGCACGCTGTGCCTGCTGAACGGGCTGGTCGAGCTGCGCGGCGATTCACCGCTGCAGGCCGCGCTGCTGCTGGCCGGCGCGCTCGGCGCCTTCGCTGCCTTCGTGTGGTGGCAGCGCCGGCTCATGGCCTCGGGCGGCGCGCCGCTCATGAACCTCGCGCTCTTTCGCTACCGCCAGTTCGCCATGGGCAGCCTGGTCGCCTTCATCTACGGCACCGCGCTGTTCGGCTCGACCTACCTGCTGCCCGTGTACATGCAGGTGGGGCTGCACCTGTCGGCCTCGCACGTGGGCACCACCCTGCTGCCGGCCGGCATCGTGCTGGCCTTCACCATCGCGGGCGTGGGCCGGCTGGCCGACAAGCAGCCGACCTGGCTCCTGGTGAGCATCGGCCTGGCGCTGCTGGCGGTGTCGTTCGCGCTCATGGCCGTGCTGCGGCTGGACAGCCCGCTGTGGCTGCTGGTGGTGTTCGCGATCGTCGGGCGCATCGGGCTGGGCTTCATCCTGCCCTCGCTCAACCTCGGGTCGATGCGCCCGCTGGCCAAGCCGCTCATTCCGCAGGGCGCCAGCGCGATCAGCTTCGTGCGCATGCTCGGCGGCGCCGTGGGCGTGAGCCTGTGCGCCATCATTCTCGAATGGCGCCTGGCGGCGCACGGCGACTCGCTCGCCAACCCGGTGAGCACCGCGGCACGGCTGGCCGCCTTCGACGAGGTGTTCCTCATGCTGGCCGGCCTGTGCGCGCTGGCCGTCTGCGCGGCCTGGCAGCTGCGCGAGCCGCCCGGCGAGGACACGGCGCAACACAGGGGGTAAACCCCGGCGGCGCGGGGACTCGCTTTCGCTTTCAATTGTTATCAGTTGTATCTAAAAGCGGAATCGGTTCCATGCATCGCAGACGTTTTCTCGCCGCCTCGGCCGCGGCGACGGCCGGACTCGGCCCTCTCCTTTCCTTGCCTTCCACCGCCCTGGCCGCCGAGAACGGCGTCAGCGACGGCGAGATCGTCCTCGGCCACACCGGCATCCTGAGCGGGCCGCTGGGCGTGCCGATCAAGGTCGTGATGGCCGGCGCCGGGCTGGCCTTCGACGCGGTCAATGCGCAGGGCGGGCTCGCGGGCCGCAAGCTCAAGCTGGTCTCGCTCGACGACGAGCTCAAGCCCGAGAAGGCCGTCGCCAACTACGAGAAGCTGCTCGCCGAGCACCGCGCCTTCGCCTTCTTCGGCTGCGTGGGCTCGGGCACCACGGCCGCCGCGGCCAAGGTGCTGGGGCAGAGCGGCGCGCCGATGGTGGGCGGCTACGCGGTGTCGGACTCGGCGCGCGAGAAGGTCGCCGGCGCGGGCTACTTCGTGCGCGCCACCTTCGCGCGCGAGGCGCAGGCGCTGGTGCAGCACCTGAGCACCATCGGCGTCTCGCGCATCGCCGTGGCCTACCTGGACAACCCCGGCGGCGCCGAAGTGGCGCGGCTGGTCGAGGCGGCGCTCGACGCGCTCAAGCTCAAGCCCGTGGCGGCGGTGCCCGTGAAGGGCGACGGCACGACCAACGAGGCCGCGGGCAAGGCGCTGGCCGACAGCCAGGCGCAGGCCGTGCTCATGTACCTGGGCGGCGGCATCGGCGGCGAGGTCATGAAGAGCGCCTGGACCGCCGGCGGCCGCCAGATGTTCTACGGCATGTCGATCGTGCCGGGCGACGTCACGGCCAAGCTCGTGGGCGACAAGACCAGCGGCCTGGCCATCTCGCAGATCGTGCCCTACCCCTGGAGCGAGGTCGACGCCACCGCGCGCGAATTCCGCCAGCTGGCTGAGCGCGCCAAGGTCGACATCGGCTACCTCAGCTACGAGGGCTACGTGAACGCGCTCGTGATGATCGAGGCCCTGCGCCGCACCGGCCGCGACCTCACGCGCGCAAAGCTGCACGCCACGCTGAAGGCGATGAAGCTGCGCATCGGCAACATGGAGATCGACTTCACGGGCGCGAGCAACACGGGCTCGCGCTTCATCGAGATGGTGCGGGTGACGAAGGAAGGGCGCTTCCTGCGATAGAGACAGAGAGGCCGGCCCCGCTCACAGCCCCAGCTGCGTGAGCGCCCAGGCCACCGTGCCCAGCTGCATCACGTTGAGCACCATGCCCGCGATGTGGAGCTTGCGGAACTGCACGATCGACGTGACCGTCGCCGGGATCGTGTGGCGCAGCACGTCCATGCGCGGAATGATGAGCCAGCGGCGCAGCGCGAAGGCCAGGCCGGCGATGAAGGCCATGCCGACCGCGAAGAAGGGCTTGCCGCACCACGCATAGCTGAGCGCCGCCGCGCTCGCGGTGAGCACCACGGCCACGTAGTAGACGTTGAACAGGCCGCGGATGAAGCGCGAATCCAGCGGGGTGTCGTGCGAGAGCACGAGCAAGGGCAGCGAGCCCATCATGAAGAACCCCATCCAGACCAGCAGGATGACGGTCGCCATGAGCGCAACGACGATGGGAAGCATCTTTGAAAACCCTCCGCGGCGCGCAAGCATACGCCCGGGCGGGCGTGGCGTCTCTCGGCGCTTACACGGCGCGTGCGGCGGCCGGCACCCGCGCCCCGCCATCGGCCACCAGCGCCGCGCCGGTCACGAACGAGGCTTCGTCGCTGGCCAGGAACAGGCACACGGCGGCCATCTCCTCGGGCGAGGCCATGCGGCCCAGCGCGATGCGCGCCACCGTTTGCGCACGCGCGGCGTCCTCGCCGATGCCGCGTTCGGCGGCCAGGTCGCGCATCTCCTGGCGGCTCATGGGCGTGTCGACCCAGCCGGGGCACAGGGCGTTCACGCGCACGCCCTGCGGCCCGTAGGCCTGCGCGGCCGAGCGCGTGAGCGCGACCACGCCGGCCTTGCTGGACGCATAGCTCGCCATGCCGGCACCGGCGTTGAAGGCCGCGACCGAGGCGATGTTGACGATGGCACCGCCGCCCTGCGCGACCATGCCGGGCAGCACGGCGCGCTGGCAGCGCATGGTGCCGCCGAGGTTGACCTCGTGCAGCCGCTGCCAGTCGCCGTCGTCGATGTCGGCCGCGTCGTCATTGCGGACGATGCCGGCGCAGTTCACCAGCACGTCGATGCGCCCGAACGCGGCCTGCACCGCGGCCACGGTGGCGCGCACGGCCGCGTCGTCGGTCACGTCGCAATCGAAGGCCGGGCCCTCGCCCACCGGCTGCGGACGCGGCCAGCCGGCCACGGCGACGCGCGCGCCCTCGGCCGCGAAGCGCGCGGCCACGGCGGCGCCGATGCCGGTCGCTGCACCGACGACGAGGCAGGCCTTGCCGTGCAGGCGCGCGGTCATTCCGATGCCTCAGCGAAGAACGGGCTCTCAGGCAGCGTCGAGCCGCCATCGACCACGATCGTCTGCCCCGTGATGTAGCGCGCCGCCGGGCTTGCCAGGAAGCGCATCGCGTAGGCGATGTCTTCGGGCCGCCCCAGTTCGCCGGCCGGGATGTGGCGCGCGATGCGCGCGGCCTTCGCCGGGTCGGACAGCAGCGAGCCACCCTGCTTGGCGATGTAGCCCGGCTCCACGCCGTTCACGGTGATGCCCTCGCGCGCGTACTCCAGCGCCGCGGTGCGGATGAAGCCGTTCACGCCGGCCTTGCTGGCCGCGTAGTGCGCGCTGCCCGGCATGGCCACGCGCGGCCCGGTCACCGACGAGGTGACGAGCAGCCGCCCGCCGCCGCGCGCGCGCAAGTGTGGCACGGCGGCCTGCGTGAGCCAGAAGCAGGCCTTGAGGTTGACGGCCAGCGTGTGCTCGAGCTGCTCGTCGGTCATGGCGTTGATGGCGGCCCACGGGTTGACGGCCGCGTTGTGGACCACGATGTCGAGCGCGCCGAACACGCGCACCGCTTCGGCCACCGCGCGCTCGGCCTCGTCGCGCCGGCCGATGTCGCAGGCCATCGCCTGCGCCGCGAAGCCGCGCGCACGCAGTTCCGCCGCCACGGCCTCGCCCGCACTGCCGGTGCGGTTGGCGATGAGCACCGAGGCGCCCGCTTCGGCGAACACCTGCGCGATGGCCGCGCCGATGCCGCGCCCGCCGCCCGTCACCAGTGCGACCTTGCCCTGCAGGCCGAAGAGATCGGGCGTGCTCATCCCTTGCACTCCCGCACGAACTCGGCGAAGGCCGCGTTGTGCTCGTCCACCTCGCGCTCGGTGGTGCCGGGGCAGCACAGCATCATGTTGTGGAAGGGCGTGATGAGCACGCCGCGGTTCATCATGTACAGGTGCAGCAGCGCCTCGAGTTCGCCGTCGCGCGTGCGGCGCACGTCGCTCGCGTTGCGCGGCGCGTCGGCGCAAAAGAGCGTCTCCACGCGCGCACCGACCTGCGTCGCATGCCACGGCAATCCCGCCGCGGCGATGCTGGCATTGACGCCTTCGGCCAGGCGCTGCGCGAGCACCAGCATGCGATCGAAGGCCTCCGGCGTGAGCACCTGCGAGAGCACCGCGCGCATCACGGCCACGGTGAGCGCGTTGCCCGCCAGCGTGCCGCCGAAGCCGGCGTGCGCCGACTGGCGCTTCGTCGGGTGCAGCTTGGGCAGCACCTGCCAGACGCGCTCGGCGGTCTCGGCACTGAGCCCGAAGGCGGCGGCGGGAATGCCGCCGGCGATGGCCTTGCCGATCACGAACATGTCGGGCTCGAGCCCGTGCTGGCGCGTGTAGCCGCCGGGGCCGCTCGAGATGGTGTGCGTCTCGTCGATGACCAGCAGCGTGCCGGTCTCGCGCGTGAGGCAGCGCAGCGCGTCGTGAAAGCCGGGCGCGGGCGCGATCATTCCGTAGTTGGTCATGGCCGGCTCGGCCAGCACGCAGGCCACGTCGCCGGCGCGCAGCGCGCGCTCCAGCGCGGGCACGTCGTTGAACTCGACCACGGCCGAGAGCTGGTCGTGCGGAAAGCCGTTGGGGTGGATGTCGTTGCGCATCGCGACGGCGCCGTCGCGCAGCTCCACATGCGCCTCTTCCACCGAGCCGTGGTAGCAGCCCGAGAACACCAGCACGCGCGGGCGGCCCGTGACCATGCGCGCCAGGCGGATGCAGGCGCGGTTGGCGTCCGAGGCCGAGGTCGTGAGGTTCCAGTACGGCAGGCCGAAGCGGCGCGACAGCTCTTCGCCGACCCAGGCCGCATCGTCGGTCGGCAGCATCAGCGAGCTGCCCACGCGCGCCTGCCGCGCCAGCGCCTCGACCACCGCCGGGTGGCCGTGGCCGCACATGCCGCCGGTGTCGCCCAGGCAGAAGTCGGCGTAGCCATTGCCGTCCACGTCGACAAAGCGCGCGCCGTAGGGCAGCTGCGCGTCCTGCACGTACAGCGGCCAGCCGCCGATCCAGCGGCGCATCCAGTGCGAGGGCGCGCCGTAGAGCCAGGCCTGCTGGCCCTGCGCAAAGCGTTCGCCGCTGCGCGCGTGGGTGCGCGCATAGCGCGCCTGTTCGGCCTGCATCAGGGCCTGCACGCGCTCGCGCGGCACGGTGGGTTCGAAGGTCGGGGTCATCGCAAACTCGGTCAAATGGAAGAAGAAGGAGAAACGCCCAGCATCGACAGCGCCTGCGCGTAGCTCGCGCCCGGATGCATCACGTCGAAGTGCACGGTGCGCAGGCCCACGCGCTGCGCGCCGGCGATGTTGCGCAGCTGGTCGTCGACGAACACGCAGGCGTCGGCGGGCAGGCCGAGCTGGTCCAGGCACTGCTGGTAGGCGCGCGCATCGGGCTTGAGGATGCCGGTGTGCGTGGCGTCCACCACCACGTCGAAGGCGCTCATGAAGGGCAGGCGCTGGCGAAAGCCCGCGCCGTAGAACAGGTCGAGCTCGTTCGACAAGATCGCGAGCCGGCAGCCGGCGCGCCGCGCCGCCTCGATGGCCGCGAGCGCCTCGGAGCGAATGGCGGCCTCGGGGTCGGCGCCGCGCGCACGCTGCACGAAGGTCTCCATGCGGTCCCAGCGTTCGCCGACCAGCGCGCCCACTTCGCGCGTGCGCGCCATCCAGTAGTCGCGCTCCGAGAGCTTGTCGGCCTGCATGTCGCGCCACAGCGGATCGCTCGCGAGGTCGAAGGGACCGCGCCAGGTGAGCGCGCCGCGCGGCAGCGACAGCGCCTCTTCGGTCAGTGCGTGGGTCTCGAACAGCGTGCGGCTGATGACGCCGCCGAAGTCGAGCACGAGGGCTTGCGCGGCGGGGCTCATGCGCGGCTCCCTGCCGGCACGGTGCCGTCGGCCACCCAGGCATCGAACACCTGCAATGCGGCATCGCAGAAGGCGCTGTCGTTGATGTGCGCGTCGAGCTCGACGAGCCGCGCCGGGTCCACGCTGCCGCGCAGCGCTTCGGTGAAGGCCGCGAGGCCTTCGGGGTCGTGCAGCGGCTCGCCCGGGCGGTCCCAGCCTTCGATGCCCTGCAGCGGCATCAGCAGGCAGGTGGCGCCCTCGGCGCGTGCGAGGCGGCGCGCGATCTCGGCGGCCACGCCGCGTCGGAACGCGGGCGCGCTCAGCGCCGAGGCCAGCAGCCGGTTGTGGATGTGCGTGGGCCGGCCTTCCAGGCCTTCGGGCGTGGACTGCCAGGCCGGGTAGTCGAGCATGTCGATGGCGCCGGGTGCGACGATCTGCGGCGTGCCCGCGCGGCCGGCGCCGAGCAGGCGGTCAGGGCCGGCCGTCACGCACGAGCCGCCGAGCTGGTTCGCCAGCTCCTGCAGGCTGAAATCCATCACCGCGCAGAAGCGGCCCTCGGCGGCCAGCGCCTCGAAGGCGCGCCCGCCCATGCCGGTGGTGTGGAACACGGCGACCTCGTAGCCGCGCGCCTCGAGCGCGGGCTTGAGCGTCTTCATGTAGGTGAGCGCGCTGGAACCCAGCGAGGTCATGCCCACCAGCGGCTTCTCGAAGGCCGGCACGCAGGCCTGGCGGCAGGCGCCGAGCACCGCGCCCGCGGCCTGGCTCAGCGCCGAGCGGCACAGGCTGTTGAGGCCGTAGAGCCCGCCGGCCCACAGCACCATGATGAGGTCGGGCGGAATGCGCTCGGGCGGCAGCAGGTGCGAGTAGGCGATGGTCGACACCAGCACCTTCGGCACGCCCAGCGGCAGCGCCTGCGCCACGTCGAGCGCGAGGTCGGTGCCCATGGTGCCGCCCAACGCGAGCAGGCCGTCGATGCGGCCCTCGGCCTGCCAGCGCGCGGCAAGCTTCGCGGCGCCGCGCGCCATCAATGTCATGGCGCTGTTCTCGTCGCCGCTGTGCGCCACTTCGGCGACCGTCTTGCCCGCGGCCGCGGCCACCTCGGTGTTGGGAATGTCGGGCGTGAAGGGCGCGCCGTCGAGCACGCCCACGTCCATCACGACGACACGGCCGCCGCCGGCCTCGATGCATTCGCGCATGAACAGCAGCTCGGCGCTCTTGGTGTCGGCGGTGCCGATCAGCAGGATCGTGGGCGCTCGGCTCACAGCGTCGCTTCCACGTCGGCGAACGCGCCTTCGAGCGCATCGACCATGAAGTCCACCTCCTCGCGCGTGATGACCAGCGGCGGCGAGAGGATGAGGTTCGGCCCCGAGATGCGCACCATCAGCCCGCGCTGGTACGCCGCCTGCGCCACCTTGGCGGCGATCGGGTTGCCGCGCGGCAGCGTGGTGCGCGTGGCCTTGTCGGCCACCATCTCGATGCCCAGCATGAGGCCCATGCCGCGCACGTCGCCGACGAAGCTGAACTTGTCGACGAAGGGCCGCACGCGCGCCTGGAAATGCGCGCCCACGCGCGCCGCGTTGCCGGGCACGTCGAGCGCCTCGATCTGGTCCAGCGTGGCGAGTGCGGCGGCTGCCGCCACCGGGTGCGCGCTGTAGGTGTAGCCGTGGCCCACCGCGGCCTGGCCCGTGGGGTCGTTGAGGAAGACCTCGGCCACCTTGTTGCCGATGGCCGTGGCGCCCAGCGGCACGTAGCCCGACGAGATGCCCTTGGCCAGGCACCACAGGTCGGCCTTCACGTTCCACAGCCGCGTGCCGAACATCGCGCCGCCGCGGCCGAAGCCGGTGACGACCTCGTCGGCGATGAGCAGCACGCCGTACTTGTCGCAAATTTCGCGCACGCGCGGCCAGTAGTTGGGCGGCGGCACGATCACGCCGCCCGCGCCCTGGATCGGCTCGGCGATGAAGGCGGCCACGGTGTCGGGGCCCTGGAACTGGATCTCGCGCTCCAGCTGCATGGCGCAGATCTCGCCGAGTTCTTCCGGGTCCTGCGTGTAGGGGTTGCGGTACAGCCACGGCGTGTCGACGTGAAAGCAGCCCGGCAGCAGCGGCTCGTAGGCGCGGCGGAAGTTCAGGTTGCCGTTCACGCTCATGCCGCCGAAGTGCACGCCGTGGTAGCCCTGGCGCAGCGCGATGAACTTGAAGCGGTCGGCCTGGCCCTTGAGCTTCCAGTACTGGCGTGCGAGCTTGAGCGCGCCCTCCACGGCATCGGAGCCGCCGTTGCTGAAGAACACCGCGGCCACGCCGTCGGGTTCCATGGTCTTGACCAGGCGCGCCGACAGCTCGATGGCGCGCGGGTGCGTGGTGCCGCGGAACACGTTGTAGAAGGGCAGCTCGTCCAGCTGCGCGACGATGGCGTCGCGCACGGGCTTGTTGCTGTGGCCCAGGTTCGCGGCCCACAGGCCGCCGACGCCGTCGAGCATCTTGTGGCCGTCCACGTCCCAGATCCAGCAGCCCTGGCCGCGCGCAATGATGTCGGGCTTCGTCTTGAGCATGGCCTGCGGATGCGCCATGGGGTGCCACAGGTACTGGGCGTTGTCTTGCTTGAGCGCCGCCACGGCGGCGGCTTCGGTCGTTGTCATGCAGGTCTCCGGAAGTGTTCGATGTGTGCTCGTGCTCGTGCTCGTGCTCATGCTCAGCACGGCACGCCGACGGTGAGGGTCTTGACCTCGGTGTAGTGCAGCAGGCCTTCGGCGCCCATCTCCTGGCCGATGCCGCTTTCCTTCCATCCGCCGAAGGGCATCTCGGGCTGCGAGACGCCGAAGTGGTTGATGCCGACCATGCCGGCCTCGAGCGCGTCGCCCAGGCGGTGCGCGGTGTGCAGGTCGCGCGTGAAGGCGTAGGCGCCCAGGCCGTAGGGCAAGGCGTTGGCCTGCGCGATGGCTTCGTCCAGCGTGTCGTAAGGCTGCAGCACGGCGATGGGGCCGAAGGGCTCCTGGCGCATCACGCGGCTGTCGGCGGGTGCGTTCGCGATCACGGTGGGCTCGAAGAAGAAGCCGGGGCGCTGCACGCGGTGGCCGCCGCACAGCAGCTGCGCGCCGCGTTCCACGGCGTCGTCGACGAAGCGCTGCATGTCTTCGATGCGGCGTGCGTGCGCGAGCGGGCCCATCTGCGTGGCGGGGTCGGTGCCCTCGCCCAGGCGCAGCGCGCGCGCGGCCTGCACGAAGGCCTCGCTCCATTCGCCGAAGCGGGCGCGCGGCACGTAGAAGCGGATCGGCGACGCGCACACCTGGCCCGCGTTGCGGAACTTGGCGGCCAGCGACTGCTTGAGCGCGAAGGGAAAGTCGGCGTCGTCGCAGACGATCACCGGCGCGTGGCCGCCGAGTTCGCCGGTGAAGCGCTTCACATGCCGCGCCGCCTGCTCGCCCAGCAGCTTGCCCACGGCCACCGAGCCGGTGAACGACACCTTGGCGATGGCCGGATGGTCGATGAGGAAGGACGACACCTCGGCCGGGTCGCCGCACACCATGTTCAGTGCGTCGGGCGGCACGCCCGCGTCGAGAAAGGCGCGCACCAGCAGCATGCAGGTGCCGGGCGTTTCTTCCGCCGGCTTGATGACCACGCTGCAGCCCGCGGCCAGTGCGCTCGCGAGCTTGCGCGCCGGCAGGTTGGCCGGAAAGTTCCACGGCGTGAAGGCCGCCACCGGCCCCACCGGCTGGCGCATCACCGACTGCGAGAGGATGCCCTCGACGCGTGGCGGCACGAGGCGCCCGTACAGGCGCTTGGCCTCTTCGGCCTGGAAGTCGATGATGTCGGCGGACAGCGTGACCTCGCGCAGCGACTCGGCCAGCGGCTTGCCCTGTTCGAGGGTGAGCACGTGCGCGATGGTCTTCGCCTGTTCGCGGATTTTCTGCGCGGCGGTGCGCAGGATGTTGCAGCGCTCGAGCGCGCTCTTGGCGCGCCACTGCACGAAGCCGCGGCGCGCGGACGCGGCTGCTTCGGCGAGTTCGTCGCGCCCGGCCAGCGGCAGCTGCGCGATGACTTCTTCGGTGGCGGGATTGACGACCGCGCGGCGGCCGCCGGCGGTCTGCGTGCGCCATTGGCCGGCGATGTGCAGTGCGAGTTCAGGGTAGTCCATGCCCTGCACGATAGGGAGCGAGCCCCTTGCCGCGTTATCGAAAACTGGCAAACCTCGCGCAGCCTCGTGCGTGATGCGCAAGGGCCTTCCTATACTGTCCGCGCCGATCTTCCTTCACGACGCCTCCACGCCACGACCTCACCGTGCCCCGTTCACGCACCCCTTCCCGGCCCAGCGCCAAGCCCCTGCCCAAGGCACGCAGCAGCGCCGCGAGCGCACCGGCCTTCGACCTCGAGACCTTCCTGCCCTTCCAGCTCTCGGTGGTCGCCAACCGCGTGAGCCAGACGGTGGGCCAGTCGATCGCCAGCCGCTTCTCGCTGCAGATTCCGGAGTGGCGCATCGTCGTGGTGCTGGGCAAGTACGGTGCACTGTCGGCGCTCGAGATCGCACAGAAGACGAGCATGGACAAGGCCCGCGTGAGCCGTGCGCAGCATCGGCTGGTGGACCTGGGGCTGGCCAACATGCACCCCTCGGCCGACGACCGCCGCAAGGTCATCGTGTCGCTCGAGGAAGAAGGCCTGGCGCTGTACCGCGACATGGTGCCGCTGGCGCACGACACGGCGCAGCGCCTGTTCTCGCAGCTCACGGCGGACGAGCGCCAGGTGCTGCAGACCATCGTGCAGAAGCTGTTCGACAGCACCACCGGCTTCGAGCCCAGCGGCGAGCTCGAGTAGGGCGCGGTCGGGTGGCTTAGGGGTTTGCCCTGTCACTTTAAGATCGTTGTCAACGAAACAATCTGGTCTGGAGATTGCTTCCGGCACGGGTCTTCGCACCCCTGCCACCGCTTCGCCGGACCGCCATGACCAGCCAGACCGCCTCCGTTCTTCCTGCCCCCGCCCCCACCGTCGCGACGCGCTGGACCCTGTCCACGCACGACATCGACGCCTACGCCAGCGGCCAGAACGGCTGGCACCTGGCGTGCGACATGCTCTCGGGCGGCAGCTTCGCCGGCTTTCTCGACCACGTGCAACTGCCCGGCCTGCGGCTGGTGCGCGAGACCACCAACCGCGCGCTGCGCCAGCACGGCGAGATGAACCCCGACTGCTGCGGCTTCGCCCTCACCTGCCGGCAGGACGGCGAGGCGCGCTTCTCGGGCCAGCGGCTGGACACCGAGTCGGTGATGGTCGGGCGCTGCGACGAGCTCGACCTGTGCAGCCCGCCGGGCTTCGAGCTGACGGGCATCGTGGTCGACAACGCGCTGCTGCAGTCGCTCACCGAGCGCCTGAACGACCGCGCGCCGCCGGCCTGGCTCGAGCGGCGCGTGGTGCTGCACTTCGACGACCCCACCATGCAGTCGCTGCGCGGCACCTTGCGCGGCGCCTTCTCTGCGCTCGACGCGATGCCCGGCCTGCTCGACGACCCCGTTGCCACGGTGCAGCTGCGCGACGACGTGCTGCTGGCCTGGCTCAACGCCTTGCCTGAAGACGTCGACCTGCGCGAGCTGCGCTCCACCGAGGCGCACCGCCGCGTGGTGCGCCGCGCCTGCGAGCTGATGATGTCGCGGCCCGACGAGCCGCTGTCGATGCTGCAGGTGTGCAGCCGCATCGGCGCGAGCCAGCGCAAGCTGAACTACTGCTTCCAGGAAACGCTGGGCCTGAGCCCCGCGCGCTACCTGCGGGCGCTGCGCCTCAATGGCGTGCGCCGCGCACTGAAGCGGCCCGAGTCGCGCTCGGTGCAGGACATCGCGGCGCATTGGGGCTTCTGGCACCTGAGCCAGTTCGCGACGGACTACCGGCGCCAGTTCGGCGAGCTGCCCTCGCAGACGCTGCGCGGCGCGGCGCTCACGAGGCACTGATCCGGTGCACGGGCCGAGGGGAATCCCTCGGTTTTCGGGGCGCCAGTTTTGCCGTTTTTTGATACCTGCTTGCGGAGGCGGTCGCTATCGTTGACCGCCATATGTCCGCCACGCTGCCACCCCTTCCCAGCGCCCGTTCGCTCGCCGCCGCCCTGCAACGCCGCGAGCTCTCGTGCCGCGAGCTGATGCAGACCTGCCTCGCGCGCATCGAGCGCTTCAACCCGCAGGTCAACGCGCTCGTGTCGCTGCAAGCGCCCGAAGAGATGCTGCGCCAGGCCGATGCCTGCGATGCGCAACGCGCGCGCGGCGACGCTGTGGGCCGGCTGCACGGCTTCCCGATGGCGCCGAAGGATTTCGTCGCCACCGCCGGCCTGCCGACCACCATGGGCAGCCCCGTGTTCGCCAAGCAGGTCACGCCGCACGACGCGATCATGGTCGAGCGCCTGCGCCGCGCCGGCGCGCTCTTCGTGGGGCGCAGCAACACGCCCGAGTTCGGCCTGGGCTCGCACACCTACAACACGGTGTTCGGCACCACGCGCAACGCATGGAACCTCGACCACGCGGCCGGCGGCAGCAGCGGCGGCGCGGCGGTGGCGCTCGCGCTGCACATGCTGCCGGTGGCCGACGGCAGCGACATGATGGGTTCGCTGCGCAACCCCGCGGCCTGGAACCACGTCTACGGCCTGCGCCCGTCGCTGGGCCGCGTGCCCACCGGGCCGGGGCCGGAGCTGTTCTTCCAGCAGCTGGGCTGCGAAGGGCCGATGGGCCGCACGCCCGAGGACGTGGCCTGGCTGCTGTCGGTGCAGGCGGGCTACGACGCGCGCTCGCCGCTGAGCCTGGCGGGTGACGGCGAGGCCTTCGCGCAACCGCTCGATGCGGAACTGCGCGGCCAGCGCATCGCGTGGCTCGGCGACCTCGGCGGCCACCTGCCGATGGACCCGGGCGTGATGGCGCTGTGCGAGTCGGCGCTGCGGCATTTCGACACGCTGGGCTGCAGCGTCGCCCCCGCCGTGCCCGCCTTCGATTTCAACGCCCTGTGGACCGCCTGGCTGCGCCTGCGCGGCTTCATCGTCGCCGGCGCGCTGCGCGGGCTGCATGCCAACCCGGCCACGCGCGCGCAGCTCAAGCCCGAGGCCTGCTGGGAGATCGAGCAGGGCGAACGCCTGAGCACCGCCGCGCTGCATGAGGCCGCGGTCACGCGCACGCAGTGGCATGCCGCGCTGCTGAAGCTCTTCGAACGCTTCGACTTCCTGGTGCTGCCGGCCGCGCAGGTGTTCCCGCTGCCGGCCGACGTGCACTGGCCGCGCGAGGTCGGCGGCCGCGCCATGGACACCTACCACCGCTGGATGGAAGTGACCATCGGCCCCTCGCTCGCCGGCCTGCCCGCGATGGCCATCCCGGCCGGCTTCTCGCAGGCCGTGGGCACGTGCGGCCTGCCGATGGGCCTGCAGCTCATCGGCCGCCCCGGCGCCGACCTCGACGTGCTGCGCATGGCGCACGGCTGGCACCAGGCCGTGCCCTTCGCGAACGTGCAGTCGCCGCTGCTGCTGCAGTAGCAAGCCCCCTGTTTCCCGTACTCCGACACATCTCACACAACCCGAGGAGAGAACCCATGCGCAGACGTTCGCTGATTGCTGCCGGCCTGGCCGCCGGCCTGTCCCCCATCGCCCTGCCCGCCCTGGCGCAGGGCCTGGGGGGCAAGACCCTGAACCTGATCGTGCCCTACCCCGCGGGCGGCGGCTCCGACATCAACGCGCGGCTGGCCGCGCCCGAGCTGTCGCGGCTGCTGGGCCAGCCGGCCATCGTCGACAACGTGCCCGGCGCCAGCGGCTCGCTCGGCGTGATGAAGGCGGCCAACGCGCCGGCCGACGGCTCGGCGCTGCTCGTGGGTTCGCCGATGGAGCTGATGCTCACGCCGCTCACGCTCAGCAGCGCGCGCTACAAGGCCGAAGACTTCCGTCCCATCGGCGTGATGGCCGTCACCTCGATGGTGCTGCTGGCGCGCAAGGACCTGGGCGCGGGCAGCGTCGACGAACTCATCGCGCTCTTGCGCCGGCCCGACACCAAGGAGCTGAGCTACGGCAGCATCGGCCCCGGCTCGCTCTACCACCTGCTGGGCGAGCGCTTCATGCAGCAGACGGGCACCAAGATGCTGCACGTGCCCTACAAGGGCTTCGCGCCGCTGGTGAACGACCTGCTGGGCGGACAGATCGACCTGGTGTTCGCGCCGCTGGCCGGCAACGTGCCCGACCTGCTGGACACCGGCAAGGTCAAGGCGCTGGGCATCGCGGCCTCGGCGCCGCACGAGCGCTTCACCGCCATTCCGCTGATCCGCAACAGCAAGGGCCTGGACGACTTCGTCTACAGCCTGTGGGCGGGCATCCAGGTGTCGCACCGCGTGCCCGAGGAAGCGCAGCAGCGGCTGCACACGGCCTTCAACCAGATGATGCTCAAGCCCGAGCTGCGCCGCGCGCTGGAACTCGGCGGCAGCAAGGTGGCGCCCGAACAGACGCTGGCCGAGCTGCGCCGCGGCTACCAGGCCGACATGGAGCGCTACCGCGCCATCGCCAAGTCGGTCAACCTGCGGCCCGAATGACATCCGCGGGCACGGGCCCGCGTTTTGCCAGTTTTCGATAACGCCGCGGCGGCGCGCAGAGAGAGGATGCGGACCTGTCCATCCTTCATCCGCCAAGGAGAACCTCCATGTCCGCCGACACGCCCGCCGCTCTCTCCTCCGACCTTTTCCGTGCAGCCTCCGGCGCCCTCACGCGCCGCCAACTCGTCATCGGCGGCGGTGCGGCCGCGCTGGCCGGCGTGCCTGCGCTGGCGCATGCGCAATCGAAGACCATCAAGATCGGCTACCTCACCACGCTGTCGGGCGTTCGCGCCAACTTCGGCGAGGCCGACCCGTGGAGCCTGGAGCGCGTGCGCGCCACGCTGAAGGACGGCCTGACCATCGGCGGCACGACCTACAAGGTGGAGATCGTGGTGCGCGATACGCAGTCCGATGCCAACCGCGGCGCCACCATGTCCAGCGAACTGCTGCTGCGCGAGAAGGTCGACCTGCTGCTGGTGCAGGACAGCGACGCCGCATTGGCCGCCGGCCAGCTGTGCGACGTCAACGGCGTGCCGATGGTGTCGACCATGGGGCCGTGGCAGGCCATCACCTTCGGGCGCGGCTCCACGCCGCAGAAGGGCTTTCCGTTCTCCTTCCATTTCTTCTGGGGCGCCGACGACGTGCTGAAGAACTTCTTCGGCATGTGGGAGCCGCTGAAGGTGGAGCGCACGCTGGGCACGCTGTACATCGACAACGGCCCGGGCCATGCCTTCGCCGATCCGGCCACGGGCATCCCGGGCGGCGCGAAGCAGCGCGGCTACAAGGAGACCAACGGCGGCTTCTTCAAGATCGCGACCGACGACTTCAGCAACCAGGTCTCCAGCTTCAAGGCGGCGCGCGCGAACATCGTCTCGGGCTTTGCCTACGCCAACCACTTCGCCACATTCTGGAAGCAGGCGCAGCAGGCGGGCTACCGGCCCGAGGTGGTGACGATGGCCGCGTCGTTCCTGTTCCCGAGCGCGGTGGAGTCGCTGGGCGCGGCGGGCAACGGCATGTCGACCGAGGTCTGGTGGACGCCCAACTTCCCGTTCAAGTCCTCGCTCACGGGCCAGAGCGCCAAGGCGCTGGCGGCCGACTGGGAGGCCACCACCGGCAAGCAATGGACGCAGCCCATCGGCTACGGCCATGCGCTGTTCGAGGTCGGCATTGCCGCGCTGAAGAACGCCACCAACCCGAAGGACAAGAAGGCCGTGCGCGACGCGCTGGCCAACCTGCAGCTCGATTCGGTGGTGGGGCGCATCGACTTCAAGGGCAGCCCGATCAAGAGCGTGGCCGTCACGCCGATGGTGGCGGGCCAGTGGCGCAAGACCAAGGCGGGCAGCAAGTTCCCGTACGAGCTGGTCATCACGCACAACAGCACCGCCAAGCAGATTCCGGTGGAAGACGAGCTCAAGCTGCTGTCGCAGCTGAAAGCTGCATGAGCGATTGCCTCGTCATCGACGGCCTGTGCAAGCGCTACGGCGAGATCGTCGTGGCCGACCAGGTGGCGCTCTCGCTCGCACGCGGCCAGTGCCTGGGCGTGGTCGGGCCGAACGGCGCGGGCAAGAGCTCGCTGTTCAACCTGATCACCGGCGTGGCCGTGCCCGACGCCGGCAGCATCCGCCTCGAAGGCCGCGAGCTGGTCGGGCTGCGCGCCGATGCGCGGGCACGGCTGGGCGTGGCGCGCGCCTTCCAGATCCCGCAGCCCTTCGCGCACCTGAGCGCGTACGAGAACGCACTGGCCGCCGCCACCTTCGCCGCGCGGCTGCCGCGCGCGCAGGCCGCGCGCCAGGCCTGGGCCGTGCTGGAGCGCACCGGGCTGGCCGACCGCGCCGACGTGCCGGCCGGCCGCCTGCCGCTCTTGGACCGCAAGCGCCTGGAGCTGGCCAAGGGCCTGGCGGCGCGGCCGCACCTGCTGCTGCTCGACGAGATCGCCGGCGGCCTCACCGAGGCCGAGGTGCAGGTGCTGGTGGCGCTGGTGCTCGAGCTGAAGCAGGACGTGGCGATGATCTGGATCGAACACATCGCGCAGGCTTTGATGGCCGTGGCCGACCGCATCATGGTGCTGAACTTCGGCCGCAAGCTGCTGGAAGACACACCCGCCGCCGCCATGGCCAGCCGCGAGGTGCGCGAGGTCTACATGGGCGTGGGCGATGAAGACACCTTGCAGGAGAGCACCCATGCCGCTGCTTGAAGTGCGCGAGCTGTGCAGCCACTACGGCGACCTGCAGGCGCTGTTCGACCTGTCGCTCGACGTGGCGGAAGGCGAAGCCACCGCGCTCATCGGCGCCAACGGCGCGGGCAAGTCGACGCTGATCCGCGCCATTGCCGGGCTGGGCTCGCGCAGCCGTGGCGCCATCCGCTTCGACGGCCAGGCCATCGAGGCCGAGCCGGCCGAGCGCATCGCGCGCCGCGGCATCGCGCTGGTGCCCGAGGGGCGGATGCTGTTCCCTTCGCTCACCGTGGAAGAAAACCTGCGCATGGGCGCGCTGTGCGGGCGGACGGGCCACTGGACGCTGCCCACCGTGTACGCGCTGTTCCCGATCCTGCAGGAGTTCCGCCACCGGCCGGCCACGCAGCTGTCGGGCGGGCAGCAGCAGATGGTGAGCATCGGCCGCGCGCTCATGGCCAACCCGCGCCTGATGCTGTGCGACGAGATCTCGCTGGGCCTGGCGCCCGTGGTCATCGAGCAGATCTACCGCGCCTTCGGCGACATCCGCGCGCAAGGCACGGCGCTGCTGGTGGTGGAGCAGGACGTGACGCGCGCCTGCCGCATCGCGCAGCGCGTGTACTGCCTGCTCAAGGGGCGCGTCACGCTGGCGGGCCGCGCGAGCGACTTCAGCGCCGCGCAGATCGCCAACGCCTACTTCGGACACTGAACACCTCCCCACCATGGCCTGGCTCGAAACCCTCATCAACGGCGTGCTGCTCGGCGGCCTCTACGCACTCTTCGGCCTCGGGCTGGCGCTGGTCTTCGGCGTGATGCGCATGGTCAACCTCGCGCATGGCGAGTTCGTGGTGCTGGCGGCGTACTTCGCGGTCTTCCTGGCCACGCAGTTTCCCGGCGTGTCGCCGCTCTTCTTCATCGCGCCGGTGGCGCTGGCGGCCTTCGGCATGGGCTACCTGCTGCAGCGGTTGCTGCTGAACCGCGCGGTGGCCACCGACGATCCGCTCACGCCGGTGCTGGTCACCTTCGGCATCGCGGTGGTGCTGCGCAACCTGATGGTCGAGCTGTTCGGCGCCGACCCGCGCGCGCTGGACGGCGGCGCGCTGGCCACGGCCGGCTTCGAGATCGGCGGACTGCGCATCGGCTGGTACCCGGTGCTGGTGCTGGTGCTCGCGGTGCTGGCCTTCGGCGCGCTGCAGTGGCTGCTGCAGCACTCGCGCTTCGGGCTGGTGGTGCGCGCCACGTCGGACCACCGCGAGATCGTGCGCACGATGGGCGTGCGCCCGCGCCATGTGTATGCGGTGGTGATGGGGCTGTCGCTGGCCTTCGCGTCGGTGGCGGGGCTGCTGCTGGCGCTGCGCACCTCGTTCACACCCTTCTCGGGCGTGGAGCGGCTGCTGGGCGCGTTCGAGGTCGTGATCATCGGCGGCCTGGGCTCGTTCCGCTGGGCGCTGGTCGGCGGCATCGCGCTGGGCGTGGCGCAGCTCGTGGGCCAGCGGCTCGATTCCAACGCGGGCGCGCTGTACGCCCACCTGCTGTTCTTCGCGGTCCTGATGGTGCGCCCCAACGGCATCGCTGGCGCACGTACCTGAGATGACTTCGATGCGTCCTCCGTCTCTTGTCCCCTGGATCGGTTTCGCCGCCGCGGCCCTTGCCATCGCCTTCGCGCCCACCGTGGCCGACGGCGGCCTGCTGCGCCTGCTCAGCGAGGTGCTGATCACGCTGGCCATGGCCCAGATGTGGAACCTGCTGGCCGGCTACACCGGGCTGGTGTCGATGGGCCACCAGGCCTTTGCCGGCATCGGCGCCTACGTGCTGTTCGTGGCCTCCGACCGGCTGGGCATCTCGCCCTACTGGATGGTGCCGGTGGCGGGCCTGGGCGGCGCGCTGCTGGCCGCCCTGGTGGCGCCGCTGATGTTCCGCCTGCGCGACGCCTACTTCTCGATCGGCATGTGGGTGCTGGCCGAGATCGTGCGCCTGCTGGTCGCCAAGTTCCCGCTGTTCGGCGGCGAGTCGGGCGTGCCGCTGCAGGCGGTGCGGCTGGTGGAGGCCGAGAGCTTCCAGCAGAACGCGTTCTGGATCTCGGGCGCCATCGGCCTGGCGGCGGTGGCCGGTGTGTACCTGCTGATGCGCTCGCCCTTCGGCCTGGGGCTGATGGCGGTGCGCGACAACGAACTGGCCGCCACCAGCATCGGCGTGAACGTGTGGCGCAACCGCTTCATCGCTTTCGTTCTGTCGGGGCTGGGCTTCGGGCTGGCCGGCGGGGCGCACTTCATGGGCACGATGTTCGTCTCGCCGGACTCGGCCTTCGACATCAACTGGGTGGTGACGGCGATGTTCATCGTGATCATCGGCGGCATCGGCACCATCGAGGGGCCGCTGATCGGCACCGTCATCTACTTCGGGCTGCGCGAGCTGTTCAACACCTGGTTCGCGATGTCGGGCGGCTGGTACCTGATCGCGATGGGCTGCATCGCCATTGCGGTCATGCTGCTGGCACCGCGCGGCCTGTGGGGCCTGGCGCGCGAACGCTGGGGCTGGCGCGGCCTGAGCGTGCAGCGCCATCCGCCGCCGCGCGACGAAGCCTCGCTTTCCGCACCTCTTCCTCCCTCCACGCAAGGACGCACCGCATGAAGACCACCGCCTTCTTTCACGACGAACGCACCTTCTGGCACGTGCCCGGCGGGCTGCATGCCCTGTTCCTGCCGGTGGGCGGCTGGGTGCAGCCCATGGCCGGCAGCGGCATGGCCGAGTCGCCCGATTCCAAGCGGCGCATCAAGTCGCTGATGGACGTGTCGGGCCTGAGCGCGCAGCTCGACGTGCTGAGCGCACCGATGGCCAGCGAGGAAGACCTGCAGCGCGTGCACCCCGCGGGCTATCTGCAGAAGTTCAAGGCCGCCAGCGACGCCGGCGGCGGCGACCTGGGCGAGGTGGCGCCCTTCGGCCCGGGCAGCTACGAGATCGCGAAGCTCTCCACCGGCCTGGCCATTGCCGCGATGGACAGCGTGCTGCAGGGCCGCCACCGCAACGCTTTTGCGCTCACGCGTCCGCCGGGCCACCACTGCCTGCGCGAGCACAGCATGGGTTTTTGCCTGTTCAACAACATCGCGGTGGCCATCGAAACCATGAAGGCACGCCACGGCCTGGGCCGCGTGGCCGTGATCGACTGGGACGTGCACCACGGCAACGGCACGCAGGAGATCTTCTACGACCGCCCCGACGTGCTCACGCTGTCGCTGCACCAGGAGAACTGCTTCCCGCCCGGCTACAGCGGCGCCGAAGACCGGGGCACCGGCGCGGGGCTGGGCTTCAACGTGAACATCCCGCTGCAGCCCGGCGGCGGGCATGCGGCCTACATGCACGCCTTCGAGCGCATCGTGACGCCGGTGATCGACCGCTACCGCCCCGAGCTGATCGTGGTGGCGAGCGGGCTGGACGCCAACGGCGTCGACCCGCTGGCGCGCATGCAGCTGCACCCCGAGTCGTTCCGCCAGATGATGCGGCAGGTCAACGCGCTGGCCGCCAAGCACTGCGACGGGCGCGTGGTGGTGGTGCACGAAGGCGGCTACTCGGAAGCCTGCGTGCCCTTCTGCGGACTGGCGGTGGTGGAAGAACTGTCGGGCCACCGCACCGAGGTGGAAGACCCGTTCAGCGACTTCTTCGGGCTGCAGCAACCGTCAGCGCGCTTCGATGCGTTCCAGCGTGAATTGATGGGCGAGATGGCGGCGTTGCACGGGCTCTGAGACGTTCGCATGGACTAAGCTCGTCGCTGCCGGCTTATGGCCGCGCGTCCTGCTTCACTGTCCATGCCCCGTTTCATCAACCGCCGCACCGCCGTCGTCCTCTCTGCCCTCGTCCTCGTCGCCCTGCTCGGCCTGTGGGGCGCGAGCCGCTTCAACGTCAACCCGGCGCACGCGCCCGGCGAGGTGATCGACCAGTTCGAGGGCGTGCCGGTGTACTTCAACGGCGCCATCAACCACGTCGACGGCCGCAGCGTGGCGCCCGACGGCTACAACATCGGCCTGCGCTGGCAGTGCGTGGAGTTCGTCAAGCGCTACTACTACGAGCGGCACCAGCACCGCATGCCCGAGGCGCGCGGCCATGCCAAGGCCTTCTTCGACGCGGCCGTGGCCGACGGCGCGCTGAACACGGCGCGCAACCTGGTGCAGCACCGCAACGGCGGCGCGGTGGCGCCGGCGGTGGGCGACATCGTGGTGTTCGCGCCGTGGCTCTTCAATCCCTACGGGCACGTGGCGATCGTGTCGCGCGTGGACGCCGACGCGGTCGAGATCGTGCAGCAGAACCCGGGGCCCTTCGGCACCTCGCGCGAGCGCCTGCCGCTGGTACTCGCTGAAGGGCGCACGCATCTGGGCACCGAACGCGTGCTCGGGTGGCTGCGGCTGCCCGCGGCCTCCTCCAAATCCTGAATCGCGGTCTAATCACAGCCATGTGCCAATTGCTAGGGATGAACTGCAACACGCCGACCGACGTGACCTTCAGCTTCACGGGGTTCGCGCAGCGCGGTGGCCGCACCGACCACCATGCCGACGGCTGGGGCATCGCGTTCTTCGAGGACCGCGGGCTGCGCCACTTCGTCGACCACCAGCCGGCCTGCGAGTCGCCGGTGGCCGAGCTGATCCGGCGCTACCCGATTCAAAGCCGCAACGTCATCGCGCACATCCGCAAGGCGACACAGGGCGAGGTCAACCTGCAGAACTGCCACCCCTTCGTGCGCGAGCTGTGGGGCCGCTACTGGGTGTTCGCCCACAACGGCGACCTGAAGGACTTCCGCCCGCGCCTGCACGGCAACTTCCACCCGGTGGGCAACACCGACAGCGAGCACGCCTTCTGCTGGATCATGCAGGAGCTGGCCAAGTCGCACGCGGGCGTGCCCAGCGTCGAAGAGCTCACGCTCACGCTGCGCGAACTGGCGCCGCAGCTGGCGGCGCACGGCACCTTCAACTTCATGCTGTCGAACGGGCAGGCGCTGTGGGCGCATGCCTCCACCAACCTCTGGTACGTGGAGCGCCGCCACCCCTTCGTGACGGCGCAGCTCTCGGACGAAGACCTGGAGATCGACTTCGCCCAGCACACCACGCCCACCGACCGCGTGGCCGTGGTGGTGACGGCGCCGCTCACCACCAACGAGACCTGGACGCCCTTCGCCTCGGGCGAGTTGCATGTGTTCGTGGACGGGCAACGGATGCCACGCTGAGGCCTGACATTCAGTCTTTTGGCTGACACTTTTTTGCAACAGCGCAAGAAAGTATCGATGAGTGAGTGCAAACAATGAACAATAACTGTTCTCATTTGCATCCGGTCGATCTTTCATGTCCGCACCTCGTTTCTTCCTCCGCCCGACCGTGGCCGCTTCGCTGCTGGCCCTTCACGCCCTGACGGCCCTGGCGCAGACGCCGCCCGCCGAACCGGCGGCCCCCGCCAGCGGCACGCTGAGCACCGTCACCGTCGAAGCCAGCGCCGACGCCTCGGCCGAAGGCCTCACCAAGCCCTTCGCGGGCGGGCAGGTGGCGCGCGGCGGGCGCGTGGGCATCCTGGGCAACCAGGACATGATGGATTCGCCCTTCTCCAGCACCAGCTACACGCACGAGCTGATCCAGAACCAGCAGGCCAAAAGCGTGGCCGACGTGCTGCAGAACGACCCCTCGGTGCGCGTGGCGCGCGGCTTCGGCAACTTCCAGGAGTCGTACTTCATCCGCGGCTTCGTGGTGAATTCGGACGACATCGCCTACAACGGCCTGTACGGCCTGCTGCCGCGCCAGTACATCTCGTCGGAGCTGTTCGAGCGCGTCGAGGTGCTGCGCGGTGCGAGCGCCTTCCTGAACGGCGCCACGCCCACGGGCGGCGGTATCGGCGGCAACATCAACCTGCTGCCCAAGCGCGCGCCGAACGACCCGCTCACGCAGGTCACGCTCGGCACGGCCAGCGGCTCGCAGAGCTATGTGTCGACCGACATCGCGCGCCGCTTCGGGCCCGACCAGAGCCTGGGCGTGCGCCTGAACGCGGCCCACCGCGACGGCGGCACCGGCGTGAACGCCGAGCAGGTGAAGCTCGACGTGGCCTCGGTCGGCTTCGACTGGCGCAGCCGCAACGCGCGCATCTCGGCGGACCTCGGCCACCAGGAGCACCGGCTCACGCGCACGCGCCCGAACGTGACGCTCGGCGCCGGCGTGACCCGCGTGCCCTCGGCACCCGACAACCAGCTGAACTACGCGCAGCCCTGGACCTACTCCAACGAGCGCGACACCTTCGGCTCACTGCGCGGCGAGTACGACATCACCGACAACGTCACGGCCTGGATCGCCGGCGGCGCGCGCAAGAGCCACGAGGGCAATTCGCTGGCCGGCCTCACGGTGACGAACAACCTCGGCGCGGGCAACATGTCGCGCTTCGAGAACCAGCGCCAGGACAGCACCCGCACGGCCGAAGCCGGCGTGCGCGGCAAGTTCACGACCGGCCCGGTGAACCACACGGTGGTGGCCTCGTACTCCTACTACCAGCTCAAGGAGAAGAACGCCTACAAGTGGGACTTCTTCAACCCCCTGAAGACCAACCTGTACGCGCCCGTCGGCTACCCGATCCCGGCCTACACGGCGAGCGCGTTCCGCGGCAACGACATGGACAACCCCGCGCTGCTGACGCAGACGCGCCTGAGCAGCCTGGCGATCGGCGACACGCTGTCCTTCCTGGACGACCGCGCGCAGCTCACGCTCGGCGTGCGGCGCCAGAAGCTGGAAAGCACCGACTTCGCCTACGACACCGGCAAGCCCACCGCGTACGAGAAGAGCCGCACCAGCCCGATGGCCGGCTTCGTGTTCAAGCTGCAGCCGCAGGTGTCGCTGTACGCGAACTACATCGAGGGCCTGAGCAAGGGCGACACCGCGCCCACGGTGTCGACCGGCGGCGCCGTGCGCAACGCGGGCACGCAGCTCTCGCCCTATGTGTCCAAGCAGAAAGAGATCGGCATCAAGTTCGACGGCGGCCGTATCGGCGGCGGCCTGGCCTTCTTCACGACCGACAAGCCGCGCGCCCTCGTCAACAGCGCCGGCTATTACGTGGCCGAAGGCCGCGACCGCCACCAGGGCCTGGAGCTGACCGCCTTCGGCGAAGCGGCCAAGGGCGTGCGCCTGATGGGCGGCATCACCTTCCTGGACGCCAAGCAGCGCGCCACAGGCGACGCCACGACCGACGGCCGCCGCGTCATCGGCATCGCGAAGACGCAGGGCACCCTCGGCGTGGAATGGGACGTGCCGGGCGTGCGCGGCCTGTCGCTGGACGGCCGCGTGGTGGCCACGGGCCCGAGCTACGCGGACGCCGCCAACACGCTGCGCGTGCCCGGCTGGACGCGCTTCGATGTCGGCGCGCGCTACCTCACCGAGGTGGCCGGCAAGCTGGTGACGCTGCGTGCGCGCATCGACAACCTGACCAACCGCAATTACTGGGCCTCGGTGGGCGGCTACCCGAACAATGGCTACCTGGTGCTGGGTGCGCCGCGCACCTTCACGCTGTCGGCGTCGGTCGACTTCTGATCAGGCCGAGGCCAGGTGCGCCTCGAGCGCATCGATGAACATCTTCGGCACGTCGAAGCCGGTCTGCTCGGTGATCTCCTGAAAGCAGGTCGGGCTGGTCACGTTGATCTCGGTGACCGAGTCGCCGATCACGTCGAGCCCGATCAGCAGCAGCCCGCGCGGCGCGAGCACCTTGCCGATCGCTTCGGCGATCTCGCGGTTGCGCGCCGTGAGCGGCTGGGCCACGCCCTTGCCGCCGGCCGCGAGGTTGCCGCGCACCTCGGTGCCCTGCGGAATGCGCGCCAGCACGAAGGGCGCCGGCTCGCCCGCGATGATCAGGATGCGCTTGTCGCCCTGCGTCACCTCGGGCACGAAGCGCTGCACCATGATGGTTTCGGCGCCGTCCTTGTTGAGCGTCTCGACGATGGAGCCGAGGTTCAGCGCGTCCTGCTTCACGCGGAAGATGCCCATGCCGCCCATGCCGTCGAGCGGCTTGAGGATGATGTCGCCGTGCTCGGCATGGAAGTCGCGCACGGCCTGCGCGCTGCGCGTGACCAGCGTGGGCGTGACGAACTGCGGAAACTCCATGATCGCGAGCTTCTCGGGGTGGTCGCGCAGCGCGCGCGGCGAGTTGACCACCTTCGCGCCCTCGCGCTCGGCCTGCTGCAGCAGGTGCGTCGAGTAGATGTACTCGGCGTCGAAGGGCGGGTCCTTGCGCATCAGCACGGCGTCGAAGTCCTTCAGCGCCTTCGACTCGACGATGTCGACGCGGTACCAGTCCTTCGGGTCACCCGTCAGCGTGATCTGCTGCACCACCGCCGAGACGCGCCCGCCGGAGGTCCACTGGATGTCCTGCGGCAGGCAGGCCGCGATGCGGTGGCCACGGCGCTGGGCCTCGCGCATCATCGAGAAGGTCGTGTCCTTGTAGATCTTGAAGTGATCGAGCGGGTCGGCGACGAAGAGGATGTTTTTCATCAGGCGTTCTTTCCGGCGCCGGGAGCGGCGGCTGTGGAGGGGGTTTCTGGCGGCATGTTGCCGGAAGCGGCGATGTCCTTGCCGGCGGGGGCTTTTTCAACGGGCACCTGCACCCGTGCGCGGCCGACCTGCTGCACCGCCAGCGCCACCGCGCCGGCCACCACGCCCCAGAAGGCAGAGCCGATGCCGGCCAGCGTCACGCCCGAGAGCGTGACCAGGAAGGTGATGAGCGCGGCCTCGCGGTGTGCCTCGTCGCGCACCGCCGCCGCCAGCCCGCCGCCGATGGTGCCCAGCAGCGCCAGCCCGGCGATGGCCGCGACCAGCTCTTTCGGGAACGCCGTGAGCAGGCCGGTGACGGCCGCACCGAACAGGCCGATCACCACGTAGATGGCGCCGCAGCTCACGGCCGCCGCGTAGCGCCGCGCCGGGTCTTCGTGCGCCTCACGGCCCATGCACATGGCGGCCGTGATGGCGCTCAGGTTGAGCGCGAAGGCGCCGAAGGGCGCGAGCACCAGCGTGGCGAGGCCGCTGATCGTGATGAGCTTGCTCACCGGCAGGTCGCTGTAGCCGCTGGCGCGGATCGCCGCCACGCCGGGCAGGTTCTGCGAGGCCATGGTCACGACGAACAGCGGCAGCGCCAGGCTCACGATGGCCTGCCAGGTGAACACCGGCACCGTGAACACCGGCCAGGTGAGCGAGAAGTGCACGGAGGACCACGCCAGCTCGCCGCGCGCGGCCGTGAAGGCGATGGCCACCAGCAGCGTGAGCGGCACCGCATAGCGCGGCAGCAGGCGCTTGCCCACGAGGTAGGTGGCGAGCATCAGCAGCACCAGCGGCAGCGCGGTCTGCGCCGCCGTGAAGGCCGAGATGCCGAAGCGCGCGAGCACGCCGGCCAGCAGCGCCGAGGCGATGGCCATCGGGATCTTGTTCATCACGCGCTCGAACCAGCCCGTGGCGCCCGCGAGCACGATCAGCACCGCGCAGACGATGAAGGCGCCCACCGCCTCGCCCATGCCGTAGCCCGCGCCGGCCACGGCCAGCACGGCCGCGCCGGGGGTGCTCCAGGCAATCATGACGGGCTTGCGCCACCACAGCGAGGGCAGCGCCGAGGCCAGCCCCATGCCGATGCCCAGCGCCCACATCCACGAGGCCACCATCTCGGGCGTGGCCCCGAAGGCCTGGGCGGCCTGGAACACGATGGCCACCGAACTCGTGAAACCCACGAGCACGGCGACGAAGCCCGCGGTGAAGGCCGAAAGGCTCAGGTCCTTGAAGAATCGCATGCCGCGATTCTGCCCGCGACATCTCTTCGCCAGAAACACCGCGGAACCGGCTTTGCCGGGCCGCAGGTGTTGCCCCCGGTAGGGGGTTGGCGAAGCGACACGAAGTGCGCGTAGCCTGGGGGCGAGCCTAAATCTCGATCTTGGAGCCGAGCTCGACCACGGCGTTATTGGGCAGGCCCAGGAAGGCCGCCGCGCCGCTCGCGTTGTGGTGCATCTGCGCGAACAGCTTCTCGCGCCAGGGCGCCATGCCGCTGCCCAGCGTGGGGATCACGACGTCGCGCGAGAGGAAGTAGCTGGTCGTCATCGGCTCGAGCTGGCAGCCGCGCATGCGCGCGTTGTCGAGCGCGCGCGGCAGGTCGATGTCGTTCTTGAAGCCGTAGTGCACGATCACCTGCCAGCAGTGGTTGCCCAGCGCCTCGATCTCGATGCGCTTGTCCATCGGAATCCAGGGCACCTCGTGGTTGCGCACGGTGACGAACATGTTCTGCTCGTGCAGCACCTTGTTGTGCTTGAGGTTGTGCAGCAGCGCGTTGGGCACCACGCCCGGTTCGGCCGTGAGGAACACGGCCGTGCCGTCCACGCGCGCGGGCGGGCTCATGAACACCGAGCCGAGGAAGGACTTCAGGTCGATCGCGTCGGCGTGCTGCGCCTCGCCCATGAGCCGGCGGCCTTCCTTCCAGGTGACCATCAGCGTGAACACGGCACCGCCGATCAGCAGCGGGAACCAGCCGCCTTCGAACAGCTTGAGCAGGTTCGAAGCGAAGAACAGGAAGTCGACCACGAAGAAGATCGCGGTCGAGGCGATGCACAGCGCCAGCGGCAGCTTCCAGGCGTAGCGGATCACGAAGAAGGTCAGGATCGTGGTGATCAGCATGTCGGTGGTCACGGCGATGCCGTAGGCCGCGGCCAGGCTGCTCGAGGTGCGGAACATCACGACCGCCATCACGATGGCGACGAACAGGCCCCAGTTGACCAGCGGAATGTAGATTTGTCCGGCCGTGCGCACGCTGGTGTGCTCGATGTTCAGGCGCGGCAGGTAGCCCAGCTGGATCACCTGGCGCGTGACGCTGAAGGCGCCGGTGATGAGCGCCTGCGAGGCGATCACCGTCGAGAGCGTGGCCAGCAGCACCAGCGGAATGAGGGCCCATTCAGGCGCCATCATGAAGAACGGGTTCTTCACGGCCTCGGGGTTCTCCAGGAGCAGCGCGCCCTGGCCCAGGTAGTTGAGCGTGAGCGCCGGCATGACGACCGAGAACCACGCGATGCGGATCGGCTTCTTGCCGAAGTGGCCCAGGTCGGCGTACAGCGCCTCGGCACCGGTCACGCACAGCACCATCGCGCCCAGCAGGATGAAGCTGGTGCCCGGGTTGTCCCAGATGAACTTCAGCGCGTACCAGGGGTTCAGCGCCTTGATGATCTCGGGATGGTGCGCGATCTGCCACACGCCCAGCACGGCGATGGCCGCGAACCAGGCCAGCGTGACGGGGCCGAAGAACTTGCCGATGCCCGCCGTGCCGCGCTTTTGCACCGCGAACAGGCAGAACAGCACGACCAGCGTGATCGGGATCACGTAGTGCTTGAAGTGCGGCGACACCACCTCCAGGCCCTCGACCGCCGACAGCACCGAGATGGCCGGCGTGATGACGCCGTCGCCATAGAAGAGGGAGGTGCCGAAGATGCCGACGATCAGGAGCAGCTGGCGCAGCCTCGGCTTGTCGGCCACCGCCTGGGAGGCCAGTGCGAGCATCGCGACCAGGCCGCCCTCGCCTTCGTTGTCGGCGCGCAGCACGAGCACGACGTACTTGATCGAGACGATGACCGTGAGGGTCCAGAAGAACATCGACAGGATGCCGTAGACGTTCTCGACGGTGAACGGCACATGGCCGTGACCGAAGACTTCCTTGACCGCATAGAGAACGCTGGTGCCGATGTCGCCATAGACGACGCCAATGGCGCCGACGATGAGGCCGGCAGAGATGTTTTTGGGGGCTGACACGAGGTCGATGGGAAAAGGTTGGCTCGCAATGATCGACGCGTCAGTCACGCCGGGGTGCCGCGGCCGTGCCGCGCATCCCTCCGCCCTTTTGGTTCCGTTGCTGTGGGGCCGCTATTTTGCCGTTGCCCGCTGACGCCGCAACCCGCCCCCGCCGCTCATTCGTAGATTTCGGCGTCCGGGTCGGTCGCTTCCATCTCGTAACTGGCCGCGACCATGGCCAAACGGCCCACCACGCCATACATGTAAAAACGATTGGGGGCGCTGGCGCCGGGCTTGGCGCCCGGCTGCGGCAGCTGCGCGCTTTCCGAGAAGGCCAGCGGCACGTAGCTGGCGCCCGGCTGCTTGAGGTTCTCGTCGGCGGCGCGCTCGGCGTGCACGCGGTAGAAGCCGCCCACCACGTAGCGGTCCATCATGTAGACCACCGGTTCGGCCACGCCGTTGTGCACGCGCTCGTTGGTCAGCACGCCTTCCTGCACGATCAGCTCGGTGGGCTCGCGCAGGTCGCGCCCGGCGCTGGTCTTGGCGGGCGACGAGGTGGCGGTGCGCGACTTGCCGATCAGCGCCTCGACCTCCTTCGCATCGCGCACGGTCACGACGCCGGGGCTGCCGCTGCCGCTGTGGCCGCCCTTGACGACCACGAAGGGCTTCTCGTTGATGCCGTATTCCTTGTACTTGCGGCGCACCTTGGTGAGCACCGCGTCGACATGGCTGGTGAGCACGTCGATGCCGCGGCCCTCGGCCACGTCGACGCCTTCGGCGCGCGCGTAGATCGGGTTGATCAGCCAGGGGTCGATGCCCAGCAGCTTGCCGAAGCGCTTGCACAGCTCTTCGTAGCTGTGCAGGTGGTTGCTCTTGCGGCGCACCGACCAGCCCGCGTGCAGCGGCGGCAGCAGGTACTGCTCGTGCAGGTCTTCGAGGATGCCGGGCGTTCCTGCAGAAAGCTCGTTGTTGAGCAGAATTGTGCAGGGATCGAAGTTCTTCAGGCCCAGGCGGCGCTTGGACCGCACCACCGGTTCGAGCGTCACGGTCTCGCCGTTGGGCAGCTCGATCTTCTTGGGCGACTTGATGGCCGGATCGATCGAGCCGATGCGCACATTGAGGCCCGCCATGTGGAAGATGCGCACCAGTTGCGCGACGTTGGCGAGATAAAAGGTGTTTTTCGAGTGGTTTTCAGGAATGACGAGCAGGTTGCGCGCCTCCGGACAGATCTTCTCGATGGCCGCCTGCGCGGCCTGCACCGCCAGCGGCAGCATTTCCTTGGTGAGGTTGTTCCAGCCGCCAGGAAACAGGTTGGTGTCGACCGGGGCGAGCTTGAAGCCCGCGTTGCGGATGTCGACGGCGCTGTAGAACGGCGGCGTGTGCTCCATCCACTCGAGGCGGAACCAGCGCTCGATGGCGGGCATCGAGTCGAGCACCCGCTGCTCCAGTTCGTTGATCGGGCCGGTCAGGGCAGTGACGAGATGCGGAACCATGCAGCGGCCTTGTTGGTTTTGTGCTTAAAGGTGGAGTGGAATTGTAGGATTTGGGGATGGCGCGCCCGATGACAAGCAGCCAAAGAGAACAAAGCACCCCAATCCACAACACACGTTGCAAGAACACCGCGGCACGGGCCTCGCCGCGCCGCCGGCCCGATGGCCCCGGCCCTTCGGACCCGATTAACCGCGGACTTCGCCCTGCCCCAGCACCACGTACTTGAGCGAGGTCAGGCCTTCGATGCCGACCGGGCCGCGCGCGTGGAACTTGTCGGTGCTGATGCCGATTTCGGCGCCCAGCCCGTACTCGAAACCGTCTGCGAAGCGCGTGCTCGCATTCACCATCACGCTGGCCGAATCGACCTCGCGCAGGAAGCGCTGGGCGTTGATGTGGTCGCGCGTGACGATGGCGTCGGTGTGGTGGCTCGAGTAGCGGTTGATGTGCGCAATGGCCTCGTCCAGCCCCGCCACCACCTTGATGCTGATGACGGCGGCCAGGTACTCCTCGGACCAGTCGGACTCGACCGCATCGATCACCTTCGCCTGCGGATGGTGCGCCTCGCTGGCGCGCAGGATCGCGGCGGCGGCCGGGTCGCAGCGCATCTCGACGCCCTTGGCGGCGAAGATGGCGGCGATCTCGGGCAGGAAGTGGTCGGCCACCGAGGCCGACACCAGCAGGCCTTCGGCAGCGTTGCAGGGGCTGTACTTCTGGGTCTTGGCGTTGTCGACGATGCGCAGCGCCATGTCGAATTCGGCCGTGTCGTCCACGTACACGTGGCAGTTGCCGTCCAGGTGCTTGATGACGGGCACCTTGGCGTCGCGGCTGATGCGCTCGATGAGGCCCTTGCCGCCGCGCGGAATGATCACGTCGACAAACTCGGGCATGGCGATGAGCTGGCCCACGGCCTCGCGGTCGGTGGTCTGCACCAGCTGCACCGCATCGACCGGCAGGCCGGCTTCGGCCAGCGCCTCGGACACCAGGAGCGCCAGCGCCTTGTTCGACTCGATGGCTTCCGAGCCGCCGCGCAGGATGGCGGCGTTGCCGCTCTTGATCGCCAGGCTCGCGGCCTCGATGGTCACGTTGGGGCGGCTCTCGTAGATCATGCCGAAGACACCGATCGGCACGCGCATCTGGCCCACGCGGATGCCGCTGGGCTGCTGCTTCATGCCGATGATCTCGCCGATCACGTCGGCCATGCCGGCGAGCTGCTCGCAGCCCTCGGCCACGGTCTCCAGGACCTTGGGCGTGAGCTTGAGCCGGTCGACCATCGGGGCCGACAGGCCGGCGGCCGTGGCGCGCTCCAGGTCCTTTTGATTGGCGACGGCCAGCGCGGGGCCGGCTTCGCGCAGGCGCCGGGCCAGCGCCTTCAGTGCTCTGTTTTTGGTAGCTGCATCCGCACGGGCCATGAGGAATGCAGCGGCTTTGGCTTGCAGACCGAGGGTCTGCATGTGCTCGCTGACGTTGAACGCGTTCATGACCGGCATTTTCCCACGCGGACCTTCGGCCCGGCTGACGCGGGCCTTTTGATGGCGATCGACGTCAGGCCCGGCGTGGCGCCGCAGCCGTGCTGCAGGCGCGGCACAGCATCAGCGCCAGCCGCTGCAGCGCCTGCCAGCCGCTGGCGGGCCAGTCGGGCTGCTTCAGGCCCTTGCAGATGCCGTCGACCAGGTGAGCTGCGCGCAGCAGCCGGGTCAGCATGCGGTCGTCCAGGCGCGGCAGCACACGCTCGAAGGCGCGCTCGCGCGGGCCCCAGATGCGGTTCTCGCGCAGCGCCATCGGCAGCGGGCGGCCGGCGGCCATGGCGTCCTTCACGCGCTTGAGGGCGCGGATGTCCTCGGCGATCGTGTAGTGCACCAGCACCTCGGCCTCGCCCTCGGCCTGCAGGCCGTCGAGCATGCGCGCCACGCGCTGCGGGTTGCCGGCCAGCACGGCCTCGGAGAGCTTGAACACGTCGTAGCGCGCCACGTTGTTGACGGCGCCCTCGACCTGCTCCCAGCTCAGCTCGCCGGCCGGGTGCAGCAGCGCGAGCTTCTGGATTTCCTGGTGCGCGGCGAGCAGGTTGCCTTCGACGCGGTCGGCAAAGAACTGCAGCGTGCGCTGGCCTTCGTCGCCGGGCATCACGCGCTGGTTCTGCAGCCCCAGGCGCTGGGCGATCCATTGCGGCAGCGCGGCGCGCTCGATCGGGTCGACCTGGATGCTCACGCCGTTGTTCTCCAGCGCCGAGAACCAGGCGCCGGTGCGCGTGGCCTTGTCCAGGCGCGGCAGCATCACCAGCGTGAGCGTGCTGTCGTTGCCGGGCGCGCCCTCGGCCAGCTGCTGCAGCGCGACGCTGCCGTCCTTGCCGGGCTTGCCCGAGGGAATGCGGATCTCGACGATCTGCTTGTCGGCGAAGAGCGAAAGCGAGCCCCCCGCCGCCAGCACCGCGCTCCAGTCGAAGTGCGCGCCGGCCACGGTGTACGAGCTGCGCTCGGTGTGGCCCTGGGCGCGCGCGGCGGCGCGGATGGCGTCGGCCGCCTCCTGCGCGAGCAGCGGCTCGTCGCCGTGGATCGTGTAAAGCGGCTTCAGGCCCTTTTGCAGGTGGGCGCCGAGCTGGGCACTGGCAAGTTGCATTGAAAAAAGAACGGAAGCGACGCTTACAGGGACTGCACCGCCGCCAGCCGGCGCATCAGCTGCTGCGCGATGTCGGCCTGCATGTCGCGGAACAGCAGGTCGGCCTCGCCTTCCTTGGCCAGTGCGTTGGTTTCGTTGAAGCTCAAGTCGCGCGTCTGCGAGACCTCGGACGCGGGCAGCAATTCCTTGCCGCCCGGCGTGCGCAGGCTGAAGCGCACGCGCAGGCGCAGCTGCAATTCGCGCAGCAGGCCGGCGGAGTTGGTCGAGATCACGAAGCGATCGCGGTCCTCGCCCAGCACCACGAGCACGGCGTCGGCGGTGCTGGCCTCTTCCTTGGGCACCAGCGTCACGTTGCCGGCCGCGCGCAACTCGCGCCGCAGCTGGTTGATGAGCGCCGTATTGCCTTCGAGCGACAGCGTCTTGAACGCGAAGTTCGGCGCCTTGCGCAGCGCGAAGCCGCAGCCGGACAGGGCCAGCGAAGCGCCTGCCACGCCGAGGCCCAGGAGAAAGCCGCGGCGCGGCTGCGAGGCATTGCGAATGTTCATGCGTCTGTCGTTTCCGTCGTTCTGCAGTGTCGGGTTCAGATGACCACGTTGACCAGGCGCCCGGGCACCACGATCACGCGCTTGGCCGGCGCGCCTTCGGCGAAGTTGACGAAGTCGTCGCAGGCGAGCGCCAGCCGCTCGATCTCGTCCTTCGAAGCACCGGCCGGCACCAGCAGCTTGCCGCGCAGCTTGCCGTTGACCTGCAGCATGAGCTCGACCTCGTCCTGCGCCAGCGCGGCCACGTCGACCACGGGCCAGGGCGCGTCGAGCAGGTCGCCCGATGCCTTGTCGTAGCCGAGCTGCTGCCACAGCTGGTGCGCGATGTGCGGCGTGGCCGGGTACAGGCAGCGCAGCAGGATGCCGAAGCCCTCGCGCGCGGCGGCCGCGTCGCCCGCGCTGCCGTCGGGCTTGAAGCCCTCGAGCGCGTTGAGCAGCTTCATCGCGCCCGACACCACCGTGTTGTATTGCATGCGCTGGTAGTCGTAGTCGATCTGGCGCAACACGGTGTGCACCTCGCGGCGCAGGGCCTGGGCGGGCTTGCCGAAGCTCTGGCCGGCGAGCGCCACGGGCGCCACGTCGGCCTGGGCCACGCCGTAGTTCCACACGCGGCGCAGGAAGCGGTAGCTGCCTTCGACGGCCGCGTCGTTCCACTCGAGCGTGGCTTCGGGCGGCGCGGTGAACATGGTGTACAGGCGCGCGGTGTCGGCGCCGTACTTCTCGATCAGGTCCTGCGGGTCGACGCCGTTGCGTTCGCTCTTGCCCATCTTGCCCACGCCGCCGTACTCGACCTTGGTGCCGTCGGCCAGCGTGCCGCCGGTGATGCGGCCCTGCGCGTCGAGCACCGCCGTGACTTCGAGCGGCGGGAAGTAATCCTTGCCGCCCTTCTCGTTGCGCTTGTAGAAGATGTGGTTGAGCACCATGCCCTGCGTGAGCAGCTTGGCGAAGGGCTCGTCGGCCTTCACCAGGCCCAGGTCGCGCATGACCTTGGTCCAGAAGCGCGCGTACAGCAGGTGCAGGATCGCGTGCTCGATGCCGCCGATGTACTGGTCCATCGGCATCCAGTAGTCGGCGCCCTCGGCGACCATGGCCTTGTCGTTGGTCGGGTCGCAGTAGCGCATGAAGTACCACGACGAATCGACGAAGGTGTCCATCGTGTCGGTCTCGCGCCGCGCGGCCTTGCCGCACACCGGGCACACCACGCCGGCGTGGAAGCCTTCGTGCTTGGCCAGCGGGTTGCCCGAGCCGTCGGGCACGCAGTCGGTCGGCAGCACCACGGGCAGGTCCTTTTCGGGGACCGGCACCGCGCCGTGTTCTTCGCAATGGATGATCGGGATCGGCGTGCCCCAGTAGCGCTGGCGGCTCACGCCCCAGTCGCGCAGGCGCCAGGTGGTCTGCAGCTCGCCCAGGTCCTTCTGGCCCAGCGCATGCGCCACGGCGGCCACGGCCTCCTTGTAGGTCATGCCGCTGAAGTTGTCGGAGTTGATGGTCACGCCGCGCTGCTTGTCGCCGTACCAGTCCTGCCACTTGTGATAGTCGAAGTGCGGCTCGTCGTCGACCAGCACGACCTGGATGATCTCGATGCCGTACTTGTTGGCGAAGGCGAAGTCGCGCTCGTCGTGCGCGGGCACGCCCATCACGGCGCCGTCGCCGTAGCCGATGAGCACGTAGTTGCCGACCCACACCGGCACCTGCTCCTCGGTGATCGGGTGCTTGACCGTGAGGCCCGTGGGCACGCCCTTCTTCTCCTGCGTGGCCAGCTCGGCCTCGGTCGTGCCGCCACCCTTGCATTCCTCGATGAAGGCCGCGACCTTGGGATCGAGCGTGGCGGCGTGCGCGGCGAGCGGGTGCTCGGGCGCGACGGCGCAGAAGGTGACGCCCATGATGGTGTCGGCACGCGTGGTGAACACGTACATGCGGCCGTCTTGAATGAGCTTTCCGCTCGCGTCCCGGATGTCATGCGTGAAGGCGAAGCGCAGGCCTTCGCTCTTGCCGATCCAGTTTTCCTGCATCAGCTTCACGCGCTCGGGCCAGCCCGGCAGCTTGTGCTGGGTGTGCTCGAGCAGTTCTTCGGCGTAGTCGCTGATCTTCAGGTAGTAGCCGGGGATCTCGCGACGCTCGACCGTGGCGCCGGTGCGCCAGCCCTTGCCATCGATCACCTGCTCGTTGGCCAGCACGGTCTGGTCGACCGGGTCCCAGTTCACGACCTGGGTCTTGCGGTAGGCGATGCCCTTTTCGAGCATCTTCAGGAACAGCCACTGGTTCCACTTGTAGTAGCTCGGGTCGCAGGTGGCGATCTCGCGGCTCCAGTCGATCGCCAGGCCCATGGCCTGGAGCTGGCCCTTCATGTAGGCGATGTTCTCGTAGGTCCACTTGGCCGGCGGCACGCCGTTCTTCAGCGCCGCGTTCTCGGCCGGCAGGCCGAAGGCGTCCCAGCCCATGGGCATCAGCACGTTGTAGCCGCTCATGCGCAGGTAGCGCGTGAGCATGTCGTTGATCGTGTAGTTGCGCACGTGGCCCATGTGCAGCTTGCCGCTCGGGTACGGCAGCATCGAGCAGGCGTAGTACTTCTTGCGGCTCGCGTCCTCGGTGACACGGTAGACATCGGCGGCGCGCCATTGCGCCTGGGCAGCGGACTCGACGTCGCTGGGTTTGTAGCTGGGGTTCATGACATCTCGGCAGGGCCCGGCTCGACGGCGGCCGGGAAGGCGGATTATCGCGCCGTGCGTGATCGTCCCCCGGGCCCCATGCCGGAATCAGGCCCTTTCCTGCGGCGGCGGGGCGGGCGTCCACTCGTCGCCGAACAGTTCCGGCTCGCTGTAGGCCTGCAGATTCGCCCAGTGGTGGGCCGCGTCTTCCTGGTAGAACAGGCTGGCCAGCCCCGCCGCCAGGCGCCGCGCGCCGTCGCTGATGGCCGGGATGTCGCCCGACACCGTGCCGTGCGACAGCGCCGCCGGGTAGCAGAAGCAGTGGATGCGGTCCAGCCCCGGGCAGGCGCCGGGCGCGTTTTCCTGGAATTCGAAGGCCGGCCCGAGGTCGGGCGAATCGGCCAGCTCGCGGTCTTCGTCGCCGGGCGCGGGCGTGAAACGGTCTTTCCAAGTGCGGATGTGGGCGGCAATGCCCGCGAATTCAGGGCGGGCGGCCCAGTCGACCTGGAAACCGGTCGACACGATCAGGAAGTCGAATTCGAAATCGCCCTTGGGCGTGGCCACGCGCAGCGCCTCGCCCCGCGGCGCCACGGCCAGGATGGGACAGCCGAAGTTGAAGAAAGCGTTGGCGTGCCGCGACACCCGCAGCGTGCTGCCGTGCGGCGGCGGCACGTTCAGCACGTTGATGTAGTGGCGGATGCGCCACTTCAGTTCGTCGGGCAGGTCGTAGTGCCCCTGCGTGAGCCCCGGCACGCCGGCGCCCTTGCCCTTGTTGACGCGCGGCAGGTCGGGCCGGCGGATCAGCAGCTCGACGCTGTGCGCGCCCGCTTCGAGCGCGGTGGCGGCGCTGTCCATGGCCGAGGAGCCCGCGCCGACCACGCCCACGCGCAGGCCTTTCAGGCGCGCGTAGTCCATCTCGTCGGAGGAATGCGCCCACTTGGCACGCGGCAGGCCGTCCACGAACGCCGGTACGGCCGGGCCGCCCAGGCCGTCGCGGCCGGTGGCCAGCACGACGCGGCGCGCCAGCACGCGGCGCTCGCCCTCGGGCGTGCGCAGGTCCAGGCGCACGGCGCTGGCGTCGGGCAACGGTTGCAGGCCCGTAACAGCGGTGTCGTTGCGCACGTCCACGCCCATCACGCGGCGGTACCAGACCAGGTAGTCCATCCACTGCAGGCGCGGGATCTTGTCCATCGCGGCCCAGGCCTCGGTGCCGAACTGGGCCTCGAACCAGGCGCGGAAGGTCAGCGAAGGCAGCCCCAGCGCCGGGCCCGTGAGTTCCTTGGGCGAGCGCAGGGTTTCCATGCGCGCCGTGGTGGCCCAGGGGCCTTCGCGCCCGGCCGGCGCGCGGTCGAAGACCACCGCGCGGATGCCCTGCTGCGCCAGCGCGCCCGCCGCGGCCAGCCCGGCCTGGCCGCCGCCGATGATGGCCACGTCGAGCACGGGCTCGCCGTCGACCTGGCGCGGCGGCACCCAGGCGCGGGCGGGCCAGCCGAGGTAGTCGAGGTCCTGGGCGAGCCGGCGTTCGAGCGCGGCGAGGCCGATGGGTGGGGCAGAGGGGGAGAAAGCGGTGTCGTCGGTGGTCATCGGTCGGGGGTCGGGGCGGCAGCGCCCCGCCCTGCTGAATTTACCCACTTCCGCGCGGCGCCCGCCTGCAACAGCGTACCGCTGGCCCGGATTTCGCATGCCACAATGAATTTCGACCACAGGGGCAGGCATGAGCGGCAGCAACGGCGAATGGTGGCGGGGCGCGGTGATCTACCAGATCTACCCGCGCAGCTTCATGGACAGCAACGGCGACGGCGTCGGCGACCTGCCCGGCATCACGTCGAAGCTCGACCACGTCGCCCGCCTGGGCGTCGACGCGGTCTGGGTCTCGCCCTTCTTCCGCTCCCCCATGAAGGACTTCGGCTACGACGTGGCCGACTACCGCGCGGTCGATCCGCTGTTCGGCACGCTGGCCGACTTCGACGCCATGCGCGCGCGAATGCATGCGCTGGGCCTGAAGCTCATCATCGACCAGGTGCTCTCGCACACCTCCGACCAGCACGCCTGGTTCGCCGAAAGCCGCAGCTCGCGCGACAACCCCAAGGCCGACTGGTACGTGTGGGCCGCCCCCCAGCCCGACGGCACGCCGCCCACCAACTGGCTCTCGGTCTTCGGCGGCTCGGCCTGGCAGTGGGACTCGCGCCGGCGGCAGTACTACCTGCACAGCTTTCTCGCCGAACAGCCCGATCTCAACTTCCATTGCGCCGAAGTCCAGGACGCCCTGCTCGGCGAGGTGCGCTTCTGGTGCGAACGCGGTGTGGACGGCTTCCGCTTCGACGCCTGCAACCACCAGTTCCACGACGCGCTGCTGCGCGACAACCCGCCGGCCACGGTCGAATCGATGGGCGAGGTCAGCACCGTGCGCGCCGACAACCCGTATGCGATGCAGGTCCACCTGTACGACAAGAGCCAGCCCGAGAACCTCGTGTTCCTCGAGCGCCTGCGCCGGCTGCTCGACGGCTACGGCGCGGTCGCGCTGGGCGAGGTCGGCGACGAGAACGCGCCGCCGGTCATGGCGCAGTACACCGAACTCGGCAAGCGCCTGCACCTGGCCTACAGCTTCAGCCTGCTCACGGCCGACCACAGCCCCAAGCATCTGCGCCACCAGGTCGAATCGCTCGACACCGCACTGGCCGTGACGGGCGGCTGGGGCTGCTGGGCGGTGTCGAACCACGACGTGCCGCGCGTCGCTACACGCTGGAGCGACGGCCAGGCACCCGACACGCGCCGCGACCGGCTCTGGCTCGCGCTGCTGCTCGCGCTGCGCGGCAGCGCCAGCCTCTACCAGGGCGAAGAGCTGGGCCTGCCCGAGGCCGACGTGCCCTTCGAACTGCTGCAAGACCCCTACGGCCGCGCCTTCTGGCCCGAGTTCAAGGGCCGCGATGGCTGCCGCACGCCGATGCCCTGGACCGCCGATGCGCCCAACGCCGGCTTCAGCACCGGCACGCCCTGGCTGCCGGTGGACGGCGCGCACCTGCCGCTGGCCGTCGACCAGCAGGAAGCCGACCCCGGCTCGATGCTCGCCTTCAGCCGCGCGCTGCTGCACTGGCGGCGCACCCAGCCGCTGCTGCGCACGGGCGCGCTGGCATTCGTCGATGCGCCCGCGCCGCTGCTGCACATCGTGCGAAGCGACGGGGACGCGGTGCTGCATGCGATCTTCAATACGGGGAGCGAGCCGGTGTCGATTCCGTTGCCCGAGCCGCTGGTGCCGCTGGCCGGCCACCCGCTCGCGCCGACCGCGACCCTCACCGCCGATCCAAAGCCCCTGCTGACGTTGGCGCCTTATGGCGTGTGCTTCGGCACGACGGCCGAAGCAGGAGGACGCTGAACCCCATGCCCCCTTCTCCTTTCCTCCTCCCGGCCGACATCCAGGCGCTGATGCGCGCCGAGCACGGCGATCCGTTCGCCGTGCTCGGCCCTCACGAGACCGCCGACGGCCTCGAGGTGCGCGCGCTGATGCCCGGCGCGCGGCAGGTGGCCGTGGTGCATTCGCGCACCGGCTGGCCGCTGTCGATCCTTGCGCGGCACGAGGGCTCCGACCTGTTCAGCGGCCTCGTGCCCGCGGCCGAGGCGCGCATGGGCTACTCGTTCCAGGTCGACTGGGAGAGCGGGCACGCCTCGCGGCTCGAAGACCCCTACCGCTTTCCGTTCGTGCTCGGCGAGACCGACGTGTGGCTGCTGGCCGAGGGCACGCACCTGCGGCCGTGGGAGCGGCTGGGCGCGCACCTGCGCGAGATCGACGGCGTGAAGGGCGTGGCCTTTGCCGTGTGGGCGCCGAATGCGCGGCGCGTGTCGGTGGTCGGCGACTTCAACAACTGGGACGGCCGGCGCCACATGATGCGGCTGCGCCGCGAGTGCGGCGTGTGGGAGATCTTCGCGCCGCACGTGGCGACCGGCGACAGCTACGAGTTCGAGATCCTGTCGTCGCGCGGCGAGGTGCTGCGCAAGGCCGACCCCTTCGCGTTCTCGTCGCAGCTGCGCCCCGGCACCGCCTGCGTCGTGGCGCCGCTGCCCGCGCCCGTGCCGATGCCCGCCGGACGCGCCGAGGCCAACGCGCACCAGACGCCGATCAGCATCTACGAAGTGCACCTGGGCTCATGGCGCCGCAAGCACCATGGCCAGGAATGGCTGGACTACCGCGAGCTGGCCGACACGCTCGTGCCCTATGTGCGCGACATGGGCTTCACGCACATCGAGCTGCTGCCCGTCACCGAGCACCCCTTCGACGGCTCGTGGGGCTACCAGCCCATCGGCCTGTATGCGCCGACCTCGCGCTTCGGCACGCCCGGCGACTTCCGCCATTTCGTCGAAGCCGCGCATGCCGCGGGGCTGGGCGTGATCCTCGACTGGGTGCCCGCGCACTTCCCGACCGACGCGCACGGTTTGGGCAACTTCGACGGCACCGCGCTGTACGAGTACGCCGATCCGCGCGAGGGTTTCCACAACGACTGGCAGACGCTGATCTTCAACTACGCCCGCACGGAGGTGCGCAACTACCTCGTCGGCAATGCGTTGTACTGGCTGGAGCGCTACGGCGTGGACGGCCTGCGCGTGGATGCGGTGGCCTCGATGCTGTACCGCGACTACAGCCGCAAGGCCGGCGAGTGGGTGCCGAATGCGCAGGGCGGGCGCGAGAACCTGGAGGCCATCGATTTCCTGCGCCGCATGAACCGCGTGGTGGGCGTGGAGCGTCCGGGCGCAGTGACGATCGCTGAAGAGTCGACGAGCTTTCCTGGTGTGACGCGACCGCCGGAAGACGGCGGGCTGGGGTTTCACTACAAGTGGAACATGGGGTGGATGAACGACACGCTGGCGTATGCCGGCACCGACCCGGTCTACCGCAAGCACCACCACCAGCAGATCACCTTCGGGCTGATGTACGCGCACAGCGAGAACTTCGTGTTGCCGCTGTCACATGACGAAGTGGTGCATGGCAAGGGGTCGATGATCGGGCGCATGCCTGGCGATGAATGGCAGAAGTTCGCGGGGTTGCGCAACCTGTATGGGTACCTCTGGGCTTATCCGGGGAAGAAGCTGCTGTTCATGGGCGGGGAATTTGCGCAGTACGCGGAGTGGAATGCGGATCGCGGGCTGGACTGGCACTTGCTCGAGCATGCGGGGCATCAAGGGGTGCGGCGGTTGGTGCGCGATCTGAACAATGTGTATCGGCACTTTCCTGCTTTGCATGAGCTGGACCACGAGGGTTCTGGGTTCGAATGGCTCGTGCATGACGATGTGGCGCAGTCGGTGTTTGCGTTTGTTCGGCGGGCTCGGGATGGGGGGGTGGTTGTGGTGGTTTGCAACTTCACGCCTGTGCCTCGGCTTGGCTATCGGCTGGGGGTGCCTGTGGCTGGTTCTTACCGGGAGGTCATCAATACCGATGGGGTGGTTTACGGTGGGAGTGGCGTGGGGAATGGGGTGGTTGAGAGTTCTCCGGTGGGATGGCATGGGAAGAGCGATTCGATCGTGATCAGCGTGCCGCCACTCGCTACTTTGATGTGGGTGTTGAATTGACTCGCTCTGGGCTGGGCTGTGTTCCGGGGCCGGGTCTCGGCCCGGCGGCCGACCTACTTTTCTTTGCTTCGCCAAAGAAACGTAGGCAAAAGAAAGGCGACCCTGCTGTCTGC
>Ga0207709_10000267_pt1 | contig 61457 bp, 55 predicted proteins | sample KBSM34metaG_FD_184397 | JGI IMG/M metagenome (GOLD analysis project Ga0207709, IMG submission 184397) | Miscanthus rhizosphere microbial communities from Kellogg Biological Station, Michigan, USA - KBS M3-4 metaG (SPAdes) (version 2) | ecosystem: Host-associated > Plants > Roots > Rhizosphere >...
ATGGCCGGTGCCACGGGCAGCTCATAGGTCGCCAGGCGCATGCACACGGGGGCGAAGAAGGCATCGACGATGCTGAACTGGTCGTACAGCATGGGGCCGCTGGCCGTGGACAGCAGCGGTTGCCACAGCTCGGACAGGTGCTGCACATCGTCGCGCAGTGCGACGTTCTCTGCCCATAGCCGCGCGCCGACCTCGGGCAGCTGGGCCTCGATGTTCATCGGGCACAGCGAGCGCAGGGCGCCGAAGCCGCTGTGCATCTCGGCGCAGAGGCTGCGCGCGCGGGCGCGGTTCAGCGCCAGCGTGGGCCACAGGTGCTTTTCAGGGAATTTCTCGGCCAGGTACTCGCAGATGGCCAGGCTGTCCCAGATGGCCATGCCTTCATCCATGAGCACGGGCACGCGGCCCGAGGGTGATAGCGCGCGGGCGCGCTGCTTGAAGGCGGACTGCTCGTCGAAGCTGTCAAAGCGCAGCATGACCTCTTCGAAAGCGATGCCGGCCTGGCGCATCAGCACCCAGGGGCGCATGGACCAGGACGAATAATTCTTGTTGCCGATATAGAGCGTGAGCATGGCCGCAACCTCCGCGATAGGCCCTACAGCTTAGCAAGCATGGCAGGAAAACCCATGTAGGAGCCGGGCGCTGCCTGGGCGCGCTCTAATGCGTGCCATGCAAAACGATAGCTCTTCTCCCCAGGCGCCAGCGGCGCGCCACACGGCTGCGCTGGTCCTGTTTTCCGGCGGCCAGGATTCGACCACCTGCCTGGCGCAGGCGCTGTCGCTGTACGAGCGCGTCGAGACCCTGGGTTTTGACTACGGCCAGCGACACAGCGTGGAAATGCAGGTGCGCCAGCAGGTGCGCGAGCGGCTGGCCAGGGACTTTCCCCAATGGGCTCCGCGCCTGGGCGATGACCATGTCCTCTCGCTGGACGTGCTGCAACAGATCGGCGGCTCCTCCCTGACCGAGGACGTGGCCTTCGCCATGCAGGCCGACGGCCTGCCCAACACCTTCGTGCCCGGCCGCAACCTGCTGTTCCTGACCCTGGCCGGCGCGCTGGCCTACCGGCGCGGCCTGTCGGTGATCGTCACCGGCGTCTGCGAGACCGACTACTCCGGCTACCCCGACTGCCGAGACGACACCATGAAGGCCATGCAGCTCGCCCTGAACCTGGGCCTGGAGCGGCGCCTGCGCATCGAAACCCCGCTCATGTGGATAGACAAGGCCCAGACCTGGCAAATGGCCCACGACCTGGGCGGCGACACCCTGGTGGACCTCATCCAGCGCGACACCCACACCTGCTACCAGGGCACGCGCGAGACGCTGCACGACTGGGGCTACGGCTGCGGCACCTGCCCCGCCTGCGACCTGCGAGCCCGCGGCTGGCATCAGTGGCAGGCGCAGCGCGAGACAGCAAACTAAAGAAGCACAGTGCTAAAAACCGGCGCGGCCAAAAGCGAGGGACACCGAGCAAGGGCCGCCCCGCAGTGAGGGTGTCGTCCCCCTCCCCCGCGAAGCGGGCAGAGAGGGGGAAGGCGCGCAGCGCCTCAGGGGGTGCCTGTTCTACACCGGCCAGACGACCCCATGGTCATTCAGGATGGCATCCAGCGGCAGGTCATGCGGCTCGGGCTCGAACTCGTCCACATAGCCGCAGCCGTAGCCCAGGCCCACGGTGAAGGGCTTGGGCTGCAGTTCGGCCAGGGTGCGGTCGTAGAAACCCCCGCCATAGCCCAGGCGGTAGCCGCCGGCCGCGTAGCCCACGCAGGGCACGAACAGCAGGGTGGGGGTCAGGGTTTCGGTGTCCTTGGGCTTGGGAATGCCGTAGGCATCCTCTTCCATGGGACAGCCCGGGTACCAGGCGTGAAAGCTGAGTGTCTTACGCTGCTTGTCAATCACCGGCAGTCCGATTCGGCGCCTTTGTGGGGTACCCTGTAGCTCGCCATCTTCCTTCCAGCGGTGAAGCGCGGGCAGCGGATCGAACTCTCCCTTGATAGGCCAATAGGCGCCGATCACGGTGTCGGGCCGCTGTATCAGCCAAAAGCGCATGACCTGTTGCAGCGCGTCGGCGCGCTGCAGTCGGTCGGGAAGATTGAGGCGCTGGTCTATCAAGCTGCGGCGCAGGGCTGCTTTGTCCATCAGATAATTTCCTCCATGCACTGGCTGAAGATTTTGACACCGCTTTTGGCGGCTTCCCTCTGGACCACCGCAGCCACGCCTGCGCTGGCGCAAAACCGTGGCGACGATGTCTTGCTGGAAATGCAGCAGGCCTTCCGCAAAGGCGACAAGGCCAAGCTCACGCAGCTGCTGCCTTCTGCGCGTGGCCATGTGCTCGAACCTTGGGCCGCGTACTGGGAACTCAAGGCCCGGCTGGATGAAGCCAGTGCCGATGAGATTCTGGGGTTTTTCAAGCGCTGGCCCGGCACCTACCAGGAAGACCGGCTGCGCAACGACTGGCTGCTGCTGCTGGGGCAGCGCCGCGACTGGGGCATGTTCGACCAGGTGCATGGTGCATTTCGCATGCGCGATGACCGCTCCGTCAGCTGCTACGCCCTGCTGATCGACAGCATCAAGGGCCAGCCTGCTGCCAACCTGGGCCAGCAGGTGCGCGACCTGTGGTGGGCCCAGCGCGACGCCGACGACGGCTGCACCTACGCCGCCGGCGAGCTTTACGCGGCCAAGCAGATCAGCGAACCCGAAGTCTGGCGCAAGGCGCGCCAGGCGGCCGAGGCCAATCGCCAGAAGGCCACGCGCGATGCCGTGGCCATCGTCGCTCCCGAGGCCTTGCCCCAGGTGGCACAGGTCTTTGCCTCGCCCGCCAAGTACCTGGCCGGGCAGACGCGCGTGCGCGGTGCCGTGCCCAAGGAGCTGGCGCTGCTGGCGTTTATCCGCATGGCCTCCAGCGACCCGGCGGCGGCGGCCACCCAGCTCGAAGGCGGCTGGGGTGCCCGGCTGACGGCCGAGGAGAACAACTGGGCCTGGGGCGTGATCGGCAAGCAGGCCGCGCTCAAGCTGCAGCCCGAGGCGGCGACCTATTTCGGCAAGGTGCGCAAGGACGGCGACCTCAGCGATGAACTGCTGGGCTGGAAGGTGCGTGCCGCGCTGCGCGCGGGCGACTGGCGCACGGTGCGCCGCGCCATTGACGCCATGGGTGCCGAGCGTACCGATCCCACCTGGACCTACTGGAAGGCGCGTGCCCTGCTGTCAGGCCGCCCCAGCGAGCAGGAGCGCTCCGAGGCGCGCCAACTGCTGGAGGACATGGCCGGCCCCGGCAGTTTCTACGAGCAGCTGGCGCTGGAGGATATCGGCCAGCGCGTGGCGGCGCCACCTCCGCCTGCGCCGCCCACGGCACAGGAGAAGGCCGCCGCCCGCGCCAACCCCAGCCTGGTGCGCGGCCTCTACGCCATCCAGAACGGCCTGCGCAGCGAAGGCGTGCGCGAATGGAACTACGCCACCAACCTGCACCAGGCCGGCGGCATGAGCGACCGCGAACTGCTGGCCGCCGCCGATCTGGCCTGCCAGCAGCAGGTCTGGGACCGCTGCATCAACACCAGCGAGCGCACCCGCAGCTTTGCCGACTGGAACCAGCGCTTTCCCATGCCTTTCCACGACACGGTGCTGGCACGCTCGCGCTCCATCGGCCTGGACCCGGCCTACGTCTATGGCCTGATCCGCCAGGAAAGCCGCTTCATCATGGACGCCCGCTCGGGCGTGGGCGCCTCGGGCCTGATGCAGGTCATGCCGGCCACGGCCCGCTGGACGGCGCGCAAGATCGGCATGACGGACTTTTCCCCGTCCATGATCAATGACCGCGAGGTGAACATCACCATCGGCACCGCCTATCTGAAGTTGGCGCTGGACGATTTCGACGGTTCCATGGCGCTGGCTGCGGCCGGCTACAACGCCGGTCCCGGCCGCCCGCGCAACTGGCGCAACGGCCCGGTGCTCGACGCCGCCATCTGGGCCGAGAACGTGCCCTTCACCGAGACGCGCGACTACGTGAAGAAGGTGCTGTCCAACACCACCAACTACGCGGCGCTCATCACGGGCCAGCCCCAGTCGCTCAAGAGCCGCCTGGGCACTATCGGCCCCCGCGACGCAGCCACGCCCGACCCCAGCAAGGACCTGCCCTGAGCCGCACTTGACATTCCTGCGGGGTGCAGCGTCGCCTGGCGTTGCTACACTTGGTTACCGACAGGCGGGCCGCATGCCGCGGCCCCGGATACCGCAGGGGTTTCAACAATGACAACAACATGGAGCCGCGCGGCCTGGGCCGCGCTGGGTCTTGCATGGGCGTGCACGGCGGCAGCGCAGCCGGTCTACAAATGGGTGGACGCGGAAGGGCGCACGCATTACGGATCGCAGCTGCCCACCGACCAGGCCGATGCCGGCCAGATCAAGGTATCGCCCAATGGCAGCTCGGGCGCAGGCTCGGGCCGGTTTGGCGAAGAGCGCAATCCCGACGGCACGAAGAAGCTGCCCAAGCAGGTGCGCGAGATGGCGGACGGCGTGGCCAAGGGCCTGAGCAAGGTCGACTCCAAGGAGGTGCCGCTGAACTGCGCCGCCGCCGTGGACAACATCCGCAGCCAGGTGGACACCATGGTCGAGAACGGCCAGAAGAACGTCAAGGGCGGCTACATCACCCAGGCGCAGTTCGATGCAACCGCCGGCAAGTTTCGCGAGGCGCGCACCCATGCCACGGTGGCCGACTGCCAGGCCTCCACGGGCCGCTCCAAGGCCATGTACCAGTGCATGTCCAACAGCTACAACCACCTGATCGGCTGCGCGGAAAAGCACAAGCCCTGAAGCGATCCGATTCCTCAGGTCTCCGCCCACATGCGCAGCAGGTTGTGATATTGGCCCGCGAGGCTGAGGGTTTCGTCGGTCTCGCCCAGTTTTTCGCGCAGGCGCTGGATGGTCTGGTCCATCTCGAACAGCATGGCCCGGCGTGTGTCGTCGCGCACCATGCTTTGCGCCCAGAAGAAGGCGCATACGCGCTCGCCCCGGGTGACGGGCTCCACGCGGTGCAGGCTGGTGGAGGGATAGAGGATCAGGTCGCCGGCCGGCAGCTTGACCTCGTGCGTGCCGTAGGTGTCCACCACGACCAGCTCGCCGCCGTCGTAGTCCTCGGGATCGCAGAGGAAGAGGGTGCAGGACACATCGGTGCGCATCCACTGCTGCGCGCCTGACAGGCGCCGCGCCGCACCGTCCACGTGCAGGCCATAGGTTTCACTGTCCGCATAGCGGTTGAACAGCGGCGACATGGTGCGTGCGGGCAGGGCTGCACTGAAGTACAGCGCATTGGCCGCCAGCGCCTGCTCGATGATGCGGCCCTGCTCCAGTGCCACGGGCAAGTCTTCGGGCAACTGGCGGTTGCGCTTGACCCGGGCGCCCTGGCTGCCTGCCGTGGCACGGCCATCCACCCAGTCGGCGGCGTCGATGGCTGTGCGGATGGCAGTGATCTGCTGGCGCGTGAGCACGTCGGGAATGTGCAGCATCATGGTGCGGGTCCTCCTCGCATGGAAAAAGCCCCGGCGGGGCCGGGGCGGTACAGAGATTGTCGGCGCTCTGCGCGCGGCAAGGCCGGCGCGGCGGCCCGTCTTGCATCCACTCAGAAGCGGAAGTTCGCGGACACGCGCACGGAGCGCGGCGTGCCCGGGAAATAGCGGTAGCCGCTCTTGTTGATGGCGCCCACGTATTCCTTGTCGAACAGGTTGTAGAAGTTCAGCTGGATGTCGGCGTTCTTGTTGATGCGGTAGCTGGCCATGGCATCGAAGACCCAGTAGGCATCGGTGAAGTTGGGCGTGCCCACGGCGCCGTCGGTGCCACGCTTGAGTCCGCCCGAGTAGCGCGCCCCGCCAGCCAGCGTCAGGCCGAACGGGAACTGGTAGCTGGTCCACAGCGAAAAGGCGTTCTTGGGCGTGTAGGTCAGGCCGCTGGAGCCGTCCTGCGCCACGGTGGCACCTGTGTCCACCTTGGTGTTCTGGATGGTGTAGCCCGCCGTCACGCCCCAGGCCGGGCTGATCTGGCCCGTGGCGCCCAGCTCCAGACCCTGCACGATCTTCTTGCCGGTCTGTCCCACGGTGCCGTCAGGGTTGGTGACGATCTCGTTGGTGATCTCGGTGCGGAACAGCGCGCCTGTCAGCAGCAGGCGCTTGTCCATCAGCTCCCACTTGGTTCCCAGCTCGGCGGTCTTGGCCTTTTGCGGGTCCATGTTGGGGTTGTTGGCGTTGTTGGCGGCCGTGGACAGCGTGAAGTTGGCACCGCCCGGTGGCTGCTGCGACAGGGCGTAGTTCACGTACACGCTGCCATTGGGCGCGGGCTTGTAGAGGCCGCCGATCTTCCAGCTCAGCAGGGTGTCGGAGGCCTCCAGGCCCACGGCGCTGGGCAGCACGGTGCCTGCAGGATTGCTGCCGCAGGCCGGGCCGCTGCGGCCGCCGCAGACGGCGCGTGCGTCGTACTGCGTCTTGTAGCGGTCCAGGCGCAGGCCGGCGTTGGCCTGCCACTGTTCGTTGAACTTGAGCGTGTCGAAGGCGTACAGCGCAAAGGTGTCGGTCGAGCCCTTGCTGTCGGCGCCGTTGCGCGACCAGTTCAGGCCGGAGCTGGGCACCTGCGGGTCATAGAGATTGGCATCGGGCCAGGCGCCTGTGGTGCCCGTGCCGTAGTTGCTCTGCTTCTCGCGCGTGATCTCCACCCCGGTGCTCAGCTCGTGCCGCACGCTGCCTGTCGCCAGCTTGGTCGTCAGGTTGGTCTGGTTGGTGACGATGTCGTTGACCTGGTTCTTGAAGGTCGGCAGGCTGCGCGCCACGGTCCAGTTGGCGGGGTTGCTGCTGTTGTTGGCGGACAGCGTCATGAAGGCCGTGAGCAGGTAGTCCTGCTTGGTGCGGCCCCAGCGCGTGGTGTTGCGCAGCGTGGTGTCGGGCGTGAAGTCGTGTTCCACGCGCAGCGTGACCATGTCGGCCGTCACGTCGTCGTGGTCGGCGCTGGTGCCGTAGAAGCGGCTGGGGTCCACAGGGCGGCCCGCGTTCAGGCGCGCGTCGGTGTTGCTGTAGCCGGGCAGGCCGATGGTGGGCACGCCGCCGTCCGGCACATTGCTTTGCTTGACGTGCAGCACGTTCAGGTAGGTGCGCGTGTCGGTGTTCAGTCCGAAGGCGAACGACGGTGCGATGCCCCAGCGGTCGTTGGCCACGCGGTCGCGGCCGGCAACGCCGGCGTCCTGCACCATGGCGTTGAGCCGGAAGGCCGCGCCGCCCATGCCGGTCAGGCTCTTGTTCCAGTCCACGGTGGAGCGCTTGTAGCTGCCCGAACCCGCGCCCAGCGAGGCGCCGAAGCTGTCGGTCAGGCTGGGCTGCTTGGTGACCATGTTGATGGCACCGGTGGGGGCACTGCGGCCGTAGTCGGTGCTGGCCGGGCCCTTGGTGACTTCCACCTGCTCGGTGTTGAACACGTCGCGCGAGATGGAGCCCACGTCGCGCACGCCATCCACATAGATGCTGTTGGAGGTGTCGAAGCCGCGCATGTAGATGGCATCGCCCGTGCTGGTGTTGCCGTTCTCGCCCGCGTAGAAGGTGCCTGCGCCGGGCACGTTGCGCAGCGCCTCGGTCAGCGTGGTGGCGCCTTGTTCCTGCAGCACCTGCTCCTTGATGACGGAGATGGTCTGCGTGGTGTCCACCAGCGGCTGGGTGAACTTGGGGGAGGAGACCTGCGCGGGCTCGTAGCCGGTGCTGCGTGCGCTTTCTACCGTCACTTCCTTGAGGCTGGGCGCGGCATTGGTGCCAGGGGAAGAAGTCTGGGCCATTGCGGGCAGGCCCAGGGTGGCCAGGGCTGCGGCAGCAGCGATGAGACCGGCCGACGACGGGCGGCCAGCACCATGGTGTTTGCGGCTTTTGATGTATGTGTTGGAGTTCGCCATGTTGGAGGAGGGCGCAATGCCCGGCGCACGGGAGGGCGCCGTGGGCGATGAATGTGCTGGCTTGCTGGTCGGATGGCGTGCAGGACGGCTCCGGTGCTGGCTGTAACAGAGGTCTATGTCTGTAGTGAAAATGATAGTGATTCTTAATAAAAATATAAGAACTATCTGATATCGCCTTGTCTGTTCGTTGCCGCTCGGCAACACCTCGCTGGCATCAGAACTTCAGCGTGGCCACGAGCCGGGCCGAGCGTGCTGGGCCCGGCATGTAGCGTGCGCCGTTGTTGTTGAGGCTGGCCACATATTTCTTGTCGGCCAGGTTGTAGACGTTCAGTTGAAGGCGCAGGTGCTTGCTGACCTCATAGGCCATGAAGGCGTCGTAGACCCAGTAGTCGCGTGTGCTGGGCATGTTGGTGGTGTCCGGCACGGCGGAATTGCTGACCAGGCGCGCCATCCTGGCCATGTAGCGTGCGCCACCACCCAGCGTCAGTCCGTTGCCGAAGCGGTACGTGGTCCAGCTGGTGAAACTGAGCTTGGGTGACCAGTTCAGGTGTGCGCCGGTCTGTGAAGACGTGCCCTGCTCAATCTTGGTGTTCATGCGTGCCAGGCCGGCCGTGACGTTCCAGGCCGGCGTAATCTGGCCGACGGCGCCCAGCTCGATCCCCTTGACCTGCTTCTTGCCATACTGGGTCACGGCACCCGTGACGTTGTCGATGGTGCCCAGGTCGTTGCGCACCGTGGTTTGGAACAGGGCGGCCGTCAGCAGCAGGCGGCGATCCAGGATGTCCCACTTGGTGCCCACTTCCAGGTTGGCGGCCTTGGAGGGGTCCATGCTGGAGTGGTTGATGTTGCCCTCCGTAGCACTGAGCGAGAAGTTGCTGCCGCCCGGCGGCTGCTGCGACGTCGAGATGCCGGCGTAGATGCTGCCGTAGTCCACCGGCTTGAATACCAGCCCCAGTTTTGTGCTTAGCAGGCTGCCGCTGCTGCTTAGTTGGCTGGTGGTCTGCGCACCCGTGACGGCATTGGGTGCGGTGGTGTTGTCGTTGGCGCTGCGGTAGCGGTCCCAGCGCAGGCCGCCGTTGAGCTGCCACTGCGGACTGAACTCGATGTTGTCGAAGGCATACAGCGCGACGGTTCTGGTGTTGCCTTCGCTGATCTGGCCTGTGTAGCGGATGTCCTGGCCCGTGATTGGATCGTTGACGTTGGGGTCATAGAGGTTGGCGGGCGCCATGGTGCCGGCGCCCGTGCGTCCCCTGGAGTTCTGCTTCTCGTAGATCAGTTCCAGGCCCGCGCTCAGCGCGTGCTGCAGTCCGCCGGTCTTGAAACTCGATGAAAGATTGCTCTGGTTGGTGAGCAGTTGGTTGGATTGCCAGCGCAACTGGCGCGAGCGCGAGGCAGTCCAGGTGGCGGGGTCCGGGCGACCCACGGCGCTTGCGCCGCTTCCGTCGCTGACGATGCCCGAGGTGCCCGTGAGCAACTGATCGATCTTGCTGCGGCCCACGCGCGTGATGTTGCGCACCGTGGTGCCTGGCGACAGGTCGTGCTCGAAGCGCACGGTTGCCTGGTTCAGCTCGGTCTTGCTGAAGTCGCCCAGGCTGCCGTAGAAGTTGGACGGGTCCACGGGGCGGACGTCCCTGAGGCCCAGTGCGGACAGTGCGCCGTTGTAGAAGCCCGGAAGTCCCACGGTGGGCACGCCGCCATCGGGCCGGTTATCGTATTGCAGCAGTTGCATGTCGGCAAGCAAGCGTGTGGGCGTGCCCAGCCCCAGGGCCAGCGATGGGGCCATGCCCATGCCCTGGTTGCGCACGAAGTCGCGGCCCGCGACGCCACTGCTCTGGACCATGGCGTTCAGACGCAGGGCGGCGGTGTCGCCGAGCTGCCGGTTCAGGTCTGCAGTGGCGCGGTTGGTGTCGGCGGTGCCGGTGCCAAGGCGTATCTGCGACAGATCGCCCAGCATCGGCAGCTTGGTGCGCATGTTGATGCTGCCGGAAGGCGCGCCGCGCCCGTACTCGGAACCCGAGGCGCCCTTGACGATCTCGATGTCCTCGATGTTGAAGGTGTCGCGCACCGAGCTGCCCAGGTTGCGCACGCCGTCGATGAAGATGCTGCCTGTGGTGTCGAAGCCGCGCATGAAGATGTTGTCCTTGCTGTTGGAGTTGCCGCCTTCTCCCAGCAACAGGGTCACGCCGGGCGTGTTGCGCAAGGCTTCCTGCAAGGTGGTCGCTTCCTGTTCCTCCATGACTTCCCGGCGTATCACCGACAGGGTCTGGGGCGTGTCCAGCAGCGGACGGGTGAACTTGGGGGACGCGGCCTTTTCCGCCTTGTAGCCGCTGTCATGGCGGTCGCGGACGTGGACTTCCCTGAGTGTCAGGTCCAGCGGAGCTGGCGTGGTGGGCTGCGCCTGGATCTGCATCGGCAGGCTCAGTGCCATCAGCGTGGCGGCGATGCCCACGGCATGCGGCCGTGTCGCAGCCGCGCAGTGCTTGCGGCCGGTGATGTGATTGGTGTGGTGAGCCATGCCCGCCTCCCTCGCTGTGCAAGATTGAATGCTGGCTGGCGGGGGCGGCTGGACGCGGAGCGTCGCTTGGCAGACCTGGAGCTTGCTCCTGATCAGCGTGGGCGAGAAGCCTGCAGGGGTGGCCGTGGATGGCCGGATGCCTTTGCTGATACACGAATGCTAGTCATTGTGATTTGCAAAAACTATAGGAAAGGTCTTAATTTTCTTTTTGTCTATCGGGCGATTTGGCGACATTCAGGCATTGAGGATCCATTCCTCCTCACGCCGCGCCGCACCGGAATGCACGAGTGCGTCCACCAGCGTGCGGCCCCAGTCCTGGGCGGAGCCGGCTGCGAAATACCGCGCATGCAGCATGCCGAAGTAGGGCGTGGCGGCCAGCCAGGCCAGCAGATCGGTGGTGCGTATGCGCTGCCAGTCCAGCAGCCGGTACTTGAGCAGCACCTTGGCCGCGTAGAGCGCGTGGCGCTCGGGGGCGCGCACAAAGCCGTCCAGGCGGCGGCGCGCCGTGTCCAGCGCGGCGGCCACGCCCGTGAAAACGCCGCCGTGGCCGGGGACGATGGTGAGCGGTGCCAGGCCTTCGATCACGTCGAGCGTGGCGGCCACCTCGTCGAAGGCGCTCAGGCCCTCGATCTCGGGGAAGACCACGCCGAAGCCGTTTTCCCAGAGCGCGTCGGCCGAGATCAGGGTGCGGCTGGCGGGCTCGAACAGGATGATGGAGTGCGGATCGTGCCCGGGCGCGGCATGGATCTGCCAGTCGCGCCCCGACAGCCGCACGCTGGTGCCGGGCTGCAGCACGCCGGTCAGCGCAAATTGCGGGCATTCCTGGCCGGTGGGCGTGTAGCTCAGTGCAGTGGGGTTCCAGTCGCGCACGAAGGCCGCCTGGCCCGGTGCGGCGTAGGTTCTGGCCTGCGGCCAGTGCGCCTGCAAGGCAGCATTGCCGCCGCAGTGATCGCTGTGCAGATGGGTGTTGAGGATGCGTGCCAGCGGTTGGCCGGCCAGCGTCTGCTCGACCAGCATCACGGTCTGCCGGGCATGGCTGACGTAGCCGGTATCGACCACGGCAGCGCCGTCGTCCTGCGGGTCGTCTACAGGGACATCGGTATCGGCGGCGAAGACGATGTTGTTGGCCGACAGCCAGCCGCGCTCCAGCACGGTCATGCCGGGGGGCAGCGCGGCGCTGTCGCTGGTTGGGGCGGAGGTTGTCATGAGGAGGTGGGCGGCTTTTGCCCGAGGCTAACAGCCGCAGGCAGCCACGGCTGACGCGTGGGCTACAGCTGCGGCCGTGCGGGTTTCAGGCGGGATCGCGCAGGGCGCGCCTGAGGATCTTGCCTACGTTGGTCTTGGGCAGTTCGTCGCGGAACTCCACCGTGCGCGGGCGCTTGTAGCCGGTGAGCTGGTCATGGCAAAAGCGCATCACCTGGTCCTCGGTCAGTGCCGGGTCGCTGCGCACCACGTAGACCTTGATGGCCTCGCCCTGGCGCTCGTCGGCCACGCCCACGGCTGCGCATTCGAGCACGCCGGGGCACATGGAGATCACGTTCTCCAGCTCGTTCGGATAGACGTTGAAGCCGCTGACCACCATCATGTCCTTCTTGCGGTCGATGATGCGGGTGAAGCCCTCCTGGTCCATCACGCCGATGTCGCCGGTGCGCATGTAGCCGTCGGCCGTGAAGGCCTTGGCGGTTTCGTCCGGCTGGTTGTAGTAGCCGCGCATGACGTTGGGCCCCTTGATGCACAGCTCGCCGGCCTCTCCCATGGGCAGGTCGCGGCCTTCGTCGTCCTTGATGGCGATGGAGATGCCCGGCAGCGGCAGGCCGATGGTGCCGCTGAAGGAGGTGGTGATGACGGGGTTGTTGGTGCCGATGGCGCAGGTCTCGCTCATGCCCCAGCCTTCGATCATCACGCTGCCCGTGACCTGCTGCCACTGGCGCGCCGTGCCCTCGCTGGCGGCCATGCCCCCGGCCTGGGAGACGCGCAGTTGCGAGAAGTCCAGCTCGCGGAACTGGGCGTTGTTGAGCAGGGCGTTGAACAGGGTGTTGACGGCCGGCAGGATGTGGAAGGGCCGTTTTTGCAGCACCTTGACGAACTTGGGGATGTCGCGCGGATTGGGGATCAGGCTCAGGCTGGCGCCCATGCGCATGGCAAACAGGCTCACCGTGAGCGCGAAGATGTGGTACAGCGGCAGCGCCGCGATGATGTGCGTGTCCTGGGCCTTTACGCGGCCATGCAGCGCGGGCGTGAACCAGGCATGGGCCTGCAGTGTGGCGGCCACGATGCAGCGGTGGGTGAGCACGGCGCCCTTGGACAGGCCCGTGGTGCCGCCCGTGTACTGCAGAAAGGCCACCGAATCCAGCCCCGCCTGGCTGGGCCGCAGCTCTTTCTGGGCGCCGCGCGCCAGCGCCTGGGAAAAGGTCGTGACCTCGCGCACCGTGCCGCTCGCGCCGTCCAGCGGCAGGCTGTAGGCCGGCACCATCTTGGCCAGGTGGCGCACGGCGAAGGTGATCCAGCTGCCGTACATGCCGCCCAGCAGATCGCCCATGGCCGTGACGCAGACATGGCGTATGGCGCTGCGCTCGATCACGTCGGCCAGGGTGTGGGCGAAGTTCTCCAGGATGATGATGGCCGTGGCGCCCGAGTCCTTGAGCTGGTGCTCCAGCTCGCGCGGGGTGTACAGCGGATTGACGTTGACGCAGGTGTAGCCGGCGCGCAGCACGGCCGCCATGCTGACGGCGAACTGCGGCACATTGGGCAGCATGATGGCCACGCGCGCATCGGGCTCCAGGCCCAGTCCCTGCAGCCAGGCGCCCAGGCGGGTGGACAGCTGGTCCAGCTCGCGGTAGCTCATCCAGCGGTCCATGCAGACCGAAAAGGGCAGGTCCGCATGCTGGGTGAAGGCCTCCTCCAGCAGGTGTGTGAGCGAGCGGTATTGCTCGGGATGCACCTCGTGAGGCACATCGGCGGGATAGTTCTTGAGCCAGGGCGCAGCGTCCATGCAGGGTACCTTGGGTTGCTGGGAAGACAGGGGGACAGCGAAGTTGCAGGCGCCGGTCGGCCGGCCACCGCTGCGGCCGATTCTGGTCAGGCGGGTGCTTTGCGGTCTACACGGGGTTGTCCTAGGGCCTGTGCTACGTTGGTTTCTTTTTTCATTGGGGACGGGCTGCCGTGAACGCACGCATTCTGCAAATGGTGGCGCTGGGCACGCTGGCGGGCGCCGCGGCCTGGCTGGCATGGTGGTGGCCGCGTTCACCCGGGCTGGCGCTGGCGGGGGCGCTGCTGGGCCTGTGCTGGCCGGGCCTGCACCTGGGCCTGCAGATGCTGCTGATGCGCCGCGTGGTGCGCAAGGCGGGCGCGCCCGTGCCGTCATGGCGCACGGTGGCGACAGCCTGGCTGGCCGAGTGGCGGTTGGCCGTGCAGGTGTTTGGCTGGCGGCTGCCGTTTCGCGCCCGTGCCCAGGCCGATGGCTGGCCTGACGGCGGCACCACCGGCCAAGTGGGTGCGATGGGCCAGGTGGGCGTGGTGCTGGTCCACGGGTTCTTCTGCAACCGCGCGGTCTGGGCGCCCTGGCTGCGGCGGCTCAAGAAAGGCGGCATTGCCTGCGCTGCCATGACGCTGGAGCCGGCGCATGGCGCATCCATCGACGCCATGGTGGCCGACCTTGACGCCTGCGCGCGCCGCATGGCCCAGGCCACGGGGCGCGCTCCGCTGATCGTGGCGCACAGCATGGGCGGCCTGGTGGTGCGGGCCTGGCTGGGGCAACTGTCGGCGCAGGAGCGCCCGCAACTGGCGGCCCATGTGGTGACGCTGGCCACCCCGCACCGTGGCACCTGGATGGCGCGCTTCGCCCATGGCCTGCCGGCGCTGCAGATGCGCACGGACAGCCCCTGGTTGCAGCGCCTGGGGCCGCCGCCCTCGGACGTGCCCTTCAGCTGCTGGTGGAGCTGCTGCGACAACATCGTCTTTCCATTCCCCGTGGCCACGCTGCCGGGGCAGGATGCGCACCGCCTGGACGATGTGGCCCACGTGCAGCTGGTGTTCGACGAGCGCGTCTGGCGCTTTTGCCTGGCGCTGCGCGAGCGGCTTCAGGCTGCAGATTCCTGCAGCGCCGTTTCCTACAGAGCGACCTCGCCCGGCAGCAGCGCATCTGCCGCGACGGTGGGCTGATCGCGCAACTGGCGGTACAGCGGCTCGAAATCGGCGGCCGTGAGGTCGAACAGCTGCTGCAGGTCGTCGATCACGAAGTAGGTGTGCTGGTAGGTGTCGATCTTGTAGAGCGTGCGCATGGCGCGCTCCAGCGACAGCGGCAGGCGCTGCGGCTCGGGGCTGCGCACCGAGTAGTTGAGTTCACCCGAAGAACTCAGAATGCCCGCGCCGTAGGCGCGCAGGCCTCCCTGCTCGCGGATCAGGCCGAACTCGATGGTGTACCAGTACAGGCGCGACAGCATCTCGCAGGCGCCCAGCTCGGCCGCCTTGAGCCCGCCCTGGCCGTAGGCCTGGATGTAGTCGGCGATGACGGGGTTGAACAGCAGCGGCACATGGCCGAAGAGGTCGTGGAAGACATCGGGCTCGACGATGTACTCGAACTCCTCGGGCTTGCGGATCCAGTCCGTGACCGGGAATTTGCGATTGGCCAGCAGCGAGAAGAAGGGCACCTCGGGAATCAGCCCGGGCACGCCGACGATCTCCCAGCCCGTGGCGCGGCGCAGGCGCTCGTTGACTTCCTCGAAGCGCGGAATGCGGTCCTTGGCGCCCAGCGAGGGCAGGGCGTCGATGAAGTGCTGGCTTGCCAGGCCCGGCAGCAGGGCGGACTGGCGCTCGTACAGGCGCCGGTAGGTGTCGTGGTCGGCCTCGGTGTAGGCGTCGTAGTCCTGCGCGCAGGTGTAGTCGTCGCTGGCGCGGCTGTAGTCGCCGCGCGGGGGGCGGTCGGCCTGGCCGTAGACCACGGGTGCCACACCGGGGGCGTGGGCGTGGGACGAGGTGGGGGTCGCTGCGGTGCTCATCATGGTGCTCTCCAAGGATCTTGTCATTGCCGCCCCGGGCCGGGGGCAGGCAAGGCACCTGCGCGGCTCAGAGCGGGCGGATTCGGGCGGCCTGTACCAGCAGGCCGTATTTGCTGTGCTCGGAACGCACAAAGCGCGCGAACTCCTGCAGTTGCAGTTCTTCGGGCAGCACGCCCATGGCGGACAGGGTGTCCTGCACCGGGCGGCTGCGCATGGCCTGCGAGAACGCGGCGGCATGGCGCTGCGCCTGTTCCGCGGGCCAGCTGGCCGGCGCAAACAGGCCGAACCAGTTGGCCATGTTGAAGCCCTGCACCGTGTCGTTGAGGCTGGGCACCTCGGGCAGCAGGGGCGCGCGCTCCAGCGTGGTCACGGCCAGGGCCTGCAGCCGCCCTGCGCGGATGTGCGGCAGCGAAGACGCCAGGCTGTCGAACAGCAGGTCGGCCGAGCCGTCGAGCAGGGCCGACAGTGCCGGCTGCGTGCCGCCGAAGGGCAGGTGCAGCAGCGGCAGCCGCGTGAGCATCTGGTACATCTCGCCCGACAGGTGGCCGCTGCTGCCCGGCCCGCCCGAGGCATAGCGCAGCGGCTGGCGGTGCTTGGCAAGAAAGCGCTGCAGGTCCAGCGGCGTGCGTATGCGCCACTGGCGTGCCAGATCGCTGCGCATGACCAGCACATTGGGCATGCGCGCCACCAGCACCAGCGGCTGGAAGTCGCGCAGCGGGTCGTAGCCCAGCTGGGGCTGCAGCCAGGGCAGCACGGCATGGGTGGCGGCCGCGCCCATCAGCAGCAAGCGGTCCTGGGCCGTGGCCTGGGCGACCATGTTGGAGCCCTTGGCGCCGCCGTCGCCCGGCACATAGAGGATTTGGATGGCTCCCAGCTTCGCGGTGCTGGCCTCGACCAGCGGCCGTGCCGTGCGGTCCAGCGGGCCGCCGGCCGCATAGGGAACGATCAGGGTCAGGGAGTCGGACTTCGCATCGCGCGTCTGGGCGGCGGAGGGCTGCTGGGCATGCGCCGCCGCAGGCAGCCAGGGCAGGGCGGCCAGTGCTGCCAGCAGGCTGCGCCGCGCCAACCGGGCCGACGGCTGCGGGCCGGCTGGCGCAGGCGCACGGGCATGGCGTGACATGGCGCGGTTGGCGTCGTGGCGGGGCGTCATGGCGTGAAGCGAAATGGAGGCGATCCCCGCAGTATAGGCAGCGTGGGCAGGCCGGAAGGCGTGGACGATGCATGTCCCGTTGGCGCTTGACTGTTTGCGCGCAGGCCTGGGCGGCAGCCTGGTTCAGCGGGGCATTCATGGGGATCTCCGGCCAGTTCAGTGCAGGACAGTCGGACGGGCGCCATGGCCGGCGCCTGCGTCTTCTCGATCGGTGCTGTCACTGTAGGCGGGAGGGGCTTCAGCTTTTTGCCGTTTGCCCGTGGAGGGAAAATGCGAAATGCATGAAAATTGCGGAATTCTTTCGTTTATCGCAATTTAACTGGTTAATTCGGGTTAACCCTGAAGAAATCCGTACTTATTTACGAGTCCACCGCCATGAGCGCCACGCACAACATCGACAAACTGGATCGGGCCATTTTGCGCCGCCTGCAGGCCAACGGCCGGGAAACCTATGACGTCATCGGGGAGCAGGTCGGCCTGTCTCCCAGCGCCGTGCTGCGCCGGGTCAAGCGCCTGGAAGACGGCGGTGTGATCGATCGCTACGTGGCCCTGGTCCAGCCCGAGACGGTGGGCCTGGGGCTGACCGCCTATCTCAACGTGCGCCTGGAAAAGTACACCGAGACCAGCAAGCGCAACCCCATGGACGTGTTCCGCGCCAGCGTGCAGACTTGGCCCGAGGTGGTGGAATGCGTGTCACTGACCGGCGAAATGGACTACCTGATGCGTGTGGTCGTGGCCGATATGCAGCACTACACGCGCTTCGTCATGGACACCTTGCTCAAGCACCCCAGCGTGCAGGACTGCAAGACCAGCTTCGTGATGGACCGGGTGAAGGTGACCACGGCGGTGCCTCTGTAGCCACGAAGGCTCGGACAGGGGCCTGGCCGTCGAGAAGTGCAGGGAGGGAAATTGGTTTGCATGCCAAAACCTTACGGTTTTGTTGCATTGCAATATCTCCGTTGCTCGACATCGGGTTTTTACCTATATTTGAGCCATGAATGCATCCAAAGACTGGTTGAAGGCGTCCTGGCAGGCCGGCCGGGACATGTTGCGTGCGAGCGCAGGCCAGCCGCACCGTCCCGATGGGCGCTCCGCGTCCATGGTGCCCATTCGCTCGCTGGGCCCGTCCCACCGCGAGCGCGTGGTGGCGCATTTGCTCAAGCTCGATGAAGGCGACCGCTACCTGCGCTTCGGCTATGCCGCCAGCGACGAGCAGGTCCGCCGCTATGCCATGCAGCTCGACTTCGAGCGCGATGACATCTTCGGCATCTACAACCGCCGGCTCGAGCTGATCGCCATGGCGCACCTGGCCTTTGCCTCGCATCCCGAGCACAAGAGCTGCGCCGAATTCGGCGTCTCCGTGCTCAAGCAGGCACGTGGCCGTGGCTATGGCGGGCGCCTGTTCAACCGCGCCGTGATCCATGCACGCACCAAGGGCGTGTCCATGATGTTCATCCACGCGCTGTCGGAGAACACGGCCATGCTCAGGATTGCGCGCAAGGCCGGCGCCACCATCAAGCGCGATGGCTCCGAATCCGAGGCCTACCTGCAACTGCCGCCCGCCGGCATCGACACGCACATGGCGTCTCTGATGACCGAGCACATCGGCGAGGTGGACTACCAGTTCAAGAAGCAGGCCAAGCAGTTCTGGGATTTCCTGGCCGACGTGCAGGAAATCCGCCGTGGCGTGCAGGATGGCCGCCACCAGGCCGGCGAATAAGCGCAAAACGCCGCAAGGGAATTGGCGCAGCGCATGCAGGGGTGACGGAGCAATCCGCTATCCTTGCAGCTTGTTTCACTACCGCACGTCCTGCACTCCAAGACAGTGTCCGACCCCCATCCTGCGCGCTCTTCCGAGAAGGAAAGCAAGCGAAGCTTCCTGCAAAAGGTGGCCGAGTTCATTCACCCGGCCCCCGACTCTCCCGACGAGCTGATCGAGACCCTGGCCGACGCCGAGGACAATCAGGTCATCGGCCCCGAGTCGCGCGTCATGCTCGAACGCGTGATCCGCATGGCCGACATGACGGCCGGCGACGTCATGGTCGCAGCCCCTCGCATGGACCTGGTCAACATCGACGCGCCGTTCGATGAATTGCTGCACCAGGTCATCACCACGGCCCATTCGCGCTTCCCGGTCTACCAGGGCGAGCGCGAGAACATCATCGGCATCCTGCTGGCCAAGGACCTGCTCAAGCTGCAGCGTTCGCCGGACCTGAACATCCGCGCCCTGCTGCGCCCCGCCGCCTTCGTGCCGGAGAGCAAGGGCCTGAACGATCTGCTGCGTGAATTCCGGGGCAACCGCAACCACCTCGCCGTGGTCATCGACGAGTTTGGCCGCGTGGCGGGCCTGGTGACCATCGAGGACGTGCTGGAGGAAATCGTCGGCGAGATCGAGGACGAGTTCGACATCCCCGAGGACGAGGGCGACATCTTCGCCCTGGCCGACAACAGCTACCGCGTGGCGGGCGACACCACCATCGAGCATGTCAACGAGACCTTCGAGGTCGCCCTGCATGCCCGCGATCCCGACGATGAGTTCGACACCATCGGCGGCCTGATCGCCCACGAAATGGGCCATGTGCCCAAGCGCGGCGAGCAGATCCATCTGGCGGGCCTGGAATTCACCGTGCTGCACACCAAGGGCGGCGCCGTGCGCTGGTTCAAGGTGGTGCGCGATCCTGCTGCCGACAGCCTGCTGCGCAGCTGAGCGCTGCGCCTGAACCTGCCCTTGGCTGGACCTCTCTCACCCGAGACCTACCTCTTTTTGCGCACAACCGGCCGATGCCCCTGTCCAGTTCTTCCGCTTTCTCGCAAGACGGCCGGCGCATGGGCCGGTTCGCCCATGGGGTGCTGCTGCTTGTGGCCGGTGCAGCGCAGGCCCTGTCACTGGCCTGGCCCTGGGCGCGCGGGCAAGGCGACGGGCCGCTGAGCCTCATCGGCGGCTATGGCCGCCCGCTGTGGTGGCTGCAGATTCTGTCGCTGGCCGTGCTGGCGCGCGCCCTGCAGACGGCGCAGCGTCCGGCCCAGGCGGCAGGGCGTGCCATGCTCTTCGCCACGGCCTGGCTGGTGGCCACCTTCTGGTGGCTGTTCATCTCCATGCATGTCTATGGCGGCCTGCCTGCGCCGCTGGCCGTTGCCGCCGTGCTGGCGCTTGCGGCGTTTCTGGGCAGCTACTATGCGGTGGCCGCCTGGGGCTGGCAAAGGCTGCGCCCTGCTGGTGCGGCGGGTGGCGCGCTGCTGTTTTCCGCCGTCTGGCTGCTGGCCGAGCTGGCGCGTGGCTGGCTGTGGACCGGCTTTCCCTGGGGCGCGGGCGGTTATGCCCATGTGGAAGGTCCCTTGTCCGTGCTGCCGCGCTGGATTGGCGTCTATGGCACGGGCGCCGTGGCGGCCTGGCTGGCATATGGGTTGGCGTATGGGCTGGCTGCCTTGCTGGACAGACAGGGTCTCCGGCCCGTCCGCCTGGTGGCCACTGCAGCGGCGCTGGTCCTGGCCTGGGGCGGGCTGTGGTGGCTTCGCGATGCCGCCATCAATGCACCGTCGGCCGAACGGCCGGCGCTGAGCGTGGCCTTGCTGCAGGGCAATATCCCGCAGGATGAGAAATTCGAGGCCGGCAGCGGCATTCCGCTGGCGCTGGGCTGGTACGGGCGCGAGTTGCGCGCGGCCACCGCGCAACTGGTCGTGGCCCCTGAGACGGCCGTTCCCCTGCTGCCCCAGCAACTGCCCGAGGAATACCTGGACCTGCTGCGCGAACCGTATCTGAAGAAGGACGGCCGGCAGGCTGCGCTGCTGGGCATTCCCCTGGGGTCGGAAGAGGCCGGCTACACGAACTCGGTCGTGGGCTGGCAGCCCGGCCAGATCCAGGACTACCAATACGACAAGCACCATCTGGTGCCGTTCGGGGAGTTCATCCCGCCGCTGTTTCGCTGGTTCACGCAGATGATGAACATACCGCTGGGCGACTTCAATCGTGGCGCGCTGGGCCAGCCCTCCATGGCCTGGGCCGGCGAGCGCCTGTCGCCCAACATCTGTTACGAGGATTTGTTTGGCGAGGAGCTGGGGGCGCATTTTGGCAACGCGGCGACGGCGCCGACGGTGCTGGTGAATTTCAGCAACATCGGATGGTTTGGCGACAGCGTGGCCATCGACCAGCATCTGGCCATCAGCCGCATGCGCGCGCTGGAATTCGAGCGCCCCATGCTGCGCGCCACCAACACCGGCGCCACGGTTGCCATCGATCACCGGGGTGTGGTCACGCAGGCGCTGGTGCCTTACGAGCGCGCCGTGCTGCAGGCCAGCGTGCAGGGGCGCGAGGCCTTGACGCCATTCGCGCGCTGGGTGCACGCGGCAGGACTGGTGCCGCTGTGCCTGGCTGCATTGGCGGTGCTGGCGGTGGCGTGGATCAGGCGCCGCAAGCGGCCGGTCCAGGGGCTGTAGCCAAGGCCCGCGACCTGGGTCGGCGTGGCTTTTGTGGCAGAGTTTTGATGCGGCCTCGGGGTTTTGTTGCAGTCTGGCAACGTTCAACCCCGATAATGCGCGGCTGCATGGTCCGCTGCGGGCCGCACCCATTCAGAGATAGAGGTGGCTTCAGTGCCGCCGTGGAGCAAGTTAGACAATGGCCGATTCTTTTTCGTATGAGCAACTGATCGCTTCGGGCGAAGGCAAGCTGTTTTCCGCAGACAGCGGACGTCTTCCCCTGCCTCCCATGTTGATGTTCGACCGCATCACGCACATCGACACCGATGGTGGCGCCCACGGCCTGGGCAAGATCGTCGCCGAACTCGACATCAAGCCTGATCTCTGGTTCTTCGACTGCCATTTCCGGGGCGATCCCGTCATGCCCGGCTGCCTGGGCCTGGACGCCATGTGGCAGTTGATCGGCTTTTACCTGACCTGGCTGCGCCTTCCCGGCCGTGGCCGCGCCCTGGGCGCCGGCGAGGTCAAGTTCACGGGCGAAGTGGGTCCTGACGTCAAGCTGGTGACCTACGAAATCAACATCAAGCGCGTGATCAAGCGCAAGCTCAACATGGCCATCGGCGATGCACGCCTGCTGGCCGATGGCAAGGAAATCTACGTGGCCAATGACCTGCGCGTGGGTCTGTTCCTGCGCGAGGGTGAAGGCCAGGGAACGGCAGCATGACCAAACGTCGCGTAGTCATCACCGGCGCGGGCATTGTCTCGTGCATCGGCAACGACCTCGATACCGTGGAGACCTCGCTGCGCGAGGGCCGCACGGGCATCAAGGCCATGCCGAAGTTCACCGAACTGGGCATGCGCAGCCAGGTGGCCGGTGTGCCGGAGATCGACGTCGAGGCACGGATCGATCGCAAGCAGCTGCGCTTCATGGGCGATGCCGCTGCCTATGCGCAGATCGCGCTGGAAGATGCCATCGCCCAGGCCGGCCTGGCTCCCGAGCAGGTCAGCCATCCGCGCACGGGCCTGATCATGGGCTCGGGCGGCGGCTCGCCGGCCAACCAGATCGAGGCGGCTGACACATTGCGCGAGAAGGGCATTCGCCGCGTCGGTCCCTATCAGGTCACGCGCTGCATGAGCTCCACGGTGTCGGCCTGCCTGGCGACCAATTTCAAGGTCAAGGGCATCAACTACTCCATCACCTCGGCCTGCTCCACCTCGGCGCACTGCATCGGTGCTGCGGCACAGCAGATTGCCTGGGGCATGCAGGACGTGATGTTTGCCGGTGGCGGCGAAGAGCTGTCCTGGGGCATGGCCCTGCTGTTCGACGGCATGGGTGCCATGTCCAGCAAGCACAACGACCAGCCCGAAAAGGCTTCGCGCGCCTATGACGCCAACCGCGACGGTTTCGTGATCGCAGGCGGCGGCGGTGCCGTGGTGCTGGAAAGCCTGGAGCACGCCCAGGCCCGGGGTGCGAACATCCTGGCCGAAGTCGTGGGCTTTGGCGCCACCAGCGATGGCGAGGACATGGTCGCGCCCTCGGGCGACGGAGCCATCGCCTGCATGCAGCAGGCCCTTGAAGGCATCGAAGGCGGCGTGGACTACATCAACACCCACGGCACCTCCACGCCTGTGGGCGACATGCAGGAAGTGCGCGCCATGCGCGCGCTGTTCGGCGACCAGGTGCCGCCGTTCTCCTCCACCAAGTCGCTGACCGGCCACTCGCTGGGCGCGACCGGCGTGCAGGAAGCCATCTACTGCATGATCATGATGAACAAGGGCTTCATCGCAGGCTCGGTCAACGTGGACACGCCCGATCCGGCACTGGGCGACATGCCCCTTGTCACCCGCACGCGCGATGCCCAGTTGAACACCGTGCTGTCCAACAGCTTCGGCTTCGGTGGCACGAACGCCTCGCTGGTGCTGCGCCGCTGGCAGGGCCAGTGAACACGCCCTGGTGTGTAAAAGGCGTGTCCTGAAGGAAAAAGCCCGCCTCCTGCGGGCTTTTTTACTGGCGAGCGCCGACAATGCGCAGGCCGGGCGGGAGGTTGTACCCCATGCTGCTGCAGGATCCTCGCCCCAAGAACAATGAAATTTTGCAAGGTTGAATCATGATTCTTGTCACAGGCGGCGCCGGCTTCATCGGTGCCAATTTCGTGCTGGACTGGCTGGCTGCCGGCGATGAGCCGGTGCTCAACGTGGACAAGCTCACCTACGCCGGCAACCTCAAAAGCCTGGAGAGCCTGCAAGGCGATGCGCGCCATGTCTTCGTGCAGGCCGACATCGGCGACGGCCAGACCCTGGCCCGTCTGCTGGCCGAGCACAGGCCGCGCGCCGTCGTCAACTTCGCGGCCGAGAGCCATGTGGACCGCTCCATCCATGGCCCCGAGGACTTCATCCAGACCAACGTGGTCGGCACCTTCCGCCTGCTCGAAGCCGTGCGCGGCTACTGGAGCGCGCTGGATGCCGAGGCCAAGGCGGCCTTCCGCTTCCTGCATGTCTCCACTGACGAGGTCTATGGCAGCCTGGCGCCTGCGGCACCGGCCTTCACAGAAGACCACCTCTACGAGCCCAACAGCCCGTACTCGGCCAGCAAGGCCGCCAGCGACCACCTGGTGCGCGCCTGGCACCACACCTACGGCCTGCCCGTGCTGACGACCAACTGCAGCAACAACTACGGCCCGCTGCATTTCCCCGAGAAGCTGATCCCGCTGATGATCGTCAACGCCCTGGCCGGCAAGCCTTTGCCCATCTATGGCGACGGCATGCAGGTACGCGACTGGCTCTATGTGCGCGACCACTGCAGCGCCATCCGCCGCGTGCTGGAGGCCGGCAGGCTGGGCGACACCTACAACGTGGGCGGCTGGAACGAGAAGCCCAACGTCGAGATCGTGAACACGGTCTGCGCGCTGCTCGACGAGCTGCGCCCCAAGGCCGATGGCACCAGCTACAGCGCACAGATCACCTATGTGAAGGACCGCCCCGGCCATGACCGGCGCTATGCCATCGACGCGCGCAAGCTCGAGCGTGAACTGGGCTGGAAGCCTGCCGAGACCTTCGAGACCGGCATCCGCAAGACCGTGCAGTGGTACCTGGACAACCCCGAATGGGTGGCCGATGTGCAGTCCGGCGCCTACCGCGAATGGGTGAGCCGCCAGTACACGGAGGGAGCCGGCGCATGAAGCTGCTGCTGCTGGGCCGCAATGGCCAGGTGGGCTGGGAGCTGCAGCGCAGCCTGGCGCCACTGGGCGAGCTGATTGCGCTGGACCGCCAGGGCGACGCTGGTGGCCAGGGCCTGTGCGGCGATCTCTCGCGCCTCGATGAGCTTGCACAGACCGTGCGCGCTCTGCGCCCCGATGTCATCGTCAATGCCGCGGCCCACACGGCCGTGGACAAGGCCGAAAGCGAGCCTGACCAGGCGCGGCTGCTCAACGCGCTGGCACCCCAGGTGCTGGCCCGCGAGGCGGCGCAGACCGGTGCGCTGCTGGTGCACTACAGCACGGACTACGTCTTCGACGGCAGCGGCAGCGCCGCGCGCACGGAGACCGAGGCCACGGCGCCGCTGTCCGTCTATGGCAGCAGCAAGCTCGAAGGCGAGCAGCTGATCCAGGCTTCGGGCTGCCGCCACCTGATCTTTCGCACCAGTTGGGTCTATGCGGCGCGCGGTGGCAACTTCGCCAAGACCATGCTGCGCCTGGCCCAGGAGCGCGAGGCGCTGAGCGTGATCGACGACCAATGGGGCGCACCGACGGGCGCGGACCTCATCGCCGACGTCACGGCCCATGCCATTCGCCAGCTACAGCGCCAACCCGGCGACCAGGGCCTGTACCACCTGGTGGCCGGTGGCGAGACCACCTGGCATGCCTACGCCAGCCATGTGATCGCCAAGGCGCGCGAACTCGCGCCCGAACGCCCCTGGAAGGTGCAGCGCATAGCTGCCGTGCCCACCAGCGCCTTTCCCACCCCGGCGCAGCGTCCGCACAATTCCCGGCTGAACACCGACCGGCTGCAGCAGACCTTCGGCCTGCGCCTGCCGCACTGGCAAGCCGGCGTGGACCGCATGATGCAGGAAATCATCTGAGCGCGGCTGCGCGCTCCCGTAAGAACCCCAGGATCCAGGACATGAACCAGACACGCAAAGGCATCATCCTCGCGGGCGGCTCCGGCACCCGCCTGCACCCGGCCACGCTGGCCATCAGCAAGCAACTGCTGCCGGTCTACGACAAGCCGATGATCTACTACCCGCTGAGCGCCCTCATGCTCGCGGGCATCCGCGAGATCCTCGTGATCAGCACGCCGCAGGACACGCCGCGCTTCGAGCAGTTGCTGGGCGATGGTTCGCAGTGGGGCCTGAAGCTCGAATATGCAGTCCAGCCCAGCCCGGACGGCCTGGCACAGGCCTTTCTGATTGCCGAGGATTTCCTGGCAGGTGCACCCAGCGCCCTGGTGCTGGGCGACAACATCTACTACGGTCACGACTTTGCCAAGCTGCTCGAGCGTGCCGACCAGCGCAGCGAAGGCGCCACGGTGTTTGCCTACCATGTGCAGGATCCGGAACGCTATGGCGTGGCCGAGTTCGATGCCCAGGGCCGGGTTCTTTCCCTGGAGGAAAAGCCCAAGCAGCCCAGGAGCAACTACGCGGTCACGGGCCTGTATTTCTACGACAACCAGGTCGTTGAGCTGGCCAAGTCCATCAAGCCCTCGGCGCGCGGCGAGCTGGAAATCACCGACCTCAACCGCCTGTACCTGGACAAGGGCCAGCTCAATGTGGAGCTCATGGGCCGTGGCTATGCCTGGCTGGACACGGGCACGCACGACAGCCTGCTGGAAGCAGGGCAGTTCATTGCCACCCTGCAGCAGCGCCAGGGCCTGAAGGTTTCCTGCCCCGAGGAGATCGCCTTTCGCCAGGGCTGGATAGATCAGGCACAGCTGGAGGCACTGGGCCAGGCCTTGGCCAAGAATGGCTACGGCCAGTACCTGCTGCAGATCCTCAAGGAAAAGGCGCACGCATGAAGGCAACACCCCTGGCCATTCCCGAGGTGATGCTGATCGAGCCCAAGGTCTTTGGCGACGATCGCGGCTTCTTCCTGGAAAGCTTCAACCAGCAGGCCTTCAACCAGGCTACGGGCACGGACCACCAGTTCGTGCAGGACAACCACAGCCGTAGCAAGAAAGGCGTGCTGCGCGGCCTGCACTACCAGCTGCCGCCACATGCCCAGGGCAAGCTCGTGCGCGTGGTGCGCGGCGCCGTGTTCGACGTGGCCGTGGACATCCGCAAGGGCTCGCCCACCTTCGGCCAATGGGTGGGAACCGAACTGACGGAAGACAACCACCGCCAGCTGTGGGTGCCCCCAGGCTTTGCCCACGGCTTCGTGGTGCTCAGCGACAGCGCCGACTTCCTCTACAAGGCCACGGCCTTCTACGCGCCCCAGGCCGATCGCGGCATTGCCTGGGACGACCCGGCCATCGGCGTGCAGTGGCCGCAGCTCGATGTGGAGCTGTCGCTGTCGGACAAGGACCTCAGGCAGCCGCTGCTGGCGGATGCCGAGCTGTAGAGTCGGTTGTCGCCTTCAGTGGCCATCCACTGGGGAGTTGCCCTGGCGCTGGAAATTTCAGATCTGCTGGAAACGTCCGCTGATGCTCCAGGGAACTTCCATCGCCGCTTTTTCTGTGGCGCATGCCTGAGCGACGATGCGAGGCCACCAGTGGACGAATTGCGCTGACAGCTCCCAATATGGCTTGCTCGCCCAAGACTTCTGCAGCACGAAAACGGAAAGTCCATATTGACGCAAAACTTGGCGTTCGGCGCCTTTTTGCTTGCGAAATCCATCTCGGGAAATGATGGTCCATCGCGCTCCGCGGTCCTGTCCCAGTATGGTCAACCATGTGATGTCCTGGGTATCTGCGGAGAACAACTCTGTGAGATGGACAACCTTATCAATATGCCCCGGGTCAAAGCGGTCTGCCCCCAAGCATGCAACTGCTGCCGCCAAGCTCGGCGGCATGTTCGCATCAAACAGAAAATTCAATGCACGCTCCGCTTGAGTTCAAGCTCAAAGCGGATGGCTGCCTCCACGGCGCGCAGGGGCACTTTGTAAACGCGACCTGTGATGGCCATGGCTTGTCCGTCGCTGCCTTCGGCGAGATAGGAGGCAAACAGGATACTGGTCGGCGTTCCCGTGGTTTCGATGATGGGGGCGCCGAACTGGCGGGCTGGGTCGATGACGATGGGCGCCTTCTTTCCAGCGGGGTACCAGCGGCTGGCCTGCTTCTCGCTAGCGTCGTAGACGATGCCCTCATACAAGGATGGCCTGATGATGTCCTTGAAGACCGACTGCCTGCTTTTGAGATCCACCAGAGAGTTTTCGTGCGTTTCCTCGGACAGCGCTTCCGCATAGATGGTTCTCCCATCTGTCCTGAAGCGCGGTATGGTCATGGGATGGGTGACCCCATAAAGCTCGCCAGCTGTGGTCAGGCAGCGACGGATCACGTTCAATGCGACACCATGGCGCCTGAACTCCCGGATAAAGCGTAATTCCAGCAGATCCCGGAAGCCAATGACCTTTTCATCAAAGTCTTCGTTGAACAGTTCGTGCTTCCACAACGGTTGGCTGTACGTGCGCGAGTCTGCCTCGCCTGGCGTCTTGCGGTAGTGGTAACCGAAGAGCCAGCGATGGATGTCCCGCGTCGGCACGTCAATCAGGCGCGATGCTTCCGGGACAGAATAGATGCCGGTGCCCTTGTACATAGCCATGCAAGTCTACTACGGAAGCCAACGGGAACTATCTCCTGTGGGTGCCTGGAAATCGTTGTGCCACAACGGTTTACGCATTCTCAAGAGAGTCTTGTTCCATGTCCGGCAGCACCCCGCCCGGCACGGCTTCCTCCAGAAAGCCGGCGATCAGCCGGGCCTGGCGGCGTTCGCGCAGGCAGTACAGGTATTCGGGCAGGCGCGGCACGGGGCCTGCGAAGGGCAGGACGACGATGTCGGGGTGGGCCGAGGCTTCATGCCGGGCGAAGACGCTGATGCCCATGTCGCGGATCACGGCCTCGCGGGTGGCTTCGCGGCTGGCGATTTCCATGATGTGGCGCGGTGCCAGGCCGGCGGCGGCCAGCATCTGTTCGGTGAGCTGGCGCGTCATGGAGCCGCGCTCGCGCAGGATCAGCGTGTCGTGCACCAGATCGGACGCCTGCACCATGGTGCGCTGCGCCAGCCGGTGGCTGCGGTGCACCAGCAGGGCCAGCGGGTCCTGGCCCAACTCCACGCGCAGCAGGCGCGGATCACCTTCCAGGTGCGATGAGGTCGCCAGGTCCACCTGGTAGTCCACCAGCGCCTGCACCATCTGGCGCGAGTTGCCGCCCACGATGGCCACTTCCACCCGCTCGAAGCGCCGCTGGTAGCGCTTGACGATGTCCAGCACGTAGTAGGGCGCCGTCGCGCCTATGCGCAGCTGGCCCTGGCTGGTATCGCCCGAATGGCGCAGCGCCGACTCCAGCTGGATGGTCTGCAGCAGCAATTGCTCGACCTGGGGCAGCAGGCGCAAGCCGGCATCGGTGATGGACAGCCGTCCGCCCTGGCGATGGAACAGCTCCACGCCGTAGTGCTCTTCCAGCGCGCGGATCTGGGTGGTCACGGTGGGCTGGCTCAGTGCGAGCTGGCGCGCGGCTTGCGTGATGCTGCCAAGGCGGGCGACCCAGAAAAAGGACTTGAGCTGCGTGACGAACATGGCGGGGTTGGAGGGAGGAGGGCGGCTCCATATTTCACCATGTCGCCGCATCCTGAAGGCCTGCGGTGGCCGGGTATGTCCCGGGAAAAAACTTCTGCGCCCAAAGGCACACTTCTTGCATACCAGTTTGCGTGCCAGTTTGTGTGCCAGCTGATCATGGTTTTCGGCTGGTCTTGTGTCAGTGATTACTCGTGGTCAAGGAGCGCATCAATGGACATCCGCAACCCCTCGCCAGGTCTCTACAACGAAGATCTGGCGCCCACCAGGGACCGCCGCTGGGGCGCCTTCAGCATCTTCAACGTCTGGACTTCGGACGTGCACAGCCTCTGGGGCTACTACCTGGCGGCCAGCCTGTTTCTGCTGTGCGGCAGCTTCGTCAATTTTCTGATCGCCATCGGCATCAGCTCCCTGGTCATCTTTTTTCTGATGAACCTGGTGGGCTATGCGGGTGAGAAGACCGGCGTGCCCTACCCGGTGCTGGCGCGTGCCTCGTTCGGGGTCTGGGGGGCGAATCTGGCGGCGCTGGTGCGCGCCGTCGTGGCCTGCTTCTGGTATGGCGCGCAGACGGCGGCCGCCTCGGGCGCCATGGTGGCGCTGCTGGTGCGCAATGAAGCCCTGCTGTCCTTCCACCAGACCACGCACTGGCTGGGCCATTCGGGGCTGGAGGTGATCTGCTACGTGGTCATCTGGGCCTTGCAGCTGCTGATCATCCAAAGGGGCATGGAGACCGTGCGGCGATTCCAGGACTGGGCGGGGCCTGCCGTGTGGATCGCCATGCTGGTGCTGGCCATCGGCCTGTGCGTGAAGGCCGGCGGCTTCAGCTTCGACCATGGCATTCCCATGGATGTGCTGCTGGACAAGACCAAGGATGCGGGGGTGAGCGGTGCGCCGGGCAGCTTCTGGGCGCTGATGGCCGTGGGCGCGACCTGGATCACCTACTTTGCGGCGCTGTACCTGAACTTCTGCGACTTCTCGCGCTATGCGAAGAACAAGGAGGCGGTCGCCAAGGGCAACCTCTGGGGCCTGCCCGTGAACCTGATCGCGTTCTCGCTGGTGGCCGGCATCACCACGATTGCGGCCTTCAAGGTCTATGGCGAGGTGCTGCTGCACCCCGAGCAGATCTCGGCCAAGTTCGACAGCTGGGTGCTGGCCCTGCTGGCCGCCGTCACCTTTGCCGTGGCCACGCTGGGCATCAACGTGGTGGCCAACTTCGTCTCGGCGGCCTTCGATATTTCCAACGTGTTTCCCAAGCGCATCGACTTCAAGCGCGGCGGATACATCGCCGCACTGATCGCCCTGGCTCTCTACCCCTTTGCACCATGGGAGGGCGGCGCTGCCCATTTCGTGAACGCCATCGGCGCCACCATGGGGCCGCTGCTGGGCATCATCCTGGTGGACTACTACCTGGTGGCCAAGGGCAACATCAACGTGGCCGCGCTGTATGACGAACATGGCGAGTACCGCTACGAGGGCGGCTGGAACGTCAACGCGCTGATCGCCACCGGCATCGGCAGCGTGTTCTCCACCATCCTGCCCAACTTCACCAGCCTGCTGCCGGTCTGGTGGGGCACCTACGGCTGGTTCTTCGGCGTGCTGATCGGCGGCAGCGTGTACTGGGTGATGGCCACGCTGCGCCCGCGCCACATTCCGGCCGCGGCCTGAGGAGGCCGCCATGTCCGAGCCACAGGATGCGCCGGCCACCGGGCCGGCCTTGATTGCCGAGCGTGTCATGCGCTCCATCGTCGAGCGCAAGCTGCGCCCTGGCGAACGCCTGGGCGAAAAGGAACTGGCCGAGGTCTTCGGCGTGAGCCGCACCATGGTGCGCGAGGCGCTGATGCAGCTGCAGGCGCGCGGCTTCGTCGAGGTGCGCTCGCGCCAGGGCTGGTACGTGGTCGAGCCCTCGTTCGAGGAAGCCCAGGAAACCTATGCCGCGCGCCGCGTGCTGGAGTCCGGCATGCTGCGCGACGCGGGCCGGCCGCTGCAGGCGGCCATACGCACGCTGCGCGAGCATGTGGCACAGGAGCGCGGCGCCATCGCCGAGGCCGACAACGCCGGCCAGCGCAGCGTGCTGCTGGCCGACTTCCACGTCTGCCTGGCCGAGCAGATGGGCAACCGCTTTCTCACGGCCATGATGGCCGACCTGTCGGCGCGCACCACCCTGGTGTCTGCGCTGTACCAGTCGCAGACCGAGGCACAGCACTCCAATGCCGACCACGAGGCCATCGTCGATGCGCTGGCGGCCGGCGACATGGCGCGCGCCGAGCAACTGATGCGCGAGCACATCGACGCGCTGGCCGCCAGGCTGGATGAGAACCTTGCCCACCGTGCGCGCCTGCAGGACCGGCTGCTGGATGCGCTGCAGCCCCAGGCGGCCCAGGCAACGCGCACAGGCAGGGGCAAGCCGCGCGACTGAAGAGACGGGGGGCGATGGGTGGGGCACCCAAATCCGCCAATACCCGCTTCGCCAAATTTCCGTTGTGTGACACGGGCGTTTCACCTGCGCTTCCTAAAGTGGGTGTCAGAGGTGGTGAACCTGCCATCTGTCCACGAACCCACAACGGAACTGCCACGCCATGCGCCACACCCTTGCCTCCCTGGGCCGCCGCCTCGCCATTGCCTCTGCGGCGCTGACCGTCGCCTCCTTCGCCTCCCTGGCCCATGCGGCCAAGACCGAGCTGCTGGTCTACAGCGCGCTGGAGGCCGACCAGATCAAGGCCTACAAGAGCGGCTTCGAGAAGGCCCATCCCGATATCGAGCTCAAGTTCGTGCGTGACAGCACAGGCATCATCACGGCCCGCCTGTTGGCCGAAAAGGCCAATCCCCAGGCCGACGTGATCTGGGGCGTGGCCGCCACCTCGCTGATGCTGCTGGACAAGCAGGGCATGCTCCAGCCCTACGCGCCCAAGGGCCTGGACAAGGTGCGCGCCAACATGCGCGATCCGCGCGCCCAGCCGACCTGGGTGGGCATGGACCTGTGGTCCTCGGCCATCTGCTTCAACACCGTGGAGGCCGGCAAGCGCAAGCTGCCCGTGCCCGCCAGCTGGGCCGACCTGGTCAGGCCCGAGTTCAAGGGCACGATCACCATGCCCCACCCGGCCTCCAGCGGCACGGGCTACCTGATGGTCGCGGCCTGGCTGCAGATCATGGGCGAGGAAAAAGGCTGGGCCTACATGGACGGCCTGCACCAGAACATGGGCGTGTACACGCACAGCGGCTCCAAGCCCTGCCGCCAGGCGGGGGCCGGCGAGTTTCCCGTGGGCCTGAGCTTCGAGTACCGCGCCAGCAAGACCAAGAAGGACGGCGCGCCCATCGACATCGTCTTCCCGCAGGAAGGCCTGGGCTGGGACGTGGAGGCCACGGCCATCCTCAAGACCAGCAAGAAGCAGGAAGCCGCCAAGGCGCTGGCCGACTGGGCCGTCACGCCAGAGGCCAACAAGCTGTACGCCGCCAACTTCGCCGTGCTGGCCTTGCCCGAGGCGCAGGAGAAGCTGGAGTTCATCCCCGCCGATCTCGAAAAGCGGTTGGCGAAGAACGATTTCAACTGGGCCGCCGATAACCGCGACCGCATCCTGGCCGAGTGGAGCCGCCGCTACGAAGCCAAGGCAGAGAAAAAGTAAGCCGGAGCCACGCCATGCTGCGCATAGACCATATCGCCAAGCGCTACCGCGAGCAGCAGGTGCTGCGCGGCATTGACCTGAACGTGGAGGCGGGCGAGTTCGTCAGCCTGCTCGGCCCTTCGGGCTGCGGCAAGACCACGCTGCTGCGCATCGTCTGCGGCATCGACATGCCTGACGAGGGCAGGGTGCTGTTCCAGGGCGATGACATCACGCGCTGGCCGGCCGCACGCCGTGGCTTTGGCGTGGTGTTCCAGAGCTATGCGTTGTTTCCCAATCTCACGGCCGCGCAGAACGTGGCCTTCGGGCTGAACGGGCAGCCTGCGGCGCAGGCGCGCGAGCGTGTGGCCGAGATGCTGTCGCTGGTGGGCCTGGGCGCGCAGGCCCAGCGCTACCCGGCCCAGCTGTCGGGCGGCCAGCAGCAGCGCGTGGCGCTGGCCCGCGCGCTGGCGCCCCGGCCGCGCCTGCTGCTGCTCGACGAGCCGCTGTCCGCGCTCGATGCCCAGGTGCGCACCGAGCTGCGCAGCGAGATCCGCCAGCTGCAGCGCCAGCTGGGCATTGCCTCCATCATGGTCACGCACGATCAGGAAGAGGCATTGTCCATGGCCGACCGCGTGGTGCTCATGCACCAGGGCCGCATCGAGCAGCAGGGCTCGCCCGAGCAGCTCTATGCCCGGCCCGTGAGCCAGTTCGCGGCCGGCTTCGTGGGCCGCATGAACCTGCTGCCGGCCACGGCCGAATCGGCGGACCAGGTGCGCATCGGCGAGGCCAGCCTGCGCTGCGCGCTGGCCGGTTTCGAGCCTGGCGCTGCCCTGCTGGTGGGCGTGCGGCCCGAAAGCGTGGTGCTGCACCCGGCCCAGCCCACGGCATTGGCCAACCTGTTCCGCGCCCGCGTGGTGGAGACCTCCTTCCTCGGATCGATGGCCCTGGTGCGCCTGTTCAGCCCCACGCTGCAATGCCAGGTTGACGCCCAGTGGCCCCTGCGCCACGACGTGGGCCTGCCCGACTGGCTGCAGGGCGAGGTGCTGATGGAGCTGCCCGCCGCTGCGCTGCAGCCGTTGGCGGCGCCAGACGTGAGGAAGGCCGCATGAGCGCGCATCCCATGGACACGGCCATTTCCGTGCCCGTGCCCGTGCCGGTGGACCGCTCCGTTCCCGCCCGCCGCAGCGTGCCTGCAGGGCCCGTGCGTCCGCGGGGGCGCAGCGCAGGCTGGGAGCGCTGGTGGCTGGGCGCCCTGGTGCTGGGCGCACTGGCCTGGCTGCTGGCCACCATCGCCCTGCCGGTCGCCAGCCTGCTGGGCAGGAGTTTCTGGGACGACACGGGCCGCTTCACGGGCCTGGCCCAGTTCATCACCTATGCGCGCATGCCGGGCGTGGCGCAATCGCTGTTCAACAGCCTGTGGCTGTCGGCCGTGAGCAGCACGGTCTGCGTGCTGCTGGCCTATGTCTACGCCTATGGCGTGGTGCGCAGCTGCATGCCGCTGGCGCGCTGGTTCCGGGGCCTGGCGCTGGTGCCGCTGCTGGCGCCTTCGCTGCTCATGGCCATCAGCCTGATCTACCTGTTCGGCAGCCAGGGCCTGCTCAAGGGCTGGCTGCAGGGGGGCTCGGCCTACGGGCCCTTCGGCATCATCGTGGGCTCGGTGCTCTGGACCTTTCCGCATGCGCTGATGATCCTGTGCACCACGCTGGCCTCGGGCGATGCGCGCCTGTACGAGGCGGCCGCCACGCTGGGCGCCAGCCGCTGGCGCAGCTTCCGCCAGGTCACGCTGCCGGCCAGCCGCTACGGGCTGATGATTTCGTGGATCGTGGTCTTCGTGCTCGTGGTGACCGACTTCGGCGTGCCCAAGGTCATTGGCGGCAACACGGCCATGCTGGCCACCGATATCTACAAGCAGGTCATAGGCCAGCAAAAGCTGTCCATGGGTGCCGTGGTGGCCATGCTGCTGCTGGTGCCTGCGGGCCTGGCCTTTGCGGCAGAGCGCCATTTGCGTGCGCGCCAGGCGGCGACCATGGGTGTGCGCTCCGTGCCGCTGGTGCCTCAGCCCCATGCGCCGCTGGACCGCGCGCTGCTGGCCTACTGCGCGCTGGTGGCGCTGGCGCTGCTGGCCGTCATGGGCACGGCCGTGCTGGCCTCCCTGGTCAGCTACTGGCCCTACAACCTCACGCTGACGTTCAAGAACTACCGCTTCGACATGATGGACGGCGGCGGCTGGGCCAGCTATGGCAACTCGCTGTCCATGGCGCTGGCCACGGCGGTGGTGGGGGCGGTGCTGAGTTTTTTGACCGCCTACCTGGTGGCCAAGCCCCAGCGCTGGGCACGCACGCGCCAGTGGCTGCACGCCGTGGCCACGCTGCCCATGGCCGTGCCGGGGCTGGCGCTGGGCCTGGGCTACATCCTGTTCTTCAATGCCCAGGGCAATCCGCTGCATTTTCTGTACGGCAGCATGGCCATCCTGGTGCTGTGTTCGGTGGCGCATTTCTTCTCGGTGGCGCACATCACGCAACTGGCCGCGCTGCAGCAGCTCGATGCCGAATACGAGCGCGTGGCCGATTCCCTGGGCGTGGCCTTCTGGACGCTGCTGTGGCGCGTGCACCTGCCGGTGTGCATGCCCGTAGTGATGCAGGTGGCCGGTTACTTCTTCGTCAACGCCATGACCACGGTGTCGGCCGTGGTGTTCCTCTACTCGCCCGAGACCACGCTGGCCTCGGTGGCCGTGTTGGCCATGGACGACGCGGGCGACACCGCACCCGCCGCCGCCATGGCCACGCTGATCTTTGCCACGGCCGCTGCGGGCCGGCTGCTGATCGCGGCGCTGGATGCCTGGGTGCAGCGGCGCACGCAGCGCTGGCGCCAGCGCTGATTCCTTCTCTCTTCCTCCCTCCGTTTTTTTCTCATGAAGAACTACGACCTGATCGTGGTGGGGGCCGGCATTGTCGGCCTGGCCCACGCCTATGCGGCTGCACGCCGTGGCCGCAGCGTGCTTGTCATCGAGCGCGACGCGGCCTGCATCTCCGCCTCCATCCGCAACTTCGGCTTTGTGACCGTCACGGGCCAGCAGGCCGGTGCCCACTGGCGGCGTGCCATGCGCTCGCGCGACACCTGGGCCGAGATCGCGCCGCAGGCCGGCATCGAGGTCGTGCACCGCGGCCTGTGGCTGACGGCGCGCCGCCCCAGCGCCGAGGCCGTGCTCCATGCCTTCCTGAGCACGGCGATGGGCGAGCGCTGCGAGCTACTCACGCCAGCCCAGGCCGCCGAGCGCCATCCTGCACTGCGTACCGGGGATTTGTCCGCCGTGCTCTACAGCCCGCATGAACTGCGCGTGGAGTCGCGCACGGCCATTGCCCGGCTGGCGCAGTGGCTGGAGCAGGCCATGGGCGTGGATTTCCGCTTTGGCGAGGCCGTGCTCGACGTGGCCGCGCCCCGGGTGCGCAGCACGCGCGCCAGCTACCACGGCGAACGCGTGGTGGTCTGCAACAACGCCGACCCGGGCGGCCTGTTCGCCGGCCTGTGGGCGCCGCACCGCATCCAGCTGTGCCAGCTGCAGATGCTGCGCGTGCGGCCGCAGCCGGGCTTTCGGCTCAAGGGCTCGGTCATGGGTGACCTGAGCATGGTCAGATACGAGGGCTACAGCGCCCTGCCCGAAGCCGCCGCGCTGCGCGCCGAACTGGAGCGGGAGGAGGGCGAGAGCCTGGCCCACGGCATCCACCTGATCGCCGTGCAAAGCGCCGACGGCAGCCTGGTGGTGGGCGACTCCCACCACTACGGCGCAGCGCCCCAGCCCTTTGCCAGCGAAGCCGTGGACCGGCTGATGCTGCGCCACATGAACGAGGCTCTCAACCTGCGCGATGCGCAGGTGGTGGAGCGCTGGGTGGGCGTCTACCCGAGTGCGCAGGACGCGCCCTGCGTGGTGCATGCGCCCGACGAGGCCACGCGTGTGGTGGCGGTTACCGGAGGTTCCGGCGCGAGCACTGCCTTCGGGCTTGCCGAACAGGTCTGGAGCGCGTGGTGAGCGGCAGCCGGCCTACTTGCCGAACATCACCCACAGCAGCGCCAGCACCATGATCGTGGCCAGCACGGCCAGCGTGATCTTGAGGGCGCTGTAGGGGCGCTCGCCCGCGATCTGGCCGGTGTAGCCGTTGGCGATGATCTGGAAGGTCTTGCTGCCGTAGGTGTAGCCCACCAGCCAGACCGGCACGAGGATGTGCTTGAAGGTGCGGCCCTGGTACTCGCGCTGCATCTGCAGGTTGCGGTAGGTGTCGCCGGGCACCTGGCGCGCGCACAGGGCGCGCAGCTGCTCGTCCATGTCCTGCACGTTGACCTGGGCGGCCTTGCCCAGGTCGATCTGGTAGCGCTCCACGGTCCAGCCGCGCACGAACTCGGGCGTGTAGGGCTTGAGGTCGGTGGTGGTGGGGAAGGGCTCCACCTGGCGCAGCAGGTTGGCGTGCACGCCCACGGTGCCGGGCACCAGCTCGTCGTCGAAGAAATGGGCGAGGCTGCCCGAGGCCGGCTCCCAGCGCACATGGCGCACCTGGCGCGTCTGCACGTTGCCGTTGCTGTCGCGGTAGGACTCGGTGGTGTAGTAGTAGAAGCCCGCCTCGGCCTGCCAGTCGGCGCTGGCGTGGGCGTCGAAGGTCCAGTAGGGCAGGTAGACGCCGTGCAGCGTGTCGGTCAGCGCGGCGGACTTCAGGCGGTTGGGCGCGAACCAGCGGCTGCCGTACCACTGGCGGATGCGGTCGCGGATCTGGCCGTCGCTGATCTTGAAGGGCAGGATGCTCTGCGGCGTGATGGCATCGCCCTGCTCCTCATGGGCGACGATGGAGGGCGAGCCGCAGAAGTCGCAGCGCTGGGCCACGGTGCGGTTCACGAAAACCGAGATGGCGCGGCAGTTCTGGCACTGGACCTCGTGGCGGTCCTCCGTGCCCCAGCCCCGGCCGGACTTGGGGTTGCGCAGCGCCTCGGCCAGGTCCTGCTCGACCACATCGCGGCCCAGTTCCTCGCGCGTTTCCTCGCTCCAGGGCACCGTGGTGCCGCAGTACGGGCACTTGAGCGCCTGGGCCTGGGCATTCCATTCGAGGTTGGCGCCGCATTCGGGGCAGGGGTGCTTGCGCACCATGGCCGGCGCGGCGGCTGCGGCCTCCCAGGAACCGGAGGCGGGGGAAGTCGAGGTGCTGGAGGAACTGGAGGAGGGCGCGCTCACGGCATCGGTCCTGGAAAACGGGACGCGGCGCCAGGCAGGGCCTGGCGCCGCAAAGGGTCAAACCACGGAAATGTCAGCCGCGCAGGAAGTCATCGAGTGCGGCTTGCGCAATGCGCCACTGGCTGCCGATCTGGCGCGCCTTGAGGTTGCCGGCCTGGATCTCGGCCAGCACATCGGCCTCGCTCACACCCAGCACCTGGGCCGCCTGTGCCGGGGTCAGCACCTGCAGTCCACCGGCGGCGGGCGCTGCGGGGGCCTGGGCCGCCTGTGCGGCAGCGGGCGAGAACGGATCGGACGCCTGGCCCTGGCCGGCCGGTGCGCCACCGCCGCCGCCGTTTTGCATGCTCTTCATCATCTCCTGCGCCATGCCGAAACCCATGGCCATGGTGGCGGGCAGGGTGGCTGCGGCAGCGCCTTCGCCGCCCGTGGTCATGGCCTGGCCCATCTGGTATTTGACGTAGTCGTTGAGGTTGCCGATGGCCGTCATGCTGGAGCGCTTGTCGATGGCCTGCTCCACCTCGGGCGGCACGGACACGTTCTCCAGCACGAAGCTGGTGATCTCCAGGCCGTACTTGTCCGTCATGGCCGGGTTGATCAGCGGCAGCAGCGCATCGCCCAGCTCGCCATAGCGCTGGGCCACGTCCAGCACGGGCACCTGGGCCTTGGCCAGCGACTCGGTGAACACGCTGATGATGCGCGAGCGCATGGTATCGGCGAACTCGTCGATGCGGAAGTTCTGGTCCGTGCCCGCCACTTCCTTGAGGAACTTGGCCGGCTCGACGATGCGGAAGTCGTAGGTGCCGAAGGCGCGCAGGCGCACGGCGCCGAAGTCCTTGTCGCGCACCATCACGGGGTTGGAGGTGCCCCACTTGTTGCCCGTGAACAGGCGCGTGTTGATGAAGTAGACATCGCACTTGAACGGCGAGTTGAAGCCGTACTTCCAGCCCTGGATGGTGGACAGGATGGGAATGTTCTGCGTGGTCAGCGTGTGCTTGCCGGGGCTGAACAGGTCGGCGTACTGGCCGGCCGAGACGAACTGCACCTGCTGCGACTCGCGCACGATGAGCTGGGCGCCGTTCTTGATTTCCTTGTCGTCATCGGGCCAGCGGTAGGAGAGCGTGTCGCGCGAGTCATCGGTCCACTCGATGATCTCTATCAGTTGCTTGGTGATGATGTTCATCAGGTTCATGGCAGGCTCCGAAACGGTGTTGGTCCACGACAAAAAAGGTCAATGGGCCATTCTAGGCGGCGTGCATGGCGGCGGGGAGAACGGCCACCGGCCGCTGCCCCGGTGAATTGTCAAAAAATGATCCGGATGCGTCGTGCAAGGCGGGCTTTCGGGTCTTCGCGCGCCACGGCCTTTGCCGGCATGTGTCGCCTGCTCCGTTTTTTGATGCAGATCGCCCTGTGGAGCGTCTGCCGTGGGGCCGCAGGCCCGCGCCACGGCGCAGGGCCGGGCGGCGCCTTAAAATCGTCGTTTGCGCGGCGCGAGCCGCCTCTCATTCACCGGCGCGGCCCCGGCCTGCGTGCGACGCCTGAAACAAGTCATGCTCACTTTCCAACAAATCATCCTCAAGCTGCAGTCCTACTGGGCCGACCAGGGCTGCGCGCTGCTCCAGCCCTATGACATGGAAGTGGGCGCGGGCACCTCGCATACCGCGACCTTCCTGCGCGCCCTGGGCCCCGAGCCCTGGAAGGCCGCCTACGTGCAGCCCAGCCGCCGCCCCAAGGACGGCCGCTACGGCGACAACCCCAACCGCCTGCAGCACTACTACCAGTTCCAGGTGGTGCTCAAGCCCGCGCCCGACAACATCCTGGAGCTGTACCTGGGCTCGCTCGAAGCCCTGGGCTTCGATCTGAAGAAGAACGACATCCGCTTCGTCGAGGACGACTGGGAGAACCCCACGCTGGGCGCCTGGGGCCTGGGCTGGGAAGTCTGGCTCAACGGCATGGAGGTGACGCAGTTCACCTACTTCCAGCAGGTCGGCGGCATCGACTGCAAGCCCGCCACGGGCGAGATCACCTACGGCCTGGAGCGCCTGGCCATGTACCTGCAGGGCGTGGACAACGTCTACAACCTGACCTGGACCGACGGCCTGAGCTATGGCGACGTCTACCACCAGAACGAGGTAGAGCAGTCCACCTACAACTTCGAGCACTCGGACGCCGACTTCCTGTTCACCGCCTTCGGCGCCTACGAAAAGCAGGCCAACCACCTGATCGGCGAACAGCTGGCGCTGCCGGCCTACGAGCAGGTGCTCAAGGCCGCCCACACCTTCAACCTGCTCGATGCGCGCGGCGCCATCAGCGTGACGGAGCGTGCCGCCTACATCGGCCGCATCCGCAACCTGGCCCGCGCCGTGGCCAAGGCCTATATGGACAGCCGTGCGCGCCTGGGCTTCCCCATGGCGCCCAAGGCCCATGCCGACGAAGTGCTGGCCGAGCTGGCCAAGGCCGCCGAACAACAGGGCAAGAAGGCCGCCTGAGGCGGACACCGCTGCACCGAGAGAACACCAGACCATGAACGCATCGAATCTTCTTGTTGAACTGTTTGTCGAAGAGCTGCCCCCGAAGGCGCTGCAAAAGCTGGGCGACGCCTTTGCCGGCGTGCTGTTCGAGCAGCTCAAGGCCCAGGGCCTGCTGGCCTCCAGCGAAGCGCGCCTGACGGCCTATGCCTCGCCGCGCCGCCTGGCCGCCCACATCACCGAAGTCCTGCCCCAGGCCGAGGACAAGGCCGTGTCGCAAAAGCTCATGCCCGTCTCCGTGGGCCTGGACGCCGACGGCAAGCCCACGCCCGCCCTGATCAAGAAGCTGGCCGCCCTGGGCGCCGGCGAAGAAGCCGTTGCCGGCCTGACCCGCCAGGGCGAAGGCAAGGCCGAGGCCCTGTTCCACGCCTCCACTGTGCGCGGCGTGATGCTGGCCGACGGCGTGCAAAAGGCGCTGGACGAAGCCATTGCCAAGCTGCCCATCCCCAAGGTCATGCGCTACCAGCTGGCCGACGGCTGGAGCAGCGTCCATTTCGTGCGCCCGGCCCACGGCCTGGTGGTGCTGCACGGCACCGAGGTGCTGATCGGCGTCAAGGCCCTGGGCCTGACGGCCGGCACGGCCACGCATGGCCACCGCTTCGAGGCGGCGGTCGATCCCGTGATCATCCGCTGCGCCGATGACTACGCCGCGCAGCTGCGCGAGGAAGGCGCCGTCATCGCCAGCTTCGCCGAGCGCCGTGCCGAGATCGCGCGCCAGCTGCAGGCTGCTGCCGAGCGCGTGGGCGGCGGTGTCCGTCCCATCGAGGACGAGGCCCTGCTGGACGAGGTCACGGCGCTGGTCGAGCGCCCCAATGTGCTGGTCTGCGAGTTCGAGAAGGAATTCCTCGACGTGCCGCAGGAATGCCTGATCCTCACCATGAAGGCCAACCAGAAGTACTTCCCCCTGCTGGACGCCGCCGGCAAGCTGACCCACCAGTTCCTGGTGGTCAGCAACATCAGCCCCCAGGATGCCAGCGCCGTCATCGGCGGCAACGAACGCGTGGTGCGCCCACGCCTGGCCGACGCCAAGTTCTTCTTCGACCAGGACCGCAAGAAGACCCTGGCCTCGCGCGTGGACGGGCTGGGCAAGGTGGTCTACCACAACAAGCTCGGCACCCAGGGCGAGCGCGTGGAGCGCGTGCGCTCCATCGCCAAGAGCATTGCCCGCCAGCTGGGCGACACGGGCCTGGCCCAGCAGGCCGACCTGGCCGCGCAACTGGCCAAGACCGACCTCGTGACCGACATGGTGGGCGAGTTCCCCGAGCTGCAGGGCACCATGGGCCGCTACTACGCGCTCAACGACGGCCTGGACGTGGCCGTGGCCGATGCCATCGAGGACCACTACAAGCCCCGCTTTGCGGGCGACGAACTGCCGCGCGGCAACGCCGGCGTGGTCGTGGCCCTGGCCGACAAGCTGGAAACCCTGGTCGGCATGTTCGGCATCGGCAACCTGCCCACGGGCGACCGCGACCCGTTCGCGCTGCGCCGCCATGCGCTGGGCGTGATCCGCATGCTGGTCGAGAAGGACCTGGCGCTGGATCTGGAAACCCTGCTGGTCAGCGTGCTGCCTGCCTTCGGCGACAAGATCGAGGACGCCACGCCCCAGCTGGCCGACTTCATCTACGACCGCCTGGCCGGCAACCTGCGCGAGCAGGGCTTCTCAGCCCAGGAAGTGGACTCCGTGCTGGCCCTGCGCCCGCAGCGCCTGTCCGACGTACAAAAGCGCCTGGAAGCCGTGCGAGCCTTCGGCGAGCTGCCCGAGGCACCGGCCCTGGCCGCCGCCAACAAGCGCGTGGGCAACATCCTCAAGAAGGCCGACCAGGCCGTGCAGGCCCAGGTCGACGCGGCCGTGCTGGCCGAGGTGGCAGAGAAGGACCTGTACGCGGCCCTGCAATCGGTGGCGCCCAAGGCGCAGCAGCAGTTTGCTGCCGGCGACTACACGGCCAGCCTGCAGACCCTGGCCGCGCTGCGCGCCCCGGTCGATGCCTTCTTCGAGCATGTGATGGTCAACGCCGAAGACCCGGCGCTCAAGGCCAACCGCCTGGGCCTGCTGGCCACGTTGCACGAAGCCATGAACCGCGTGGCGGACCTTTCGCGACTGGCGTAAATGGAGCACCCCCTGAGGCGCTTCTCGCCTTCCCCCCGTGGCACGGCGCCTCTCTACTTGCTTCGCAAGGGAGGGGGACGACACCCTCGGTGCGGGGCGGCCCTTCCTCGGTGTCCCTCGTCTTGGGACGCGCGCAATTGAGTTCTGACATTCTTGGGACCCGACCATGAAAATTGCGATCCTGGACCGTGACGGAACCCTCAACCAGATCGGTGAGGAGGGCTTCATCGGCTCTGCCGAGGCCTGGAAGGCCCAGCGCGGGGCGCTGGAAGCCGTGGCGCGCCTGAACCGGGCCGGCTGGCATGTGGTGGTCGCCACCAACCAGCCGGGCCTGGGCCGGGGCCTGTTCGACGTGACCGAGCTCAATGCCGTGCACGCGCGCATGCACCGCGAAATGGCGGCGGCAGGCGCTCGCGTCGATGCGGTTTTCTACTGCCCCCATGCGCCGGACGAAGAATGCCATTGCCGCAAGCCCGGCACGGCGCTGTTCGAGCAGATTGCCGAGCGCTTCGGCGTCGAGGGGCACCAGCTGTGGGTGGTCGGCTCCTGCGTGGCCCACCTGCAGGCCGGTGCCGCCATGGGCGCGCGCCTGCACCTGGTCTGCACGGGCGCCAGCGCCGGAGTGTCTCTGGACGGGGCGCTGCTGCCCGGACTGCCGCCCGGCACCCAGCGCCATGCCAGCCTGGCCGCGCTGGCCGATGCGCTGGTTCCGGCAGATGCCGCACCCGCGCCCTGAGCGCCTGAACGCCCGAACGGCGCTTTGCCCATGCGCCGCCGGCCTGCCGTCCTGCGCACAATGCTATCTTTGTGAATTCCGATTCCTGAGGGCGCAAGGCCCGGGCCTGCCGCCCGGCCCCTGCGCCGCTTTCTGCACCACACTGCCGCCATGTCCCTGATCCGCTCCACCCTCCACATGCTCTGGATGGGCATCACCGTGATCCCCTACACCCTGGCCGTGCTGCTCACGCGCTGGCTGGGCGGCGGGCCGCGCCGCGTCTATGCCGTGGCGCGCGCCTGGCTCAAGCTGTCGGTGGACAGCGCCCGCGTCATCATGGGCGTGCGCCACCGCGTGCAGGGCATGGAGAACCTGCCCACCGACCCCAAGCAGGGCGTGGTGCTGCTGGTCAAGCACCAGTCCACCTACGAGACCTTCCTCATGCCGGCGATCATGCCGCGCCCGCTGGCCTATGTGTTCAAGAAGGAGCTGCTCATGGTGCCCTTCTTCGGCTGGTCCATCGGCAGCATGGACATGATCCACATCGACCGCAAGCACGGCTCGCGCGCCTTCCACAAGGTGGTGGAGCAGGGCAAGCGCCTGCTGGGCCAGGGCACCTGGGTGATCATGTTTCCCGAAGGCACGCGCATCCCGCGTGGCCAAAGGGGCGAGTACAAGACCGGCGCCACGCGCCTGGCCATCATGACCGGCGTGCCCGTCGTGCCCGTGGCCGTCACCTCGGCCAAGTGCTGGCCGCGCAAGGCCTTCATCAAGACGCCGGGCGTGGTCGATGTCTCCATCGGCAAGCCCATTCCTTCCGTGGGCCGCAAGCACGAGGAGCTGATGGTGGAAGTCGAAAACTGGATCGAGGCCGAAATGCAGCGCCTCGACCCCGAGGCCTACCGCGCCTGAGGCGCCGGAGAGCGGCATGGCGGACCCGGCACAGCGCAGTTGGGATTGGCTGCTGCCACCTGCCGTGCAAACGCAGGACGGCGGGCTGAAGCCGCGCCGTGACAGGGCCGCTGCCCCCGCCCAGCCTTCGTCCGCGCCTCTTCCTCCTTCTCCTCCTTCTCCTACATCTCTCCCATCTCCATCCACCATCCCCGAGCCCAGTGCCCGCATCCACCCGGACGCCAACCAGCAGGCGGTCCTCCAGGGGCAGGTGCTGCATTACCGGCTGCAGCGCTCGCGCCGGCGCACCATAGGCTTCACCATCGGCGCGCAGGGGCTGGTGGTCAGCGCGCCTGCCTGGGTCAACATGGCTGCCATCGCGCAGGCGCTGGAGGCGAAATCGGGCTGGATACTGCGCAAGCTGCATGAGGCCGGCCAGCGCCAGCAAGCCCAGCATGCGGCACGCATCCGCTGGGAGCACGGCGCAGAGATCGGCTATCTGGGCCGCCCCTTGCAGCTGTGCCTGACCGGCGGCGAAACCCAGCCGCTGCGCACGCGCCAGGTACACCGTGAACAGGCGGCCGACGGCAGCCAGTTCCTGCACCTGCCGCTGGCGCCCGGGGCATCGGCCGCCGAGGTGCGCGCCTGCGTGCAGGCCTGGATGCTGCGCGAGGCGCGCTCCTGGTTCACGGCCAGCCTGCAGCGCCACGCGCCGCTCCTGGGCGTGCAGTGGACCAGCCTGAGACTGACCAGCGCAAGCACGCGCTGGGGCAGTGCCAACACGGCCGGCGCCATCCGGCTGAACTGGCGGCTCATGCAGCACGCGCCCGAGGTCATTGACTATGTGGTCGTGCACGAGCTGTCCCACCTGCGGTACATGGACCACAGCCCGCGCTTCTGGGCCACGGTGGCCAGCGTGATGCCGGGCTGGGAGGCGCAGCGCCAGGTGCTGCGCGACAAGCTGCTGCCTCCCTGGGAATAGGCGATCCGGGCACCGGCGAGCCGGCGCCAGTCGGGCTGGACGGTTATTCTTGCCGGGCACACAACCGCGTCCTATCAAGAAAGCCAATCCATGTCCGCAAACGCTCCCGTTCCCGCAGCCATTCCCCTGACCGTCCAGCCCGCACCGGGCTATGCAGGCGACATTCCTCCCGAACTCGCCTGGCAATGGCTGCAATCCGGCGAAGCCGTGCTCGTCGATGTGCGCACCGATGCCGAGCGCGACTGGGTGGGCCGCGTACCGGGTGCCGTGGCCGTGGCCTGGAAGCAGTGGCCGTCCATGGCGATGAACCCCGATTTCGACAGCCAGCTGCGCGCCGCCGTGCCTGAAGGCGGCAAGGTGGTCCTGCTGTGCCGCAGCGGAGTGCGCTCGGTGGCCGCTGCCCAGCGCGCGGCGCAACTGGGCATAGAGGCCTACAACATCCTCGAAGGCTTCGAGGGCGATGTGGGCGCCAACGGCCAGCGCGGCCATGTCGGCGGCTGGCGCCTGCGCGGCCTGCCCTGGCGCCAGTAAGCCGGCGCCAGCCTGGCGTCGTTCAGAGCGGCGGCTCCGCGAATCCCAGCGCCACCGCCCGGGCGGCCACCATGTCCACCAGGGCCTGGGCCGGTCCCGACAGCGTGGCCTGCGAGCGCATGGCCAGCAGCAGCCGGCGCCGGGTGTTGAGCGCCCCCAGCGGGCGCAGCCGCAGTGCCCGCGCGGCCAGGTGCGGCGCGGTGGCCGCGCGCGGCAGGATGGCCAGGCCCAGACCCACCGAGACCATGTGGCACATGGCGTCGAAGCTGCGCACCTGGATGCGGATCCGCACGGGCCGGTTGATGGATTCGGCCTCGGCCGCAATGCGCCGCATCAGCGAGGTGGAGCGGGCCAGGCTCACGAAGTCGTGGTCCAGCACGGTGGCCAGGGGCACGGGGGAGTCGTCGTCCGTGTCCAGCGCATGGCCGCGCGGCATGACCAGCACCAGCTCGTCCACATCGCAGACCTGGGTGCTCAGCCCTTCCAGGGGCGTGTTCTCCCCGATGATGGCCAGCTCGGCCACGCCGCTGAGCACGGCGCGCACGGACTCCTCGCTCAGCGCGTCCTCCAGGTCCACCGATACGCCTGGGTGGGCGGCCATGAAGTCGGCCAGCAGCCGGGGCAGAAAGCCTGCAAATGCGGAGTTGTTGGCCCACAGGCGCAACTGGCCCGTGGCGCCGCTGCGAAAGTCGTCCATGGCCAGGGCCAGGTGCTCCAGCCGGGCCACCACGTCCACGGCATGGTGGTACATGCTCTGGCCGGCGGGCGTGGGCGTGACGCCGCGCTTGCTGCGCACCAGCAGGGTCACGCCGCAGTGCTGTTCCAGCTCGGCCACGCGCTTGCTGGCGGCCGCCAGCGACAGCCCGAGCGTGCGCGAGCCGGCCGTCAGGCTGCCGGCATCGACCACGGCCACATACAGGCGCAGCGTCAGCAGATCGAATCGGTGCAGGTTGATCATTCCCATCCTCCACCGCAGACGAAGGATGGATCAACGAGATACGGCTGTTCGGCCGCGTGCAGGCCCGCAAGAATGCGCCGGTACAAAGAGAACATGGAGACAAGCATGAATCGACGCATTGTGCTGCAGGCCGCCGGCCTGGCAGCGGCCGCCCTGCTGGGCGCAGGAACCGTCCAGGCCCAGGCCTTTCCAACCAAGTCCATCACCCTCGTGGTCCCCAACCCGCCCGGCGGCGTGGTGGACACGGCGGCACGCCTGGCGTCCGACCCGCTGTCGCGCCTGCTGGGGCAGTCGGTCGTGGTGGACAACCGGGGCGGCGCCAGCGGCAACATTGCCTACCAGATGGTGGCCCGGTCGCCCAAGGACGGCTACACGCTGCTGGCCTCGTATTCGGCCTACCACGTGGGCAATCCGGCACTGTTCCCCAAGCTGCCCTGGGCGCAGTCCGAGCTGGCGCCCGTGGGGCTGATCGTGGCCGCCACCAATGTGATCGCCGTTCATCCTTCCGTTCCGGCGAACAATCTGCAGGAGTTCATTGCCTATCTGCGCAAGAACCCGGGCAAGGTCAATTACGCGTCGCAGGGCAATGGCTCGCTGTCCCATGTGGGCACGGCCGTGTTCGCCCAGGTGACCCAGACCCAGATCACGCATGTGCCCTACAAGGGGTCCGGCCCTGCCATCCAGGACGTGCTGGGTGGCCAGGTGCAGATGTTCATCACCACGCCGCCTTCGGTGCTGGGCCATGTGCAGACGGGCAAGCTCAGGGCCCTGGCCGTGACCAGCAAGACGCGCCATCCCATGCTGCCCGATGTGCCCACCACGGCCGAAGCGGGCCTGCCGGGCTTCGAGCTGGAAGCCTGGGTCGGCCTGTTCGCACCTGCGGGCACGCCGCCAGAGGCCATCGCCAGGCTGTCGGACGCGCTCAAGACCTCCCTGGAGTCGCCCGATGTGCAAAAGCGCGCGGCCCTGCAGGGCGTGGAGCCGCGATTCCTCGGCCCGCAGGCGCTGGGCGCCCTGGTCCAGCGGGAGACCGATCACTGGGGCAAGGTCATCAAGGCCAACCACATCACGATGGATTGATGGGTGGCACCCCCTGAGCGGCTTACGCCGCTTCCCCCTCTCTACCCGCTTCGCGGGGGAGGGGGACGACACCCTCGGGGCGGGGCGGCCCTTCCTCGGTGTCTCTGAGTGGGGACGCGCCAGTTTTATGTCCAGCGCTATGAAGAACTGATATGACTAGCAAAACCCATTTCCGCATCGGGCAGATCGTGCCCAGCTCCAACACCACGATGGAGACCGAGATCCCCGCCATCCTGCGCGCCCGCGAGGCGCTGGCGCCCGAGCGTTTCACCTTCCACTCCAGCCGCATGCGCATGAAGCATGTGACCAAGGAGGAACTGGCCGCCATGGACGGCGACAGCGACCGCTGCGCGCTGGAGCTGTCGGATGCGCGTGTCGATGTGCTCGGCTATGCCTGCCTGGTGGCCATCATGAGCATGGGGCGCGGCTACCACCGTGTCTCGGAAGCGCGCCTGCACCAGCGCACCGTGGACAACGGCGGTCCCGCACCCGTGGTCACCAGCGCCGGCGCCCTGGTCGATGGCCTGCATGCCATCGGCGCGAAGAAGGTGGCGCTGCTGGCGCCCTACATGAAGCCGCTGACGCAACTGGTCATCGACTACATAGAGAACGAAGGCATCGAAGTGGTGGACAGCATCTCGCTGGAGATTGCCGACAACCTGCAGGTGGGCGCCCAGGATGCGCGCGCACCCATCGAGATCACGCGGCGCCTGAACACGGCCAACGCTGACGCGGTCATCGCCTCGGCCTGCGTGCAGATGCCCTCGCTGGCCTCGGTGCAGCCCATCGAGGACCGCGTGGGCCTGCCGGTACTGTCTTCCTCGGTGGCCACGACGTTCATGATGCTCAAGCGCCTGGGCTTGCCTACAGCCGTTCCGGGATTCGGTGCGCTGTTGAGCGGTAAATACTGACTACTGACTGAGCCCACGAAAAAACCGCCCGAAGGCGGTTTTTTCACGGAGGCAAAGAGATCACAGCGCCGGAATGCGCAGCTTCTGGCCGGGGTAGATCTTGTCGGGGTGGCTCAGCATGGGCTTGTTGGCCTCGAAGATCACCGGATACTTGTTGGCATCGCCATAGAACTTCTTGGCAATGGCCGACAGCGTGTCGCCGCGCACCACGTCGTGGTACTGGGCTTCGGGCTCGGGGTTGGTCACCGTCATCTGGTTGTCCACCGACTGCACGCTGGAGACGTTGCCGCAGCACAGCGTCACCTTTTCCTTGGCCGCCTGGGTAGGTGCCGTGCCCAGCACCGTGACCTTGCCCTGCGAGCCATCGAACTGCACCTTCACGTCGCTGACGCCCAGGTTCTGCGTGCCGATATAGGTCTCGATGGCCTTGGCGGCCTTGGCATTCAGGTCTTGCGCAGGCTCGGCTGCCTGTGCGGCGCTGCCGCCGAACAGCTTTTCGCCGGCTTCCTTGATGAAACTGAAAAGTCCCATGGGTGACTCCTGTTGGTGGGTGGAAAAACGGAAAGGCCAATGTAACGCCTAACAGTGGCAGCGCGCGCTGCCGGGCAGGAGCGCTCCCGGATTTTTGACATTTGCGCCATTCTTGCGTTCACGTCCTCACTCAGTTGTCGTCCATGGCTGACGCTATCCTCCGGAAAACTCCGATAATCGCGCCCATGACTTTTTTGGCCATAGACATCGGCAACACCCGCTTGAAATGGGCGATGTACGACGCGCATCGGCCTGGCGCCGCTTTGCTGGCGCACGGCGCGGAGTTCCTGGAGCACATCGAGCACTTGGCCGAAGGGCCGTGGAGCGACCTGCCCACGCCTACGCGCATGCTGGGCTGCGTGGTGGCCGGCGACACGGCGCGCCGGCGCGTGCACGACCAGATCGACATGATGCTGGGATGGGATTTCGAGCCGCAGTGGGCCGTGCCCGGCGCGGCCGAGGCCGGAGTCACCAATGGCTACGACTTCCCCTCGCGCCTGGGGGCGGACCGCTGGGTGGCCATGATCGGCGCGCGCCAGCACATCCTGCAGCGCGGGCCAGAGCGGCCCCTGATCGTGGTCATGATCGGCACCGCCGTCACTGTGGATGCGCTGGACCAGCACGGCCACTTCATGGGCGGTCTGATCCTGCCGGGGCACGGCATCATGCTGCGCGCCCTGGAAAGCGGCACGGCCGGCCTGCACGTGCCCACGGGTGCAGTCACGCCATTCCCCACCAACACCAGCGACGCGCTGACCAGTGGCGGCACCTACGCCATCGCCGGGGCCGTAGAGCGCATGTACCAGCATCTGTACATGCACTGCAGCATGGAGCCCGCCTGCGTCATGGCCGGCGGTGCAGGCTGGAAGATGGTGCCCAGCATGACGCGCCCCTTCGAGCTGGTGGACAACCTCATCTTCGAAGGCCTGCTGGTCATGGCGCAGCGCCGCTGGGGCGATGCCAGCGGCCTGCCTGCCGACGCGGTCAAAGCGGCCTGAAGCCACTTCGATCGTGCGGCGCAGCATCGCGCCGTTATATCCGTTGCGTAACAGTTGATGACAGCGCTGGTGCCGGGTGCGGGGACGGCCGTGGACCCCACATCCGGAGCCTTTCGCGGGGGATGCGGCGACAGTGGATAATCCGCGGCAATGTCTTCCACCAATCACGTCATGGAACCGATTGCCGGTGTCGAAGCCCCGATCAAGGGGCGGCTGGGCGAACGCCTGCTTTCCGCCGGCAAGCTGAACGAGCGCGATCTGCAAAACGCCCTGCAGGCGCAGCAGGAGTTGGGCGGCTACCTGGGCCAGGTGCTGGTCCAGCTGGGCGTGGTGGCGGAAGCCGACGTGGCCCAGGCGCTGTCCGAGCAGCTGCACATGCGCTGGCTGCGCGCGGAAGAGTTTCCCGACCTGCTGCCCGATGTGCCGGGCCTGCTGGCCAGCTTTCTGGATGCGCAGTGCGTCTGCCCCATTTCGCTGCAGGACGGCGTGCTCGAAGTGGCCATGTCCGTGCCGCAGGACCCCTTCATCACCAAGGCGCTGCGCCTTGCCACCGGCTTGCAGATCAAGCCCGTGCTGGCGCTGGAAGCCGATATCCGCAAGGCCCTGTCCGAAGCCGGCCAGGAACCCGAAGGCGAAGAAGGCCAGGACTGGGAGTCGGACGCCACGGGTGGCGACTTCGTCGAGCATCTGAAGGACCTGGCCAGCGAGGCGCCGGTCATCCGCCTGGTCACGGGCATCATTTCCCGCGCCATCGAGCTGCACGCCTCCGACATCCACCTGGAGCCCTTCGAGGCCGGCCTGCAGGTGCGCTACCGCATGGACGGCGTGATCCATGCGGCCGAACTCGTGCCGCCCCGGCTGAGCGCAGCCGTGGGCTCGCGCGTCAAGCTGCTGGCCCATCTGGACATTGCCGAGCGGCGCCTGCCGCAGGACGGCCGCATCAAGACCCGCGCCAAGGGCCGCGAACTGGACCTGCGTGTCTCCACCGCACCCACGGTGCATGGCGAGAGCATCGTCATGCGGGTGCTGGACCGCGCCAACGTGCGCCTGCGCCTGGAAAGCATGGGCTTCGAGGTCGATACGCTGGAGCGCTTCAACACCTTGCTGGCCAAGCCGCACGGCATCGTGCTGGTCACGGGGCCCACGGGCTCGGGCAAGACCACCACGCTGTACGCGGCCCTGTCCAAGATCGACGCGGTTTCCAACAAGATCATCACCGTCGAGGACCCGGTCGAGTACCAGCTCGACGGCATCAACCAGATCCAGGTCCATCCGCAGATCGACCTCACCTTTGCCAACGCCCTGCGCTCCATCCTGCGCCAGGACCCGGACATCATCATGATCGGCGAAATGCGTGACGGAGAAACCGCGCAGATCGCCGTGCAGTCCGCACTGACAGGTCACTTGGTGCTGTCCACGCTGCACACCAACACGGCCGCAGGCGCCGTCACCCGCATGCGCGACATGGGAGTGGAAAGCTACCTGATCACGTCCTCGGTCAACGGCGTGCTGGCCCAGCGCCTGGTGCGCACGCTGTGCTCGCATTGCAAGCAGCCTGACACGCTGCCCGCCGCCGCCGTCGAGGGCAGCGGCCTCAAGCGTTTTTTGCGCGAAGGCTCGCCCATCTACCGCGCCGTTGGCTGCGAGCATTGCCGGGGCACGGGCTACAAGGGCCGTACCGGCATCCATGAACTCATGGTCATCGACGAGCCGCTGCGCCGCGCCATCATCGAAGGCCAGGACGCCAACGCCCTGCATGCCATGGCGGCCAAGAGCGGCATGCTGAGCCTCTACGACGACGGCCTGCGCAAGGTGGCCTCGGGCGCCACCACGCTCGACGAAGTGCTGCGCGTGACCCAGGACCAAAGCGATGCCTGATTACAGCTGGGAGGCCGTGGACAGCCGCGGTCAGATGGTCAAGGGCACTTTTTCCGCTGCGGCCGTGGCCGAGGTGGTAGTGCACCTGCGCAAGAGCCGGTTGTCGCCCATCAAGGTCGAGGAAGCCGCAAGCCTGGGCAATGCGCCGCTGGCGGCGCGTGCGCTCAAGAAAGGCCGCATCAAGGCCGACGACATCCAGGGCATGACCACCGAGCTGGCCATCATGATGCGTGCCGGCTTGTCGCTGGACAACGCGCTCAAGGTCCTGGTCGAGATGAGCCACAAGGTGCAGATGCAGGCCATGCTCCAGTCCGTGCTCGACAGCGTCAAGGCCGGCATGCCGCTGAGCCAGGCACTGGGCAAGCACCACGACCTGTTCGGCGACTTCTATATCAACATGGTGCGATCGGGCGAGGCCAGCGGCCAGATGTCGGGCGTGCTCAACCGGCTGGTCGAGCACATGGCGCGCCAGCGGGCCCTGCGCGACAGCGTCGTCTCGGCCACGATCTATCCGGCCATCCTGCTGGGCGTGGCCGTGCTGTCCCTGGTGGCCATGCTGGGCTTCGTCGTGCCGCAGTTCGAACAGCTCTTCAACGACATGGGTGACGCGCTGCCCCTTCCCACGCAATTCGTGATGGGGCTGGGCCATGCGTTTCGCAGCTACGGCTGGGCGGTGTTCATCGTGCTGGGTGCGCTGGGCTGGGTCTTCGCCCGCTGGGCCAAAAGTCCCAAGGGCCGTCAGACCTGGCAATCGTGGCTGCTGGGCCTGCCGGGCCTGGGTGGCGTGGTGCGCAAGTACCAGCTCACCCTGTTCAGCCGCTCGCTGGGCACGCTGCTGGGCAACGGCGTCACGCTGCTGACCGCACTGCGCATTGCCAGCGACACGGTCTCCAACGTCGCCATCCGCGAGCGCCTGGAAAAAATGGGCCCCATGGTCAAGGAAGGTCATCGCATGGCCCATGCCGCCCAGAAAACCGGAGAATTCGAGCCCCTGGCCCTGAATCTGGTGCGGGTCGGCGAAGAAACCGGCCGCCTGGGCGACATGATGCTGGAGCTGTCCAACATATTGAACCGCGAGGTCGAAAACGCGATCAAACGCCTCCTGACCATGCTGGAGCCGGCGCTGATCCTGGTCCTCGGTATCCTTATCGCCTCCATCATCGTGTCGATCCTGCTCGGAATCCTGTCCGTCAACGATCTGGCCGTCTGATGAATCTGAATTGACTGAAAGGTATGTAGAAGATGATGCGCATGCAAAAGCAACTGTCCTCCCGCGCCCGCAAGCGTGGCTTCACGCTGATCGAACTGCTGGTCGTGCTGGCCATCCTGACCCTGCTGGCAGGCCTGGTAGGCCCCAAGGTGCTGAACCAGTTGGGTGGAGCAAAGACCAAGACGGCCGGCGTGCAGATCGCCGACATCGAAAAGGCGCTGGAGCTGTACAAGCTCGACGTGGGCCGCTATCCCACCTCACAGCAGGGCCTGGACGCGCTGGTCAAGCAGCCTGCCGGCGTTGCCGGCTGGGCGGGGCCCTACCTCAAGGGCGGCGTGCCAAATGATCCCTGGAACAACCCTTACCGCTACACCTACCCGGCTGCCAACGGCGATCTCGAGATCCTCTCGCTGGGTTCCGATGGCACACCCGGTGGCGACGGCGAGGCCTCCGATATCCGCAACACCAAGTAAGTTGCTGGTCTGACGCCGTAGTGCAACGCTGCCTCCGTGCCGGGAATATGTCTTGAAGCGCGCCCATGGTTTCACGCTGATCGAGTTGCTGGTGGTCTTCGGCATCCTTGCCGCGATCATCGGCATCGTGCCGCCCGCCATGGGCAAGCTGCGGGATGCCGTCGCCTACCGCCAGACCGTGCAGGACGTCACGGCCCTGCTGCGCAAGGCTCGGCAGCAGGCGACGCTGCAGGGCATGCCCGTGGCGTTTGCCGTCAATACAAATAGCCGCCAGTACGGCATTGCCGGGCAGGCGAGTGCCAAATTGCCAGACACCTTGACAGTGCAATTGACCACCGCAGCCGGAATGGCGCTGCCCGACGGCAGCCAGACCATCGTCTTTCTGCCTGAAGGCGGCGCCACGGGCGGCAGCATTTCGCTCGCCCGCGCGCAAAGCGGCGGCGGTGTGCGTCTGCGCGTGGACTGGCTGTCCGGCCAGGTCACCAAAGAGGCTCTGTAGTGCGTCGGCGCGCTGGTTCCCGCCCCAGGGTGCGGGGCATGACCCTGCTGGAGTTGCTGGTGGCGCTGACCATCATGGCAATCTCGGTTGCCATGATTTATCGCGCTGTAGGTGGATCGGCGCGTGGCGTTGCCAAGCTCGATCAGGCCCAGGGGGCAGCCTTGTTGGCCGACTCTTTGATGGATGCCTTTCCCATGGTCGATGCGGCAGGGGTGCAGGCCTCCGGGCAGGATGGGTTATATGCATGGCAAGTCCTATCGGCGCCCTTTCCCGTTAGTGATCTGCCCGAGAGGGCTGTGCCGTTGCATGCCTTGCGCATCACCATTACGACAGAGGGGCGCAGCTGGCTCTATGAAACGCTGCGCCCTCAGCGGCCTGTGCAGCCCGGAGAGGTAACGCGATGAGGGGGCGCCAAGAAGGCTTCACTCTGGTCGAGCTTCTAGTGGCCATGGTGCTCCTGTCCATGCTGACGCTGGGTTTAGCCTCTGTGATGTCCACCGTATCGCAGACGCAGGAGCGTATCGATGCACGGCTTGATCGCATGGACCATCTGCGCGTGTCCGTTGGTTTTCTGCGCTCGGTCATGGGTCAGGCCTCGGGTGTAAGGCGGATGGCAGGCATTCGCAAGCAGGGGGAAAGCGAGCTGTTCTTCCAGGGCGGGCCCCAGGGGATGCGCTGGCTGGGCATCATGCCTGCACGCTTCGGCGCGGGCGGGCGTACCCATTTTCAACTGTCTGTCGAAGGCGATGCGCTGGTGCTGCGCTTCGCACCATGGCAGGGCCAGGATGTCGAGCCTGACTGGGGCCAAAGCCAGTCTTATGTGCTCGATCGTGGCGTCACTGCTTTTGCCTTGCGTTACCAGAACGCCCGGGTGGGTGTGGCACATTGGCAGCCGCAATGGGGCCCCGAGAAGGACAACGACAAGGAACTGCCATCTGCCGTACAGATCGAGGTGCAGACGGATCGCGGGCCATGGCCCTTGACAATTATTGCCATGCGTATACCGGCGGGTTCGAATCCCGAAAGCTCCGGCGGTGCCGTGCTGGGCGGAGGTTCGTTCTAGTGAGATACGTTGGCTCCAAAGCTGTTTGGCCTGCACGCAGAGGGCGTGGCATGGCGCTGGTTCTGGTGCTTTGGATCGTGGCGGTGTTGGCAATTTTTGCCAATAGTCTAGGTGGTGTAGTGCGGCGTGAGGCTGCGGTGGCGGGAGTTGCTCGCCAAATGGCGGAAGGACGGGCCATAGGGGAGGCCGCTATTTATCAGCTATTGCAACGCATGGTGCTCAAACCCCTGGATTTTCGTGAGTACACGGTCGTGCCCGTATCGCTGGGGGGCAGGATAATAGAGGTTTCCATCACTCCCTGGAGCGGCTTGGTCAACATCAATGATGCTCAGCCAGCCCTTCTATCTCTGCTGCTTTCCCGCGCGGCAGGTCTTGATGGTGGCGCTGCGGATGCTTTGGCTCAGGCCATCGTCCAGGCGCGACTGGTGTCGGGTGGGACACGGCCGTTGCGCCCGGCCTGGGACGCTCCGGAAGACCTGCTGCAGGTGCCCGGCATGACCTACGGAATCCTGGCGAGCATCCGCGACTTCATCGTCGCAGATTCCGATGGGCGAGGCGGTATCAACCCTGCGGCGGCGCCTGAGCCATTGCGACTATGGCTTGGAGAGGGTGGCATGGCCTCGCAACAAGGTATAGGAAGCCCCCGGTTTTCATTCATTGCCAAGGTGCCCTTCGAAGGAGCGGGGGATGCCTTGGTCGTGCGTCAGGTGGATCTGGAAGGCGGAGGCCGGCCGGGGCGCCTGCCATGGATCATTCTCTCGGCATCCCAGGCCTGGAGGGGGCGCATGTAGCGTCCCATTTGCCAAGAAAGGAAGAATTTCAACATGGCACAAAGTTTGATGAGGTGGCGGGACGTATGTCATTGCTGACTTCCGACGCAAAGCTGTTCGGCCTTGATCTGGGTTTTCTGGGTGGCCAGGTGCGCGATGCTTTGCGGCATCTGGAGCAGCTGCCGTTGCTTCGCCGCGCCTTGCCGGCCAGCCCGATCCAGATTTTGAGTGCCGACGCGGGTCCTGGCGCTGTTGCCTGGGTCCGTTCAGATCGCCTGTATTGGGATGGGAGCACGCAGGCGGGTAAGCAGAGGGAACTTGCGTATGCGGCCGTTCTTCTGTCTGCCGACAATGCGCTGTTGCGCACCTTGCACCTCCCATCCATGTCGCCCAAGGCACTTCAGGGGGCAGTGTTGCTTGATGTGCAGATGATGTCGCCGTTTGGGGAAGACCGTACGTTGTGGGCTTATGCTGTGCGCCCCGGCGCTGACTCGTCCGCTACACAGCAGGTGGATGTCGTGATCACTTCGCGTGATTTGGTGGCGGAGGACTTGCGCGAGCAGCAGGCGCGATTGTCCCAAGGGGTAGAGCCTGAAGTCTGGATTAGTACCGGTGCCGCATCGATCATGCTGCCCGGCTTTGGCGAGAAGCGCAGGTTGGCGAGCGAAGCAAGGCAGCGGCGTTGGCTGGGAGCAGGCCTATTCAGTGCGGCGGTACTGGCGCTTGGGCTGGCCGTCACGCCGACGATGCAACTGAGGTTGCGAGCCCTAGACGCCGTCAACCAGCTCGGCAAGCTGACCAAGTCCACGTCAGAGGTAGTAGCCAAGCGGCAGGGATTGGTGGCGGAGGCGGAAAGCGTTTCAGAACTGTTGGCACGCCAGCAGCAGCAGGTCGATCATGTGCGGGTGATGGCTGCACTGACCAGGGTGCTGCCCGACGACACTGCAGTGCAGCGGGTGCAGATCAAAGGCACGAAATTGAGCGTACAGGGCCTGAGCGACAATACCTCCGAGGTGGTCGGATTGCTGTCGCGCGAGCCCGGCTTCCGTGAGGTGCGCCTGCCCAGCGCCGTGACGCGTGCCTCGCGCTCCAGCAAGGAGAGCTTCACGCTGGAAGCTGTGATCGATCCGGCGATCCTTGGTTTGAATGTCTTGCCGGAAGAGCCCAAAGCAGCGCCGGATGAGCCCGACGGGCAGAACGCTCCGAAGGAAGGCGCATGACAAAAATGAAATCTAGGCTGGCCTGGCGGCAAGGAGCAATCCTGGCCCTGTTGGCTGGATTGCTGCTGCTTCCGCTGGTTCTGGTGGGCCTGTGGGTGTACGCAAAACACCAATGGGCCGAAGAGCAACTGGCTACTCTGGAGCCACGCTATGCCCGGCTGCTGGGCATGCAGCAGCAGGAGGCTGAGATCCAGCAGGCGTTGGAGCGCGTTGCTGATGTCAAGGCCAATCACATATATCCCGGAGAAAATGACACCACCCAGACCGGCAATGCCATACAGCAGAGGCTGCGTACGGCGATGGATCGCGCGGGCTTGTCCATCGTGAGCAGTCAGGTCCGCCTCAATCCGGAAGAGGGTCCCTACGAGCGTATTGACGTCATCATGTCCACCGAAGGTGAGTGGCCCGCCATTCAATTGGCGCTCATGTCTTTGCGTGACATCTCGCCTACCGTCTGGCTGGACGACGTCGAGTTCAATCTGCAGGCAGGCCTGCAGAACGCCAACCCCAAGGCGGCTCCCCGGCTGAGTGCGCAATTCACCTTCAGCATTCTCCGGAGCAAGACATCGTGAAGCAGATCAACTGGCTGGGCTGGGCCACGACATCCGCCCAGGTACTGCTCGGAGGTGCCTTGGCTTGGGCCTGGTTCACCCCGCAACTGCAGATCAAGGACAGCGAATGGCAACCGCCCGAGCCTGTCAAAGTGGATATCCAGGCGCTGCTTCCCAAGCAGGTCGAGGCCTTGCCGCCCGAGGCGCGCAAGGAAGAGCAATTGCTGCTCCAGATGCAGGAGAGGCCTCTGTTTGCGCTCAGCCGCAGGCCCCCACCACCGCCGCCGCCGCCGCCACCGCCCAAGAAACAAGAGCCCCCGCCGGAGCCGGATCAATGGGCTATGGCCAAGGTCTCAGGGCTCTTTGATGGCACCGTCACGGGGGCAATCGTGCAGTACGACGGCAAGGAGCAGCGCTTGATGGTGGGGCAAAGCTTGGGCGGATGGAAGCTGCTGCGCGTGCAAGGTCGAGAGATTGAGCTTGAGCGCAATGGTGTGCAGCGCAAATTGTCGCTTACCAGGGCTGCGCTTGAGAAAGGCCCTCCTGTGCCCGCAGGAGGTGGTCGTGGTGGAAGGCTGCCCAATTACCAGGGGCCTTCTGCAGGGCAACCTCCGTCGCCTGACGCCCGAGAGGCTGCGCAGGCGGCACCTCCTCCACCCGAAGAGGGCGCGTCCCTGGGTGGTGGAATCGTGCGTTGAAGAGGCGCCAGGAACCCAACAATCAGTTAAGAAAAGCTATGCAACTGCCTAATCGTCCTATCCGAACCGTATTGGCACTGGCCGTGTGCCAGTTGCTGCTGGCCTGTGCGCAGCCCAAGAACAATTTTGTCAATCATTTCCGCAGCGATCTGGCCCAGGGGGACTATGTGTTTCTCCCTGAGGAGGAGCAGGGCAGTAAAAAGCCGGATGCCTCGGTGCAGTCGCCCCAGCCACGGATTCTTGAGGGAACAGGAAAACTGCTGGGCGAGGCCAAGACCCTGCCCCCTGTGACGGGTTCTCCTGTGAAGCTCAATTTCGAGGACGCCCCGCTGGCGCAGGTGGTTCGCACAGTGATGGGCGATATTCTTTCGCTCGACTATGTGCTTCATCCGCCCATCTCGGGCACGATCACTCTCAGCACACGCAACAACATTCCAGCCGATCAGGCGCTCAACTTGCTTGAGACGGCGCTGCAGGCCAATGGCATGGCAATGGTGCGCGATGCACGCGGCACCTACCATGTGGGTCGGGTGGATGCGCTCAAGAGCATAGGCGCGACTGTTCGACAGGCATCGCCCACCACGCCGCTGGCGCCGGGCTATGGCGTCATCATCGTGCCGCTGCAATATATAGGCGCCAATGAAATGGCTGCCATTCTGCGGCCCATGGTGCCAGGTGATGCCATCTTGCGTGTGGACAACATCCGCAACCTGCTTGTCATGTCAGGTTCACGGGCACAGGCCGAGGGGTGGCTGGACATGGTGCGTACATTTGACGTGAACCTTCTCGAAGGCATGTCCGTGGGCGTATTTCCTCTCAAGTATGTGTCCATCCAGGAAGTCAGCCTTGCGCTGCAAGTCATGAACGGCGGAGGAGCGGGGGCATCGGCGCCCGCAGCGCCTGGCGTTTCGGCAGGAGCCGCCCGGCCGGGCGCCGCTGCGGCAGCAGCTGGCGCAGGTGCTGCGACGGCGTTGACCGAAGGCAACCCGATGTTCGGCGCCCTGCGCATCATCCCCATTGAGCGGCTCAACAGCGTGATCGTGATCACTCCGCGTGCCGCCTATCTCGACGAAGCGCGGCGCTGGCTGACCAAGCTTGACCAGCCCGGCTCGGGCGGATCGCAGCCGCAATTGAACATCTACCGTGTTCAGAACGGCAATGCCAAGCACCTTGCCGGCGTTTTGGCAGGAATCTTCGGCGGCGCCTCCTCTGGCAGCACGGCGAACAGTGGAGTTGCCCCCGGGCTGGGAACGTCCACATCGGGAGCCTCGGGCTTTGGCAGCAGCGGCTTCGGTAACAACAGCTTTGGCAGTGGCAGCAGTTTCGGCAATACCGGTTTTGGCAGCAGCGGCAGCTTCGGCAACAGCGGTTTTGGCAGCAGCGGCAGCTTCGGCAATAGTGGCTTCGGCTCGAATTCGGGTCAGCGGTTCGGGTCCGGCATGACATCCGGGTTCGGCAACCAGACGGGCGTCGGCCAAGGTACAGGCTCGGTCACTGCCACGTTGGGCAGCGTCCGGGTCATGGCGGATGAGCTCAACAACTCCGTTCTTGTCTGGGGCACGCCCGCAGAGTACGAGCGCATTGAAGCGTCACTCAAGAAGCTGGATCTGCCGCCCACTCAGGTGTTGATCGAGGCCAGCATTGTAGAAGTGACCCTCAATGACACATTGCGCTACGGATTGCAGTGGGCCTTTAGCGGCGATGTGGGCAATAAAGGCTATAGCGGGAATGGTGGGGTGTTGGGTCAAGGTGGGGACGGCCGCCCGCCCGGTGCTGCAGCCTTGGACGCTGCCACAGGAGGATTGGCCGATTTGAGCCTTGGGCAGGGCTTTAACTACACGCTCAAAAACTCCCTGGGCAATATCAAAGCCGTGCTGACTGCTCTGGCGGGCAAGACCCAAGTGAAGGTGGTCGCTAGTCCCACTTTGATGGTGCTGGATAACCATCCGGCGGCTATCGCCGTCGGTACGCAGCAGCCCTACAAATCCGGCACCACCGTGACTGGTACTTCGGGGACCACCATCGACAATTTTTCCTACAAGGACACAGGGGTAAATTTGCAGGTTGTCCCTTCTGTCAATGCCGGAAATCTTGTCACTATGACAGTCAATCAATCCGTGACAGATGTGGGAGCCAGGGATGAAGTGACTCAACAACGTGCGTTCTTGCAGCGGCAGATATCGAGCCGTGTGGCTGTGCGGTCTGGGGAGTCCATCGTCATGGGTGGCCTGATTCAGGAGAATTCGAGTGAGGGCCGTTCGGGGATACCTTATTTGTATGATTTGCCCGTGGTCGGCAACCTGTTTGGTTCCACCAACAACTCGGGTGCACGAACCGAACTGATCGTCATCATCACCCCTCGTGTGGTGCGAACGGACATCGACGTGCGTGAGGTCAGCGATGATCTGCGTGAGCAGATGCGTGCCTTGGCACCCATTCTGAAATCGCCGTCTTCGTCGTCCGTGACTTCTGGTGGCTCTTCAAAGGCCTCGGTGGAGGTTGGGCCGCTCACGCCGGCTTTGCGATGAAGAATTCGGAACATTCGAGGGGCATGAACCTCCAACCCTCTTTTTTGGAGAGAAAAAACCTTATGAAAAACTCGACATTTACTTCTTTGGTTGAGCGCCGCTCGCGCTGGCTGATGTGTGGTGTGGGATTGGTCTGTGCCGCAGTCCTGGGTGGATGTGCCACGACCTCGGGCCAGGGACCGGAAGGCGCCGTGACCAAGCGTTCGTCGGAATATCTGAAGGCCCGCCAGGCCGGAGATGTGGACAAGGCCTACGGGTATCTGCCTCCGTCATACCGTGCCGTCAAGGACAAAGACCGATTCCGCCTTGAGAACGGCGCTGCCACGACGCTCCAGGGAGGGGAGCTGTTGTCTGCCACGTGCGAGCCAACACGCTGCGTGGTAAGGCGCAACTTCACGGCTCTGGTGCCGATGATGAGCAATGCCCAGGTCCCAATGAGCGTCACTGAGACCTGGGTGAGCGAAGATGGGCAGTGGTGGCTGTTCCTGCCTTGAGCCCCGCCTGCAGGGCTTTCCTTGTGCACAAAAGTAAATATCAGGGATAATTCGCCGTCCCTGTATACCGGCGCAAAGTCAGGCAAGTGTTGTTTTTTTCGCAAAACTGCTCTTGAGCGCCTCTAAAAAGCCACAGAGGGGCTGAACTGGCTGTGCTACGATTCCTCGGCGATCAATCGTGGTGGTTGCAACTACCTTATCTTTTTTACTGGAGATAGTTCTTATGAAGAAAAATGTTCTGGCCCTGAGCATTGCTGCCATGGTTGGTGGCCTGGGCTTCGCAGGCGCGGCTTCGGCTGGTGTGATCGTCGGTACCGGCGCCGCTCCTACC
>Ga0207709_10000284_pt1 | contig 57743 bp, 55 predicted proteins | sample KBSM34metaG_FD_184397 | JGI IMG/M metagenome (GOLD analysis project Ga0207709, IMG submission 184397) | Miscanthus rhizosphere microbial communities from Kellogg Biological Station, Michigan, USA - KBS M3-4 metaG (SPAdes) (version 2) | ecosystem: Host-associated > Plants > Roots > Rhizosphere >...
TGTGCAGCGTGCTGAACACGAGGTGGCCGGTGAGCGCGGCCTGCACCGCCATCTCGGCGGTGGCGAGGTCGCGGATTTCGCCGACCATGATGATGTCCGGGTCCTGCCGCATCAGCGCGCGCAGGCCCTCGGTGAAACCGAAGTCGAGCTGCGGCTGCACCTGCGTCTGGTTGAACGAAGGCTCGATCATTTCGATCGGGTCTTCGACCGTGCTCACGTTGACCTCTTCGGTCGCCACGCGCTTGAGCGTGGAGTACAGCGTGGTGGTCTTGCCCGAGCCCGTGGGCCCGGTCACCAGGATGATGCCGTTGGGCCGCGTGACCAGCTGCTCCCAGCGCTGCGCGTCGTGCTGCGCGAAGCCCAGCGCGTCGAGGTCTTTCACCGCGGTGTCGGGGTCGAAGATGCGCATCACCATCTTCTCGCCGAAGGCGGTCGGCAAGGTCGACAGGCGCATTTCGACTTCGTCGCCGCGCATGTTGCGGGTCTTGATGCGGCCGTCGAGCGGTCGGCGCTTTTCGACCACGTCCATGCGGCCCAGCAGCTTGATGCGCGCGACCATCGCGTTCATCACGCCCATGGGCATCTGGTAGGCCGGGTGCAGGATGCCGTCGATGCGAAAACGGATCACGCCCTGCTCGCGGCGCGGCTCCAGGTGGATGTCGCTGGCGCGCTGGTCGAAGGCGTACTGCCACAGCCAGTCGACCACCTGCACCACACTCTGGTCATTCGCGTCGAGCTGCTTGGTGCTCTTGCCCAGTTCGACCAGCTGCTCGAAGCTCGCGCCGCCGGTGTTGCCGCCGGCCTTCTGCGCGGCGCGCACCGACTTGGCGAGCGCAAAGAATTCGGCCGTGTAGCGCTGGATGTCCGACGGGTTGGCCACCACGCGGCGCACGGTGCGCTTGGACTGGCGCTCGACCTCGGCGATCCAGTCGATGAGGAACGGTTCGGCCGTGGCCACCACCACCTCGTTCGGCAGCACCTGCACGGGCAGCACCTTGTGGCGCTCGGCGTAGCCGGCGCTCATGGTGTCGGCCACCTTGCCCACGTCGACCTTGAGCGGATCGATGCGCAGGTAGGCCAGGCCGGCGCGGCCGGCCAGCCACTGCGTGAGGGCTTCGAGGTCGAGCGGCTTGCCGTCGGCCTCGCGCGTCATGGCCACGTTGGCCAGGCGCACCAGTGGCGCCTGCCGGCTCTCGGCCTGGGCGCAGCGCGCGATGGTGCGCTTGGCCTCCATCGGCGAGATCACGCCGTCGGTGGCGAGCCATTCGATCAGGCGACGCAGGTCGAGCGGACCTTCGTGGCGGGCAGCGGAGGCGGAAGCGGCGGCGGGTACAGCGCTCATGAACCGGAGGTCAGGTGATCAGGTGGTGAGGGAAAGCGTCATCGGCTTGAACACCCGCAGCCATTTCGGCGCGGGCAGGCCCCAGCGAGTCTGGATGGTTTGGGCGCGCTCGGCAAGCACCTCGCGCTTCGGGCGCGACGCCGTGCGCTGGGCCAGCACCACCGTGTTGCCTTCGCGCGTCGGCTTGAAGGCCCAGACCGCGTCGGCGCCGAAAGCGGCGGCGATTTTCTCGAGGCTGCGCTCGTAGCTCGACGAGCGGCCGAACAGGTTGACCGTCATGCAACCGTCTTCGGTGAGCAGCGCGCGGCAGTCGGCATAGAAGGCTTCGCTGTCGAGCACCGGCGCGGCGGCCTCGTGGTCGTACAGGTCGACCTGCAGCGCGTCGACCGTGCCCTGCCATTCTGGCTTTCGGATTTCCTCGGCGGCGTCGGCGATCACCACGCGCAGCTTCAGGTCGTCGGCCGGCAGCTTGAACCAGCCGCGGCAGGCCGACACCACCTGCGGGTTCAGCTCGACCGCGGTGGTGCGCATGCGCAGCGTCTTGCGGCTGAACTTGGTGAGCGTGGCCGCGCCCAGGCCCAGCTGCATCGCGTGGCGGTTGCCCACGCCCTTGCTGTCGACGAACAGCAGCCAGGCCATCATGCGCTGCACGTACTCGAGCTCGATCTCGAAGGGGGCGTCGAGCTTCATCGAACCCTGGACCCATTCGGTGCCCAGGTGCAGGTAGCGGATGTCGCCCCAGTCGGAAAAATTGACTTCGGGCAGGACGAGGGTTTTCTTGGAAGAAGCGGAAGAAGCCATCAGAGAAGGTGGTGGGCAACGAAGACCTCGCGCCAGGCCGCGAGCTTGCGCTCGAAGGACCACGACGCGTTGGCGGGGCTGGTGGAGGGCAGCGAATACACCGGCACCCCGAGGGTGCGCGTGTGGCGTGCGTGCTTGAAGCTCTCGCCGCCGTTGTGGGCGATGGCGGCGAGCTTCGGCAGTTGCAGGCCGGCGATGTCGTTCACGACCGGCGAGCGGATCGCCGTGTCGAGGCTGCCCTCGCGCTCGCAGGCGCCGTACACGTCCCACACGCCGAGGCCGCGATCGAGCAGCCAGTCGCAGCGCGCGCGGTAGCTGTCTGCGCCCGTCGGAAGCAGGGGGTCGGGCCAGAGGGCTTGCAAGATCTTCCAGAACTGATTTTGGGGATGCGCATAGTACTGCTGCCGCTCGAGCGACTTGACGCCCGGGAAGCTGCCGAGGATGAGCACACGGGTGTTCGGCGAGACGATGGGCGCAAGGCCGGTCAGCACCGCGCCGGCGCTGGCGGCAACGGTCGGGGACGGGACGGCGGTCGGTTTCATGGGCGGTATCTTGGCATTGCCACGCGGCGTGCCTAAACGCCCATGAAAAAACCCGCCGAAGCGGGTTCTTTCGAGAACGGGGCCGAAGCCCCGATGGAGGGAGCCGCTTACGGCTTCTTGGCCGCTTCGTTCTCGGCCGTGCCCGGCACCTTCTCGCCGATCGCCTTGCCGGCGCTGCGCATGCCGTCGGCCGTCTTGTGGCCGGCCGTTTCCACGGCGTCGCCGGTCTTCACGGCCGCCTTCTTGGTGGCGGTGGTGGCCTTCTTGGTGGTGTTCTTGGTCGCGTTCCAGGCCTTCTTGGTGCCGCGCTCGGTGGCGTTGGCTGCCTTCTTGGTGCCGCTCTTGGTGGCATCCCAGGCCTTTTCGGCGCCGCTTTCGGTCGCGTTCACGGCCTTCTTGGTCGTGCTCTTGGTGGCGTCCCAGGCCTTTTCGGTGCCGCGTGCGGTCGCATCGACGGCGTCCTTGCCGGCTTCCTTCACCTTCTCGGTGGTCGTGGGCTCGGCCGCGGTGGTCTGCGCGATGGCCGACACACCGATGGAGGCCAGCGCCAGTGCGAGCGCGACGGGCAGGGTACGAACAAAAGATGTGGTCATGAAAGACTCCTTTTTTGAGTGAAGTGCGGAGTGACGACAGTGCCACTGGACAACCAACGTCACTTCGAACTTCAAGGATGACAGCAAAACCGGCCCGATGGCCTGCGCTGGCGCAACTCGGGAACTTGGCCTACGCGGCGGGCGGACGCCCCTCCGACACGTTCAGCAGACTTTGGAGCTTCGGCAGGGCTGCCACCGCATTTCGCGTGGTGTTTTCGGCCAGCGACGCGATGTCGATGCCCCGCAGCTGCGCCACCACATCGGCGATGCGCGGCAGCTCGCCGGGCTCGTTGCGGCCCTGCGCCTGGCCCGCGTCGCGCTGGGCCTGCGTGCGGTACAGCCAGTGCGGCTGGATGTCGGGCGCGTCGGTTTCCATCACCAGCGCGTCCATCGGCAGGGTGGCCGCGAGGCGGCGCAGCTGCAGCGCGCGCTCGAAGGTCACGGCGCCGCCGAAGCCCAGCTTCAGGCCGATCTCGATGCAGGCCTGCGCCTGCTGCTCGCTGCCGTTGAACGCGTGGGCGATGCCATGCCACGGCCGCCCACCCGCGGTCTGGCGCAGATGCTTGAGCACCTTGTCGACCGAGCGCCGCACATGGATGAGCACGGGCAGCCCGTGCTTGCGCGCCAGTTGCAACTGAGTGTGAAAGAAGCGTTCCTGTCTATCGGCGTCCAGGCCTTCCACGAAGTAGTCGAGCCCGATCTCGCCGACCGCCACCAGGCGCGGGTCGTCGCGCCGCGCGTGCAGCTCGGCGTCGAGCGTCTGCAGGTCGGCATCGCTCGCCTGCCCCGTGCACAGCGGGTGGATGCCCAGCGCGTAGGCGTCGCCCTGCGCGTGCGCCAGCGCGCGCACGGTGGCGAAGTTGAAGGCCGCCACCGCCGGAATGACGCACAGCACCACGCCCTGCGCCGCCGCGCGGGCGCGGATGACGGGCATCTCGGCACCGAATTCGGGCGCATCAAGGTGACAGTGGGTATCGACAAACGCAGCCATCGCGCGATGATGCCCGAAGGGATGCACAGGCGCGGAAAGCGTGCTACTGTGAACTCCTTCACGCGTCCTTTTTTGCCGGAGGTGCTCCGATGCGCAGGCCCGCTTTCTACAGCCGCTCGCCCCGCACGCTGCCGCCGGCCGCAGCACCGGCGGCCGGGTCGCCGGCGGATGCCGCGGCTGTGGCCGAGGCCGACGCCGTGCAAGCCCCACCCCCTCGCGCACGCTGGCAGCCGGGCCGCCGCGCCTTCGCCCTGCTCACCGTCAGCTGCATCGCCATCGCCGCCGGCGGCGCCTTCTGGGCGCCGCGCCAGGGCGCCAAGGCGCTCACGCAGAAAGACATCGACGCCGCCGTGCTGCGCACGCTGCAGACCGCCACCCTGCCCTCGCCCGCGGCCAAGGCCGCCGACATCGTGCGGCCCTCCGTCGTGCGCGTGGTCGGCTACGGCCCCGAGAAGGCCACGCCCGAGGCCAAGACCCAGAAGCGCGGCCGCAACATGGCCAAGGGCAAGCCGCCCGAAGCACCCGCCGACGGCGGCACGCCGGGCGAGGTCGAACGCGGCGTGGGCACGGGCGTGGTGATCGTCGACAAGGGCGTGATCCTCACCAACCTGCACGTGGTCGCCGGCGCCGAGAAGATCAAGGTCACCTTCGCCGACGGCCTGGAGGCCATCGCCGTCATCACCGGCGTGCAGCCCGAGAACGACCTGGCCGTGCTGCAGGCGCAGAAGATCCCCGACGACCTGATCCCCGCCGTGATGCGCTCCACCGCCGACCTGCGCCCCGGCGACCAGGTGGCGGCCGTTGGCTTTCCGTTCGGTATCGGGCCTTCGGTGTCGGCCGGTGTGGTGTCGGGCCTGAAGCGCTCCTTCCGTTCGCCCGAGGGCAAGCAGGAGCTGGGTAACCTGATCCAGTTCGACGCCGCCGCCAACCCCGGCAACTCGGGCGGCCCGCTCATCAACATGGACGGCGAGGTGCTGGGCATCGTCACCGCCATCCTCAACCCGACGCAGCAGCGCACCTTCATCGGCATCGGCTTCGCGGTGCCGATCGAGAACGCCGCCTCCGCGGCCGGCTCGCCGCCTTTCTGATTTCTTCGAAAGCCCTTCGCATGAGCACAGAAAACCCGACCTCGTCGACCTTTGCAACAGCCCCCGCCACCGCCGAGCTGATGGAGCAGATCCTCTACGAGGTGAAGCGCGTGGTCGTGGGGCAGGACCGCTTTCTCGAGCGCGTGATGGTCGCGATGCTCGCAGGCGGCCACCTGCTGGTCGAAGGCGTGCCGGGGCTGGCCAAGACGCTCACCATCAAGACGCTGGCCGACACCGTGCGCGGCCAGTTCAAGCGCATCCAGTTCACGCCCGACCTGGTGCCGGCCGACCTCGTGGGCACGCGCATCTACAACCAGAAGACGGGCGAGTTCAGCACCTCGCTGGGCCCGGTGTTCGCCAACCTGCTGCTGGCCGACGAAATCAACCGCGCGCCGGCCAAGGTGCAGAGCGCGCTGCTCGAAGTGATGCAGGAGCGTCAGGTCACCATCGCCGGCGAGACGCACAAGGTGCCGCGCCCCTTTCTCGTGATGGCCACGCAGAACCCGATCGAGACCGAAGGCACCTACCCGCTGCCCGAGGCGCAGGTCGACCGCTTCATGATGAAGGTGATGGTCGACTACCCGAGCGACGAGGAAGAGTTCGTGATCGTGCAGCGCGTGATCGGCCCGGTAGTCTCGGCCACGCCCGTCGCCACCACCGAACAGCTGGCCGAGTTGCAGGCCGAGGCGCGGCGCGTGTACGTCGACCCCTCGCTCATCCAGTACGCCGTCAAACTCGTGTCGGCCACGCGCACGCCCGAGAAGCACGGCCTGAAGGACCTGCGCCGCTTCATCACCTTCGGCGCCAGCCCGCGCGCCAGCATCAGCCTCACCGAAGGCGCGCGCGCCCTGGCGCTGCTGCGCGGCCGCAGCTACGCGCTGCCCGAAGACATGAGCGCGCTGGTGCCCGACGTGCTGCGCCACCGCGTGACGCTCTCCTACGAAGGCCTGTCCGAAGGGCTCACGCCCGACGGGCTGATCGAGAAGATCATGAAGGCCGTCCCCGCTCCTCCCAAGCCCTTGGAACATGAAAAGCTGGTGGCGTAAGGCCCCCGAGGCCGCGAACGACGACCGGCTCGCGATCGAAGCCGGCGGGGCCGAACGCGCGCTGCGCCGGCTCGAATGGACCGTGATCCGCCGCCTCGACGGCCTGCTGCAGGGCGACTACCGCACGCTCATGCGCGGCACCGGCCTGGACCTGGCCGACCTGCGCGAGTACCAGCACCACGACGACGTGCGCCACATCGACTGGAACGTCACCGCGCGGCTGCAGACGCCGCACGTGCGCGTGTTCACCGAAGACCGCGAGATGGCCGCGTGGTTCGTGCTCGACCTGAGCCGCTCGGTCGATTTCGGCTCGGGCCTGAAGGCCAAGCGCGAGATCTCGGCCGGCTTCGTCGGCGTGCTCGCGCGGCTGCTCACGCGGCACGGCAACCGGGTCGGCGCGCTGGTCTACGGCCGCGACCTCGAGGCCGTGATCCCGCCGCGCACCGGCCGCCGCCATGTGCTGCACCTGCTGCACGCGATGGAAAAGCGCGCGAACCAGGCCGAGGCCGCGCCCGCGCAGAAGGGCATGACGCGGCTGGCCGACCTGCTGACCTCCGCCGCCGCGCTCATGCCGCGCCGCTCCACGGTGTTCGTGGTGTCCGACTTTCTCAGCGAGCCCGGCTGGGAGCGCCCGCTGGGCCAGCTGGTGCAGCGGCACGAAGTGATTGCCGTGCGCCTGTTCGATCCGCTCGAACTCGAGCTGCCCGACCTCGGCCTGGTGCCGCTGCGCGACGCCGAGACTGGCGAGCAGCTGTGGGTCGACACCCATGACGCGGGGTTCCGCAAACGCTTCGCGCGGCTGGCCGCCGAACGCGAGACCACCCTGCGCGAGTCGCTGGCCCGGGCCGGCGTCGACGCCCTCGAACTCTCGACCAATGACGACCTGGTCGAAGCCATCGTGCGATTCGCGGACCTGCGCAAGCGCCGGGTCCGCGGCGTCGCAGCGGGTGGCGGGAAGGCGGTGGTGGCGGCATGACATTCCTCTGGCCTCAATTCCTCTGGCTGCTGGCGGCCTTGCCGCTGCTGGTGCTCCTGTATGTCTGGCTGATCCGCCGCAAGAAGAAGATGGCGGTGCGCTACGCCAGCCTGTCGATCGTGCGCGAGGCGATGGGCCTGGGCCAGAGCCTGCGGCGCCACATCCCGCCGCTGCTGTTCCTGGTGGCCATCACCGCGATGCTGGTGGCGGCGGCGCGGCCGATGGCGGTGGTGGTGCTGCCGTCGAACCAGCAGACGATCATCCTGGCGATGGACGTGTCGGGCAGCATGCGCGCGGCCGACGTGCAGCCCAACCGGCTGGTGGCGGCGCAGGAGGCGGCCAAGAGCTTCATCAAGGACCTGCCGCGCCACGTGAAGGTGGGCATCGTCGCCTTCGCGGGCAGCGCGCAAGTGGCGCAGCTGCCCACCACCAACCACGACGACCTCGTGACGGCCATCGACAGCTTCCAGCTGCAGCGCGCCACGGCCACGGGCAACGCCATCGTGGTGTCGCTGGCCACGCTGTTCCCCGACGCGGGCATCGACATCTCGCAGTTCAGCGCGCCCAGCCGCCAGCGCGGCATCCCGATCGACCAGAACGAGAAGCAGCTCAAGGAGTTCACGCCCGTGGCGCCCGGCTCGTTCACCTCGGCCGCGATCATCATGCTGACCGACGGCCAGCGCACCACCGGCGTCGACCCGCTGGACGCCGCCAAGGCCGCGGCCGACCGCGGCGTGCGCATCTACACGGTGGGCGTGGGCACGGTCGACGGCGAGACCATCGGCTTCGAAGGCTGGTCGATGCGCGTGCGCTTGGACGAAGAAACGCTCAAGGCCATCGCCAACAAGACCAGCGCCGAGTACTTCTACGCCGGCACGGCGAGCGACCTGAAGAAGGTCTACGAGACGCTGAGCTCCAAGCTCACCGTCGAGAAGAAGGAAACCGAGATCTCGGCGCTGTTCGCGCTGGGCGCGGCGGTGCTCACGCTGCTGTCCGCGGGGCTGTCGCTGCTCTGGTTCAACCGGATTCTTTAGCGCTGTTTTCTGCCACGGCGGGCGGCAGCTTCACCGCCCCCACCCCGCCCAGGAACAGGTCGGCCACGATCGGCGCGATGGCCGCGTGGTCGAGCCGGCCGCCGGGCTTCATCCAGGTGAACATCCAGTTGATCATGCCGAACAGCAGCATGGTCAGCGGCTTGGCGAGCTCGTCGCTCGGTGCGCCGGGGCGCAACGCCGACACGGCGCGCGCAAAGCCGGCGACCACGGCGCGCTCCTGGTCGAGCACGCGCTCGCGGTCTTCGTCCTCGAGAAAGCGCACGTCGTCGGTCAACACGCGGTGCGCGTCCTGCGCGCCGGCGTACTCCTCGACGATGCGGTAGATGAAGCGGCGCAGGCGCTCCTCGTCGGTGGACGGCTGGGCCTCTTCCTCGGCCACCAGCGCCGCCAGCTTCGAGACGTGCGTCTCGGCGATGCTGATGAGCAGGCTGCTCTTGTCCTTGTAGTAGTGGTAGAGCGTGGCCTTCGACAGGTTGCAGGCCTCGGCGACCTGGTTCATCGAGGTCGCGGGGTAGCCGCGGCGGGCGAACAGCTGGGCGGCCTGCGCGAGGATCAGTTCGCGCTGGTCGTCGTAGGTGGCGGATCTTCCACGCGGCATCGGGTCTTCTTCCTGGGTTGTCTGTCGGTTGCTGGCGTGCAGCAGGCTCGATCTTGCATGAAGCCGCAGGGCTATCCGCGGCGGGTGGCGATCAGGGATTTCACGTCGGTGGCGGGCAGGCGCGGCCGGTCTTTTTCCACCTCGGCGAGCGGCGCCACCTCGTGCAGGCTGGCCAGGCTGCGCACCGTCAGCGCCTGGTAGGTCTGCGTGCCTTCGAGCTTCCAGGCGATCTCTTCGTCGCTGAGTTCGCGCCGCACCTTGGCCGGGATGCCCGCCGCGAGCGAGCGTGCGGGCACCTTCATGCCGGCGGGCACGAAGGCGCAGGCCGCGACGATGGCTTTCTCGCCCACCTCGGCCTCGTCCATCACCACCGCGTTCATGCCCACCAGCGCGTCGCGCCGCACGATGCAGCTGTGCAGGATCGCGCCGTGGCCGATGTGGCCGTTGACCTCCACCACCGTGTCGTTGTCGGGAAAGCCGTGGATGCAGCAGTGGTCCTGCACGTTGGAGCCCTCCTGCAGCACGATGCGGCCGAAGTCGCCGCGCAGGCTGGCGCAGGGGCCGACATAACAGTTGGGGCCGACGATCACGTCGCCGATCAGCACGGCCGTGGGATGCACGTAGGCGCTCGGGTCGACGACAGGAATCACGCCGTCGATGGAATAGCTGGGCATTCGGTCTCCTTGTTTTTTCGCGGGTTGGGGAAGGTGCGAACGAACCCGGCATGCCCGCTCATCCCACCCAGGCGCGCCCCCTCTGCGTTGCAAATGCTCGCCATAGCCCGGGCTATGGCTGCGCTTTGCGCCTTGAGGGGACGTGCCTGGGCGGGCTGCTCGGCCACGCCGGATTCATTCACACCTTCCTAGGGTTTGCCCTGAATGCACCCCGCTTGTGCCGGAATCGAGGTCGATCCTAAAATCAACCGAACGGTCGGTCAATAGTGTTTGCCTGCCGATACGGCCCCACAAAGGATGAAAGAGACACGCATGACTGAGCCTTTGGTACTCATCAGCGACAGCGGCGCCGTCCGCACGCTGAGCCTGAACCGCCCCGCGGCGCTCAACAGCTTCACGACCGGGCTGCACGCCGAGTTGCTGGCCGCGCTCGAAGCCGCGGCCGCCGACGGCAGCGTGCGCTGCGTGGTGCTCACCGGTGCCGGTCGCGCCTTCTGCGCGGGGCAGGACCTGGCCGACCCGTCGGTCGCGCCCGACCCCACGCCGGGCGCCGCGCCCAAGGACCTGGGCCACGTCATCTCTACGTATTACGGCCCGCTGGTCGCACGCCTGCGCTCGATGCCGGTGCCGGTGGTTGCCGCCGTCAACGGCGTGGCCGCCGGCGCGGGCGCCAACCTCGCACTGTGCTGCGACCTCGTCGTGGCCGGCCGCTCGGCCAGCTTCATCCAGGCCTTCACCAAGATCGGCCTCGTGCCCGACACCGGCGGCACCTGGTTGCTGCCGCGCCTCGTGGGCCCGGCGCGCGCGCTGGGCATCGCGATGCTGGGCGACAAGCTGCCCGCCGAAGAAGCCGCGCGCATCGGCCTCATCTGGCAGTGCGTGGACGACGCGGCCCTGGCCGACACCGCCGCCGCGCTGGCGGCGCGCCTGGCCGGCATGCCCACGCGCGCACTCGTGGCCACCCGCGAAGCGATGGCCGCCGCGCAAAACCTCGACCTGAGCGCGGCACTTGCCGAAGAAGCGCGCATCCAACGCGAGATGGGCAATGCCGACGACTACCGCGAAGGTGTCGAGGCTTTCCGCGCCAAGCGCGCCCCGGTGTTCAAGGACCGCTGAGATGACCGACGCTTCCTCCCGCACCCCGCAGCAGACCGCCGAGTTCGTGCGCGACGGCATGTTCGCGAACGACAACGCCAGCAAGGGCCTGGGCATGCGCATCGTGGAGGTCGGCCCCGGCCAGGCCACGCTCGAGATGCGCGTGCGCCCCGACATGCTCAACGGCCACGCCATCTGCCACGGCGGCTTCATGGCCACGCTGGCCGACTCCACCTTCGCCTTCGCCTGCAACTCGTACAACGAGCTGACCGTGGCCTCGGGCTTCGCCATCGACTTCCTCGCGCCGGCGCGCGAGGGCGACGTGCTCACCGCGCGCTGCTTCGAAGTCTCCAAGGCCGGCCGCACAGGCGTGTACGACACCGAAATCACCAACCAGCGCGGCGAGCGCATCGCGATGTTCCGCGGTCGCTCGTACACCGCCAAGGGCCGGCCGGCCGTCCCGGCCGCTTGAGGAGACACCCCACCATGACCGTGAAACGCCCCGCCCCCGGCGACCTCGAGCCGATCGAAACCGCCAGCCGCGACGAGATCGCCGCCCTGCAGCTCACGCGCCTGCGCGCCACGCTGCGCAACGCTTATGACAACGTGCCGCACTACCGCCAGGCCTTCGATGCCAAGGGCGTGCACCCCGACGACCTGAAGTCGCTGGCCGACCTGTCGAAATTCCCGTTCACGGTGAAGACCGACCTGCGCGACAACTACCCCTTCGGCATGTTCGCCGTGCCGCGCACGCAGGTCGCGCGCATCCACGCGTCGTCGGGCACCACCGGCAAGCCGACCGTGGTGGGTTACACGAAGAAAGACATCGACACCTGGGCCGACCTGGTCGCGCGCTCCATCCGCGCAGCGGGCGGACGGCCCGGCGACATGATCCACGTCGCCTACGGCTACGGCCTCTTCACCGGCGGCCTGGGCGCGCACTACGGCGCCGAGCGCGCGGGCTGCACCGTCATCCCGATGTCGGGCGGCCAGACCGAGAAGCAGGTGCAGCTCATCCAGGACTTCAAGCCCGACATCATCATGGTCACGCCCAGCTACATGCAGGTGATCATCGAGCAGTTCGAGCGCCAGGGTCTCGATGCCAAAGACAGCTCGCTCAAGGTCGGCATCTTCGGCGCCGAGCCGTGGACCGAAGCCATGCGCCGCGACATCGAGACCCGCGCCGGCATCGACGCCGTCGACATCTACGGCCTGAGTGAAGTGATGGGCCCGGGCGTGGCCAGCGAATGCGTCGAGAGCAAGGACGGCCCGGTGATCTGGGAAGACCACTTCTACCCCGAGATCATCGACCCCGAAACGGGCGAGCTGAAGGCCGACGGCGAAGAAGGCGAACTGGTCTTCACCTCGCTGAGCAAGGAGGCCATGCCCATCGTGCGCTACCGCACGCGCGACCTCACGCGCCTGTTGCCGCCCACCTCGCGGTCGTTCCGCCGCATGGGCAAGATCGTCGGGCGCAGCGACGACATGATGATCATCCGCGGCGTGAACGTCTTCCCCACGCAGGTGGAAGAGATCGTGCTCGCGCACAGCGCCCTCACCGGCCTGTACCAGGTGCGCGTGAGCCGCGAAGGCCTGCTCGACCAGGTCGAGGTGCACTGCGAACTCACGCCGCACGAAGCCGCCGCGGCCGACCGCAACGCGATTTCCGAGTGGGTGCAGCACCGCGTGAAGACGCTCATCGGCATCTCCACCCGCGTGGTCGTGCACGGCCCCGACGAAATGGAACGCACGCAGACCGGCAAGGCCCGGCGCGTCGTCGACACGCGCCCGCGCTGAACCGCCCGCGCCCCCACACACCGCACCGAAAGGACACGCACATGTACACCCAGGCCATGGACACGATGGGCAAGGACGCAGGCGACGGCAAGCAGAAGGCCGTGCGCTCCGCCGACGAGATGCGTCTCGAGGAACGCTTCGACGCGCGCATCGACGCCGGCGACTTCATCGAGGCGAAAGACTGGATGCCCGAGCACTACCGCAAGACGCTGGTGCGCCAGATCAGCCAGCACGCGCATTCGGAAATCGTCGGCATGCTGCCCGAGGGCAACTGGATCAGCCGCGCGCCCACACTCAAGCGCAAGGCCATCCTGCTGGCCAAGGTGCAGGACGAAGGCGGCCACGGCCTGTACCTGTACGCCGCCGCCGAAACGCTGGGCACCTCGCGCGACCAGATGTTCGACGCGCTGCACACGGGCAAGGCCAAGTACAGCTCGATCTTCAACTACCCCACGCTCAGCTGGGCCGACATGGGCACCATCGGCTGGCTGGTCGACGGCGCGGCCATCATGAACCAGGTGCCGATCTGCCGCTGCTCGTACGCACCGTATGCGCGCGCGATGATCCGCATCTGCCGCGAAGAGAGCTTTCACCAGCGCCAGGGCTACGAAGCACTGCTGACGATGATGAAGCAGGGCACCGACGCGCAGAAGGCGATGGTGCAAGACGCGGTCAACCGCTGGTGGTGGCCCTCGATCATGATGTTCGGCCCGCCGGACGACCAGTCGCCCAACTCGGCGCAGTCGATGCGCTGGGGCATCAAGCGCTTCAGCAACGACGAGCTGCGCCAGAAGTTCATCGACGCCACCGTCGAGCAGGCCGCGATCCTCGGCGTGACGCTGCCCGACCCCGACCTGAAGTGGAACGAAGAACGCCAGTCGCACGACTTCGGCGTCATCGACTGGAGCGAATTCTGGCGCGTGATCGCCGGCGACGGCCCCTGCAACCGCGAACGCCTGCAGGCCCGCGTGGACGCCTGGGACGACGGCGCCTGGGTGCGCGAAGCCGCAATGGCCCACGCCAACAAACAACCGATGAAGGAAGCAGCATGAGCACCGAAGTGAAGCAAGAGTGGCCCCTGTGGGAAGTGTTCGTGCGCAGCAAGGCCGGCCTGGACCACAAGCACTGCGGCAGCCTGCACGCGGCCGACCCCAAGATGGCAATCCAGATGGCGCGCGACGTCTACACGCGCCGCCAGGAAGGCAGCAGCATCTGGGTGGTGCGCTCCGACCAGATCGTGGCCAGCGACCCGGGCGACAAGGACATGTTCTTCGACCCGGCCGAAGACAAGGTGTACCGCCACCCCACCTTCTACGCGCTGCCCAAGTCCGTGGACCACATGTGAGCCAGGAACGGCACGCCATGCAAGCCTCGATCGAACTGAACCGCACGCCCGCCGTGCACTACCTGCTGCGCATCGGAGACACCTGCCTGGTGCTCGCGCAGCGCCTGGGCGAATGGTGCGGCCACGCACCGGTGCTCGAAGAAGACATCGCGATGGCCAACATCGCGCTCGACCTCGTCGGCCAGGCCCGCGCGGTGCTCACGCACGCCGGCCAGCTCGAAGGCGCCGGCCGCGCACACGACGAAGACCAGCTCGCCTACCTGCGCGACGAGCGCGACTACTTCAACCTCACGCTGGTCGAGCTGCCGCGCGGCGACTTCGCCTTTGCCGTGCTGCGCAACACCATGGTCGCCACGCTGCTCAAGCTGCTGTGGCAACGCCTGGCCGCATCGAGCGACGCCGAGGTGGCCGCCATCGCCGGCAAGGCACTGAAGGAAGCGCGCTACCACCAGCAGCACTCGGCCGACTGGGTCGTGCGCCTGGGCGACGGCACCGACGAATCACGCCGCCGCACCGAGAAGGCGCTCAAGCAGCTGTGGCTCTACGTGCCCGAGCTGTTCGACAGCGACGACGTCGAGGCGCAAGCCAGCGCCAGCGGCCTCGGCCCGGCCTGGAGCGAACTGCGAGAACCGTGGCTGGCCGAGATGCAGCAGGTGCTCGACGCCGCCGGCCTCGCCATGCCGAAGGAAGCCGCGTTCCGCAGCACCGGCAAGCACGGCGTGCACAGCGAGCACATGGGCTACATCCTGGCCGAGATGCAGCACCTGCAGCGCAGCTTCCCCGGAGGCGTGTGGTGACGAACGCCCTGGCGTCGCGTGTCGATGCGGCGTGGGCCGTGCTGCACACCGTGCCCGACCCCGAGGTGCCGGCCGTGTCGGTCTGCGACCTGGGCATCGTGCGCGAGGTGATCGAACACGACGACGGCCTGGAGATCGTGCTCACGCCGACGTATTCCGGCTGCCCCGCGACCGAAGCCATCGAGCACGACGTGCTGGCCGCCATCGAGAACGCAGGCCTGGGCCGTGCGCGCGCCACGCTGCGCCGCGCACCCGCCTGGACCAGCGACTGGATCAGCGACGCAGGCCGCGACAAGCTCAAGGCCTACGGCATCGCGCCGCCCGCGCACCTCACGCCCGAGCAGGCCTCCAACACCGCCGTGCCGATCAAGCTCTTCGGCCGCATGGCCGGCGAGCGCATCGCCTGCCCGCGCTGCGCCAGCGAGCGCACCGAGCGCCTGTCGGCCTTCGGCTCCACCGCCTGCAAGGCCCTGTACCGCTGCATGGCCTGCCGCGAACCCTTCGAACATTTCAAGCCTATCTGAGGCACGCCCACGATGAGCACCCTCTTCCACCCCCTGCGCGTGAAGGCCATCGAGCCCGACACGCACGAGGCCGTCATCGTCTCGTTCGAGGTGCCGCCGGCGCTGCGCGAAGTCTTCGGCTTCACGCAGGGCCAGTACCTCACGCTGCGCCATGACATCGACGGCCAGGACCTGCGCCGTTCCTATTCGATCTGCGCCGGCCTCGACGACGGCGAGCTGCGCGTCGGCGTGCGCAAGGTGCGCGGCGGCGTGTTCTCCAACTGGATCAACGCCCACCTGCAACCCGGCGACAGCCTGCAGGTGATGGCGCCGCAAGGCCGCTTCTTCGTGCCTATCGAGCCCGAGGCCGCGCGCCACCACGTCGGCATCGCCGGCGGCAGCGGCATCACGCCGATCCTGTCGATCATGAAGACCGTGCTGGCGCGCGAACCCAAGAGCCGCTTCACGCTGATCTACGGCAACCGCCAGCTGCAGTCCACGATGTTCAAGGAAGAGATCGAGGACCTGAAGAACCGCTACATGACGCGGCTCGTGCTGCAGCACGTGTTCTCCGACGAGCACACCGATTCGCCGCTGGGCTTCGGCGTGATGAACCGCGAGAAGATCGGCGAGTTCCTGGCCTCGGTGGTGCCCGCCGCGCAGATCGACCACGTGTACGTGTGCGGCCCCTTCCAGATGAACGACGAGGCCGAGGCCGCGCTGCTCGCCGCCGGCGTGCCCGAGGACCGCATCCACATCGAGCGCTTCGGCGTCGCGCTGCCCTCGGCCAGCCAGGTCGGCGCGGTGGTGCACGAGGCGCAGCCGGGCGACGCCAAGCAGGCGCGCGTGACCATCGTGCGCGACGGCCTGCAGCGCGAAATCACCTACACCGAGGGCCAGCCCAGCATCCTCGATGCGGCGTCGGCGGCCGGGCTCGAGGTGCCGTTCTCGTGCACCTCGGGCGTGTGCGGCACCTGCCGCGCGAAGTGCGTGGACGGGGAAGTCCGCATGGAAAGAAACTTCGCGCTCGACAAGAATGAGGTGGCCGCGGGATTCGTGCTGACCTGCCAGGCCCACCCCCTGACCGAACGCGTCACGCTGTCCTTCGACGAGCGTTGAACGCACGGCTTTTCCCTCGGCCTTTCCCCTTTCAACCCGGAGACAAACCAACCATGAAATTCTTCAAGCCCCTGCTGATCGCCGCCCTGTGCGCCACGGCCCTCTCGGCCTGGGCCGACGTCAACGTCGGCGTGACCATCTCGGCCACCGGGCCGGCGGCGTCGCTCGGCATCCCCGAGAAGAACACCATCGCGCTGATGCCCAAGACGATCGGCGGGCAGAAGATCAACTACATCGTGCTGGACGATGCCTCCGACACCACGGCCGCCGTGAACAACACGCGCAAGCTGATCGCCGAGAACAAGGTCGACGTGATCCTGGGCTCGACCACCACGCCGGCCTCGCTCGCGATGATCGACGTGGCCAGCGAGGCCCAGACGCCGATGATCTCGGTGGCCGCCTCGGCCCGCATCATCGAGCCGATGGACGCCAAGAAGAAGTGGGTCTTCAAGACGCCGCAGAACGACATCATGATGTCGCTGGCCATCGCCGAGCACATGGCCGCCAACGGCGTGAAGACGGTCGGCTTCATCGGTTTCTCCGACGCGTACGGCGAAGGCTGGTCGCAGGAATTCGCCAAAGCCGCCGACCTGAAGAAGATCAAGATCGTCGCCAACGAGCGCTATGCGCGTTCCGACACCTCGGTCACCGGCCAGGCGCTGAAGCTCATGTCGGCCAAGCCCGACGCGGTGCTGGTCGCCGGCTCCGGCACGCCGGCCGCGCTGCCGCAGAAGACGCTCAAGGAGCGCGGCTACACCGGCAAGATGTACCAGACGCACGGCGTGGCCAACGCCGACTTCCTGCGCGTGGGCGGCAAGGACGTGGACGGCACTTTCCTGCCGGCCGGCCCGGTGCTCGTGGCCGACCAGCTGCCCGCCAGCAACCCGGTGAAGAAGTCTGCGCTCGCCTACGTCGCCGCCTATGAAGCCGCCTACGGCAAGGGCACGGTCTCGACCTTCGGCGCGCACGCCTGGGACGCGGGCCTGCTGATGAGCTCGGCCGTGCCGGTCGCGCTGAAGAAGGCCCAGCCGGGCACGCCCGAATTCCGCGCCGCCCTGCGCGATGCGCTCGAGCAGACCAAGGACGTGTCGGGCGCGCACGGCGTGTTCAACATGACGGCGGCCGATCACCTGGGTCTGGACCAGCGTGCCCGCGTGATGGTCAAGATCGAAAACGGCGCCTGGAAATTCCAGCCCTGAAGCACTGAACTCGCCCCCAGGCTTCGCGCACTTCGTGTCGCTTCTCCAACCCCCTACCGGGGGCAACACCTGAGGCCCGGCAAAGCCGGTTCCTCGGTGTTCCTGATCTGAATCACGGGCGACGCCCGAAGGTTGTTTTATGGACTTGCAGATTGCCCTGTTGCTGGGGCAGGACGGCATCGTGAACGGCGCGGTCTACGGACTGATGGCGCTCGCGCTGGTGCTGGTGTTTTCGGTCACGCGCGTGATCTTCATTCCGCAGGGCGAGTTCGTCGCCTTCGGCGCGCTCTCGATGGCGGCGCTGCAGGGCGGGCGCACGCCGGCCACGCTGTGGCTGCTGGTGGCGTTGGGCGTCATGGCGCTGGCCGTGGAGGTGTGGCGCTGGAAGCGCGGCGCGACCATCGACTGGCGCTCGGCCTTCACCTGGTGCGTCGCCTTCCCGGCGATCGCCGCGGTGCTGGTGCTGGGCCTCAAGCCCACGTCGATGACCATGCAGGCGGTGACCACGCTGGTGCTCATCGCGCCGCTGGGCCCGCTGCTCTATCGCCTGGCCTACCGCCCGCTGGCCGATGCCACGGTGCTGATGCTGCTGATCGTCTCGGTCGCGCTGCACGGCGTGCTGGTCGGCCTGGGCCTGTTCTTCTTCGGTGCCGAAGGTTCGCGCACCACGCCGTTCTCCGACGTGCGCTTCGACATCGGCGGCATCCCCGTGAGCGGGCAGTCGCTCGTGGTGGTGGGCGTCACGCTGCTGCTGGTGATCGCGATGTTCTGGTTCTTCGGACGCTCCATGGTCGGCAAGGCGCTGCGCGCCACCGCCATCAACCGCGTGGGCGCGCGGCTCTCGGGCATTCCCACCGAGCTGTCGGGCGACCTGAGCTTTGCGCTCGCGGCGCTCATCGGCGCGGTGTCGGGCCTGCTGATCGCACCGATCACCACGGTCTACTACGACACCGGTTTTCTCATCGGCCTGAAGGGCTTCGTGGCCGCCATCGTCGGCGGGCTCGCGAGCTACCCGCTGGCGCTCGCGGGCGCATTGCTGGTCGGCCTGCTGGAGGCTTTCTCTTCGTTCTGGGCCAGCGCCTACAAGGAAGTGCTGGTGTTTACTTTGATCATTCCGGTGCTGTGGTGGCGTTCGCTGCGCAGCCATCATGTGGAGGACGAGGAATGAGCGCGTCGCCCACCACTTCTTCCACCACGGCTGCACACGCGGGCCGTCCGCTGGTCACGCCGCGCACCCTCACGTTGGCGTGCATCGTGGCGCTCGCGCTGGCCTGGGGCTGGCTGCCCGACTTCACGGTCGCAGTGCTCAGCAACATCGGCCTGTATGCGCTGGTGGCCGCCGGGCTGGTCATGCTGACCGGCGTGGGCGGCATGACCTCCTTCGGCCAGGCCGCGTTCGTCGGCATGGGCGCCTATGCCACCGCGTGGATCTGCACCTCGCCCACGGCCGCGGGCTGGCTCGGCGGCATCGCCGGTTCGGCGCTGGTGCCGTGGCTGGGCCTGCTGCTCGGGCTGGTGCTGACCTTCGCGCTGGCCTGGGCGCTCGGCGCGGTCACGCTCAAGCTGTCGGGCCACTACCTGCCGCTGTGCACCATCGCCTGGGGCCTGAGCCTGTACTTCCTGCTCGGCAACATGGAGTTCCTGGGCGGCCAGACCGGCATCACGGGCGTGCCGCCGCTGGTGGTCGCAGGCATCTCGCTGGCCTCGCCGCGCGCACTCGGCGTGGTGATCTGGGCCGTGCTGCTGCTGGCGCTGTGGGCGCTGCACAACCTGCTCGACTCGCGCGAAGGCCGCGCCATCCGCGCACTCAAGGGCGGCCGGCTCATGGCCGAGTCGATGGGCGTCGACACGGCGCGCCACCGCATCAAGCTGTTCGTGCTGGCCGCGCTGCTGGCGGCCGTGTCGGGCTGGCTCTACGCGCACATGCAGCGCTTCGTGAACCCGACGCCCTTCAACCTCAACATCGGCATCGAGATGCTGTTCATGGCGGTGGTCGGCGGCGCGGGCCACCTGTGGGGCGCGGTGCTGGGCGCCACGCTGATCACGCTGCTCAAAGAGAAGCTGCAGGACATCCTGCCCGCGCTGCTGGGCACCAGCGGCAACTTCGAGGTGGTGGTGTTCGGCCTGCTGATGCTGTTCGTTCTGCAGCGCTTTGCCGACGGCCTGTGGCCCACGCTGGCGCGGCTCGTGAGTCGCTGGGTGCGGCCGGTGGCCAAGGCGCCCGCCGCCAACGCAGCGGCACCGGCGGCGCAGCTCGCGCAGCGTGTGCTGCCGGCGGCAGGCACGCTGCTGCTGCAGGCCGATGCGGTCAGCAAGCGCTTCGGCGGCCTCATCGCCAACAACGACATCTCGATGACGCTGAAGGCCGGCGAGATCCACGCGCTGATCGGCCCCAACGGTGCCGGCAAGAGCACCTTCTTCAACATGATCTCGGGCGTGGACGACCCCAGCTCGGGCGAGGTGCGGCTCGAAGGCGATGCCATGTCGGGCCGCCCCTCGCGCGCCTTCGCGGCGCGCGGCCTGGGCCGCACCTTCCAGCACGTGCGCCTGCTGGGCCAGCGCAGCGTGGTCGAGAACGTGGCGCTCGGCGCGCACCTGCGCGCGAAACGCGGCTGGCTCGCCGCGATGCTGCGGCTGGACCGCGCCGAAGAGGCTGCGCTGATGGCCGAAGCCCGCAAGCAGATCGAGCGCTGCGGCCTCGGCGCGCACGCCGACACGCCGGCCGCCTCGCTGTCGCTGGGGCAGCAGCGCGTGGTCGAGATCGCACGCGCGCTCGCCGGCCAGCCCTCGGTGCTGCTGCTGGACGAACCCGCCGCCGGCCTGCGCCACCTGGAAAAGCGCGCGCTGTCGGAGCTGCTGGGCCAGCTGCGCGCCGAAGGCCTGGGCATCCTCGTGGTGGAGCACGACATGGAGTTCGTGATGAACCTCGCCGACCGCATCACCGTGCTCGAGTTCGGCACCGTGATCGCCACCGGCACGCCGGCCGAAGTGCAGGCCAACCCGCGCGTGCTCGAGGCCTACCTGGGCGGCGCCGACGACGAACTGCTGGAAGACGCCCGATGAGCCACCCTATTCTTCAACTGGAAGACTTCTGCGTCGCCTACCGCACCGTCGAGGCGGTGCACAGCGTGCGCCTGCACGTGAACGAAGGCGAGATCGTCACCGTGATCGGCCCCAACGGCGCCGGCAAGACCACGCTGCTGTGCGCGGCCATGGGCCTGCTGCAGTCGACCGGCAAGCTGTCGCTTGACGGCGAGCGCATCGCGCGCCCCGGCGTCGAGACCATGGTGTCGCGCGGCGTGGCGCTGGTGCCCGAGCGGCGGGAGCTGTTCGGCGAGATGTCGGTCGAAGACAACCTGCTGCTCGGCGGCTTCTACCAGTGGCGCAAGGGCCAGCGCGACCAGCGCGCGCGCATGGACGAGATCTTCGAGATCTTTCCGCGCCTGAAGGAACGCCGTCCGCAGATGGCCTCCACGCTCTCGGGCGGCGAGCGCCAGATGCTGGCCATCGGCCGCGCGCTCATGGCGCGCCCGCGCCTGCTGATGCTCGACGAGCCCTCGCTGGGCCTGGCCCCGCTGGTGGTGCGCGAGGTGCTGCGCGTGGTGTCGCAACTGCGCAAGCACGGCGTCTCGGTGCTGCTGGTGGAACAGAACGCCCGCGCCGCCCTGCAGGTGGCCGACCGCGCCTACGTGCTCGAGATGGGCGCCGTGGCGCTCGAAGGCAACGCCGGCGATCTGCTGCACGACCAGCGAATCATCGATACCTACCTGGGCATCGGCAACAAGAAATGACCCCCGCGCAGCGCGCGCCCCGCGCCGCTGCGCCTTCCCTCTTCAAAGGACACGCGCCATGACCACCCTTCAAAGCTACATCGCCGGCCGCTGGATCGGCCAGCAAGCCGCGCAATCGCTGCGCAGCGCCGTCAACGGCCAGGCCGTGGCGAGCACGCACGCCGAGGCCATCGACTTCGCCGAGGCGCTGGCGCACGCGCGCCGCGTCGGCATCCCCGCGCTCATGAAGCTCGACTTCCAGCAGCGCGCCGAGCGCCTGAAGGCGCTGGCCAAGTACCTGGCCGCGAACAAGGAAGCGCTGTATGCCGTGTCGGCCCACACGGGCGCCACGCGCGCCGACGGCTGGATCGACATCGAGGGCGGCGCCGGCACGCTCAGCGCCTACGCCAGCATCGGCACCAACGAGCTGCCCTCGGGCAACCTCGTGCACGAAGGCCCGGCCTTCCCGCTCGGCAAGAAGGGCGGCTTCGCGGGCACGCACATCCTGGTGCCGCGCGGCGGCGTGGCGGTGCACATCAACGCCTTCAACTTCCCGGTGTGGGGCCTGCTCGAGAAGTTCGCGCCCAGCTTCCTGGCGGGCATGCCCTGCATCGGCAAGCCGGCCACGGCCACCAGCTACCTCACCGAAGCGCTGATGAAGCTCATCGTGCAGTCGGGCATCCTGCCCGAGGGCAGCCTGCAACTGGTGATCGGCAGCACGGGCGACCTGCTCGACCGCCTCGAAGGCCCCGACGTGGTCACCTTCACCGGCTCGGCCGACACCGCCGCGAAGCTGCGCGTGAACGCGAACCTGGTGCGCCAGTCGATCCCGTTCAATGCCGAGGCCGACTCGCTGAACTGCGCGATCCTCGCGCCCGACGTGACGCCCGACGACGAGGAGTTCGATCTCTTCGTGAAGGAAGTGGCGCGCGAGATGACGATCAAGGCCGGCCAGAAGTGCACCGCCATCCGCCGTGCGATCGTGCCGCGCCAGCACCTCGATGCCGTGGCCGAGAAGCTGCGCGCGCGCCTGGCCAAGACCGTCATCGGCGACCCCTCGCGCGAAGACGTGCGCATGGGCGCCCTCGCCTCGCGCGACCAGCAGGCCGACGTGGCCGAGCGCGTCGCCACGCTGCTGCAGGGCGCGGAGCTGGTGTACGGCGAACGCGACGGCTTCTCGCCCGTCGGTGATGGCGTGAGCGAAGGCGCGTTCTTCGCGCCCACGCTGCTCTTGAGCCGCAAGCCGCTCGAACACGACGCGGCGCACGACGTCGAGGCCTTCGGCCCCGTCAGCACCCTCATGCCCTACGACGGCATCGACGAAGCACTGGCGCTGGCCGCGCGCGGCAAGGGCAGCCTCGTGGGCACGCTGGTCACGCGCGACCCGGCGATCGCCGCCAAGGCCATTCCGGTCGCTGCCGCCTGGCACGGCCGCCTGCTGGTGCTGGACCGCGAGGCCGCCGCCGAATCGACCGGCCACGGCTCGCCGCTGCCAGTGCTCAAGCACGGCGGCCCGGGCCGCGCGGGCGGCGGCGAAGAACTCGGCGGCCTGCGCGCCGTGAAGCACTACCTGCAACGCGCCGCGCTGCAGGGCTCGCCCACAATGCTCGCGGCCGTGACCGGCGAGCACGTGCGCGGCGCCGCGCTGCGCGAGAGCGAGGTGCACCCCTTCCGCCGCTACTTCGAAGAACTGCGCATCGGCGACTCGCTGCTCACGCACCGCCGCACGGTGGGCGAGGCCGACATCGTCGCCTTCGGCGGCATCTCGGGCGACTACTTCTACATGCACTTCGACGAAGAGGCGGCCAAGGCCTCGCCCTTCGGCAAGCGCATCGCGCACGGCTATTTCGTGCTGTCGGCGGCCGCGGGCCTGTTCGTCTCGCCCTCGCCCGGCCCGGTGCTGGCCAACTACGGCCTGGACACGCTGCGCTTCGTCAAGCCCGTGGGCATCGGCGACACCATCCAGGCGCGCCTGACCTGCAAGCGCAAGATCGACCGCAACAAGAAGGACGCGAGCGGCCAGGGCCAGGGCGTGGTGGCCTGGGACGTGGAGGTGACCAACCAGCTCGGCGAGCTGGTCGCGAGCTACGATATCCTGACGCTCGTCTCCAAGAAACCCACTACCCCAAGCTCCACCTGATGTTCGATCTCACAGGAAAAGTCGCGCTCGTCACCGGCGGCAACGGCGGCATCGGCCTCGGCATGGCGCAGGGCCTCGCCAAGGCCGGCGCCCGCGTCATCATTGCGGCGCGCAATGCGCAGAAGTCGGCCGCCGCGGTCGAATCGCTGAAGGCATTGGGCAGCGACAGCTTCGCGCTCGCACTCGACGTGACCGACGAAGCCTCGGTGCAGAAGGCCTTCGACGAGGTCGCCGCGCGCTGCGGCCGGCTCGACATCCTCGTCAACAACGCCGGCACCACGGTGCGCAAGCCCGTCGACCAGCTCGCGCTGGCCGAGTGGCACCAGGTGATGGACACCAACCTCACCAGCGCCTTCCTGTGCAGCCGCGCCGCGCACCCGCACCTGAAGGCCGCGGGCGGCGGCAAGATCATCAACATCGGCTCGATGATGTCGATCTTCGGCGCGCCCTACGCGCCGGCCTACGCCGCGAGCAAGGCCGGCATCGTGCAGCTCACCAAGTCGACCGCGCTCTCGTGGGCGGCCGACCAGATCCAGGTCAACGCCATCCTTCCGGGCTGGTTCGAGACCGAGCTGACCGACGGCGCGCGCACCCAGATCCCGGGCCTGTACGAGCGCGTGAAGGCGCGCGCCGCGGCCGGCCGCTGGGGCCAGCCCTCGGACATCGCAGGCACCGCCGTGTTCCTGGCCAGCGCCGCCTCCGACTACGTGACCGGCACCGCCATCCCGGTCGACGGCGGGTTTTCGATCTCCGGCTGAGTCTTGCGGGCCGTGTAAATTCGGCCGCCATGCTCCTCTGGTTCCAGCTCTTTCTTTTCGTCGCCGGCACGGCCGCGCTGCTGTACGTGTCGCGCGGGCCGCTGAGCCAGCCCGGCTCGCACGGCTTCTACCGCTTCTTCGCGTGGGAATGCATGCTGGTGCTGATCGTGCTGAACCTGCCCGTGTGGCATGTCGATCCGCTCTCGTTCACGCAGCTGCTTTCGTGCGTGCTGCTGGCGCTGTCGATCTGGCTGCCCATCCACGCGGTGCGATTGCTCAAGGCACACGGCAAGCCGAGCGAGGCGCGCAGCGACGACCCGGCCCTGTACGGTTTCGAAAAGACCTCGGCGCTGGTGACCACCGGCGCCTTCCGCTACATCCGCCACCCGATGTACACGGCGCTGATGCTGCTGGCCTGGGGCGCGTTCCTCAAGCAGTTCACCTGGCTCACGCTGGCGCTGGTGCTGATGGCCACGCTGTTCCTGTTCCTGACGGCGCTGCGCGACGAAAAGGAATGCCTCGCGCATTTCGGCGACGACTACCGCGCGTACATGCGCGGCACGCGGCGCTTCATTCCTTTCGTGCTGTAGCGCCGGGCGCTTCGGGCGCGCCCTCTTCGTTCCTCGCGCCCCACCAGGCCGCGAGGACCAGCCCGCCCTTGCGCACCAGCAGCACCGCCATGACCACGAGCACGGCCCGCGACGCCACGTAGCCCGCGATACCGAGCACCGTCGACGGCAGCGGCTTGGACGCCCAGAAGATGACCCAGGTCGCCAGGCCGGCCATCGCCAGCCCGCCGACGACCAGCATCACGCCACCCACCATCCACGTGAGGATCGCCAGCCGCGCGGCCAGGCCGGTCAGGCGGTCGGCGCCGGGCCAGTCGCGCCAAGTCCACAAGGCAGCCAGGCCCAGCGACCCCATCATGGCCGCCAGCAGGCCCATGAGGCTGTAGCCGACGACGGTGATGATCTGGTTCAGGTCCGGCATGCAGGCTACGGTGTCAAACGGGGCAGCGCCTTCGCATCGACCGCCTCGCCATCGACGATGAAGTGCCCGCCCGCCACGTGGTGCAGCGTGCGCAGCTCGTCATGCCCCTCGAAATGCCAGCGGCCTTCGGAGAACACGCGCGCATCGGCCTGCGCCGCGATCACCTCGCCCAGGAACAGGTCGTAGCGCTGCTGGATCGGCGGCTCGGGCAGCAGCCGGCATTCGAGCCAGGCCGCGCAGCCTTCGAGCAGCGGCGTGCCGGTGGCGTCGCCCGCGAAGGTCGAGAGGCCGTAGGCGGCGAACTTGTCGCTGCCGTCGCGCTCGGCGATCTCGCGGCCCGAGCTGTTGCCCAGCGCCTCGGTCAGGTCGAGCTGCGCGCGCGTGGGCACCTGCAGCGCAAAGGTGCCCGCGCCTTCGAGCAGCACGCGCGTCCAGGTGCTCTTGTCGAGCACCACGGCCACCTTGGGCGGATCGAAGTCCAGCGGCATGGCCCAGGCCGCGGCCATGATGTTGCGCCGGCCATCGTGCGCGGCGCTCACGAGGACGGTGGGTCCGTGGTTCAGGAGACGGTAGGCCTTGTTCAACGGAACCGGCCGGCGGTGAGAGGCGTTCATGCGCGTGGGGCCCGCGAAAGCGAGCCCGGAGGATGGCGGCCCGCCAGCCTACCAGCAGGCGCCGGGCTGCTCAAACGCCCGGCTGTTGCCCGTCACGCCGCATAGGCGTCGCACAGGGCGAGGTACTCGTCGCCCGAAATCTCCAGCGCGGTCGCGCGGCGCAGCACGCGGGCCTTCGGCTTGGGCAGGTCGGTCTTGATCTGGATCTGCTTGCCGATGGGAATGCCCATGTAGTCTTGGTTGACCCAGGTGTTCTCGACGATGTTGCCCCACGGCAGCAGCAGGCCGTTCTCGAAGGTCAGGCCCTGGCGGCCGATGACGAAGGCGGGCGTGGCGATGTTGGCCAGCGTACGGATGCACTTGACCGCCAGCCACGCGGCCAGCAGGCCGAAGCCCGCCGCAATGAGGATGCCGATGTTCTTGTCCTGCGCGCGGATGCACAGCACGGCGAGCACGACCGCCACCACCACCCAGAGCGTGGCACCGGCGATCAGCCGCGTGCGGGAGTAGAAGACGGGGCGGTCCTGGCGGGTTTTTTCCTGTTGGCTGGCGGAGCTGTAGATTTCCATTTTGTGAGTCGCTGTACTTTGGAGATTGAAGAAAGAAAAAGAAGGGCTCAGGCCGACGGCAGGCGTTGCATGAGGCAGCTCATCAGCACCGGCTCGTTGTCGATCTTCGAGCGATCGATCTTGCGGGTCTTGCCGTTGGCGACGATGAGCAGGTGCTCGTCGACGTCCATCGCTTCGGCGTCCGATTGCGTGCGGATGGTGTCGATGCTCGACCACGCGATGAGCTGGCCCTTGTGCACCAGCCCTTCGGCATTGAGGGCCAGCGCGCCGAAGGGCACGGTGTCGCCCGCATGCAGGCGCCGCTCCACGTCGTGTCGCAGCACTTCGCCCACGGCCTCTTCCACTTCGGCGACGAGCGCATACGGGTCGTCCCACAGGTCGAGCCGCAGGCGCAGCGTCTGGCCATCGCGGGTGGTGAGCAGCAGGTGGTTGCGGTTGTGGCGATGGCGCAGCCGCGTCACGTCGGCGAAGGCGATGGTCTGCGTGCCCAGCTGCAGGCCGTGCGCGGTCAGCGTCAGCACCTGCGGGGTGCGCAGCCACGCGAAGAAGTCGCTGCCCTTCCAGCCGATCAGGTAGATCGCGGCCGGGATCGCCAGCACCAGCACGAAGAAGGCGCCCTTGTAGCGCACGAAGTCCGGCGTGATGAGGTACGGAAGGATGTAGATCTTGGCCGGCACCAGCACCATGGCGCAGAAGACATAGATCGCGGCCAGGCCGGCCAGCACACAGTAGAACGCGTAGCGCGGAAAGATGCGGTCGTGACGAAGGGGCATGTGAAGCAAGTACCCAATGCGTCGACAACGGGCGTGGTGGCGTGGAGCTGAATTGCGCGCACGACCATACCAGCGGGAAGCGTCGCTCTCGAGGCTTCGCATGCGTTAACGCATCTTTTTTTTGAGCCGAGAACGCCTGCCGCGAAACCAGTTAACCGAGAAGATTTAAGTTTGATGCCTGCTTCGACACAAGCGCTGCTTAAGCATTCATGGCAACTCTGCAAGCAGCGCACCGTGTGCGATGCGCACCCGCACGATCAACGCTGCAGCGTCGCCTGCCGCCTGAACTCGCTCGGGCTGCCGCCCGTGTGCGCGCGGAACACGCGGCTGAAGTGCGAGAGGTTGCCGAAGCCCGCGCCCAGCGCGATGTCGGTGATGGAGCGCGCGGCGTTCGCGGGATCGATGAGGTCGCGGATGCTGGCCGCCAGCCGCTGGTGCTGGATGTAGCCGGTGAGCGTGTCGTCGTCGCCCGCGAAGGCCTGGTGCAGCAGGCGCTTGCTGCAACGCAGGGCCAGCGCCATACCGTCGATCGACAGCGCCGGGTCGCGCAGGTTCTGCGCCACGTGGCGGTGGATGCGGTCTTTCAGTGCCTCGCGCTGGGTCTGGGCGGTGCTGCGGCCCGCCAGCTCCATGAGCGACAGGCGCACCAGCTGGATCAGCAACTCGCCCGCGCCGCGCGCGGCGGCCTCGCTCATGTGGGGCAGCTCCAGGTAGGTGTTGCGCATGGTCTCCAGCGCCACGCGCGAGATGCCGCTGTCGCCGCCGATGCGCCGCGCCACGAGGTCGCCCAGCGGCAGCGCGGGCGAGGCGATCTGGTCTTTCGGCAGCATCACGATGAGGTGATCGCTGCGCTCGGGGTTGGCCACGGTGTAGTCGAGCGTGGTGTCGTACAGCGTCCAGCCGCCCGCGCGCACCGCCGCCGCGCGCCCGCGCTGCGTGACCTCGGCCGATCCCTGCCAGGGCGCGACGATCTTCAGGTAGGGCGCATCGCTCAGGCGCGCCATCTGCGGGGTGCGCAAGACACGATGCCGGTTGGCCTCCAGCCGCGTGAGGATCACGTCGCCCGCGTGCGAGGACGCCAGGTGGCCGTCGAAATCGCTGTCGCCGTACAGGTCGGAGCCGAGGCCGCCGAAGTGGCGCCACACCCACTCGCACCACAGCGGCCCGCGTTCCTTCGGCGGGATGGCGTCGGTGGACAGGAGCAGGGACGCGGTCATGGGGCGAAAGCGGTGAAGACGAAAGATTGCAACACGGCAGCGGGATGCCGCGCATTGTGGAGTGCCCGCAAAGCCCTCGCCTTTGCGGGTTAACCACTAGGCGCCTGCACGCTGCGTCAAGTGCTTTGTGCGCGGCGGGCACAGCGGCAAAGGGCATGCGTTTCTACGATCCCGGTCAGCGGGCGCATACCGACGCCCGGAAGGAGACCTCCATGCTTCACCCCACCCGCCGTCACTGGATCCAGGGCACGGCCACCGCGCTGGGCGCGGCCGCTGTCGCGCCGCAGCTGTTCGCGCAAAGTGCGCCCGTTCGCATCGGCTACGCCATCGCCCGCACCGGCCCCTGGGCCGCGGGCGCGCAGGTGAGCCAGGAACCCAACTACCTGCTGTGGGCCGAGCAGGTCAACGCCGCGGGCGGCCTGTCGGTGAAGGGCACGAAGCGGCCCATCGAGCTCATCGGCTACGACGACCGCAGCGAGACCGAGACCTGCGTGCGCACCTTCGAGAAGCTGATGGGCAGCGACAAGGTCGATCTCGTGCTGCCGCCCTGGGGCTCAGGTGCCAACTTCGCGGTCGCGCCGCTGGCCAACCGCTTCGGCTATCCGCTGCTGGCGCCCACGGCCCTGTCGCGCAAGCTCATCGACATGCGCCTGCCCTTCTTCTTCTCGCTGCTTCAGCAGCCCGACAAGATGATGGGCGCGCTGGTCGACATGCTGGTGGCGCAGAACGTGAAGACGATCACCATCGTCTACATGGACGACCTGTTCGGCCTGGAGAACTTCGCGGCGCTGAACAACGCGCTGAAGAAGACGCAGATCCAGGTGCTCGACCGCAAGAGCTACCCGCTCGGCGTGAAAGACCTCGCGCCCGTGCTGCGCACCATGAAGGACCTGAACCCCGACGCCTTCATCGGCATCACCTACCCGCCGGACACCATCCTGGCGAGCCGGCAGGCGCGCGAGGTGGGCTTCAACCCGAAGTACTTCTACGCCTCGGTGGGCACGGCCTTCCAGCTCTACAAGAACGTGATGGCGGCCAACACCGAGGGCGTGATCGGCATGGGCTCGTGGAACGGCAAGACCAGCCCCGAGGCCAAGGCCTACTTCGATGCGCACACCAAGAAGTTCGGCAAGGAGCCCGACCGCTGGGCCAGCGGCCACGCGTGGGCCGGCCTGCAGATCCTGCAGCAGGCGGTGGAGAAGGTGGGCCTCGATCGCAAGGCGCTGCGCGAGCAGATCGCGAAGAACGAGTTCAAGACCATCCTCGGGCCGATCCGCTTCGAGGGCAGCGAGAACGCGTCGATCCCCGGCACCGTGTCGCAGTGGCAGGGTGGCGACTTCGAAGTGGTGTGGCCGAAAGACCGCGCTACCGCACAACTGATGCCGAAGCCGGCCTGGAAATAACAGCGTGTCGTTCTCTGGATGGGCCGAGCTCCTGGCCGGCGGATTGATCACGGGCGGCATCTACGCGCTGGTGGCCATCGGACTGAACCTGCAGTACGGGCTGATGCGCATCATGAACATCTCGCACGGCGAGTTCCTGATGCTCGGCGCCTTTCTCACGTGGTGGGGGCACACGGCGCTGGGCATCTCGCCGCTCTTGTTCATGCCGGTGGCCTTCGTGCTGCTGATGGCGCTGGGCATGGCGGTGCACTGGCTGTGCTTTCGCCAGGTGGCGGCGCGCGCGCCGAACGTCGACGTGTTCGAGGCGCGCAGCCTGATGGTCGGTTTCGGCCTCATGTTCTTCGTGCAGAACACCGCCCTGCTCGTGTGGGGCGGCGACCTGCGCGGCTACGACTACCTGGCCGAGCCGGTGCAGCTGGGCGAGATGCGTTTCACCGCCAACAAGCTCGTGCTGTTCGGCGTGGCGCTGGCGCTGAGCCTCGTGCTCATCGCGCTGCTCAAGCTCACGCTGCTGGGCAAGGCGGTGCGCGCGCTGATGCAGTCGCCCACCGGCGCGCAACTCGTGGGCATCAACACCAAGCGGCTGCACCCGCTGATGTTCGGCATCGGCCTGGGCCTGTCGGGCGTGGCCGGTGCGCTGCTGTCGATGACCTACGAGATCTCGCCCTCGATGGGCGAGCCCTACACCGTGACGGCGCTGATCGTCATCACCCTCGGCGGCTTCGGCAGCATCGCGGGCAGCCTCGTCGGCGGCCTGCTGCTGGGCGTGGTCGAAGCGCTGGGCATGCACTACACGAGCCCCTCGCTCAAGATGCTGCTGTCGTATGCCGTGTTCATCGGCGTGCTGATCTGGCGGCCCAACGGACTGTTCTCCAGAAGATGAACTCCCTCTTTCAAAACAAACCGTGGTGGGTGCTTGGCATCGGCCTCGCGCTGGCGGCCGCCGTGCCGTGGGTCGCGAGCGAGTTCATCGCATCGGTCGCGCTCGGCTGCCTGATGTACATCGCGCTGGCCACGAGCTGGTCGCTGTTCTGCGGTGCCACGCGCTACCTGTCGCTGGCCACCTCGGCCTTCTTCGGCCTGGGTGCGTACGCGAGCGCCACGCTGCTCGAGGTGCTGCCCTGGCCGCTGGTGATCCTGAGCGGCGCGGCCATCGCGAGCGCGGTGGCGGTGCTGATGGGCGCGGCCGTGCTGCACCTGCGCGGCACCTACTTCGCCGTGCTGACCTTCGGCATGACCGAGCTGATCCGCCATGCCGTCACCTTCGTCGAGAAGCAGGTCTCGGGCACCGTGGGCCGCGTGCTCACCGTGGTGCCGTCGAACGAGACGGTGTACCTCACGCTGCTGGCGATTGCGGGCGCGGCCATTGCCACGGCGCTGCTCGTGAAGCGCAGCCGCTTCGGCCTGGCGCTGGCCGGCATCGGTGCCGACGAGCAACGCGCGCAGACGCTGGGCGTGGACACGCGCCGCGTGAAGATCGCCGGCTTCGCACTCACCGCCGCCTTCGCCGGTGCGGTGGGCGCTGCGATGGCCGTGCGCTGGACCTACATCGAACCGGCCGCCGTGTTCAGCCCCTTCATCGGCTTCCAGACCGTGCTGATCGCGATGATCGGCGGGGCCGCCAGCATCGGCGGGCCGGTGGCCGCGGCCATCGTGTTCAGCCTGCTCTCGGAAACGCTGCGGCTGCAGCTGCCCTACGGCTACATGATGGTGCTGGGGCTGCTGCTCATCCTGTGCGTGATGTACCTGCCCAACGGCCTCGCGTCGCTGTGGCAGCGCAAGGCAGCGGCGTTGCGGAGGCACGCACCATGAAGGCCACGCCGCTTCTCGAAGCCCGCGACCTCACGGTGCGCTTCGGCGGGCTCACCGCCGTCGACGCCGTGAGTGCCACGCTGCATGCGGGCGAGCTGGTCGGCATCATCGGCCCCAACGGCGCGGGCAAGACGACGTTCTTCAACGCGATCTCGGGCGTGGTCATGCCGACCTCGGGCCGGCTGCTGGTGGAAGGCGACGTCGACCTCACGCGGCGCGGCCCGCACCTGTACGCCGCCCACGGCATCGCACGCACCTTCCAGACGCCGCGCGTGATGGCCGACATGACGCTCGAGGACAACGTGCGCTTCGGCATGCAGTTCGCGGGCCGCCGCCGCGCACCCATCGCGGGCCTGGGCAGCACCGGCGAGATCCTCGACATGCTGGGCCTGGGCGGCCTTGCCACGCAGATCGCGGCCGACGTCACGCCCTCGCAGCAGCGCCTGCTCGAGATCGGCATGGCGCTCGGCACGCGGCCGCGCGTGCTGCTGCTCGACGAGGTGGCGGCCGGCCTCACCGAGGCGGAGGTCGATGCCATGGCGCGGCGCATCCGCCGCCTGCGCGACGACCACGGCCTCGCCGTCGTGTGGATCGAGCACGCGGTGACCACGCTGCTGAAGTACGTCGAGCGCGTGCTGGTGCTGCACCAGGGCCGCAAGATCGCCGACGGCACGCCGGCCGAGGTCGTGCGCAATGCCGAGGTGGTCGAGGCCTACCTGGGCGACGAGATGGAGGCCACGGCATGAGCGGCACGCAACTCACTGTGCGCGGTCTTGCGGCCGGCTACCACGGCTTCCAGGTCATCCAGGGCCTGGACCTCGACGTGACGCCCGGCGTCACCGTCGTGCTCGGGCCCAACGGCGCGGGCAAGACCACGCTGCTCAAGGCGCTGGCCGGCCTGCTGCCGCGCACGGGCGATGCGGTGCTCGACGGTGCGGCGCTGCCGTCCGCCGATGCCACCGCCTGCGTGCGGCGCGGCCTGGCGCTGGTGGCCGAGGGCCGCCAGCTGTTCCCGCAGATGACCGTCACCGAGAACCTCGAACTCGGCGGCTGGCTCATTCCCGCGCGGCTGCGCGCCGAGCGCCTCGCGCGCGCCTTCGACGACTTTCCGCGCCTGAAGGAGCGCGCCACGCAGCTCGCCGGCACCATGAGCGGCGGCGAGCAGCAGATGGTGGCCGTGGCGCGCGCCCTGATGAGCGGGCCGCGCCTGCTGATGCTCGACGAGCCCTCGCTCGGCCTGGCGCCGCGCATGGTCGACGAGCTGCTTTCTATCGTGCGCCGCATCGCCGACCAGAGCGTGACCGTGCTCATGGTCGAACAGAACGTGCGCAAGGCGCTGCAGGCCGCCGACCGTGGCTACGTGCTCGAACGCGGGCGCGTGGTCGCCTCGGGCGAAGCGCAGGCGCTGCTGCATTCCGACGCCGTGCGCCAGGCCTACCTGGGCGTGGCCTGAACACCCCTCTTCCTCTTTCTTTCTTGCAAAGGACAACCATGACCGACATCTCCATGCTCATCGACGGCGAACGCCGCGCGGCCACCGGCGGCGCCACCTTCGAGCGCCGCAACCCGCTGGACGGCGGCATCGCGACGCGCGCCCCCGCCGCCACACCCGCCGACGCGGTCGCCGCCGTCGACGCCGCGCAGCGCGCCTTCGCCACCTGGTCGCAGACCGGCCCCAACGAACGCCGCGCCTTGCTGCTCAAGGCCGCGCACGCGCTCGAAGCGCGCGCCGACGCCTTCGTGCAGGCCATGGCCCGCGAGACCGGTGCCTCGGCGCTGTGGGCGGGCTTCAACGTGCACCTGGCGGCCGGCCTCCTCACCGAGGCCGCCTCGCTCACCACGCAGATCGCGGGCGAGGTCATCCCGTCCGACGTGCCCGGCAGCCTTGCCATGGGCGTGCGGCAGGCCGCCGGCGTGGTGCTGGGCATCGCGCCCTGGAACGCCCCCGTGATCCTGGCCACGCGCGCCATCGCCACGCCGCTGGCCTGCGGCAACACCGTCGTGCTCAAGGGCTCCGAACTGTGCCCCGAGACGCATGCGCTCATCATCGAAGCGCTGGCCGAGGCCGGCCTGCCCAAGGGCACGGTCAACTTCGTGACCAACGCGCCCGCCGACGCGGGCGCCGTGGTCGAGGCCATGGTCGCGCACCCGGCGGTGCGGCGCGTCAACTTCACCGGCTCCACGCGCGTGGGCCGCCTCATCGCGCAGACCTGCGCCACGTACCTGAAGCCTGCCGTGCTCGAACTCGGCGGCAAGGCGCCCTTCGTGGTGCTCGACGACGCCGACATCGACGCGGCCGTGGACGGCGCGATCTTCGGCGCCTTCGCCAACTCGGGCCAGATCTGCATGTCGACCGAACGCCTCGTGGTCGACAACGCCGTCGCCGACGAATTCGTCTCGAAGTTCGCCGCCCGCGCACAAGCCTTGCCGCTCGGCGACCCGCGCGAAGGCCCCGTCGTGCTGGGCTCGGTCGTCGACATGAGCACCGTGACCCGCTGCAACGCCCTGATCGACGACGCCCTCGCCAAGGGCGCGGTGCTCGTGTGCGGCGGCAAGGCGAAGAACACGCTGATGCCCGCCACCGTGCTCGACCACGTCACGCCCGCGATGGCCATCTACCGCGAGGAATCGTTCGGGCCGGTAAAGGCGGTCGTGCGCGTGAACGGCGTGGAAGAAGCGGTGGCGGTGGCCAACGACAACGAGTTTGGTTTGTCATCCGCCGTGTTCGGCCGCGACGTGGCGCGCGCATGGAACGTGGCGCAGCGCATCGAGGCGGGGATCTGCCATGTCAACGGACCGACGGTGCACGACGAGGCGCAGATGCCGTTCGGGGGGGTAAAGGCGTCGGGGTATGGGCGGTTCGGCGGGCGCGCTGGTGTCGAAGCGTTCACGGAGCTGCGGTGGATTACGGTGCAGACGACGCCTCGGCACTATCCGTTCTGAACAAGGGAGCGGCAGGACACCGCCCTGCCATTCCGATCAAGCCATCATCGGCTCCGGCGAAGCCCTTTCGGCGGGCCGACGGTTCTGGGTCAGCCGTGTCTCGTCCGCGCCTGCATACACACGGCGGTAGCGCAGGTAGCCGGCCCCCCATGCATACCATTCGCGCCCTTCCGTGAACTCGGGTGCGTACTCGCCCTTGGTCAGGTACAGGTTCACCCACTGCTCCTGCCGGCGCGTCAGCCCGGCGGGCGCTCCGCCTCGGGGTGGATCGATCTGCCCGCGCGCCTCGTCCGCTCTTTTTTTCCGGGCCACCAGTTTTTCGAGCTGCTCCTTGAACTCGGCCGCTTCGGGCCCGGTGAGCTTGAACCATGCGTGCGAATCGTGCACGCGGTCTTCGAACAGCTTGCTGGTGAGCACGGGCTCGTTCCAGTACGGCTCGATGCGGCCCCACTCGCCGACCCGCTCCGAATCGATGCCGGGCACGTTGTCGACTTCGTGCGGCGTGCCGTCGGGGCTGTTGCGGCCGCTGATCCGCTTCTTTTTCTTGAGCCAGGCTTCGAAGTCCTTCACTTCCTTGACGAACTGCTCGTCGGCCGACTTGAGGTCCGCCTGGTCTTCCTTCGAAGCGCGCAAGACGAACGGCATCGTGGCCGCGTGGCCAGCCCAGGACTTGCGCCACTGGATGAACAGCTTGCGCTGCTCCGCCATGATGTCGCGCAGCACCCCTTCCTTGACCCGGCATACGGCAAGGTAAGCGTTGAAGTCCCGGATCAGGTCCTTGGCGACCATGAACTGCTTCTGGATGACTGGGCGTGCCAGTTCCAGTTTCAGGGGCACGCCCAAGATTCGTGCTTCGCGGTACATCAGGGCCAAAGGAATGCGCGAAAGCATGTCCTCGCCCGCCTCATCGATCCCCTTGCCCTGCTCCTTCGGCATGTAGCCTCCGCCGACGTCCGAGTGCATGCCAGGGCACACCCACTCCCGAGAGTTCGCGGGCAGCGTATTGCCGACATGAACGGAATCCGACGGAAAGCTGCGACGGAACTCATGCGCGGCCACGATGTGCAGGCAGGGCACGTCGGCCGGGATGCGCATCGACGTGTCAGCATCAGCCCAGCCGCCATGGCCGTCAGCGAAAAGGGACGAGGCCGCCACACCGACCGACGCGACGGTATCGAACAGTCCCAGGAAGTCGAAGGTCACCGGAAACGACGCCAGCGTCGGCCCGGTCTGCCCGCGGAGTTCGGCATCGATCTCGCACATCGCGAGGAACCAGTTGACGAAGACCCGAGCCTCCGCCGCGCCTCGCGAAAAGCCGAATGCGCTGACGAAGATGCGCTGCACGCGCCCTGGATCAACCTTGCTGCACTGACCCGTTATGGGATCGATCATGTGCGGCTTGACCGACTCGTGCAGCTTGTTGAGCATCGCTTCGAGCGTCCGGCGATTCTTGTTCTCGCGTTGGCGCTTGTCGGCGGGCCCTTTGCCCGCTTCCAGCAGTTCCTCCCGCCCGAGGTCGAAGGCCTTGCAAAACTTCAGCACTTCTTCGGTGGAGAACAGCCCTGGCCCGTTGCCGCTTCGGGTGAGGTAGCGGTAGACGCAGTTGAGCGCTTGCGCCAACGCCCACAGGATGCGGCGCTCGCCGTAGAGCGCCGTGGCGTTGCCCAGCAGCGCGTCCTTGCCGGCGCCGCTGTCGTCCACCTGCGTGAAGGGCGTCCCCACGCCCGGCACATACACCTTGAAGAACTGCTGGTAGTTGTCGGGGTTCGTGGTCCACTGCGCATCGGGGTCGGCCGGCACCCCGGGCACATGCTGGCCCGGATAGGCACCGTACAGGCGCGCGACGTTGGAGTGCGTGTGATCCTTTTCTCTGGTGCTGCGGTCGTAGTTATTGCGCGTGCCGTCGAAGAAGAAGCCCATGAAGAGGTTCACGTCGCAGGACTTGCCGGGCTGGCCCACAGGGCGCAGTTCGCGGCTCACCTCGTAGTCGACTCGAATCTTGTCGCTTGCTGGTCCAAAGAAAACTTCTCGATTTGAAGGATTGGAGAATATTTCCTCTTCGATGGGATTGACCAAATGTGCGGTCATGGCTTGACCTTCATCAGCCTATCGACCTTTTCCTGGTCCCAAGCCACAAGTCGCTCCAGCATGGCCTTCTCCTTGGTGAAGAAGGCGGGATCGTCTGGCCCCGAGAACGCTGCGAGCTCCTTTCGATAGGCGAACTCCTTTGCGCGCCATTCCCATGTCTTGTGGAGGTATTTTTTTGGATCAGTACTCAGTTCCTCCAGCGACTTCTTGCTCGACTTCAACCCCTCCTGCGCCAGTCTCATATCTCGTTCCCACAACTCCTGCTGGAAAGCCAATGAAGGCTTGGGCCACCCCTTGATCTTCCCGGGCCACTCGTCGCCATTGGGACGGTACGCGGTTGAAACCACCCCCACCGTTCCATCGGGATAGTTGATGAACCACACATCCCCTGCCTTGCCACTCTTGTCGTAGGGCGGCAGGTCGACGATGAAGGTCTGGCGCGGCCGATAGTCGCCCGCCTTGTTGTCGTAGCTCTGAAGGATCACGCCGACCTGGATGCCGGGTGCCCACGTCTTCGGCACGTCGTAGCAACAGATCACGCCCCCCGCGGCGAACGGGCCGATTTCTTCGGAGGCGACCACGGTCTGCTTCGGGTCCTTGGGATCGAACAGCCGGTAACGGATGTCCTGGTCGGTGTAGTTGACGCCGCTGACCGAGGCTGGAACCGTGTCAGCACGACCAGTGGCACATCCTGCCGTAGCCAGAGATGCAAGAAACGCGAGGGGAAGGAGCCAGTTTTTGAGAATCATCTGTTGTTCCTGTGGCAATGCGCTAGACCATCAAGGCGCGCAGCGCTTCATGGTCCGGGCCAGCGCCGTGGCTGAGTTCGGGGTGCTGCCAAAAAACTTCACACAGCCTCATCCGTTGCGCCAACGTATCGAACTGCATGGCATCGGCTGCGGCGAGCCCGCATACAGCCAGTGCGTGCAGCACCGAGGGCCGGTGCTGCGCTTCGTAGGCTGGCGAGAGTTGAAGCAGGTTCGCGATCACTTCATCCGCTTCGCTGCCGGCAATGAGCATCGCGCATTGATCACCATCGAGTACCGGTGCGCATGGAGCCAGCGACGTGGATGCCATTTTCCCCGGTGCAAGGAAAGTGCTCCAGCTGGCGTCGCGCCGGCGGAAATGCCATGTGGCTCCGGAACCGCAGAACGCCATCTGCTGCAACGGCGACAGCGCGACCAGCACATCCGGCAGGCGGCGTGTGTCGGGAAAGCGCAGCACGAAATACTGCCCGTCCGCATTCACGATGCACCAGGGGCTCAGGCGTTTGAACAGCGACTCGAGCGGCTCGGCCGAGTGGATGAAGCTGAGCATCGGCAAGCCATTCGTCAGCTGCAGCACACCATCGAGCAAGGGCCTCTCGACAGCATCGATGTTCAGCAGAACCGGTGAATGCTGAATCGCTTCATCCGAAGCGCCGGGCATGTTCTCGTAGAGCGACCGCCAGGAGCCGGAGCCCAGGTGGCTCTTGATCAGCTGATGGCATTGCGGGGCGAAGGCGCAATCAATCAAGGCGTAGCGAAATCCCTCGGCGCCGGAGGCAAGAGGGCCGCCGTCCGCAAACAAGGCGTCGATCCATCCGGGCGCGTGCTTGTCGATCAGGTTCATCGTGCGTTATTCCACCTGGGTGAAGGCCGGCGCCGACTTGAGCGACTTCAGGAGGCACGCCACGCAGATGCTCTTGGGAAATGCCGGCAACGGGTAGCTCTTCTGCACCGGCCCCGCCAACTTCCGCTGCACCGCGTGATAAGTGATCTTCCCCGGACACTCGAAGGTGATGTCCCCATCCTGCAGCGTGATCGACGCGCCCTGCGCCGTCGCGATGCGGATCTTCTTCTTGGCCGCGAACTCCACCGTCTGGTCGGTGCTGGCGATCTTCAGCGCGTCCTTGGCCTGCACACGCAGTTCGTCGTGCTGCGCCTGGAAGTCCAGGTCGTCGTTGCCCGCGATGACCGACAGGCCCGTGTCTGCATCGGCCTTCTGCGCCCCGGCCAGCACGCCGATGGCTTGCCCGCTGTGCACGCGCAGCACGTCGGCCAGCGCCAGGTTGATGTCGCCGCCGCTGGCCAGCGTGGCGGTCTCGCCGCTGACGACCTGCAGCTGCTGGCCTGCCACCATCGCCAGCCCGCCGCGTGCGGCCAGTGCGATCACGGCGTCGCTCGTGTGCGGCACCTTGCCTTCGCCGGTGGCGATGGTTTTGTCTGCTGCATCGGCGTAGGCGGTGTCGAGCGCGTCGGCGGTCACCATGCCGCTGGCGGTGCGCTCCATGGCGGCGTACGGGGCGCGTTCCTTGTCGAGCTGGGATTCGTTGGCCTTGCTGGCCCCGATGTGCCCGGCCAGCTGCACGGTCTCGTGGGTCTTGGCCGCATCGCTCAGGGCCTGGCCCAGCTGCTGCACCTGCTTGAGCAGCGCCATGCCGGCGGCGAAGTCGCCGACGGGCTCCAGCTTCTGGCCGCCTGCGCCGTGGTACGTGCTCAGCAGCACGCCCTTGCCCCCTCGCAGCGCCGCATAGCCGTCGGTGCGCAGCTCCAGACCCTGGCCTCGGAAGCTGCCGCGAAAGTTGTCGGCCTGGTGGATGAGGTGGCCCAGGTTCAGCTGGCTGTGGGCGGTGCTCGCATGCAGCTGCACGCGCAGCTGCTGGTTCGAATCGTCGAACACCAGCTGGCTGAAGCCCTCGCCGCCGAACTCCTTGGTCTTGAAGCCGCTCAGGGCGGCCGCGTTGCGGTGACCCTTGTCGTCGGCGCTGGCGCCGTGCCAGGGCGGGGCATGGCCCGCTGCCAGGTTGGCCTGGGCGCTGGGCGAGGCGTTGTTCGCTTGGGCGAAAACGTCGTTGCTGTCGGTGCCTTGTTCGCTGTTCTCACCGGTGCGCGATGCGCCGCCGGGCGTGGGGGCGATGCCGCCGTCGCCGCGGCCGTTGTACAGCGCGCCGACGATGACGGGCTGGTCCACATCCAGGTCGACGAACTTGACCAGCACTTCCTGCCCGATGCGCGGCAGCCACTGCCAGCCCATGCCGGGGCCGGCCTGGCGCTGGGCCACGCGGATCCAGCGGGTGCTGCGGTTGTCCTGGGCGTTGTCTCCGTTGCTGTTGTCGCTGGCGTTGCTCTGCCAGTGGAAGCGCACGCGCACGTCGCCACGGTCGTTGCAGTACAGCTCGTCGGCGCCATTGGGCGAGGTCTCGCCAGCGGGGCCGACCACGATGGCGCTGTGCACGCCGCTGGCCGTGGGCTTGGCGTGCAGGCGGGCGCCATCGGCCGCGGCCAGGGCGGGGCGCCAGGGGCGTGGGGCGTGCACGCCCGAGAAGCTGTTGGCGTAGCCCTGGGCCTGTGCGGTGGTCAGGCTCTCGGGCTGCGGGTGGACGGTGTTGCCGTTGTTCGTGCCCGTTGCTGCAGACACCAGCCCGAACACGTCGGCTTCGGCCGTCACGGGGGCGCAGGGCTGGTTGAACACGAGGTGTTCCGTGAGCGCACCCAGCTGCGCCGCAATCGATGCGGCCGTGTCCTTGGGCAGATTGTTGATGCCCACATGCTCGATGGTGTCCAGCAGCAGCGCGGGCCTGGCCTGCAAACCCAGTGCAGGCGCGTCGTCGATCTCGAGGCGCGTGCCCGCGCGCAAGGTGCGCACGGTGCTGTGGCCCAGCATCAGGTCGGCGCGGCATTCGGCCGCTTCCATCATCAATGCCGCGTAGCGCTCGACGGTGCGGTTGGTGTCCCAGCCACGGCTGCGGTCGTTCAGGCCCAGCACATCGTCGTATTCCAGGCGTGGGGCGTTCTTGCCGCCGACCGGAAAGCGCGCCGGGGCGCTGCCTGTGAGCTGGCGCTTGCCGTCGACGTTCCAGGCGCTCAGGTGCACCTGGGCCACCGACTGGCGCATGCGGCGCACCAGCGCCTGCACGGCGTCGCTGCGTTCCTGCGAACTCTTGCGGTGAAAGCGAACGGGCGAGCCCACATCGGCGGGCTGGGTGTCGTTGGACGAGAAGATCACGAGCTTGTGGCTCGTCGGGGCCTGGGCGTCTTCCTCGATGCGCCAGGCCAGGCCTTCTTCGGCCAGCAGGCGCGAGAAGAAGTCGAAGTCGCTCTCGCGGTACTGGGTGCAGTAGGTGCGAACGGGGGCGTCGGCGAGGAAACCGTTCACTTCGGAGGAGAAGGCCCAGCTGCCGGCCTCGGCGTACGGGGCGAGCACGCGCTCGATGATGTCTGCCACGCTGCGCTGCTGGAAGACCTGGCTGCGCCCTTGCTGGGTGGCCAGCCAGAGCCAGGGCACGAGCGTGAGGCGGTAGCGCGCCAGGCCGCCGTCGGCGCCCAGCGATTCGACGGCGCGGATCAATCCCGTACGTCGTGCGAGAGAACCATTGGCCAGCACGGTGACCAACGTCAGCGGCTGGTCGATCAGCGAAGACAGCGCCAGGTCCGCGCGCAGGCTCAGGCACACGATGCGCAGCTCGAACAGCTGGGACACCGCCTCGCGCTGCACCCAGCCTTCCACGCGCAAAGCATCGATGCTCTCTCGCGCGGCACTGTTGGAGGACGACGAAGCACTCGGCGCTTCGAGGCGGTACAGCCGCGCCGTCTGGCTCAGCTCGGCCCACAGGGCGCTGCGGTCAGCGGAAGGTGACGACGAACGAGTGCGCACAGGCACGCTGCCGTGGTTGGACATGGAACTCCCCGAACTTATTTTTCTTCCCCGCGTTGCGCGGGGTGGCATGCGTCCGATTGTCGGAGTCCCGGTGGCCCGAGCGTAAGTACCTGAAAGTAGCACCCGGCGATGCAGGACGACGCCTCAAGCCGGCGAATGCACGCCGCCGCCCTGGCGCCCCTCTTCCGCTGCCGCCACCAGCCGCAGCCCGGCGCGCACGCGCGCCAGCGTCTCGTTCTCACGCTGCGGTGCCTACACCGCGTGGGCCGAGTGCGAGAACTCGGGCGCACCCTCCACCAGCCGCAACCGGCCGTCGGCCAGGAAGGGCCGCGCGACGCCGATGCGGAAGTAGCCCGCGCCGCCCACGGCGAGCAGGTAGGTGAGCGCCAGCGGCCCGAGCGAGATCGACACCGGCGCGTGGGCCAGCTCCGGAAACGCCGCCTCGTGGTTGGCCGCGAAGGCCGGGCCCCAGTCGACCGACACGTAGCGCGTGCGGTCGAGCCGGCCTTCGGGGTCGGTGGTGACCATCACCAGCCGCTCCTCGGCCAGCAGCTCGGCCACGAGGCCGGGGCGCTGCGGCGGGTTGTAGAGCACGGCCAGGTCGAGCGCGCCGCCCTGCACGGCGTCGAGCAGGCGCTGGGCGCTGTCGACCTCGGCGCGCAGCGCGATCTCGGGGCAGACGCGGTGCATCCAGATCAGCCAGTCGGCCAGCAGCGGATGCCACAGGCTGGGCTCGCTGCCCACGCTCACGCCCTCCTCGATCCCCGGCGGCAGCGCCACATGCTGGCGTGCACGCTCCCACACCTGCACCAGCGTGGTCGCGTGCGCCACGAAGCGCTCGCCCGAGGCGGTGAGCCGCGCGCCGGCCTTGTTGCGCACGAACAGGCGCCGCCCGAGCTGGTCCTCGAGCAGGCGGATGCGCGCGCTGACGGCGGTCTGCGTCAGGTGCAGCCGCTCGGCCGCGGCCACGAAGCTGCCGGTGGCCGCGACTTCGAGAAAGGTCCGGGCGAGGCCGATGTCCATCGGATTCATATTAGTTTTTTTGCACTCATTTGCAATGAACATTCATTGGCTTGGGGAGAAGCATCGGTTCACCATGAGCGCACGACTTCAGGAGCCCCGCCCCATGCGTCCCCTGCCGCCCATGCCCCACGCCGCCCCGCCCGACGATGCCGCCCCGCCCTTCGCCGACACGCCCGCCGCGCTGCGCGCGCAGGGGCTGCGTTTTCCCGAGCGCGTGGAGGTGTCCTCGCCGGTCTGCTACGCCGACGAGCTGGACGCGGCCTACCGCGAAGCCGGCGACCGCGACGCACTGCTGGCCGCGCTGAACGAACTGCTCGAAGCCGAGCGCGCCGGCGCGCGCATCACGCTGCGCAGCGCCGCCGAGACCGACGACCCCGCGCTGCAGCGCCTGGTGACCGACATCCACCGCGACGAGGTGCGCTGGTGCGGCATGCTGATCGACGCGATCCAGTCGCTGGCCGCCACGCCCAGCACGCGCACCGGCGCCTTCTACGAGCGCGCGATGGCGGTGCCGGAACTGGGCGCGCGCCTGGCGCTGCTCAACCGCGGCCAGGGCTGGGTGGTGCGCAAGCTGCAGGCGCTGCTGCCGCGCATCGTCGACGCGCACATCCACGGCGAGCTGACGGCCATGCTGGTGTCGCACCAGCAGAACATCGCGCGCGTCGATGCGCAGCAGGCACCCCAGGCACCACAGGCCCCGAGCGGGCCGCAGGAAGGAGCTTCATCATGAATGCACAGGACGTCATGACCTCGCCGGTCTTCACCGTCGCGCCGGACACGCCGGAGCGAGACATCAGCGCGCTGCTGCTGGCGCGCCACATCAGCGGCGTGCCGGTGCTCGACCAGGGCGAGGTGGTCGGCATCGTGAGCAAGTCCGACCTGCTGCATCGCTACGAGGCCGAGCCCGGCGGCGCGCCGCCGCACCCGTGGTGGCAGCGCTGGGTGCAGCGCACCGCACCGCCGCGCGACTACGTGCGCGCGCACGCCCTGCGCGCGGCCGACCTCATGACGCGCGAGCCGGTGTCGATCGCCGAAGACCTCTCGCTGGCCCGCGTCGCGCAGCTGCTGACCGCCTACCGCATCCAGCACCTGCCGGTGGTGCGCGGGCGCCGGCTGGTGGGCATCGTGACGAGCGGCGACCTGGTCAAGGCGCTGCTGCGGCAGGCCGAGGCCGACACCTCGAGCGCCGATGCGTGCGACGACGCGCAGATCCTGGCGCGCCTCGTGGCCGAACTGGAACGGCAGACCTGGTGGAGCCGCGCGTGGTCGCATGTGTCGGTGGACAACGGCATCGTGATGTACCACGGCATGGTAGGCAACGAGGCCGAGCGCGACGCGGCGCGCGTGGCGGCCGAGGGCATCGCGGGCGTGCGCGGCGTGGTCGACGAGCGGCTGAGCACGATCGAATGGCAGACGATTGTCTGAAGGGCAAAAAAAAGAAAGTTGCAACACGGCGCGGGGGTGCGCCATCCAATGGGCAGAAGGAACTCACCGCATGCCGCCCACCACCCTGCCCCTGACTGCCGATGCCGACGCGAACGCGTCCGACGCCGAACTGGCCGCACGCGCCGCGCAGGGCGACACGCAGGCCTTCGCGCGCATCATGCGGCGCCACAACCAACTGCTGTTTCGCACCGCGCGCAGCATCCTGCACAGCGACGCCGACACCGAAGACGCGCTGCAGGACGCCTACCTGCGCGCCTGGCGCGCCATCGGCGGCTTCCGCGACGAAGCGAAGCTCTCGACCTGGCTGGTGCGCATCGTCATCAACGAGGCGCTGGGCCGCCTGCGCCGCCGCGGCGCGCAGGTGATTCCGCTCGACGGCGGCGCGACTGCAGGGGACGACGACGACGCCCCCGACACGCAGCTCGCCGACGACCCCGACCGCCAACCGGAGCGCCTCGCCATGCGGGAAGACCTTCGCCGACTCATGGAGCGCCGCATCGACCGGCTGCCCGACGCCTACCGCACCGTGTTCGTGCTGCGCGCGGTGCAGGAACTGAGCGTCGGCGAAACCGCCGAGGCGCTGCAGCTGCCCGAGGCCACGGTGCGGCTGCGCTTCTTCCGCGCCCGCAGTCTGCTGCGCGAAAGCCTGTCGCGCGACATCGACCTGGCGACGGGCGACGCCTTCGCGTTCGACGGCGCGCGCTGCGACCGCATCGTGGCGCGCGTGCTGGCGGCGCTGCCCTGATGGCTTCCCACAACCACCACCCCCGAGGAGACCCCACCATGTCTTTTTTCCTGATGCCCACCCCGGCCGCCGCGCGGCGCGCCTTTCTCGGCCACTCCGGCCTGATGCTGTCGGGCGCCGCCGTGGCGCTGCTGGCGGGGCGCGACGCGCTCGCCGCGAAGAGCGGCGGTGCCACCGGCAACGACGTGCAGATCCTCAACACCGCGCTCGGCGCCGAGCTCGAAGCGATCGCGGCGTACCAGCTCGGTGCGGAAAGCAAGCTGCTCGAAAAGCCCGTGCTCGACCTCGCCGTGACCTTCCAGGGCCACCACAAGGAGCATGCCGACCTGCTGGCCAAGACCATCGCGAAGCTCGGCGGCAAGGCCGTCGCGGCCAAGGCGCGCTACGACTTCCCGGTGGAGCAGCTCAAATCGCAGGCCGACGTACTGCGTTTCGCGGCGAAGCTTGAACAGGGCGCCGTGAGTGCCTACCTGGGCGCGGTGCCGCTGTTCGGCAACCGCGAGCTGTCGAAGGCCGCGGCCAGCATCCTCGGCGACGAGGCGATGCACTGGGCCGTGCTGCGCCAGGCGCTCGGCGAGGCGCCGGTGCCTTCGGCGTTCGTGTCGTGAGCCGTGCGGCGCGTGGGCTCGCAGCGGGCCTGCTGGCCGCGTGGGCCTGCGCAAGTGCCGCCGCAACGCCCGATGCGGTGCGCGGCGAACAGGTCTACGCACGCTGCCAGGCCTGCCACGCGCTGGCCGCCGACCGGGTCGGGCCGCGCCACTGCGGCCTGTTCGGCCGGCTCGCCGGCAGCGTGCCGGGCTTCGCGTACTCGGAGGCGATGAAGACGTCGCGCATCGTGTGGAACGACAAGACGCTCGACCGCTTCCTCAGCGCCCCGCTCGCGATGGTGCCGGGCAGCAGCATGACCTACGACGGCGTGCCCGATCCGCGGGACCGCGCCGACCTGCTCGCCTACCTGCGGCAGGCGAACGACACGCCGGTCTGCGCGGCGCTGGCGCGCCCTACGCCGCGCTGACTGCAGGCGAGGCGGACGCGAAGGCGCCTGCGATCTCGCGCGTCACGCGCAGGAAGGCTTCCATCTCGCCCACCGTGTGGCAGTGCAGCGGCGACACGCGCACGGTGCCCTCGAGCCCGAAGGATTCGAGCATCCGCTTCGAGTAGATGCTGCTGGCCACGCGCTCGTACACGGTGACGCCACGCTGGCCGTACTCCACCACGGCCTGCGTGCAGTCGAGCCCGTCGAAGCCGATGCCCAAAATCAGATCGCGCTGCGTCAAGTCTTCGTGGTCGAGGAACACCTGCACGCCGTCGAGCGCGCGCAGGCCCGGCGTCTGCGCGGTGCCGTCGAGCAGCGTCGCCAGCAGCGCGCGCTCGTGCAGCTCGATGCGCTCGATGCCCGCCACGAAGCGGGCGCGGCGGTCGGTGGCATCGGTGAAGTGGCCGCCGAGCCAGCCCACGTAGTCGACGATCTCGGTGAGCACCGCGAACTGCCACGGCGCCGAACTGCCCAGCTCCCAGTGGCCGGGCTTCTTGCCGGCCAGCTTGTGGTGCGGCAACGCAGCCGCGCGCTCCGACATCCACGAGAAGCCCGAACCGCGGCAGCCGAAGAACTTGTAGGGCGCGAGGTTGATGCCGTCCACCGGCGTCTGCTGCAGGTCGATGACGCCGTGCGGCGCGTGCTGCACGGCATCGACGAGGATGTACAGGTCGGGCTTGATCTCGCGCGCGCGCCGCACGATGGCCGCCATGTCGAGCTTGGCGCCCGAGATGTTCGACGCATGGATCACGTTGAGCACACAGGTGTTTTCGTCGACCAGCCCCACGATGGCGTCCACGTCGACACCGCCGGTGACGGGGTTGCTCTTCGCCACCCGCAGTTCGCGCCCGAGGCGTTCGGCATACAGGCGCATGGCGTCGAAGGCCGAGGGGTGCTCGAGCGCGGTCGTGACCATGTTCGTGCCCGGCACGTTCTCGGCCACCGCGCGCACCATGTCGAACATGGCGCCCGAAGCGGTGAGCGAGGGGTACACGCTGCCGCCGGTGGCGTTGAGGATGGTGCGCAGGTCGTCGGCGCCGCGCGCCTGCATGGCCTGCAGCTCGACGGCGGTGGCGTGGATGCGCTCGGCGTTGTCGGGAATGGCGTCGACCTGCGCGAAGCGCTCGACCGCGGCCTTGAGCCGGAACGAGCCGCCGGCGTTGTCGAAGTACAGGCGCTCGCGGCCGTGGTGGTCGCGTTCGATGCCCAGGAAGCGCTCGCGCACCTGGCGCATCAGCGCATCGGAAAGGAGCTCGCCCCGGGGCAGGTCCGCACGTGTGGCTGCCATGGTGTCAGACGCCCTTGTTGTTGGGGTTCTTGTAGATCTCGCGCACCGCGTCCGTCATCGGGAAGTTGAGGTTCGCGTTGCGCGGCGGGATCGGCGAGAGGAACCACTTGGTGTACAGCTGCTCGATGGCGCCCGACTTCATGAGGCCGTTGACGGTCTCGTCGACCAGCGCCTTGAACTCGGGGTCGTCCTTGCGCAGCATGATGCCGTAGGGCTCCTGGCGCAGCGACTCCTTGAGGATCTTGTAGTCGCCCGGGTTGGTGGCGCTGGCGATCATGCCGGCCAGCTGCACGTCGTCGAGCACGTAGGCATCGGCGCGGCCGGTGGACAGCAGCAGGAAGCCGTCGGAGGTGTCCTTGCCCGCGATCTCGTTCACCTCGATGGTGCCGCTCTTGCGCGCGCCGCGCAGCAGCTGGATCGAGGTGCTGCCCGAGACGGTGGCCACGTTCTTGCCGTTGAGGTCGGGCAGCGCGTTGATGCCCGAGTTCTTCTTCACGGCGGCCGTGATGTTGGTGACGAAGTGGCTCGGTGCGAAGTCGACCTGCGCCTGGCGCTGCGTGGTGTTGGTGGTGGTCGCGCAGTCCAGGTCCACGGTGCCGTTCTGCAGCAGCGGGATGCGGTTGGTCGAGTTGAGCATGGTGTAGCGCACCTCGATCTTCGGCAGGCCCAGCCTGGCCTTCACCGCATCGACGATCTTCAGGCAGATGTCGTTGGTGAAGCCGATGGGCGCGCTGTCGGCGCTGAGCTTGTACGAGAACGGGATCTGGCTGTCGCGCGCGCCGATCTGGATCGTGCCGCTGTCCTTGATCTTGCGCAGCGTGCCGGTGTCCTGCGCGCTGGCGGCGCCGCAGGCGAAGACGAGGGCGAGTGCCGAAGCAAGAGGCAGTTTGAAGTCCATGGTGTGTTCCTTGGGTTGCAATGACGGTGGCCTGGCGCGCATCTTCTGCGTCCCGATGAATTTCTAAAAGCGATTTTTTGTGATCGAATCGCATGAAGAAAAGCGTTCTTTCTTTCAGGAGCCGCCCGCCGTGATGACCTTCAAGCAACTCGAAGCCCTCTACTGGATCGCCCGGCTGGGCGGCTTCGCGCAGGCGGCCAACCAGCTGCACACCTCGCAGTCGGCCATTTCCAAGCGCGTGCACGAGCTGGAGCAGCTGTTCGACACCGAGCTGTTCGACCGCAGCCAGCGCACGGCGCGCCTCACCGAGAAGGGCGAGGAGATGTTCGTGCTCGCCAGGAAGCTGCTCGACCAGCGCGACGCCGCCGTCGAGCAGTTCGGCAAGCCCGGCGTGGTGGAGCGGCGCATCCGCCTGGGCGTGACCGAGCTCACCGCGATGACGTGGCTGCCGCGCCTGGTCGGCCTGATCCAGCAGCACTACCCCAAGGTGATCCTCGAACCCGACGTGGACGACAGCCTGCAGCTGCGCGACAAGCTCCTGGCCGACGAGCTCGACGTGGTCATCGTGCCCCACACCTTCGCCGACTCGCGCATGCAGAGCAAGGTCATCGGCCGCGTGAAGAGCGCGTGGATGTGCAAGCCCGGCGTCGTGCAGGCCGGCGGCACCGTGCGCCTGCACGACCTGGCGCGCCACCGGATGCTGGTGCAGGGCAACAACTCGGGCACCGGCCGCGCCTACGACGCCTGGATGAAGGACCAGGGCGTGCAACCCGCCAACGCGATCGTGGTGAGCAACCTCGTGGCGCTCACGGGCCTCACCGTGTCGGGCCTGGGCGTGAGCTACCTGCCGCGCGAATGCCTTGCCCCGTTGGTCGACGCCGGCATGCTCGAGGTGCTCGACGTGACGCCCGCGCTGCCCGTGGTGCGCTACGTGGCCATGCACAAGGGCGAGCACCGCAGCGCGCTCACATCGTCGATCGTGATGCTGGCGCAGGCGTGCTGCGACTTCACGCGGATGTTCCAGGCGCAGCCGGAAGAAGAAGCCTCCTAGGGTTCGCGCGCTGCGCCCGGCGGGCCCAGGACACTGGGTGCTTCCCGCAGCGAAATCAAGGAGGAGGCCGCAGGCCGGGGGACATTCGCGGAGGGAAGTACCCGGTGGCCCGGGCACGCGCCCCGAACGCACCCGCGTCTTGTCAGCCCCCGCGCGTCAGCATCCGCCCCGCGCGCGCCAGGACCTTCGCCTCGCCCTCGCCACCGCGATAGGCCAGCACGCCGTTCACGAACACGCGCTCGACGCCGAGGCTCACGCCATGCGGCTTGTCGTAGGTGGCGGTGTCGGTGATGGTCTCGGGGTCGAACACCACCACGTCGGCCATGGTGCCGACGCGCAGCAGGCCACGATCGGCGATGCGCAGGTTGCGCGCCGTCATGCCCGTCATCTTGTGCACCGCCTGCTCCAGCGTGAAGAGCTTGCGCTGACGCCAGTAGCGCGCGAACACGCGGGGGAACGCGCCCCACAGGCGCGGGTGCGGATGGCGGTCGTGCGGCAGGCCGTCGCTGCCGATCATGGTGAGCGGGTGCGCAATGACGCGCTCCACGTCCTCTTCCTGCATCTGGAAATAGCAGGCGCCGCCGGGCTTCAGCCGCAGGCAGGCCTCCTGCTCGGTGGTGCCCCACTCGCGCGCGATGTCGGAGATCAGGCGGCCGGTCATCTCGGGGTGCGGGTCGGACCAGGTCAGCAGCACGTCGATCACGCCGTCCACCAGGTCTTCGCGCAGCACGGTGGAGCCGGCCACGTAGGGGTAGACGTCCATCGCGATCTCCTGGCGCTGCGACAGCGCCTCGATCAGCGGCAGCGTCTCCTTCGTGCGGCCCCAGTTCGCGGGACCGGCGCACTTGTGGTGCGAGATGACCAGCGGCACGCCCGCGCTGAAAGCCGTGTCGCCGGCCTCGTGCAGCGCTTCGATGATCTGCTGCATCTCGCTGCGCAGGTGCGTGGCGTACACGCCGCCATGGCGCGCCACGACACGCGCGAGCGCGGTGACCTCTTCGGCCGGCGCAGCAAAGGCCTCCTCATAGAACAGGCCCGACGACATGCCGTGCGCGCCCGCGGCCATGCAGTCGTCGAGCAGCGCTTCCATGCGCGCGAGTTCATCGCCATCTGCGGGCCGGTCGAGCGCCTGCATCGCGGCGAAGCGCAGCGTGGTGTGGCCCACCAGCGCCGCCACGTTGAGTGCAGGCTGCACCGCATCGACCGCGGCGCGGTACTCGGCCATGGTCGCGTGCTTGAACGAGTCGGCGCCCAGCAGCGTGAGCGGCGGCTTCGACTGCGGCGTGCGGTAGGGCGCCAGCGAGATGCCGCAGTTGCCCGTGACCACGGTCGTGATGCCCTGCGACACCTTGGGCAGGCACAGCGGATCGCGCAGCACGATGGCGTCGTCGTGCGTATGGGCGTCGATGAAGCCGGGCGCGATCACCTTGCCGCGGCAGTCGATCACGTCGACGTCGGCGATGTTCAACCCTGCAGGCAGCCGCGTGCGCAGGCCGTCGCCCAGCGCCAGGATGCGGTCGCCCTGCAACAGCACGTCGCCGGGCCACGAAGGGCCGCCCGAGCCGTCGACCACGAGGCCGGCTTCGAGCAGCACGGCTTGGGTGTCGCTCATGGTTCGCCGTCTCCCTTTTTCGTGTTGATGCCGCCGCCGTCCCAGCTTTGCAGCGGGTGCGTGGTGGCGTCGATGCCGTGGCGCTGGAAGGCCTCGCGCGCGCGCTGCAGGCGCTGCACGGCGGGCTCGCCGCGGCGCTGCGCCACCAGCACGGTGAGGATTTCGATGACCGTGAGGTGCGTGAGGTAGGCGTCGATGCCCACGTGCATCACGGCATCGTCGGGCACCGACAGGCCGATGAGGAAGTCGGCCTTGGCCGCCAGCGCCGTGCCCGGCCGCGTGATCGCGACCACCTGGGCGCCCTGCCCGCGTGCGATGTCCACCGCGTCGAGCAGCGAGGGCATGCCGCCCACGTGCGAGATGGCGATGACCACGCCGCCTGGTCGCTGCGCCGCGCCGGCCACCTGCTGCAGGTGGTAGTCGGCCCAGGCGTTGGCCGAGAGGCCGAGGCGGAACAGCCGCGCCTGCAGGTCGTTCGCCATGAACCACGAGGTGGCGCCCGCGCCGTACAGGTCGACGTGCGGCGCGGCCGCGATGGCGCGCACCGCGCCGTCGAGCACCTGCATGTCGAGCTGGCCGCGCACGCCCGAGACCGAGGCCGCGGCGCTGCGCGCGATCTTGCCGACCACTTCGTCGGCGGCGTCTTCGATGTTGACGCGGCGGTGCAGCGGCGAACCACCGAGCGCCAGCTCCTGCGCGAGCGCGAGCTTGAACTCGCGCAGCCCGGCAAAGCCGAGGTCGCGGCAGGTGCGCATGATGGTGGGCACCGAGCTGCGCGAGCGCTCGGCCAGCTGCTCGAAGCTCTCTTCGAGCGCGCGGTCGGGGTCTTCGAGGATCAGGTCGAGGATCGCGCGCCGCGTGGCCGGCGCGTCGCTGCGCGCCTCGGCGATCCTCTGGAGCAATGAGGGCGTCATCGGTGCGCTTTTAGAAGTGCATGGCGACGGCGTCGCTCACGCGGTAGTCGTTTTCGACCACGGGCATCCAGTGCCATTTGTCGAAGGTGGTGCAGGGGTGCGAGATGCCCAGGCCCACGCGGTCGCCGACCTTCGGTGCATCGGCCTCTTCGCTCGCGTCCCAGCGCAGGTAGGCGTGCTGGTCGTTCAGCGCGGTGATCTTCCAGCCGGCGGGCACGCCCTGGGGTTGCAATGCGCCGCGCGCCGCGCGCGCGATCGGCACGGGCATCGACAGGTCGAAGGAGATGTCGCGCTTGCCGACCGACAGGATCGCCAGGCCCGGCTCGGGTCGCGACTGCACGTTGGCCCAGACTTCCATCGCCGGCGTCAGGCCCTCGCCGCATTCGCAGCCCAGGCGTTCGTCGACCACGCTCACCATGCGCTTGTAGAAGCCATGGTCGTGCGTGACGTAGCAACCCGAGCGCAGCAGGCCACGCACCGGCGCACCCAGTGCGGGCTTCAGGCGCCCCGCCACGAGGTCGAAGATGGCCGAGCCACCGGCCGAAACCAGCACCTCGTCGGTCTCGAAGAGCTGGTGCGTGTCGCAGTGGCGCGCCACGGCCTCCACGCGGTCCATCAGCGTGGTGGCGTAGGCCGTGTCGGGCCCGCTTTCGCCGGTGGCGCCCTGCCCTTCATAGGTCTCGATGCCCACGAGCTTGGCCGCGTCGCTGGCGCGCACCCGGGTGGCGAGCGCAATGGCTTCGTCGTGCGTGCGGCAGCCGGTGCGCGCACCCTGCACGCCGACCTCGAGCATGACCTCGAAGGGCACGCTCGCAGGATGGCGCTTCGACCAGTCTTCGATGAGCGCCAGCTGCGCGATCGAATCGACCAGGAACACCACACGCAGGTCCGCATGGTCGGCCAGCAGCAGCTGGATGCCCGCGAGGTCTTCGTCGCTCACGACCTGGTTGGCGATCAGCGTGCGGCGCGCGCCGGCGGCCACGCCCACGGCCAGCTGCGTGACGGTGGCAAAGGTCAGGCCCCACGCACCCGCATCCAACTGGCGCTGGAAGAGCTGCGGCGACATCGTCGTCTTGCCATGCGGTGCCAAGTCGATGCCCCATTCGCGCACGCGCGCCTGCATCCATTGGAGGTTGTGTTCGAGCGCCTCGCGCTTGAGCACGGCCAGCGGCAGCGGCAGGTCGCCGGCCAGCACGTTCCAGCCGGCGGCGCCGACTTCGCTGCGCAGGCGCGGCGGCTGGGTGCGCGGGTAGCCCTTGAAACGGTCGCTCAGCAGCGGGTCGATGAAGTCTTGGGTAGCAGAAACGGTGTCGGTCATGGTCGTGCAACGGCGGTGTTGGAGAGCAGTTCTTTGCGGATGCAGGCGCTGTAGTGTGCGGGGGAAATCTCCTCGAGCGGCGGCACCGTCTGCGCGCAGGCCTCGATGGCATGCGGGCAGCGCGTGCGGAACACGCAGCCCGAGGGCGGCGAGATCGGGCTGGGAATGTCGCCCTTCAGTGCGATGCGCTCGGTGGCCAACTCGGGATCGGGCTTCGGGCTCGCGGCCAGCAGCGCCTGGGTGTAGGGGTGCGAGGGGTTCGCGAACAGCTCCTCGGTGGTGGCCACTTCCATCACCTTGCCCAGGTACAGCACCACCACGCGGTCGCACAGGTACTCGACCACATCGAGGTCGTGCGAGATGAAGAGCATGGTCAGCCCGAGCCGCTCGCGCAGGTCGGCCAGCAGGTTGATGACCTGCGATTGAATCGACACGTCCAGCGCCGACAGCGGCTCGTCGGCCACGATGAACTCGGGCTCCACAGCCAGCGCGCGCGCCACGCCGATGCGCTGTCGCTGGCCGCCCGAGAACTCGTGCGGAAAGCGGCTGGCGTGCTCGGGGCGCAGGCCCACGGTCTCCAGCAGCTCGGCGATGCGCTTGTCGCGCGCGGCGGCGCCCTTGTGCAGGCCGTGCGTGGACAGCGCTTCACCGAGGATGGCGCTGATGCGCATCTTCGGGTTCAGGCTGGCGTACGGGTCCTGGAAGATGATCTGCAGCTTGCTGCGCAGCTTGCGCATGCGCTCGCCGGAAAGGCCGCCGATGTCGTCGCCGCGGTACAGCACCTGGCCCTCGGTGCGCTCGACCAGGCGCAGCACGGTGCGTCCGATGGTGCTCTTGCCCGAGCCCGATTCGCCCACCAGGCCCAGCGTCTCGCCGGGCTGGATCGCGAAGGACACGTCGTCCACCGCGCGCACGGGGCGCTCGCTGCTGCCGAAGTATTTCTTGAGGCCGCGGACTTCGATGAGGGGAGAAGAGGAAGAGGAAACAGCGGTCATGCGACCCTCGCGAGTTGGGCATCGGGCTGCACGCGAATGCAGCGCGCCTGGCGGTCCTGTCGGATGTCGATGAGCGGCGGCATCGCGCTTCGGCATTCGGGCAGCGCCTGGTCGCAGCGCGGCTCGAAGGCACAGCCGGGCGGTGGGGAGAGCGGGCTGGACACCTGCCCGCGAATGGCGAAGAGCCGCTTGGGCTTGGGCTGGCCGGGCTGGCGCGCCTTGCCCGGCAGGCAGGCCAACAAGCCCTGCGTGTACGGATGCTCAGGCTGCGCGAACAGCGGGCGCACGGGCGCACGCTCGACCACGCGGCCCGAGTACATGACAACCACGTCGTCGGCATGGTGCGCCACCACGCCCAGGTTGTGCGTAATGAACAGGATGCTCATGCCCGTCTCGGCCTGCAGCCGGCGCATCAGCTCCAGGATCTGCGCCTGGATGGTCACGTCCAGCGCGGTGGTGGGCTCGTCGGCAATCAGGAGCGTCGGGTCGCAGGCCATGGCCAGCGCAATCATCACGCGCTGGCGCATGCCGCCCGACAGCTGGTGCGGGTACTCGTGGATGCGTTGGGCGGCGGCCGGGATCTCGACCAGCTCGAGCATGCGCAGCGCATGGGCCAAGGCCGCCTTGCGGTCGAGCCCCTTGTGCAGGCGCACGCTCTCGGCAATCTGCTCGCCGATGGTGAACACCGGGTTCAGGCTCGTCATCGGCTCCTGGAAGATCATCGACAGCTGGTTGCCGCGCAGCGAGCGCATCTCGCGCTCGCCGATCTGCAGCAGGTCGAGCGTCTTGCCTTCGCGGGTGACGAACGAGGCCGAGCCGCTGACCTGTGCGTTGGCGGTCTTGGGCAAGAGGCGCATCAGCGTGAGGCTGGTGACCGACTTGCCCGAGCCCGATTCGCCCACCAGCGCGGTGGTCTTGCCGGGTTGAATCGAGAAGCTCACGTCGGCCACCGAACGGATCAAGCCGTCTTCGGTGGGGAAGCTGGTGCTCAGGTTGGTGACCGTGAGGCGTGGGGTGTTCGTGGCGTTGTTCATCACGAGGTCTTCTTGAGCTTCGGATCGAGCAGGTCGCGCACACCGTCGCCGAGCAGCTGCAGCGACAGCGCCGTGAAGATGATCGCCAGGCCCGGGAACAGCACGACCCAGAAGGCCTGGTGCGCGTACTGCTGGCTGCCCGCGACCATGGTGCCCCAGGTGGGGATCTCGGGCGGCACGCCCACGCCCAGGAACGACAGGCCGGCTTCGGCCAGGATCGCGTAGGCGAAGATGAACGACACCTGCACGAGGATCGGCGACATCAGGTTCGGCAGGATGTGGCGCCACAGGATGCGTGAGGTGCGCACGCCCAGGGCGCGCACCGCCTCCACAAACAGCAGTTCGCGCACCACCAAGGTCGAGGCCCGCACCACCCGCGCCACGCGGGGTGTGTAGACCAGCACCAGCGCGAGCACGGTGTTCATCAGAGAAGGTCCGAGGATGGCCACCAGCGCGATGGCCAGCAGGATGTCGGGGAAGGACATCATGGCGTCGACCACGCGCATCAAAGGTGCATCGAGGCGACGGAAGAACCCGGCCATCAAACCCAGCACCGTGCCGGCGATGACCGCGCCCAGTGCGGTGAGTGCCGCAATGGCCAGCGAGTAACGGGCGCCGTGCACGATGCGTGCATACATGTCGCGCCCGAGTTCGTCGGTACCGAGCAGGTGCTCGGCGCTGGGCGCCTTCAGGCGCTGCAGCACCGCGGTGTCGTTGGGGTCGGCCGAGGCGACCAGCGGCGCGCCGATGGCCATGATGGCGATCACCAGCAGCACCAGGGCAGAGACCATCACGATGCGGCGGTGCATCAGCTGGCGGAGCATTCGAGGCATGCGCATCGTTCAGACCTTCACGCGCGGATCGACCACCGCGTACAGCAGGTCGATCGAGAAATTGATGAGCACGTAGATCGCGGCAATCACGAGCAATGCACCTTGAATGACCGGGTAGTCGCGCCGCAGCACGGCGTTGACCACCAAGTTGCCCACGCCCGGCAGGCCGAACACGGTCTCGGTGATGACGGCGCCGCCGATCATGAGTGCGACCGTGAGGCCGATCACCGTGACGATGGGCACCAGCGCGTTGCGCAGTGCGTGCTTGAGCACGACGACCTTCTCGCTCAGGCCCTTGGAGCGTGCGGTACGCACGTAGTCTTCACCGAGCACGTCGAGCATCGAGGCGCGCGTGAAGCGGATGATGAGCGCGGAGTTCAAGAGGCCCAGCACGGTGGCGGGCAGCACCAGCGCGTGCAGCCGTTCGGCAAACGGCGCATCGGGCGCGCCATAGCCCGACACCGGGAACCACCCGAAGGACACCGCGAAGATCTGGATCAGCACGATGCCCAGCCAGAAGCTGGGGATGCTGGCGCCCAGCATCGCGATGCCGGTGAAGAACTGGTCGACCACGCGCCCGCGGAACACGGCCGAGACGATGCCGCAGGGCACGCCGATGAGCGCGGCGATGGCCACGGCCAGCAGCGCGAGCAAGGTGGTGGGCTCGGCGCGCTCCCACAGCGCCTGCGTGACCGGGCGCTGCAGGAAGATCGAGGTGCCCAGGTTGCCCTGCAGCACTTCGCGCAGCCAGTAGCCGAACTGCACGGGCAATGGTTTATCGAGGCCGTAGTCCTTCTGCACGCGGGCGATGTCGGCGGCGGTGGCCTGGTCGCCCAGCAGCACGGAGATGGGGTCGCCCGAGGCGGCGCGCGTGAGCACGAAGACCAGCACGGCCACCAGCGCCAGCACGATGAGCATGCCGGCGAAGCGCGAGGCAATGAAACGGAACAAGCGCGCCTCCTACTTGATCTTCACATTCCAGAAGAAGGGCCAGTTCGTGGGTTGGTAGTTGTCCAGCGCGGGGCTCTTGGCCGAGAGCGCGTTGAACTTGCCGACGCTGATGTAGGGCACCTCGTCGTACACCACCTGCTGCACCTTGCCCCACAGCGCGCCGCGCTTGGCCGGGTCGCTCTCGGTGTTGAAGGCACTGAGCGAGGCCTTCTTGGCGGGTGAGTCCCACCAGCCTGGTGCACCGTCGCCCAGTTGAGGTGGCGACAGCATCGGCTCGGGGAATAGCCCCGAATGGGTGATGAAGATTTCCCACAGGCGCGGGTCGTTGCGGCGCTGGGTGAGCGTGGCCCAGTCGACCACGTTGAGGTCGACCTTGAAGCCGGCGCGCTTGAGCTGCTCGGCCATCAGCAGCGACATGTTGTAGTGGAAGTCGTATTGGCGGCTGGTGAGCACGCGGATCGGCTCGCCCTTGTAGCCGGCCTTGGCGGCGGCGTCTTTCGCCTTGGTGGCGTTGCGTTGGTTGTACTGGTCGGTGCCCGCCGCCGAGTAGAACGGCGAACTCTTGGGAAAGTGGTTCGCTTCCGCGATGAAGAAGCGCGTGTCGCCGAAGCCGGCCGCGAGCATCTCGCCCTGGCCCATCGCCGTCTGCAGGGCCTGGCGCACGGCCTGGCTGGCCAGCGGGCCTTCCTTGGTGTTGAAGACCACCAGCGGAAAACCGAAAGCGGGCGTGATGATCGGCAGTGTCTTGCCACTGGCCTTCTCCAGGCGCGGCAGCGCTTCCACCGGCAGCAGGTCTGCAAAGTCGTACTGGCCCGCGAGTGCACCTTCGACACGCGTGCTCGCGTTCGGCACGGGCACGAAGCGCAGTTCTTCGATGACCGCTTCGCGCTTGCCGCCATAGCCGCTCGCAGGTTCCTTGCGCGGGCTGTACTTGTCGAAGCGCGTGAGCAGCACGAACTGGTCGGGGCGGCGCTCCTTGAACTTGTAGGGGCCGGTGCCGACGAAGTCCTTCAGCGGCGAGGCCATCGATTCCTTGGCCATCATCGCGGCGGTGCCATTGCTGGGCAAAGCCAGTTGCGAGAGCAGCGGTGCATAGGGCGCCTTCAGCACGATCTCCACGCCCAGCGGGCCCTTGGCCTTGAGGCTTTCGATCTCCTTGCCCACGGCCTTGCCGCGCGGCGACTGGTCCATCCAGCGCTGCAGGCTGGCCACCACGTCGTCGGCGGTGAGCTCGCGCCCGTTGTGCAGCGCCACGCCCTTGCGCAGCGTGATGGCGTAGGTCTTGCCGTCGGCCGAGATCTTGGGCATGCCCTCGGCCAGCAT